>Ga0214921_10001196_pt1 | contig 44889 bp, 37 predicted proteins | sample LL1505_MetaG_FD_177992 | JGI IMG/M metagenome (GOLD analysis project Ga0214921, IMG submission 177992) | Freshwater microbial communities from Lake Lanier, Atlanta, Georgia, United States - LL-1505 | ecosystem: Environmental > Aquatic > Freshwater > Lake | place: USA: Georgia | collected...
TTGACGCTGGCCACATCGTGGGTCAACTCGACCTTCCCACACTGGTGGCGGTGGCCCGCGCGTCACGCAGCCACGCATCGGTGATCAGTTTGCTGAATGCCATTGCCGAGTTTTCTGCTGACCCTAGCGCGGGCGAGCTGCGTGACACGGCCGTGCGCAACCTGCAGAAGGACGAGCGACTCGTCGACCGGCTCTCGCGTTTCGTTTCGCACGAGCGGTGGAAAGCCAAGCGATTCGTCGACCGGCTCTCGCGTTTTGTTTCGCACGAGCGGTGGAGAGCACACGCCTTGCCACCGGTGAGCCACAGCCAGAACTGCATCATCGTGCGCCTCACCGAAGACCTTTCTTCGGGCAGTGGCTGGTTTTACCTTCTGCCCGGCGACACGTGGCGGTGGTCGATGGCGCCCGAGGCTCGGCTCAGGCTTGACGTGCCCCAGGGTCTTAGCTCACGACGTAACGAAAATCTCATCGCACGAGTGGATGTGATGCTCAACCCTAAGGAATGGGCTGGCTGCTTGGCGCTTCACCTAGATGTGATCTGCAACGGCAACGTCGTTGGACGAATCGACAAGACGGGATCGACGGGGTCCTTCGCAGTGCCCCTTGCGGCGGGGAGCCGGATTCTCGACCTGCGCTTGCTCGGCACCGGGGCCGATCTTCCGGCATCGGATCCGCGGAGTCTGGTGTTCAACCGCATCGTGGCGCCGGTTGAGAGCGTTCGGATTTCCCTGTCGTCGCAGTAGTCATGTCAACCCTCAGCCCAACGCTTCGGAGAACACAAAAGCAATTTCTTATCCGCAATATAAAATATTACTGTATGTTAGCACATGGCTTCAAAGGAACGACAAATTGAAAGATGGGCAAGAATACAACATCCATACCTCATCAATTTGAGTTGTGTCATATGTGAATTCACTGATTTATATAATAATTTTAAAAAATTACACAGTAATGACATATTTAATGCTGGCACATTAATACGTCATCAATGCCCGAACTGTGGTTTAATTTTTGGAGATTTGAGATTCTTGAGTTTATCTGAACAGGAAATACAGGATGATTATGACGACACCTACAGTTATTTTGACGAAGGCAAAACGGCTAACAACATAATAAATAATATAAATTCATTGCCCTTGTTTGAAAATAAACGGTTATCATATTTGGATTATGCCTGCGGAATAGGCAAGATGATACCAACTTTAAAAAATTTAGGTTATAATGTTCATGGTTATGATAAATACGTAAGAAATGAAGATGTATTAAATAACATTGATGACATGAAATTTGATGTAATATATGCCAATAATTTCATTGAACATATTGCCAATCGAGGTGAGCTTGCGGACGTAAGATTGTCGGCACTATCCTTGAAACGTGGCTCAAGAAACGTCCGTGATTCAGCGTTTATTGCAATGGGTGAACCGTTCGCAGCCCAACACACCAGTGATTAATGATGAATGGCAGGCTGAAGACCTAACGTCGAATCGCGCCGAGCTGGCGCAACGTTGGATTGCCGGCGCCGGCATCGAAATCGGCGCTTTGCACCAGCCAACTGCGGTAGCGCCAGGGGTCACAGTGCGTTATGTAGACTATAGAACGCAGACTGAAAATCAGGCGCGGTACCCAGAATTGTCTGACCGGAAGATTGCGGCAACGGATATCCTTGATGATGGCTTTATTTTGCGCAAGGTGTCCGATGACAGTCAGGATTTCGTTATCGCGAATCATGCGTTGGAACATTCTCCGGACCCTTACGGCACTTTGTTGGTTTGGAAAAAAAAACTGCGTCGACGAGGTGTTTTGTATTTTGCGGTGCCGATTGCAGAAAAGTGCTATGACCACGGACGCCCCTTGACGACGTTAGACCATTTTCTTGAGGACCGGCGCTTATTTGCGTCCGTCGATGTGGCCGGCGTTCTTGCGGTAACCGAGGGTCATCTTCGGGACTTTATGTCCATTAGCGACGCCAACATCCGCCGTGAAATTCAGCAGCGCGAGGCGATGACCCAAGCGGAAATCGAGCAGGCCTGCGCGGTCTTATTGGCCCGGTTGCGTTCGGCGCTCCAGGCGGTGCGCACACCCGCCGATTTGCTGACGGCACATGTGGTCAACCTCAATAAATATTATGATATTCACTATCACACATTTTCGCCTACCTCCTTGTTTGAGTTTACCGCGCATTTCTGTCGGCGTGAACGCTGCGAATTGTTGGATGTGCGGAAAAGTGGTGGTGGTGAAGCGATTGCCGTGTTGCGGAAAATTGGATAACCACTACAAAGCTGCTTCTTTTGGGATCTTTGTGACTTTGTGATTGAGTGGCCTCCCTCTCCGCCTTCGCGCGCGCCCACCACAGCCACTCTCGACCGTTGAGATAGTCTCACGGGTGGCAATTCGACAGGCGGCGTTAGATCGACCCCGCAATATCGCGGAGCTGGTGGCAGTCATCTACGGCTTCGGGGGAGCTGGCGGCTAGCAGCGCCTAGCGAAACCTGTCCCGATCACCCCCGAGCAACTCGAGGTAAGAGCGGCTTGTGGGTACCCCGAGGGGGATTCCGAACCCGTCACGTACCGCCGGAAACACCTCCTGCGTATCGGCGGAGACCTAAGTTCTCTCCCGGATGACGCACCGCTCGGGACGTCGGGTGACGAACCGCAGGATCATGCGGCTATAGTGTAGCAAGACCAGAGCCGCGAGCGCCGGGTTGTAGCCGAACGCGGGATCACCGCGCCGAAAGATGGAGTCGACCACCTCCCAAGGGCTGCGAAAGACGAAGCTCGCCATCGGCGACACGGTGCAGCCGCATCGCCGTCGATGGCCACAGTAATGCGCAATTCGCCGACTGGGCGCGGAAGAAGCCCGGCATGTATACCGACATCATGCTCGTGCCCAAGCGACTCCCTGATGCTTGAAGGGCAGCAGGAGATAGCACGCCAGAAAGATCGGCAAAAAAAAGAAGATGAAAATGACTGAACTGAAGACCATGTTTTACCTTCAGGCCAGTCGGCTTCTCACGAACATGTAGCCCGCCTCAACCCACCCGCGTGCCGCGAACCACCTCGGCTAGTGGACGAATGGCATTTTTCCACAGATACTTTTCTCGAATCACATCGGCCGCCTGCCGCATGGCCGCCAATTTAGTGGCATTGTCGAGGGTCGCCGCGAGTGTGGCAGCGAGCACCGCCGGATTCTTCGCATCGATACGAACGGCCGCCCCAGCGGCGATCATTTCTTCGCTCAGGGGATCCCCGCCGTTGGTCGCCAGCGGAGTTCGGGTCCACAGGTAGTCAACAACCCGCGTCCGCCAGGCAAAGAGGTTCTCCATGCCCGGCTGATTGGCGAAGCAGATGAGGTCGGCATCGAGATACCAGTTGCCCCGCTCATGGAAGGGTACCCAGTCAACCACGTGCACAAGCGCCCGGATCGCCGGGTCCTCGATCATCTTCATCATCCGCTCGTAACACTTCTCGAAATCTTGGTTATCCACGTACGGGTTTTTTGCCCCGACGATCACGAGGCCGACGGCATGCTTCTCCGATAACACCTTGACCGCCTCCAGCAGGCAGCCGATGTCGAACCACGGGTAGACACCGCCGAACCAGAGCAACTTCCACGCTCTTGGATTGGGAATGAGTTCGGAACATGGCCGCCGCTCTGGAACGGCCTCGGCTTCATTGATGCCGTAGGGCACGATCAGAAATGGGTCGTCGTCATAGTTGATCGGATTGATCCTGCCGATCGCGGCCAGAACTCCGGTATAGTACAACTGTTGCGCCTCGGTCGCGCAGAGGAAGTAGTCACCCCGCTTGAGGCACGCCTCCCAAATCGGGCCTTCCTTTTCGAAAGTAACAAGCTCCCTAGCGCGGTTGGCCGAACGACGGGCACAGATCTCGATGTGGATCGGGACATACGCATCCCAGACCAACACCTGATGTTCGAGCAGCGCGTTGCAGATGAGGGTCGAATGATCCCCGAGGCAGTAGCTGGCCACGACCACGTCGTGTTCCGCAATCATCTCCGCTAACGTCTCCTGACCCCATCTCGCGATGCGCACGCCTTCGAATTCGGCGGGCATTATTGGCAAGTCGTACCAGCCGGGAATGGCGAGCGTCACCACACTTTCGGGTACTGCCTTCGCGAGGGCAGATGCCAGCCCCCAGCTCCGCAAGCCGGTGCCCTCCACCAGGCTGACGCCTGGGATGGGTGGTGGTCCAAAGGAGATCACGAGGACGTCTTGGCCGGAGGCTTGCTTCCAGGCTGCAATGCTACCGGGTCCGGTGGATCGCTCCCTTGTTTTGTCGACCGTAAGTGGCTCGGCTGCAGCCTGAATGGCTTTGGTCACCTCATCCAGACACCGAGACCAAGGGTACCTCTCCCAAATCGGTGTTTCACTGGCTCCATTTTGGTCGCGGTAGAGCCGCTTACGAACGGCAGTCGCCATCGCATCGACATCTAGGTATGGAACAAAAGTGGCTTCGTTTTCTGAGAGCATCTCGGCAACTCCGATGGGCCCGTCAAACAACACTACCGGACACCCTGCAGCAGCTGCTTCGAGCGCCACCATGCCACACGACTCCTCACGGGAAGGAAATGCAAATACATCTGCCGCAACAAAGTATCTCGCCGGATCTTCCTTTTCTCCAACGAAGTGGATCCGCTTAGAGAGTCCCAGATGATGGGCGTCGTGATCCAACCAAGTTTTCGACAGATCTCCCCATCGGCCCACCCAGACGAAGTGCACGCCATCCGTCTCTGGCAACTGGAGACCAATCACCTTGGCAGCGATTTGCACAAACAGATCGGCGCCCTTTCGAAGTTCGACGGCGCCACAGGCCAGCACGATCCTCGCTTCGGGCCGCAGGCCGAGTTTCTTGCGAACGGCCTGCCGCGCCTCGGCACGATCTAACTTGGCCGGCGGCGCGTCAATGCCGTAAGGCACGAGCGAGATCCTGCCTGCCGGAATTCCGTACGTTTCTGTGAGCGAAGTGGCGACGCCCTGCGAGGGGCAGATGAAGCGCCGCGCCGCACGTGCCATGCCTTGAACGGTCTTGCGGCCGCCAAAAAAATTGTCGATCACGGTGGTCGTCTCATGAATCCAAGTCACAACAGGCACGCCATGTAGACGACACTGCTCTGCAACTCCTGCGGTTGCGATTGTGTTACATAAGACGACACATGGAGAAGACGATTGCCGGAGCATGTCGGCAAGGCCGGCAAACCCGTCCACGAGGTTAGGGACAACGATTGTGGGTGCGACGGCAGCGAAATCCTTCCGCAGCGGCCCGTCCGCCAAAAGGACAACGCGGCAATCGATGCTTGTGGTCGATTGCAGGCGCCGAGCCAGCCGCAGGAGGACGAGCGGCGCACCGCTGCGCGTAGGCTCGTGGCTGACGAGGATCACACGGGGGCGGGTGCCCTGGGGAACCCAGGAGGCTAGGACGGTTGGTCTTTTGAAGCCCTTCCCTTTGAGGGCTCGGTGCTCTCGGCACACAAGCTGCAATGTGGTGACGGTCCCCTTGAGTCCAGGAATACAGCCCAGGAAATCAGCAACTCTCCTGCCAAAGTTCATAAATTCCTTTTTTCACTACCTAACAGCCGAGGAAAATAAAAGGATCCCGCAAGACATGGTCCAGTTAACGACACTTCAGATCCACTCCGCTCCAACGAGGACACCACGGCTATATGCGCCTTACCGAAGCTCAACCACGAGCAGGTTAGAGCAGTCGGCCAACGCCCACGACCTCCACCTGCAACCAAGCATCGTCTCATGGTTTCTTTTCCTGAGCCCATCGGTTCAGAGCATCCTCCATCGCTTCTGCGGAAGACCGGATGCGTATCCCTGCCTTAAGAATCTTGGTGGTGTCCAATATACAGTTTGAGCGCGGGGTTACGGCGCCGAACCGATAAAATTCATCGTCATTCTGCCAAAACTCTGCCTTCCAAGAAGGCTTCAGCCGTTGCTGGATTTTTTCCACAACTTCCCGAGTCGAAATATACCCTGGGTTGACCACGTTATAGACCCCACCAGGGATTTTCTGGAGCCAGCTATCCAGGCAAGCTGCGACGAAATCCCCGCGATGGCTGATCGAGTTCCAATTTTGGTAAACTTTGGCGTAGCGCTGAACCTTAGAAAGATAGTTGCGCGACCCGTCAAACTCATCAAAAGGTATCCGTAGCCGCCAGACGTAAAAATCCGGGAATCCAGCCATCACCTCCTCCGCCAAGGCCTTTGTTCCGCTATAAAAACTGCAGTTATTGTGGGCGAAACAGAAGTTGGGCTCGTCCGCCTCGCTGAATCCCGCAACTCGATCCGACCTCTTGGACAACAGCTCGGAAACCAGCGGCTCGGTCAGACGGTCTTCCACCGCCCAAGTGCCAGACTCCTGTCGGACCTTTGCCCCTGTGTAAATACAGCCAGAGGAAACAAAGCCTAGTTTGACCCCAGCCGCATCGCAAGCTTGGGCCACCGTTTGGGCTAGGGTGACATTGCCAGCCACCGTCTCCCCTTTTTGATTTTCGCAGGCATCCACGTTGGGTTTTCCAGTGAAGCCGGCCGCATTGATAACGAACTCTGGTTTTTCTTTTTGAAGGGCAGCTCGCAAGACACGGTAGTCGGCATAATTGAGCTCCTTACGAGAGACAGCTCGAAAGGGAATCTTCCGTTGTGCCAGTTCTTTGGCAAACGCCTGCCCTATGTAGCCCGCTGCTCCAAGAAGAATTACCATTTATAATAGTGCTTCGAATTTACAGAAAAGTCGACTCCAGACCCATGAGCCTCTTTAGGTGAAATGCAGTACCGGTTGTCTTTGCATCACGCCTTCAAACTTATGGCCACGTGCTCCCCCTTGGGGCCATTCCCTAAGTTATCTCTAAATGCTTGGAGCATTAAACCCGTCTGATCGGATAAGCGGCTGCCGTTGCCGATAAATTCGGGCTGTGAAAAGGATCTTGTTCGAGCGTTTTGCCCCAGCGCAATTTCATGAAATCCATCTCTGCATTGAACCTCTTAATCTTTTCAGGATTGTCTTCGTAGCCGCGCGATGCCGACTCGTGGTGGGTCAGCTCAGCAAAAGGCGTCCAAATATTGCGATAGCCGGCGGCGCGCAGACGCAGGCAGAAGTCAACGTCGTTAAAAGCCACCTGCAACTTCTCTTCGAGGCCCCCCACTTCTTCGAAGACCCCCCGTCGGACCATCAAGCAGGCGCCCGTCACTGCCGAGAGCTCCTGCTGGAGTACCGCACGTCCGAAATAGCCATTTTTTCCTCTCGGCAGTCGGAGGTGGTAGTGGCCCGCAACCCCGCCGAACCCGACAATCACGCCGCCGTGCTGGAGGGTTCCATCAGGATACCAGAGCCTGGCACCTACCGCTCCTACATCTGGCTTGATGGCAAAGGAGACCATCTCTTCAAGCCAATCAGGCGTGATTACCTCGATATCATTGTTGAGCAAGCAAACCAGTTCACCCTTAGAGTGGGCGACTCCGGCGTTGTTTAGGCGAGAGTAGTTGAACGGAGAATCATCACGAATCACCCGAATTCCATTCTTCAAAGCCAGCGATTTCAAATAGAGAATCGTATTTCTATCTTCACTGCCGTTGTCAATGATCACGATTTCATAATTTGGGTATGTCGAGAGACTGCGGATCGATTCCAAGGCCACGCTCAATAGCGACAGCTGATCTCTGGTGCAAATAATGATCGAAACCAGCGGAAGCGTAGTGGGCAGCGGAAACTTGATACGGTTAAACCCAACACATCCGGGAGCTGTCTCAACAGAGCCTCCTCCAACTAACTGCAGGTGTTCCGCCACCGCCCGCCTCCCTGCCGCAGCACACATTTCTGATGATGCCTTGCTGATGCTGCTAGAATGTTGCCGCCAGTGATAAAGAATTCGGGGAATGTGCACGACCTGATTGCGCCGGATAGCCGCGACGGCCCTCAATGCGAGATCCCAATCTTGGGAGCCGTCGTAATCTTTGCGAAACCCTCCCAACCCACACGCCAGTTCACGACAATACACCCCCAACTGGGATACATAATTTTGGGCTAGTAACAGTTCGTAGTTAAAGTCCGGCTTGAAATATCCTAAATGTCGAACTCCATTCTCATCAATGCCATCCCAATCAGAATAAAGTAACCGTGCTTCCGGATTCCGATTAATCGCTTCTGCAACCCAGTACAGCGCGTCCTGAGGAAGCCTGTCGTCATGATCGAGAAAAGCAACAAAAGCTCCAGTGGCAAGGGCGAGGGCAGAATTTGAAGCAGCCACAATATTGGAATTTTTTTCGTGATAGACGACTTTTATGCGCAAGTCTGTTTTGTGATATTTCTTAAGGAGCTCGATGACGCTCCGCTCTGTTGAGGCATCATCAGCAATACAGAGCTCCCAGTGCGGATAGATCTGATTGCACACCGATTCGATAGCCTGCCGCAGCCACTCGGGCTTTGTATTGTAAACGGGCATGATTACAGATATGAGAGGCCTGCGGCTGAAGGCAGCCATCTTTTTCTCCATGTCTTGTATTATTTTCCGTCTATAAACTCCCGTTGTTACGAAATTTAAGATTTTATTTAGACCCCTTCCCTCATCCTTCCCGTACTTCAGATAGTGTTCCCACGGATCGCCTTCCCATTCAGCCATATCTGCATGTGTCTTCCGGTACCAAGCTGGATCAAATAAGATTTTGTAGGTCCATCGATATCTTTGCTTGCGAAAGTTCTGCTCCAACCGCCTCCAAAATCCGGGATGCTTTGTTGAGCAAGGCCTTTGTGTAATTTTTGTTCGAACGAAATTGGATTTGTCCTTGCTCATTAAGGCTTCACCAGCCGCCTCCATCACTTTGATCACGTTTTCTCTGGAGGTAGAGCCTGGCTCAAGCCACGTCGGGCGAGTCCGCTTGTTGCTTCCGGAGATTTGTAAAACACCAAGGCCAGCAGAGTGGAGGAACTCCAACCCCCTAGGATACTGGTTTTTAAGCTCCCTCCAAAGCTTCCAAACTCCAAAATCCCGTGCATAAACCGCGATGTCATGGAAAAGGACGATTGCTCCTGGCGCGAGCTTCGGCAGCCAAGCCTCGAAATCATGGCGCACCGCCTCGTAGGTGTGCAGCCCATCAATGTGCAGTACGTCTACCGATCGATCCTGAAACTGACCCAAGGCCTCATCAAAGGTCATTCGGTAAAGCGTAGAGAAACTTTTGTATTGGCTTTCGTTATGCCGATTCACCATCTCATACACCTCATCTCTGTAGAAGCCGGCCTGATTATCCCCCTTCCACGTATCCACAGCATAGCAACGGCTAGTTAGGCTTTCGTCGCGGACTGCTTGGCAGAAGCTGAAATAAGAGTTGCCGACGTGCGTCCCCAACTCGACGAGAACCCCGGGCTGGACTTCTCCCATTAACCAGTAAGCAAATGGCATGTGGCCAACCCAAGGATACGGCTCCTGAATCCAATCGGGGGACCAAGAAAGAATCTGGGAGGTATTTTTCATTTTCTCGCAGGAAATTTCTATTGTGATGGAAGGTCGGTTATATTACAGACAAAATCACGTGACTTTTTTCAGCAGCCCTTCGACAGGGATCGGCACGCGCAGGTAAAATCGAATTCGAAAAGAAGGGCGCGTTCTGTTAGATTGATTGGGTGCAAGAGCTGAAAAAGATTTGGGCATTTGGGATTCCTTATTTAAGGCCGTACCGATTCCGATTCATCCTTGGGATTGCCTTAAGCATTTTCTTTGGTGTTTCCAACGGTTTGTTTGTTTTGTCGATCAATACCCTGTTCAACCGCTTGACCCCCACCCCATCTCAAACCCCGCCCGTCGCCCAGATCGAATCAACACCCGCCACCGAAACCGTTTCGTTCGACAAAAAGATTAAAGCCGCTCTGAAAGAAAAAGGAATGGCCATCAAAGAAAGTTTCCAAGCCGCTTCGGACGAGTGGCTCCCGCGGATGGGTCAGAAAATCACTTGGAAGCAGATGCTCGGCGGCTTTTCTCTTCTTCCACTTGTCATGGGCCTTCGGGCGATGGCCAGCTACTTCAGCACCTACTGCCTGACCTGGGTCAGTGCTCGAGTCATCCGAGACATGCAAGTCGCCGCCCTGCGTAAGGCTCAGGAACTTTCCATGGCCTTTTTTCAAAAAATGTCGGTCGCAGATCTTTATGCAAGGATTACTGCCGACACCACTGCCATCTATACCGCCATGACCAACGGATTTATCGACACCGTCCGAGAACCTTTCGCTGTTTTGAGTATTCTGATCAGCATGCTGATTATCGACTGGAAGCTTACTCTTATTTCCGTCTGCATGCTTCCCCTGGTCGCTGTTCCTGTTGTCTCCAGTGGTCGGCGTCTGAAGGCTCTCACCAAGAAATTTACCGGCTTAACCGTTACCCAAAGCGGCGGACTTTTAGAGGCCCTCGCTGCAGTCCGAATCGTAAAGGCTTATGCGATGGAGGCTCTCCAACTTCGATCCTTTCGTGATCAGGCGAATCTCGGGGTAGAGATGAGCGTGAAGACAGCCCAGACCCGAAATTTACTGAATCCCTTGATCGAGATTTTGGCAATGCTGGGGATCGGATTTCTTCTTATTTTCGTTTTCTCCACCAGCGCTAAGCCTGGAAATCTCGTTGCCTTTCTCAGCGCTCTCCTTCTCGCTCCTCTATCGATTAAGCGGATTGCCAATCTGCATCTAACTCTGCAGATGACCACAGTCAGCACTCAGAGACTAGAGGAGCTGTTTTCGGAAAAACCTACGGTGATCGAGCCCACCAACCCCCGCCCCTTACAATCCTTTCGAGAGGGGATCCTCATGCAAAATGTAACTTTTTCTTACGGACATACCGATGTTCTCCACGATATTAGCTTAGAGATTCCTAAAGGGAAAAAGATAGGCCTAGCGGGAGAAAGTGGTTCAGGCAAGAGCACTCTGATCAACCTACTGATGCGCTTTTACGATCCGACGAAGGGCAAGTTGCTTTTCGACGGGCACGACTTGCGCGACTACGCGACAAAAGACTTACTCCACCAGATGGCTCTAGTCAGCCAGGACGTCGTTCTCTTTAACCTGCCTGTTGGCATCAATATTGGTTTTGGCAAAGAGAATCCAACCCAGCAGGAAATCGAACAGGCGGCCAAACACGCCTATGCTCACGACTTCATCATGCAGATGCCGGCCGGTTACGATTCCCCATGCGGGGAGCGTGGTCAGCTTCTTTCTGGTGGTCAAAAAGCCCGGGTCGCAATTGCTAGGGCATTTGTCCGTAACGCTCCGATCCTCGTTCTAGACGAACCGACCGCTGCGTTGGATTCCCGTGCAGAAAAGGAGATCCAAACTGCTATCGATTCCCTGGAGGAAGGCCGAACGGTCATCTGCATCGCCCACCGCCTCTCGACCTTGGCGAATATGGATGAAATCATCGTCCTAGACCACGGACGGATTGTGGAGCGTGGAACTTTCGAGGAACTGCTCAAGGCCAAGGGCCATTTTGCCAAGATGGCAGAACAGCAGAGACTGACGGCTTTAAGTTAGCCGAACCGCCCTTAATAACTACGGCTTTGCCCAGCTAGCTTCTTGCAGAGGTTTTGCCCAAAAAGGCAGGTCTGACGGAGTAGAATCGAGCAAGTGCCCGAAGCGGGACAGAGAAACCGTAGTACTTATCGAAAAACCCAAGCCAAAACACATCTCATTTCAAAACCCAACCCTTTTCGCAATTGAGCGACGGATTCTGGGCCAAAATGACAAACGGCCCTCTTGTCGCAAAAGATGATTGTGAAGGACCGCATAGTCCAGCACTTCATCCGCTTTAATCTCCATCGGCCCCTTAAATGGAGGGCAGAGTGGGCCCTCCCTTTCCAACCCTGTTTTCGCCAGTACGTCATGCGTATTCGTGGCATCCAACCCAAAGCCCACGTTCCGTACGAGATTCTGTGCTGGTGTGATAGAAACCCATCCTTGCATCCAAAACCAGGAAACCCAGGAGTAGTCCCACGTGGAAAGTTCTCCTGATACCATCCTCCCAAAAATCCGATTCCAGTAAGCCTCCTCTGTTTTATCCGTATTGGGGAAAAACTTGCGAAATCCCTCCTTCGGCCAAGCCCAACGACTACGATCATAGGCTTTCCATGCACGCGCCCATGTAGCCCAACCCCACATGTCAACATATCTGCTGAAATAGTAATCCGTGGTCAAGACCTGCCGCTCGGGCAAGAAGCAGTTCCCTGATATGGCACCCACCCTTGGTTCATTCCGGTACTTTTCGAGCATCGCTTCACAGAACGGAAAAAAGTCTGCTGTGGGATGACAATCCTCTTCAAGGATGATTGCCTCGGCTTCGCTCTCAAACACCTGATCCAGGCCAGTTTCGATTCGATTTTTTAGTCCCAAATTAGTGTCTGCATAGACGCGCCGGACTTCACACGGCCAACGAATGGCAGTTTCAGCTTCTGAACGAGCCTGTCGGCAAAGCTCCAGCTCACTAGAATTCTTCGGCCCATCTGCCACCAGCCATATTTTTGCAGGTCGCACGGACTGCAAGGCCACGAATAATTCACTTACCAATTGCGGACGCCGATACAAAAAAATAACTAAGGGAAAGTTCATTCGGTTTGCACCAAGACTACCAGTAACACCCATCTTCCACACGATTTGTATCCTCTGGAGTCTCCTCGGGACCAGCAATTACCCATGCAGAGTTGTAAATATTGTAATTCACCCATCTCTTGCCCGTGATGCCGAAAAGTAACTGGTTTTCTCCACCCGTATGAATCGCACTTTTTCCCATCTGCTTGATTCGCCTACCCAAAGGCAGTGACCAAGCGCCTGCCCCGATCAATGCCACATCAAATTCCTTAGATGCCACTTCGGCTGCCAACTTGTTTAACCCATCCTCCCAACTAGCAAAAGGACTGGTCTCCAAATGAGAGTGGAAAGGACATCGGACAAATTTGCATGTTTTGACAATATGATCCCAATCGATCTCCAGCTTCCCATCCGGATCGTTGATTTGTTTCATGCGAGGCAACTGTTTCTGCATGGTTTTCACAAAAGGCGAAACCACCAACCAACGAAAAGTAGCGATCATTGGCAAAATATCGTGACCCAATAAACTCATTTGGATTGTAGAGCTTTGGGGAGCTAAGGATTGGATGAGGGCACTCTCATACTCTTTAAGAAATGGATCGTTTTGCCATGCGCAAAGAAAATCTGTCGCAGCAATTGATTGCCTCATCTCCTGATTCCAGTTCATGAACTGTTTTTTCTGAATTGGAAAAAAACCAGCATTGTTGTGAAGACGGGATGCAGGCCTTCGCCAACTCCAACCGTTCGGCCAGGCAAACTTCAAACGATGATCCAGATACTCCAACGCCAATAATTCAGCCCCGCCAATTTTACCAGCTAGAAACGGGATCTTCTTAAGCAGCCTTTGCCTAAACTCCTCTAAGGCGGCAGGATTGCGCTCGTGGATATCTTTCTGTGATCGATCGAGCAACTTATTGTTTAGAAGGCGGAGTTTCAGGCCCATTTTTTTATACTGTTTCTTTGCTTGGAGCGCTGATTCCCCAAAAAGCTCGCCCATCCTATAGAGTTCCCGTTCTTTGCCAGATGGGCTCAGTTTTATTACCTGCAACATGTAGCGCACAGTGCAGGCAAGGATCCTCACAACATTAGAAATCCCTCTCTTCCGCCTGTTTGAACTAAACGCAAACGAGGCATCATATCCTGAGACGATCGCCAGCCACCCTTTCCTTTTTTTCCTTTCTAGGTGGTGTACGTCTAGTGGATGGAACAAAATCCTCTTATGCGCTGATCCATATTTGTTTAAATACCGATCCTGTAACTCGGATCCCTCATGATAGCCAAAACGCTTATGACTAGGACCAAGATCGGCTCTCATTCCCTCTAGGGACAAGTACTCGCTCCGCCGATAAAAACAGTTCCCTTCGAGCAAATACTTGTCTTTCGGCAGATAGATCAGTTCGGAGCGGCAAGTAGTCGGAGCCCCCGACTCCACTAAACATCCACCCCCAAAGATAAGGCCAGGATCACTAACTTTTTCCAAAAGCTTCAAGGCCGTCGAAAGCCAATCTGGGCCTGGAACACAGTCGTCATCTAAAAAAGCAATCCACTCGCCCTTTCCGATCTTTGCCCCCAGATTTCTTGCTTCAGAAACGTTGTTGGAAAACCTTTTCTCATATCGGATTTCTTTATACCTTGTTTCAATCTGCTGAACTGTTGCTTTAGCGGATCCCGCAACATCATTATCCACCACGATTATTTCGTAGGAATCTTTCGAAATCTCCTGCCCCAGAACCCCATTGAGGCAGCGGGTTAACTCTTGCGGTCTGTGATAAGTCGGAATGACTACGGAAAATGTTAAGCTCATACAGTCGAGAATATTCTCTTTCCTCTTTTTCAATCCTCGATCAATCGCCGACTTCTCCACTCAGCTACTTTAGGCCCATTCCCTAGGTTCTCTTCCCACTTGGCTGGCAGGGGGATAAGGGTCTCCGTTCGCATCAGTCGTATGAACGGTTTGCGAGGCGGATTTTTTACTAAGGCGAATTCCACTTTTTCGCGTATCAACCATATGCGGTTGCTTTTAAACTGCGGCATATACACCGCAATCGGTTGCGGGAATGTTTTCACGAAGGCCAATTGCGAATTCAGCGCCCGCTGGGCCCTCACGCAACCGATGGAATAAAACAGCAGGATCAGGCCGCTGTTGAGGAGCCCCGTGATCACGGCCAGCACCGCTAGCCACCTCTTGATTCCACCCCCTTGCTGCTTCAAACAAACCACCACTGGCAACAAGAGTGCGATAGGCAACAGCCACCCCTGCGGGGCCCAGCGAGCCCACCAAGTCTGGGTTAGACCCAGGCTGATCACTACGGGCAGAATCGGGAACAAGGAGGCCAGAAGAGGTCTCTGCCAGAAAAAAAGCGTCCCTGCCACAATCAGGGAAAGCACCAGCATTGTGCCGAATAAAGGGCCAAGGCCACCAGCCCGCGCATCTGGTGCTAAATCCTCAAAGACGGATAGCTCGGGTCGGGTCAGCCAGAAAAGGGGCTTGGTTTTCACCCGATCGGGCACGATCTCTGTCGGCGCCATATAGGACATCAGAAACACCTGCAGACGATCCAGTTTGGGCATCACCTCAAGCCCAAAAGAGCCTTGCCCGACCCCGTATCCTTTCGTAGCCAGATTCGTCGCACTCTCTAAATAGGCCATAGAAAGATTTGGGAATCCACCCACCTTCCGAAACACAACTCCCACTGGCCATGTCACCAACGCACTGATCCCGATAAAAATCAGAATTGGCTTCAAGTTTTTCAGGTGGGTCAAGGCGTAGAAGGCTAAGAAGACCACATCGATAACCACCCCGTATAGAAGTCCCGAAGTTTTAGCCGCCGATAGGCCCAAGAAGGTAACGACCAAGACCAAGACTCCGTCGATACTCATGGGAAGAAGCAGAAGTCGAAGGGCGCTGAACAGCATGGCGGTAAACAGGGCTCCCGTATGCCCGTCGATGTAGTAGCTTGAGCTTTGATAGATGCAGACAGGATTTAGTGCCGCCAAGAAGGATAAGGCCCAGCACCATCCGGAACCTAAGGACAGAGCACGGAATGCACCGAAGCAGATGCCAAAGGAAGCTAACGCCAAGATCGGTGTGATCGCCTTGCCCGCATTGAGACTCCCGGTGATTTTGGCCAGATAGGCCGACAGCAAATTCCCCAAACTGTACTGGTAGCCCGACTGCACGACAAAGGAACCCCGAAGGTAAGGATTTGTCTCCTGGAGTTTCACCCCTTCTTTAAAGGATGGATCCTTGACGGGATTCCATCCCGCAGAAAGGCCCAGAACCGATTCAATCCTGCTATTCATCCCGTCCCAGCTCAGATCATCGAATTGACCTGCAATCAAGGCAAGGAGTCCACAGGCGGCTAGAATGGGTCCCAAAACAAATGCAGATTTTTTTAGCCGCTCAATTCTTGATGAACTTTGAATCGCTACATACCCTGCCGCTAGCGCACACAAAACAAAGCTCAGGCCGTGCCAGACTGTGATTGAAATCCCAATTGCAAATAGGCCCAAAGTGGTGATGTATAATCCCAGCAGCCCAGTCAAAAGCGACACCCCTGCAGGCCAAAAATTGTCGGTAATGCGAAAGTTTTCTTTAGTTTCCATGACCTTTACGTTGATTAGATCGCTGCTCTTTAGCCCAGAAAAAGCGGCTCGAATCCAGCCGTTTGAAAGTGACGGTCCGTAGTTGCCGCCTGCGTGATGCCCAGACTTTTCATACAGGCAAAACTTGTGCAATCGGTGAAGGAAAAGGGCTGGTCCTCGTACTGCAACATCCACTCTCTCGCTTTCGCAAAAAGGTCTGGGCCGATCCAAGTGAAGTTGACGATCTTTGAATGGTCGATCAGCTGGAAGAGGCGTTGTCTCTGGTGGGAAATCTTACGTGCCACGAACAGCGTGCAAGCCTCGTCCACAATGTAGTCGGTCAGGATTAATCGGCATCCCTTGGCTTTGGGAAGGTCGCACATCGCCTGATGCCACGGATCGCTTCGGTTTATCCAGGCATACAGTCCGCTCGTATCAAGAAAGACCGATTTCTCAGCCATAGATCGCAGCGTCGATTGCTTGATTGTTCAGCAGGGGAAGGTTTTCCGCCCCGTCAGCGAAATCAAGCGCTGGGTCCTGCCTTAAAATTGGATGGCTCGGCGCTACTGGAGTCAAACGCGCCAGAGGCCGATTTCGAAAAGTTAGCAGGAGCTCCTCCCCTTCTTCCAACGCCCTCTTCACTTTTCCAAATTTGAAACGGATCTCTTGAATACTCACTTTGGTCATAGAGTAATGGTAATGGTTATGGTAATTATGTCAAACCAAGCCTTGCGTCTGTAACAGTAAACCATAAATCGCAAAGGCCGCCCCACCCCGTCAGCATTCCACGTTCACTGGCCACAGAAGATATCCTGTACGGTTCATCCTAATATTAGCTGGCATTTGTATGTGGCTGTTTTTAAAAGAAAGGTTACCCGCTCCAACCTTTCTTATCCTCATCATCATCCAAGAAAACCCTCTCTCGGTCACCGACGACTGCCTATTTTCGAAAATATTTCACTCCAGGAAGCATGGCAAAATGACGATCTTGGGTCCATAATTCCCCCTGCAAAAATTGGGAAGTGGCATAAACAAAAGCGTCAGCCATGGAAAACTTATGCCGGCGTGCCAAACGGGCAGCGGAATCCGCTAGGTTCTCATCCATAGGGATAAATTCAAAACGAGAAAGTGCCCTCAGGGCCAACTCCATGGTTGATTCATCTCCCTCGGTCAGCGTGTACCGTCCCACTTCATAACGGACGATCGCCGGCACCACCAATTTTTCAGCCCGGAGCGCCGGTTGATACAACTTCGCTCTGGTGGATCCGCTCAGTAGCTCAATCCATCCAGAGCTGTCCAAAACAACCGTCATCGAATTGAGCGGTCCTTCTCCCTTCGGATAGCATCGTCCTGAACGGAAAGGCCTTTCAGTAAACCAGGGATTTCCTCCAGCGTCGGCTCTTTCACCAACCGAAGACCCGTCGGCTCCTCGATCGCCTGAAGGCGGGTACCCGAAGTGATGCCCAACCTTCGCCTAGCTTCCCGGGGAACCACAATCTGGTACTTGGACGAGACGGTTACCGTAGGCATACTAAAAAAGTAAGCAGGAAATGATCGATGTCAAATCACTTTACTTTTTTGTTTTTGCACTACTTCCCCCAGTTTTTTCTATCCTCCAACGACCATTCAGCTTTTCATCCTCCCGCATGCCCCCATCCATTTCCCACCCCGGTTAAAAACGCTTCGCGTTTTTAGCCAAGCCAGGGCGTGTATTCGGGAACCATCTGCCTGATTTTCTGCTTGGCTTGGGTGATGTTTCCATTGGCCGCCTCTTGGATGACCGATTGGATCAAGGATTCGATTTCTTCCTTTTGCCGTAAATCACTATTTTTGATTTTAAGCCGCAAAATCTTGGGGTGTTCGGTTTTCTCTGTCACCTCTTCGTCGTGGCACAGCTCCTCATACAGCTTTTCCCCCGGCCTTAACCCGGTATAGCGGATCTCGATTTCTCGGCCCGGCTCAAATCCACTTAGCTCGATCAATTGGCGAGCCATATCCTCAATTTTCACCGGCTCGCCCATATCCAGAATAAAGATCTCCCCACCCTTGCCCAGCCTCCCGGCTGCCAAGACCAAGCCCGCCGCCTCCGCCACACTCATGAAGTAGCGGGTTACCTCGGGATGAGTCACGGTCACCGGCCCTCCTGCGGTGATTTGGCGACGGAATGTCGGAATCACGCTTCCCGAAGAACCGAGAACGTTCCCAAAGCGGACGGAGCTGATCCTCATGGTGGGATGGCGTTTCTGGACGACTTGCAGTCCGATCTCTGCGATCCGCTTACTCGCTCCCATCACGCTGGTCGGGTTGATTGCCTTGTCCGTCGAAATCATGACGAAATCTTTCACTCCAGCCAGAGCAGCCACATCCGCCAGCCGAATGGTCTTCAAGGCATTGTTTGTCAGCGCCTCCTCCACCTGCTGCTCCATCAGAGGCACGTGCTTATGGGCAGCGGCATGAAAGATCAGATCGGTGTTTTGCTGGGACAGGATGGTCTGGAAGCGCGAAACATCGCCCACATCAGCCACCACAGGAATGACTTCACTGCCCGCCCCATCTTCCTTCAGCTCCTGCTCGATGGCAAACAACGAAGGTTCGTTTCGATCAATCAGGACGAGACTCCGGGGGTGACACGCCCAGATCTGCCGGGTCAGCTCGGCTCCGATCGTCCCTCCCGCCCCGGTTACAATGATTCTTCGTCCTTGAATCCAGTGTTGATTGGCAGCGCCCTCCATTTCAACCGATTCGCGAGCGAGTAAGTCCTCAAACTCCACCGGCTTGATCCGGTCGAGGTGCAGGTGACCATTGACCACGTGGTGGAGTGTGGGAATCGTGCGAACCGGCAAATTAAGCCTCCGACATTGGGCTACCACTTGGCGGGTGCGACCTGGTTCGGCTGTGGGCATGGCAAGGATCACCTCATTGAGTTCAAGAGAGGAGAAATTTTTTCTCAAACTTGCCAGATCTCCCATGATAGGTACTCCATGCAGCTGGGTATGAGCTTTTTTATGGTCATCATCAAAGATGGCACACACCTCCAAGCGAAGGTTGGGGCGGGCGAGAAGCTCTTCCACCAAGGCAGCTCCGGCCGATCCGGCTCCATAGATCGCCAACCTTTTCTTTTTTCGATTGTGCGGTACTTTTTCCGAGTATCTCTGCCGAAGAATTCGAAATAGTAGGCGGACGCAGATCAGCCCCGTGCTGGCAAAAACAAAATTGAGAATGATAACCCCACAGGGAGGAGTCAGCTGACTGAATCCCATGTACCAGGTTGCAAGCATGCCAAGATTCGCCAGAATGGTGGCAAATACGATTTTCTGGGCATCTGGCAGCCCAAAATAAGACAGGAGAGAGCGATATTGGCCAAAGATCCAAAGAGCGGGAAGGGTGAACCCTAGGCTTAGGGCCAAACCAAACCTAAATTGGTTTAAAAAGGGGCCGGGATGTAAATCGAACCGAAATTCGAAGGCCAAAAAGAGGGACAAGACCAGAACAGCCGAATAGACCAGCTGAAGAACAACTACTCTCCGGAACTTATTTTGAACAATCATAAATTATCTTCTCTGATTTTAAGAAATAAGCAAGATTACCAACGCTTTCGAGTCGTATAGCCTTGATGGTTATAGGCGTACATGAGCTGCTCTGTTCGTATCAAATGGTTTTTTAGGCAGTCAATTTGACCTCTGACCTTAAATTAAGGCCTTCTTTTAACCTTTAATCCTCGTCATTGTTTTTCAATCACCCATCCCCGCATGCGTCTCTACGCCGACCTGCGTCGGGGCCGTAACCACGCGAAAGCGTGTCCCGCGAATGCGGGGCGCGGGATCCCACCCCCCCACCCCCTAATGCACCACCCCTTCTTTCCGTATCACTTTAAAAACTGTCATCCCTAGTATTTTGAGATCCAGCGAGAGGCTTCGGTTCTTCAGATACCACTCATCAAGCTTCACTTTTTCTGGAATCGGTAGCTCGTCCCGTCCGTTGACCTGTGCCCAACCCGTTATTCCTGGAGTCAGTGCATCAACCCCTCCAGCGGTGCGTAAGGCAATCAAATCATCCTGATTGAAGAGAGCAGGTCGAGGTCCTACCAGCGACATCTCGCCGCGCATTACATTGATCAACTGGGGCAGTTCATCGAGGCTAGTACGGCGAAGAAGTTTTCCAATCGGTGTAAGAAATTGATCGGGCTCCTTCAAGAGATGGGTTGCCACCTGCGGGGTATTTATCCGCATCGTGCGAAACTTATACATCGTAAATAGTTTGTTGCCTTTGCCAACTCGCTGAGTACGGAATAGCACCGGTCCAACAGAAGTCAGCCTGACCGCCAGCACCACTAAGAAAAAAAGCGGCGCAAAAGTCAGGATCAACCCTAGCGCCGCCAGCAGATCATAGATTCGTTTCATAAAGTTTAAAGGTTTACCACCCACTGACCTACTATCCCACATCCATCAGTGCTTAGTCCTGCGCCGATCTTTCTCTAATTACTACCCAATAACCAATCTCTAGTCACCAATCACCAGTCCGCGCGTAAGCACGCGAAAGCGTGTCCCGCCCATGCGGCGACGCGTCCCGCAAGCGCGGGAACCAATCCCCACTCACCGCTCCCCAATAACTAATCTCTAGTCACCCATCACCAGTCCCCCAATCCCCTCCCACCACCCGACGAAGCCCCTAACCTACCGATATAGATGGATTCCATTAGTATAATTTTATTCACTGATTCTGATAAAGATTACTTTCTACTTGTTTTTAACAAGTGACACTAGTCTTTTGATTCTATTTGAACACAGAACCAATCAGCTGGTTGTTTTATTAGAGAGCCAACACTGAAACATTAAAATATTCCACAGTTGGTATTGCCAATTTCGCTTTCCTGAAAGATGCTCTAACCACTTTCTACGAATTGGAGTTGGGTCGAAAAAGCCTTCTTGACGCAATCGGGATTCATTAAGCAAATCCACTGCCCATTCCCGAAGTGGGCCTCTTAGCCAATCTCCAATAGGAATGCCAAAGCCTGTTTTTGGCCTTTCAATTAACTCGCGCGGAACATGTTTATATAGAAGTTCTCGCAAGAGCCACTTTCTTTGACCCTTACGAATCTTCATGTGTTGAGGCAATCGCCAAGCAAACTCGATTACTCGATGGTCAAGAAATGGAACGCGCGTTTCCAAAGAAACGCCCATTGCAGCACGATCTACTTTGTGAAGAATGTCATTGGGCAAATATCCCAACGTATCGCACGCCATCATTTTCAATTCGTTCGATTTAAAATCACGCAGTTGCTGCCACAAGGAATGAATTGAACTTTTATAATCTGGACCCAATACAATCATATTAGCTTCAGGCCAATGTGATATCAAACGTTCGTATAATTGCGAAGGCGAATCGCAATGAAGAACCGATGCTAACTTATGAGCTACATCGCCAGGTTGAGGGAGCTTAAGAGAATTGGGAAGCACTGGACTAGCCAACGAAGCGGTTCGATCCCATGTTCTCGGTGACGCAGAGTTCAAAATTAAACTTAGCGGCCCCCGAAGAAATCTTGGTATTTTTTCGAGATTATTTGAGTAGCGATTGTACCCAGCAAACAACTCGTCCCCACCATCACCCGATAATGCAACAGCAACATTCCGACGGGCCAGCTTGCTTACTAGAATTGTTGGTAATGCAGAAGGGTCTGCAAACGGTTCATCATACAAAACTGGCATAAGGGGAAGAATATCCATCATTTGATCCTCGCACATTATGAGTTCCGTGTGGTCAGTTCCTAATTTCTTCGCAATAGCCTTGGCGTGTTTCGCTTCGTTGTAACTGTTATCTTCAAAGCCAATAGTGAATGTACGAATTGGCTTACTGGCCGTTACCTGCATCAAGGCAACAAGTAGAGACGAATCAACACCGCCAGACAAAAAAGCCCCAACTGGTAAATCAGAAAGTAGCTGCGACGACACAGCAGCTGAGAGCGTAGAGTCTAGCTCAGAAAGTGCCTCAGCATCTGAACCTAGAAAGGGCATCCGTTGTCCTTGACGCGCGATCTCTAAAAGTGACCAGTAGGGGGCAGGAATACACTTTTTGGCAGGATCAAGAGTGACATTGAGTAATGTGCCCGGCATCAGTTTTGAAATCCCTGTGTAAATAGATTGTGGCGCAGGCACATTTCCAAATTGCATATACGCGGCAAGCGCGTTTCTATCTATTTTGTCGCCAAAGGCTGGATGCCGTTGAATGGCCTTGAGTTCGGAAGCAAATAGGAAAGTACCATTTTGCCAGCCGTAATAAAGTGGTTTTTCACCTACGCGATCGCGAGCAAGCGTAAGTATGTGTAAATGTTTATCCCAGACCGCAAATGCAAACATGCCAATTATTTTCTGAACAGTGGCTTCGATTCCCCATACTTCAAAGCCTGCCAAGAGGGTTTCTGTATCCGAATGACCACGCCAATTTGGTGCCGCGCTGGCTTCCTGCAACCGTGCGCGTAAATCAAGGTGATTATAGATTTCCCCATTAAATGAAACAATAAATCGGCCGCTCCCAGAGGGCATGGGTTGATGTCCAGCAGCCGAAAGGTCAAGAATCGACAGACGAGTATGTGCGAGCCCAATTCGCACATCCGCATCGAACCAAATACCATGATCGTCTGGACCTCGATGGCGCAGGGATCGCGCCATGGCTTGAAGACGATGTTCAAGAATATCTTGACCGCCAAAAATTCCCGCTATTCCACACACGTGCTTACCCTGTATTATTAATCAATAAAATACAACCAGTTTTTAAAAATAAACCGACAGCTCTACTTGCCAACAATGGCCTCTTGTACAGGGATACTTCCTTACGCTAATAAGTAATGTAATGTCTAGTGGTACTGGTTTGAAATTAAATCTATTACACGAGGCTGAGCAACCTCTTTGCATTACCCACCTAATCGTTGGGCTTGCTAGGGCTGGCGCTGAAACTGCGCTACTTAGGCTCATTTGCGATACGCGCGCACTTATCAATCACCATGTTGTTGTGATGACGAACGAGCGCACATTGGCGAGCGCGATGGAGGATGTTGGAGCGCGCGTCACTGTCCTCGATTCGTCGCGCACCTTTCCGAATCCGTTGCTCTTTTGGTTGGCAACTCGAGCTCTCTTAAGTAGGAGTCCCGATGTTATTCATACGTGGATGTGGCATGCTGCAGCATTGTCCTCTGTGTGCCGAATTAGTGCTCGCATTCGCAGTATCCCCTTTGTTTGGGGCTTTCGTAGTTCACTGGATTCTGGGCGGCGATCGCTGTTGACACGGATAGTTATCGCGTTTGCGCGTGCGTCTTCCTCGTATCCACGTGCCATTATGTTCAATTCCGAGCGCTCGCGTGCGCAACACGCTCGCGCTGGTTTCTGCATGGAGAATGCCTCGGTCATCCATAACGGCGTTGACGTGCCAGCCAAACAGGACATAGCTCACTGGCGCCGCATTATTCGGGCCCAGATCGGCGTGACTGATGCCGCGATAGTGTTTATGCATGTTGCCCGGGCTCATAAAGACAAAGGTATCGGTAGTTTCGTCAAAGCAGCCGAGCTTGTTCGCGCCCACCTTGGGCACCGTGCAGTGTTCGTTCGCGTTGGAAAGCCCGGTTGGGAGACTGGTCTGAGTGGCGCCGATATTGCTCTGGAACAATCGACACTGCTTTATCATGCTGGCGAACAATTGGATTCACGACCGTGGCTTGCGGCTGCTGATGTATGTGTGGTGACATCCTTGCGCGAGTCTTGCCCCAATGTGGTACTTGAGGCAATGAGCGTTGGAACGCCCGTTGTCACAACGGATGTTGGCGATGCCGCATTGTTAGTGGGCGATCACGGTTGGGTAGTACGCTCCAATTCGCCTCGGGCTATTGCTGACGCTATGACCACCGCTGCAGCAACGATCGTTCAGCCGAGCCATCGGCGGCGTCTGTCGGAGGCCTGTCGGACAGCAATGTCTGAGCGGCATTGCCGACAGAAGGTGGCTGACGGGCAGGTTGCCGTTTACCGAAAGGTGATCAGGCGGACTTTGGACGCTGCATGACTATCCGAACACCACTAACAAGCAGTTCTTCGTCTGTAAATTTTAAAAATTCTTTGTGAAGCACTTTACGCGGAGTGGGTAAATGATCCCACTTGCGTTCAGTGCAATCTAGGATTTCCCATCCGGCATCGGTACAGATTGAGCGAATCTCTGAGCACCGTAGCCTGTTGGTGTAAAAACCACTTTGTAAAAATAGGGTGGATTCCCAGATTCGATGAGAGATGCGTAGAGAATTCAGTCCGCCACCAAGGTGGTCGCGCAGGTCGATCTGATGACTAGAGACGCCACCTGGGCGTTGGATGCGGAACAGTTCTCGTATTGTTTGCTCAAACTCAGATCGACGGACATGCTCAAGGACTGCATTTGAAAAAATCGCATCAATGGAGCCACACGGGATGGATTGAAGCCCAATTAAGCCATTGCACAGATACGTTGTGCCTAACTCTCGAAGCATCTGATCAAGAGACGGCGCGCGCGCTGCTTGGTGCTTTTCTAGTCCCGCTAATCTTAGTGCACCCTTGTAGGCAGTCACATCCAATGTAGCAAATCGCCCGGCGTCCACAAGTATGGTCGAATTGATGGCACAGGCACGGGCCCATATCGCGGTGGACACACTGTCTCCCGGTCCAATTTCTAGAAGTGAGTGAGGCTGGATAGATGTATGCTTTCCGATAGATTTTATGTGCGAGTTAAAGACGTTGCGAGAATAATTCTCATCAATCATCTTTCCGTGCCGAAATATGCCAATACGCCGCCAAAGATCATAGGAAACAGGAGCCTTGGCCAATGCAATTTTTGCACCGATCTTCACCCACCAAGGAATATGTTGTGAAATGCCCATGTTTGGATTGACAGATTAGCCTAATTCCCAAAATTATCCGTCGGCACCGATTGTATCTAGAGTTTTGCGTGCTATCCGGGTTGCGCAGTAGCGTTCTTCGGCATAATTACGACAAACGGTTGCAGTAATTTCTGGGCTTGGCCATGTAAGCACATCAAATATTGCCGCAGCGAGCGCCGCCGCGTCGCGTGGTGGAACGATTCGGCCGTGAACACCTTGAACGATGGAATCATGGCAGCCGACATTGTCGGTAGTGACAATTGGTCTTCCGATAGCAAGGGCCTCTTGGATTGATCGTGGACGCCCTTCCCCGTAATACGTGGGCAAAGCGAACACTCTGCACTCGCGGAGAAGTGGCCGAACATCATCAACGTGCCCTGCGTACTCAACACCTGCCTGCGCACATCGCGCAAGAAATTCTTTTCTAGACGTGGCGCCAGCCCGAGATTCAAAGAAGCCGGCGATGACGAACCGGACATTGGCATTCCGGGATCGAACCATTTTGGCAGCGTCGATAAACTCCCAAATGCCTTTTTCAACTACGAGTCGTGCAATCATCAAGACCATCGGTTTTGTTGGTAGCTGCGTCAATTCAAAGTGTACAAGGTCCACGCCTGAACCCTCAGTGACAATCGGCGTTCCAGGGAGATCGTGAGCAAATCGCTTGGAAAGGAAGTCACCGTCGTCAGTATTTTGCACTGCAACGTGAGTAGAGGCACGCAGACTTCGGGTGAAAAGTGGCCGTGCCAGCTTTCCCATAACACGCTGGCGAAGACAGGTTGGGCGCAAAAGTCCACCAAGTCCTGCAAACAGTGGAGCGCGGACTAAACAATTGACCCTAGCTGCAATTGGAATTCCGTACACGATCGGCTTGACGCCGTAGGCAATGGCGACATCCGGACAAATTCCCATCAGGGTGACATATAGTTGCTTTCGATATGTGGAGTCGGCGAACGGATTGAGGCTTGTTCGTTCAAGGCTGATGTTGCGCGATTCAGCACCACGATCAGCGAGGGCGGCAGCAAGTTTCGCAGTCAGGCCGGGGACGATGACCGTTGTCTTATAGCCGCGGGCAACAAGTTCTGAGATGAGCGATCCACGAAACTGCAGTAAGTACTCAGCAAAATGAGCGAGCAGTACAGCGCTCGGTGATTTCATTCGTGCAACTCCGTTTGCCCAACTGCTCGTGCATCGGGATGAAAGCCTCTGCGATAGATACCAAACACTGCGGCGTCATCGGGGACGGTAAGGTCCTCAGCCATACGGGCGCAGGCTGCAAATGTCCAACCAATGCGCCCGACATTTGCAAACGCACGGGCGCCAAAGGTGAATGGAAATAAGGGCATCTGAATTTCTGTATACCGAATGTCGGCTGCGGTGGCGATCCGCCGAACCATTTCGCGGAATGTAAGGAATTCCCCGCCGGGAACGTGAACTGGCGTAGCAACGAATGCTTCGGATGCCGCTGCTAGTACGACTTGCGCAAGATCGTCCACATGTATTGGAGCGCGCAATCCGGCGCCGTTGCCGATCAGTGGAAGCACGTGTGCACGGGCAAGCTGTCGCGCAATGTAGGCAACATTCTTATCGCGACCAGAGCCATAGATCATGGTCGGCCTAATGATGCGTGCATTGCCCGAAACGGCGGTGGTAATTGCTAGTTCAGCGGCGCGCATTTCGCGGGACCACTGTGCATCGATTGGAAATGGGGAGTTTGCCTTCGTGGTTGCGCTGGCGCTGCTGATTGCCGTGATGCGAACGCCGGGTGGAAATTCTGCCGCGATAACTGCGCGTGCAAATTCTCGCAACGGCGCAGAGCTTATGAGCATATCACTCGGACGAAGCTTCATTTGGGACACTGCTCTAGCCGATGTCAGATCCACTTTCAGTGAACTCCATGCTCCACTTACCGCGGGGCGATTGGCAACGGAGCGCGAAACGGCTAGTACCTCATGTCCGGCGAGGAGTGCAGCTGCTGCAATACTCGTTCCCAGCGGGGAGGTTGCGCCGATGATCACGATGCGGCGTTCAATGATCATGCGTGGGCTTGCCTCATTCATCCGGCTCACTTTGATTCCAATTGACGCATCATGGAGAGTGCGCGTCCGATCGCTTGAGTCGCGCAGAGGCTGTGTTGAGCGCCGCGGCGCGCTGCTGATTGAAGTCCACGCAGTCGCGGTTGATCGCCAATGATCAATGACGCCATGTCTCCCGCATCACAAGCATCATCTGGATGCACCAAGATCACTCCGGTGTCTTCGCTAAGCGAAGCGATACCAACAGATCCACGAACTAATACAGGCACGCCACAGCCAAGCAAATCCGCAGCGCGGTTTGGAAATGCGAATCGCTCGCCCTTGCCATCCGAACGGGGCATGAGTGCGACTACCCATCTGGATAATATGCCTGTCAGACGTTGATCCGTAACAGTTCCATGATAGACGGTCCGCAGCGGTGGAATCCCTGCACGCACGAGGGAGGCCAAGATTTTCGGCGGCATAAATCCGACTGTCTCAAACGAGGCATGTGGCATATTCGCCATTATGCGTGCAGCCATCTCGATGATGAATGCCGGCGCGTCTTTTTTATGCCAGCTGCCGAAATAACCAAACACCGGAGCGGTTCCTAGGCGAACCGATTGAACAGGCCGGGTGGCTTTGACCATTCCGGGAATGACCGTGATCGGCGCCTTTGTCCATGGTTTGCATGCAGCGGCGAGATTTGGGGTGATCGCAAAGACAGCATCCGCTTGGCGAATTAGTTGGCGTGCCCCAATCCAGTGATCCCACCCTGCCGCACTAGTGTAGCCACGCTCCCAGAGCGTGATCGATGGATGTTCGGTCAGATCGACTGCAATACGCGTTCCACGCGGACGCCGTGCTACGCACGCCACCACGGTGGACGCACGGCGCCCGTAGCAAAGAATCCAGTCTGGCTTCGCGAGCCGGAGCGCCTCTGCGATGCGCGTGAGCGAAGACCATCCACTGCTCCCAAATACTCCAAATTTGGATTTGAATCGTGCTGTAGTCGCCGTATGGAATTCTTGATCTATATCCTTGGCGTCCTCTAATCCAAAGTTGCCCACTGGAATGACCGTCACTTCACAGCCAGCGCGAGAAAGCTCTTCAGCCCACCGTCGCACTCGGACGCTCCCCGCAGCGCCTGTTGGCCACGGGATGTCAGCAATAATCGCAATGCGCATGTGGAACAACTCTAATAAGTTTTTCTTTCAAAATGTTATCTTAAGCTTCTCACGATTCCACGGACACTAAAATGAGGTTTAATTGAATATTACGCATTAGTTTTTCAAACGCATAGTCTGTTGGTTCAAAGGCGAAGACTGCACCGCTAGGACCAACTAAATGAGCGAGGCGCATGGTGTGAGCGCCTATATTTGCGCCAATGTCTAAAACCTTCCCACCAGGTTTTATAATATGCGAAGCATAATCAAAAATTTCAGGTTCAAATGCGCCAAATAAGTAGATACTCAGGTCAATCCCTTGCTTCAGATCCAGTTCCCACATGACACCCCTTCGACGACACGTAACAATTTCGCGCATTCCCAGCAGGCGTCGTATTGTTCGAACAATTCTCGATGCTCCCTTGGCTGCTGCAATTTTAGTTAATGTATTCATTTATTGTTGTATTAAGGGGGGGGGCAACCACATTTGATCAGTTTAGATTAACGGTTCGAACCTCTAGGGATCTCAAATATTTTTCTTTGTTGTTCACCTAGCAACTTTTTGAAGATAGCGCGGTGGTAACGGCGACATTGTCTTCGACTGGGCCTCCAGTGGTTGCAAATAGAAGTCCAGTGAACAATTCAGCCGGCCAAGCACCACTAAGCGAAACGGGCCCAGCAGACATTAAGTGATCGTTGAGAACATTGGGGTAGTTGGAGTGCTACGAACATTTACCGGCTTCACCTGTTCGAGCAAGTACCCCACCCAGGGATCACTACGCCATCCGCGAGAGAGAAGGAAACCAATCGAAAGCCCACCCCCGAGCATCTTCATCATGGATCCAACAAGAAAATCCCCTCCAAAACTACTGTAGATACCGTTAACAAGGACTACTAATCCACATACGACAGCAAATGGGCTGCGCGAGCGAATCGCTGCAGTTATCGCGACAAATGAAGCGAGCATGATCCATCCGCTAAAAAGTAACCCGCCCTTAAGGAAGGGATTCCCCCAGCCAATCTCTATTGCACGTCGGCCAAATTTCTGACCATCCTCAAGCCAGTATTTGTCTTCACGTTCAAGCCGAGCTGTTTTATTTGCGGCATTTTCGATGTCTGTAAGCCATTCAAATGATCCGCCCAGACCTCTCCCATGCACGCGCTCCATGGGCGAAAAATCATTCCAACAGTCTTGCAATACCTGAAAACGCTCGTTTTCATGACTGAAGTTGCCTATGAATCCCGATTCATAGAAGTCCCGTTGTTGATCCTCTCCCGAGAGGCGAATCGCCAATGCCACCGTACTAGCCCTCACGCTTTCGTTTAAGCACGCTACAGATCCAAGGCACAGAAAAATACCTCCAATCAGTGCATAGAAAGATCGATTCAACTGGGGGCGATGCCCATGGGTGTAGTATTTCGAAGCCACAAGAATGGTCGCAATAACTCCACATAAAACCCAGTATGCGCCTTCTAATCGACTTTGCTGGAGAAGTGCTGAGCAAAATGCGGCAGACCAAGCAAGGCAAATTACCACCACTTCAATGCGACCCCACCATTGCAGTGTGAACAAAACGATCGGTAAGAGGCCAAAAAAGGCCGATAGATTATTAATACTAATTTCGGATCCAGCAAGTCGGGTGCCAATATCAGCTTCGGTCGCAACGCTCCTAAATTGAGAAAAACCTATAAGACAAAGCGGCAAAATCAATATACAGGCAAGCAGTAAAGGAGCACGGAGTGCCGCCCATGTTCTTACAGATGACCCAATCACAACAGCAGAGCCGAAAAACGCGTAGGCCGCAAATTCTCTGCCCAACTCCGCGAGATCGTTTTTATAGAAGAAGAACCCGATTCCAGATGACATAATCACAAGCAATGAATAAATTGCCAACCATATTCGACCAAATGATCGCATCGATGTTTCGCCTGTGGCGAGTAAGTAAGCCGACGTGATGACAGCAACACCGACAGTGGCGCCACCTGCCAAACCACCTGCGGCATCTAATAATTCGAGCCCCAATCCTCGCGCAAGAAATCGCGATGATGCGATCGCCTGCAATAAAATAATTGTATAGAGACTAAGCCCTAGAAACGTTATGTAGGGCCTTGCGCGTGCCATAACACTCATACAGTAGGCCCAAATAACTCACTCACCAGAGTGTTTGTAAAAATAATACCTCGGTCAAATATCAATCTAAAATAAGGTTGGCTGTGTTGCATCTCAAGGGATAACCTCAAAAACGTTGTAATGATGAAGGCTTTGTTATCTCCTACAATATGAATTGTCCTCATTGTTTGATTCCGCTCGCAGTGCGCGTGTATGAAGGTCGCATTCGCCTCGGTCAGCCAGGGAAGATTTCCGCATCAGACCACAATATCTGGACCTGTAAAATCTGTGGCATCGCGGGACTAGAGATAGATTCCATGGATTACTCTTCGGATTCTTACCGCATTACTGTTGATGGAAATCAAGGCGTCACAGAGTTTCCACAAATCCACGACTGGGAACAGGCATCCCTACTTAGGGCAATTGGAACAAGTGGGCTTGCGGGTAATTCTGTTGCGGATGTCGGCTGCGGTGGTGGAAGGTTTTTAGATCTATTGGCGGGTTTCACTAGGGGGCCTACGATCGCAATCGAACCAGCCGCTTCATTTCATCTAGAACTTCAGAGGAAAGGACATAAGACGTTTAATACAACTGAACAGGCAGCAGCCGAATGGCGCCATTCAATTGATCTCACGGTTAGTTTTGACGTGATCGAACACGTAGACGACCCTTCTGTATTCGTTCGGAACCTTAAGTCACTCTCCAAGCCCGGAGGTCGCATTGTTGTCGGGACGCCCAATATGGATCAGTTACTCCTGAGATTAATGCCGCAAGAATTCGGCGCTTTTTTCTTCCGGCAAGTTCATCGTTGGTATTTCACACAACGCTCACTGCAATTGTCACTCGAAAGTGCCGGACTTAAGAATATCCGGGTCCGCTCCCTGCAGCGCTACGATTTTTCCAACATTGCATGCTGGCTTCGAGATCGTCGTCCAACCGGCAATGGCGCAATTGATCTACCAAGAATTCTCAGCGCAAATCTTGCTAGCGCGCTTGAATCCGTGGGCATGGGCGAGTATCTGATAGCAGAAGCAACGGCTTGACCGACGCGATCATTCGCCCCGACGATCACCACGATAGCGCGTGAGGCGCGCGGGATTGCCTAAGTAGATCCCAAGCGGCTCGGTGGAACGTGTTACAACGCAACCCGCAGCAATCACGCAACCATCCGCAATTGCCACGCCATCCAAGACAGTGACATGCGCACCGAACCAAACATCGTTGCCAACCCGGATTCCAAGCCGACTTTCGCCCTGCTCGCGAATTGGTCGCGCGGCATCATCAAAGCAGTGATTGGCCGGGACAAAAACCGAACAGGCGGCGATTCGAACATCATCACCGATTTGAAGTCCCCCATGACCGTAGAGAATGCACCCGGGGTTCACTGAGCAGTCACAACCAAGGGTGATTGTTCCTCCTGCGGCGAGCAACCGTGCACCGTCGTGGATCGTGGTACGAGCTCCGATCGAAATAGCCCCGCCCTGCCGCTCGATACGCGCACCCGGTGCGACCCATGCACCAGACCCAATCCGAACACCTTGCAACCGCAGACAGATTCGCTTAACGATCCATCGCGGGCGAAGTGCGTTACGAATGGCGATTGAAAGCGTTCGCTTCATAGTGCGTCTCGGCCGTCTCTCGATGATCGCGCAGCCGCCGCTGCATGGCGCAATATGACTATCAACATAAATACCGAAGATATCGCAACAGCGCTAGCAACACCGGTCGCGGCGGCTGTGAGTGGCGGCATCACCATCAGGAGCCCGGTAATGAACACATATGGCAAGACGGCTTGGAGCACAGTAAATAGGTAATAATTTGGCCAGCTCTTGAGTGCTGAGTAGTAGGTGGCGAGCATGCGCATTGGCAGAAATGGGCCAGCGAAACAGGCAATAATGACGGGAAGACCGGCAGCGGAATACTTGGGCAGCAGGAATACAACGATGGCCCACCCAACCAAACCCGCGAGTGCGGATACAAATACCATTACAAAGACTGTCTTCCGAATTTGCCCCAGCAATCCTTTGAGTAAGCGAGGAGCGTCGTGGTTCTTTCCATAGCTCTCGATGAATTGCGGGTAGGAAGAGGCATGCAGCACATTCGGTATCACCTGAAGCAACGACCAGATTCCAAGTACTGGCGAGTAAAGTCCAACCGCTTCGACACCGCCCGCGAGCGTCAAGAGCGCCATTCGTTCCGCCTGATGGCCAACTAGCAAAATGTAGCCTGTGATGTACGTGTGGCGCCCAAATTGAAACATCTCACGAATCGCAACCCAATAAACCCGCGGTCGGGCTCTCACGGGGCGAAACGCAAAAAAAGTTCCCGAGGCAATGGCCGCCAATAGCAGCGCTCGCAAGAGCAAGCCCTGAAATCCAAGCCACTCAACAAGTACCAAAGTAACGACGCCCATGAGTGCGAGCCCGAGCTCGATGCCGCCAAGACGTGCGAAGGCGGCCGACGAGCGAAACGTAGATCGAACAAACTGAGCGTAGTAACCGAGCGCCCACACGAGTGCTGCGGTGATTGCTGCAGCTCGAGCAGATCCGCTGTCGGGCGACAGTAGAGCCAATCCACCGACGGCAAGCAAGCCGAGTCCACACATCAGTAGTGAATGTGCAAGTGCCGCCTCCACCAAACGGTGAGCGCGGTCCCGTTCGCCACGCCCAATCAAGTACGGATACTCGCGCGTGAGCCCGCTAAGAATGCCCATCTTGAGCGCATCAAGGGGCAGCGTCACCAACTGCGCAGCACTCCAATAGCCCATCGCAATTGGATCAAGCCAACGGAAGAGAAATAAGGCGGAAAGACCGTTCAGCCCTTGCGCTGCACCCATCATTGCAGCGAACCAAGCTCTCGGGTAATGTGCCATCCCTCGGACTCGATGCGAGAATCTCATATAGAACTCACTGAGACGCGGGGCCAAATCGTCATTGCATCGCGCACTCTCCAGAAACGCTGCCGTAATCCCATCTCTCGATCCAGCAGCCAGCGACGCCTTTGCCGAGAGACCAAAATTTTCGCGGTGCGCCGCACGAGTGCTGGATTTGCGGGAATAGCCAATGCCGCAGCACTACACGGCCGCCATATGGATTCAATTACGCCGTTCATCGCGATGCACTCAAACCCAGCGTGCTCCATTACCGCACGAAGTGTCTCGGGGACGAACGACCATGTATGTGCGTTTTGGAAATATCGCTCCAGGCGTGCCGTGGCAAAAGCACTCGGTACCTCGATTGAAAGTACTCCGTTGGGGTTCAATAGTAGTTTGAGGGCATTCAGATCAGCAACCGGATCAAGCAAATGTTCAAGGACATGCGAAAGTACAATAAAGTCATAATGCTCGCCTGATGAACAAGCGTCACTTAGCAACCCATGCCGCAGATCCAGCCCGCGCGCACGACCGAGTGCAAGGTATCCGTCGTCAACATCCCACCCAACAACTCGGTGCCCGCGTTTGGCATAAGGCATGAGGTTCCAGCCGGCTCCGCAACCGATCTCTGCTACTGACGATCCCGCGCCTAGACTGACACGGCGAAGCGTCCGAATTGCTCGAAGCCGCGCGGTTGTTTCTTGCATCGCGAAATATACCTCAGGATCATGCCCAGGTCGTTCGTAGATCGCCCGATAGAAGTGCTGGTAAAAGTGTGCATACGCTTCCTCTTTCATGCGCGGGTTTGTGCGCAAGAGCCCACATCGAGTGCACAAGACGGTACGATGCGGTATGCCATAGCGATCCACTGCAGCAACGCAAAGCTCTTCAAAGGATCCACAAATACACGGGGTGAATTCTTGGGCGTATTCACCAGAAGCGAGCCGATCGCAAGTTGCGCGAATTGCTTCGCGTCCGCGGGATCCCGTCGTAACGCTAAACTTTTGTGACGCATGTGCAAACCCACCACCAAGTAGTGATCGCTCTACTGTACTTACGCCGTCACTGCTGCCGATGGGCTTGTTGGTCACATGGCAAAGAAGGGGTGCATGTGCTCAAGATTCGTCATGCGTCCACTTGGAACATCGACCGATCCGACGAAAGACGCTGTCTTACTATCGCTGCGAGTCACCACGCCTACTGGACTAAAGAGTATGTCGAGCGGCGCACGTAATGACTCCCATCGATGAATCCCCTTTCCGGGGATCCGAAACGGTCCGTCCTCCCAAGAGCGTCCATCTGCCCCGACAAGGCGAATCCAAATACTCACTTGGCGTACAAATGGATTGAGCGTGATGATCACGATCCGAGAGTCATCTGTGCATTGTGTGGCCGGGAAATTCTCATAATGGAATTGTTCGGTACGCGTGAAACGCGCGGCTCCCCAGATGTAGGCGGCCGGGAGATGTGCGTCGAATGATCCGTCAGTTGAACGAAAGTGATGGTAGCTCACCAACACGCTGCTGACCCCTACTGGAGTGACATCCGGCGAATATGCCATTACCTCGCAATAGTGAAAGAGTTGAGACAGCCCCGTCTCTCTGCAGATATCCGCGGAATCGATCGTCTGTTGGGCATGCAAATCCATTACCTCGGAACGGCGAACCAAAACGGGTTCCAGCGGATTCCGGCCATAGAGGCGGAACTCCCAGAAATATCGCGCGGGCTGTCGCGATGTCGTGCAGGGGGCGAAACTAATTGAGGTAGATACGTGTTCGTTGTGGACAACAAAGTTAGCAGAAGGCGCCCACTCAAGCCCTGTCACGCCATTCGAACGGCGGGGATGAAACACAGCGATGGCACGACGCGCAATGTGCCCAATCAACCGAGATGGCGATAGAGATGGAAGTATGTTCATTTCAGTGATGTTGGACAATCCACCGACCATCAGAAAGTTGTTTCCAAGCAAACCAAACCATCAATCGCTGCTTGTCCTCAAACCATAATAGTGTGTTTGCATCGGGCGAGACCGTCGGTCGCTGTATGCCAAAAAAACTGTTCAGCTCAACCCACATGCTTCCAAGCGGTGGCACATCCACGGTACGGGAAATAGTGGTTCCTTCTGTAAGGTGCAAGTGAACGTCACTCGAATAGGAACGCGTTAGTGGATTGGAAATTGCCATCCAGCATTCTTGGCCTGCTGGGAATGGATGGTTGCAGTGATAGTGCCCGTTGTAATCGTGTGCGGCGTACTTGTCGTGATAATGCCAGCGGCCTGGGCGCGCTGGCACTCCATGTGCAAAGTGAAACACGCAATACGGCCGCAGGGAACCAACCTGCCGAAGAATTCGGTAATCGATGATCATCATCCCTGTAATGTCGCCGCGTACGTCAGGAAATAGATCTTCCAAGCTGAGCTCAACAGAACAGCCGTCTCGGAGCGTAAGTCCGGTTCGTCGGGCGAGTTTGCGCCCGTCAACATCAAACAGCGTGACCATAAACTCCACCTGTTTGCCATTGACATTGGAATGATCCTCAGGAAAAGCTAAGTTTGAAAGCGCCAAACTAGTCGAAATGTCCTTACGTCGGATCATGAAGAGCGCAAAGCGGCGGACGGTGAAATGATGGCGAATGGCTTTCTTAATGCTGCGCCACGAAGCCCCAATCCGACGACCGAGTGGAATTCGAACACCAGCCATGCCAACCATGCCGCGAGCGTGTTCTTCCTGCCACACCTGCACCATATCCTTGATTTCATATTCGCAACTGGTGCAGCGACTGCCGACTTGATAAGTCTCGCGCAAGACCTCAAATGACGCACCATTCGTTTCATCGATTATGCGCTGCATCTGTTCAAAGGTGATCTCATAGCAGTTACATACGTTTCGACGTGTCAATTGACTTTGGTCGCTACCACAGCATGCGTTACAATCCTTGCCAATAGGGCTTGCGTTATTCAGGGTGCCTCTCCTCGCTTGAAGATCGCACGATTGGACCCAATCGCCTGAGCACGAGGGCTAACGACTACGGCATGCGGCTCGACGACGCCGGCAATGACTGATCCTGCGCCAACAATCGCGCTGTCACCGATACATGAACCTTTCAAGATAATCGAATGTGCGCCAAGGAACACAAAGGAGCCGATCTGAACTGGACGTGCTTGAGGACGCGCTGGCTCGGCCGCACCGACATGAGCGGTGAGCGGCAACGCGTGCAAGTCAGAATCGATCAACATGCATCCGCCGCCAACGAGCGTGTCGCTACCAATCGAAATTGACTCAGTAGCCACAATTGCAGAGTTACTGATGCCAACACGATCGGCAATGGCGATGCGGGCATTACGACCGGCATAGATTCCCAGGCGCTGACCAGATCCTATAAGGTTAATTTGCGTCCCAGAATTCATCCGGCAGTCACGGCCGATCGACACAGTGGCGGCGGGATGTATACTTAGGCAAATCCAACCTGTTGCCCGAAATCCAGATCCAACACTAATTCCGAGTAGCGCAAATCGCACACGCGCGACACCAGTAAACAGCGTGAGCATTGCGATGTCATGCGCAAAGCGGCAGGCGTGTAAAGTGTTGCTGATGAATCTCATTAGCGATTAGATCGGCGACAGTATTGCACGGGGCGTTGGTGCTGTAGGCCCAGCCACTTCTTGGTCGGGGCCCTTTTCGCGACCAGAGATAATCCGAAAGAATGTGTCGTGATCCGCAGGCGAACCGGGGCGGTCCAAATCCACACTCATAGCTCTGAAGTCCGTGCCCTGCGCACTGAATGAAAAACCTCTGAAAACAAGGTGTAGGTATCGCTTTGCGGCCACGATCCGCGCCGCGGAAGGGCGCTTCGGGGCGCGTGGCGCCGCGTCGACCGCCGCAAAATAAGAACTGGCGTCTAGGGGCTCGTCCACGATTCCCAGCCCCTCGTACTTCGGACGGCCAGCAGCAATCACTGGCAGTCCGCGCGCCGTCATTTCGGGACCAGCACTGCTGAGATAGACAAGGCCAGCACTCGCGAATGGAAGCAAACTAAATGTATTTACTGGTTCTTCTGAACCAATGACCAGTACATTCGGAGCATTGCCTGCAAGGCGAGTGGCTAGGTCGCCCGTGCGTATTGTGCACTTGACCGGTCCCACCCATTGCTCTGCCGGATGCGCCCGAACCACCAATCGCAACTGTGGGCGCGCCCGAACATGCGCGATCAGTTGCTCAAGCCAATCCCGTTGACCACGAAAGCAACGCTCGCGAGCAAGCATCGAACTGTCGCCAACAACATTTGGTGCTGCCAATAGAAGAGTTCCAGGCGCAGTGACAAAGGCGCGTACTCGCTCGGGAAGGGTTGCCGATACTGAGTCGCGTTGCACGCGATAGAAATTCTCGAGCCAAGTTGCATCGCTCGCCTTCGCTCCATCAACAAACTTGAGATATTCGTTAACCTCACGTTCCTTCGCGGAATCCCATGGGCCCAACGCTTCGAGCCATCCCCTCACGTTGTACTCCAAGGCGGGCGCGTTATGGTTGTGGATCATGTGGCCAGCGCGCCACGCCCACCCTTCCACACACACAGTTGACTGTGCGGATTCACGAGCTGCATGGAGCAGGCCCGGCGTCTCACCAATAAGGCCACTCATTAAAATGAAGCTGTCGAATCGCTCTCGCCTCAGAAGCGCATAAAGCCCATTGCCAGCTCGAAGGTTGCGCACGCGCAGCGCATCAACATCCATTCCGAATATTGAAGGGTTATCCACAATGTCCTGCTCCTCAATGTGCCGGTCATAGGCCACCCCGGCTGACACGATGGCGTTAACTGCTCCTTCGAGGCCTGGGCAGACAAACGGCCTCGCGTCTACCCACGCGTCCATATCAACGAGTAAAATATCAGGGATGGCAGTAACTCTTGGCCAAAAACGCAATCTTTTCGGAAGCCACTCCAGCTCGGCGGCACAAACTTGGCTTCGAGAATAAAGAATCGTTGTCCTAATTCCCATTCTCCTCAAGACACAGGCGGCGTATGCGGCCCATTCGATCCATGTCGGATTCCTTAGAGCAGACACCAGCACATGCCCTGTGATTGGCGGCAATGGCTTATCATTCATGCTAGCAATCCACCGATCGAGAGCGGCGCGCGGAGTCGGCGCTGAGCCACCTGCGCTAACGCCAACTCCATACAGCGCCATTGCCGCGGCTTTGGCACACACGCGCCGAACGCGATTGACCTTATTTAATAGCGAAAATGTCATGAATCAATCACCATGCTTCGAGAACGGTCTTACGCTGCATGGTATCAACCAGTTCGATCTCGGGGTCATCGTAGTAGGAATCTCCATTAACATGGGTTGTGGAAACCTCTTCAAAAACTGCTCCACGGCGCGATGAGAATGAGTGCCATACCCCACGCTCTACTAGCGCGATATCGCCCGGCCGCATCGAGGTTCCGTCGCCGTCGCGCGTGATTTGCAGATCGCCATGAAGCAGTTGGAATGACTCTTCCTTGACCATATGCCGATGCGCCGGGTGCGATTGCCCGGGTAGCACAATAATCAATTTCTTGCAGTATTCGCGATTAATCAGATTTACGATGATCGCGCCATGTTGCCGAAATCGCTCCGGTCCGTAATGATGTGACATGTCAATTGAGTAACTTTTACCGATCTGAATGCCCGCTTCGTGAAGCATTCCTTTGGCTTCATGCAGCAAACTTCGCAAGGCGACGGCAGTAGTACGAGAACGACGCTCGGTGAGAGCCGCGTTCGACTTATAGTCATGCATTGCATGCATTCCTGCGAGAAATTCGCTAGAAGAAGTCTGCCCTGCGGCGCATGGCATGGCGAAGAAAACCTGCTCCGCAGTGATGATGTCTCCGTTCTTTACGGGCTGCCGCAGGTAGGTACCACGCTTCAGTGAGAGCAATGAATCCAACTCATCCTGCGTGACATGCTTCGGCTGTGCCGGATCACCAGAGATCGCCCGCGCTAGCAGCGCCGCAGCAACCCACGCCTCCGTCTCCGCTGGATCCATCGAATACGCATTCAGCGGCGATCCGGATGTAGGAATTCCTACATGGCGCTCCAGTATGCGAGCCCCCTTCGCTACGGCGATCTTCACTGGATCCAGGTTGGTTGGCGCTTCATGACCGCTGTAGCCAATCCGAAGCCAGTGATATCGACGACGCATCCAGTCCAATACATGCAGTTGCAAGGCATCATTTGGAGTCGGGTACAAGCCAACGCAATGCAACAGCGAGAAGTCCATCACGCCGCGGTGTTCGAAGAAGTTGACAATCTGATCCATCTCCTGTTGCCGAAGACCGCCACTCGAACAGATCACCGGCTTTGAGCAGCGCGCGATACGTTCAAGCAGTGGCCAGTCATTGGCGCTGCAGCTCGCAATCTTCACAATATCAACTCCGTGGTTAATGAGTAGATCGAGCGATCGTTCATCGAATGGTGTGCACGCTGCGATCATTCCATGCTCGTGGATCGCTGAAACTAGGGTGGCGTAGTCCCCGGCGGGAAGTTCCGTGGATAAGAAGCGCTTGATGTGCTTGTGATCGCCCGATCGAAAGTCTGGATGAATAAAGGTAGCGAGATCGCGGTACTGCAACTTTACCGCTGCACGAATGCGATGCTTTCTTACGATTCGTCCCATTGATTCAACAATGTCGAGCCCATGCTGAAGGCGTCCTTGATGATTATTAGCAATCTCAAAGATAAAGAAAGGGGAATTGGAAGTGTCCATGAAACCTTTACAGGGACCTATTCATTGCCGCCACGTCGCTTAAACTCATCATACGATCATCAATATAGTAGTCCGCCGCAGGTTTACCAAAAAGTAGTTTATGATAGCAAACGCCCCAATTAGAAAGTTGATTCTTTGTTAAAGACTGCCAGTTTTTCCCGGTCGCTGATCCACGCGCAGTGAATAAAATAATCTGGTTGCCGTTTTTATAAATACTATTGATGATTGCAATGTTTTTGCGGATTGGCTGTGTTTTTGAATAATCATTAGCAGGTACTATTTTTGCGATGATTCCATCAATATCTACAACAAACGTCTTACCGCGCGGAACTTCTTCTAGGCCCGAAAATGCACTTTGGGCCTTTGAAAAATCAGCTTTTTCGTCAATATCGTAGCACCGATTCATAAGAAACGCCCCGATGCGCTTCCCTGCAATACTTTTTTGCTCCAAAATAGTTTTCGATCTGATCACATCAATACTTGCATTTTGTAAGTACGCCTGTCTCAGGCTTTGTCTGGGTTGGCTATGCGCTTCGCGGGATTTCGTTTTTATAACAGGAAGTAATTTCTTTTGGTGGGAGAGAAACCACATTTTGTAGGGACTATCAGGGGCTGGAATTACTGAACGCACTGAATCCCATCTAGGATTTTTTTGCAAAAGAATAATGGCCTTTGAAATTTGCGTTACCAAGCGAATTGGATGAGTTGGTCGCAAGTGCACGCATAATGAAGGAACTGATCCTTCATTTTTGGCAAGCCATTTGAGAGCGTGGTTGAAGACCTCGAAGTCTGTTGAATGATCTAATGAAATTGAACCGGGCCTCAAGAAGGGTACTTCTGCACCATATTGTTTTGCTATTTTCGCATATTCTTTGCTGTCTGTGCTTAGAATAACACGTGAGATGCTTTGACACCTTATTGCTTGCTTAATCGAATGAGCAAATAGTGGCTTTCCTGCAAAATCTCGAATATTTTTATCGGTAATACTTTTTGACCCGCTTCGCGCCGGTATTAGTGCCAAAACAGTAGAATTGTATTTAATTTTCAAACCCATATGCAAGATTGAGTTTTTTTTAATTGAGGTAAAGCATTGAAAGCCCTTTTTTTAGATTGATTGGTGCATTATATTTTATTAAAAATTTAACTTTTTTGATGTCTGCCAAAGAATGCCGAACATCACCTTCACGTTCTGGTAGATGGCGAGTGGAAGGAACTTTTTTTGAAGCATTCTGTGTGCGGGTTGCGGCTATTTGGGTTTTGCGAAAAGTGGCTGAAATTAAAAGGGCTAATTCGCTCAGCGTTTTACGTGTACCGCAAGCAACGTTGTAGACTTGATTTATGGATTTCTTGTTTTTTATGAGACCCGCGAGAATATTAGCTTGGACAGCATTATCCACATAACAGAAATCCCGACTAGTTTTCCCATCGCCGTAAATCTGCACGGGCTCCCCTTTCCGAATCGCAGCAATCCACCGCGGGATTACAGCGGCGTAGGGTCCATTCGGATCTTGGCGCGGCCCGAACACATTAAAGTACCGCAAACCTATAGTCTCCAAGCCGTAACATCTCCCAAAAACTCCCGCATACAGCTCGTTCGCATATTTGGAAACGGCGTACGGAGAAAGCTGCCTGCCGATCCTGTCTTCCCGTTTTGGCAACACAGGGCTGTCGCCATAGACGGAACTCGAAGAAGCATACACGAAACGCCTCACCCCCGCATCCCGAGCCGCGATCAGCATGTTCATAAATCCAGTTACGTTTACCTCATGGGTGCTCAACGGATCCTTAATAGAGCGAGGTACACTGCCCAAGGCGGCTTGGTGGAGAACGATGTCGAAAGAGTAAGAAGTGCGCCGTGGGCGGTTAGCAGCAACCTTCAAGATGCTGCCCACCTTCGGCATTTTTAAGCCGAAAGCCTTATAACAGTCCTTTGGCTTTCGAATATCTCCGCGGATAAAATGAAAACGTTTCCAGGCTTTCTCCCCGACAGCTTTGCGGACCAGATTCAGGTTCTTTCTATGCCCGGTAGCAAAGTTATCCAGCCCGACCACTTTTTGATTTAGTTTCAGCAATGTCTCAATTAGGTGAGACCCAATAAAGCCAGTGCAACCCGTCACGAGCCATGTCCGCTGCTGACGTAGCATCGTTCTTTTAACGGATTCGTAATATGGGTTTTTCAAGATCGAAATTTAGGATGCAGTAGGCTGTTAGCAGTTAGCCGTGACTCCGAACTACTGCCCACAGCTAACTGCGTACTCACCACTAACAACTACGCCTGAAAATACAGTTGGGGGCGATTAGCTGGCAAAACGCAATTTCTCGTATCAACCAGCGGGACGGCAAGCTTCGAGAAATTATATGATTTGAAGGGGGCGTGAGCTGTCGAGATAAGAACTAAATCAGCAACCGAATCAATTTGCACAGATTTTCGTCCAGCCAAATGTGAATGTTCGCGGCTGGGGCGTATTGCTGGCACATAGGGATCGTGGTAATCGACCCTTGCGCCTTTCGCCTCAAGTTTTTCGATAAGAATATAACTGGGGCTTTCTCTATCATCATCCACATCGGCTTTGTAGGCGAGGCCGAGCAGCAGGATTTGTGAGCCCTTCAAGGGTTTGCCGACGGTGTTTAATGCCTCCCCCACTTTTGCCACCACGTGATCGGGCATCGCGGTGTTAATCTCTCCTGCCAACTCGATGAAACGTGTGGCATGCCCGAACTCCCTCGCTTTCCACGTCAGGTAAAACGGATCGATGGGAATACAGTGACCCCCCAGGCCTGGTCCTGGATAAAACGGCATAAAACCAAAAGGCTTGGTCTTGGCGGCCTCAATCACCTCCCAGATATCGATTCCCATCGATCCATAAATAATCTTTAGCTCATTGACCAACGCGATGTTCACGGAACGAAAGATATTCTCCATCAGCTTAGTAGCTTCGGCCGCTCGCGTGGAGCTGACCGGCACTAATCGTTTGATTGCTTTTCCATAAAGCTCCTTCGCTCGCTCCAGACAGGCCGGGGTCAGCCCCCCCACCACCTTGGGAATTTCCGCCACCTTACTTTGCGGATTCCCAGGATCCTCCCGCTCTGGCGAAAAGGCCAAGTGGAAATCTATTCCAGCCTTTAAACCGCTCCCCTTCTCCAAAACTCTTCTCAAGTCTTCATCCGTTGTCCCTGGGTAAGTTGTCGATTCTAACACTACCAGTTTTTCCCGTCCTCCGTCCTCTGGCTTTAAGTATGGGGCAATCGCCTCCCCGCTTTTCAGAATATAAGAGATATCTGGCTCGCGGTTTTTCTTCAGTGGAGTAGGAACACAGATGAGAACCGCTTCCGACTGCTTGACCAGTGAGAAATCTGAAGAAGCTGAAAATTTGCCAGCTTGCACTTGCGCGGCCACAGCCTCCGCTGGAATATGCCGAATATAACTTCTCCCCGCCTCAATCTCATTCACCTTACCAGGATCAATATCCAGCCCCAGCACGCAACAGCCTGATTTTGCGAATTGCAAAGCCAGCGGCAAGCCGACATAGCCAAGGCCGATTATTGCCAGCTCGTAATGAGTAGTTTGATTCATAAGTTTTAGGTGTAGGTTGAATTTCTGAATTTAGTTTTCGTATTTCGGAATTCGAATTTTGAAATTTTAAAACCAAAACCCGGCATTGTAGGAGCCTTTTTTCGGGGCAAGTGCCAGCTGGACAAATATTTCGAGACATTTTTTTCGATCAAACATCTCCAATTCCCAAATTCGAAATTCACAATCCTAAATATTTTTTACTTTAAGCTTTTTTCTTACGACCTGAACATGTTGCCACCCTTGGTCGATTGAGCCCGCGTTAGCGGATTCAAAACCAATCTTTCCCTGCCCATTTCTGTGTTGTCTAAGCATCCCGTGGGATTGCTGGACCCGACCGCTACTTAAATTTTGTCAGTAGCGGCATGGTCCTCAAAAAACCTGTGACCAGTGGAAGCAAAAGCTGACCGTGGCTATGCCAACGACGAATCGTCTCCAGCTTTTCTTTTAGTTCTGTCGGTAAGTTGTTGTTTGGATCACCTTCCAATCGCACCACCTCTTGGCCTAACTCCTCGAAAGCAGGCCCGATTTTCTTGGTGACAAATGTTTCCACCGCTTTGCGTAAGTGATCTTCCGCTATGAAATGTTCTGCTCGGTTGCCATTCTCGCCCTCAACCCGAATCGCTCCCAGCTCTCGCAAAAACTTTAATCCCTGACTGACCGAGCCCCGACTAATCTTTAGCTTCTTACAGATATCCCCCGCTTCGATCGGTCGAGCCGAAACAAATACCGCCCCATAAATTAGCCCGACCGATTTGGGAAGCCCCAGGATCACACAGAGTTTTACGCAGAGATGAAGGATAGAATTCTCAGAACTACCCACCGGAGCATTCCGTGAAGGCTCAGATTTTATCAGCTTAGATTTCGAATTTTGAGCAATCATGAGTTCCTAATTTAAGTGGTGCTCCTATTGCCGGCCGGCCAAGCGTGTAGACCAAGAAAATCAATCGAACGACCAGGGTTGGTCATCCAGACGAATTTATTAATTTCAAATTCGATTTCAAAAATATCTGAAATGCTCGATCCGAGGATACTGTGATTCAGCGCTGAAAGAGGTAAATCCATAACCTATTAGCTACTCTCCACCTTTTCCTGCTGTGTTTCAAGTTTTTTTGAAAATATTTTCATACTGATTGATAACCAGTTAAAGCCATAGCTCTTTAGATATATGGCTCTACTTGGCCTGAACTGCAGCTTTGCATTGACTTAGTCTAAACTAAGTTTATATATTACGTCATGAAGCTTACAATTCACAAAGCAAAGACCCATTTGTCCAGAATTCTCCATCAAGTGGAGGGAGGGGAGGAAGTGACTTTGTGCCGTGGAGTGGTTCCTGTGGCCAAGATTGTCCCCCTTAC
>Ga0214921_10001197_pt1 | contig 44881 bp, 33 predicted proteins | sample LL1505_MetaG_FD_177992 | JGI IMG/M metagenome (GOLD analysis project Ga0214921, IMG submission 177992) | Freshwater microbial communities from Lake Lanier, Atlanta, Georgia, United States - LL-1505 | ecosystem: Environmental > Aquatic > Freshwater > Lake | place: USA: Georgia | collected...
TACATCCAACCCATAGCTGGACGCCATTTCTTCTGCATCCAGTCTTCGTCTTTTTTAACTTCTTTAATTTCTTCTGCCATTTTATTACCTCTTTAAAATACCTGGGAGTTTTGTGACAACTTTCGAACCGACTGCGCCGATTGCGAAATTCTTCAATCTATTCATAAATGAATTCAATGGATCTTTCTTAGTTTGCACTGCAGATGGAGTCTCATTAAAAATTGGATTATATGTACTTGGTGAATCGCCCAAGAAATTATATGGAGAAAACCCACCATCAGTAGCATCAGTATTTTCAATTTCTTGAGCACCAATATGATAATATTTGTAAGCAAAATTTACAGATAATTTCATAATATCTTTATTCCCATGGTCTAACTGTATAGCACCAATACTCTTTGGGAATGCTTCAAATAATTTTACAGCATATCTTGATTGATTTTTTAAATCTTGAACTTCAATAACAATATCACATGTGTAATTATCGTAGTAGTTAAAGTTTCTTGTTCCTGGATTTTGAATATACGTCATCCAATTATCAAATAACAATTTAACCTTCATTGAAGTGTCAACATAAAACGACATATTTACATCTTCATATAATCTTTCATATGGTGCTTTTCTAATTTCACCATAAGTTCTCATATCTGATGTATTAAAATTTGTTCCTGGAATTTGAACTTGGTCACATAACAAAATAGCATCACGCATCCAACCATTGGTACCTAAATTCATAATCCTGCTATCAGGACTTGCAAAAATACCCACGATAAATCGGTTATTCCTAGCAAGACCATCTTGCTTTACTTTTGATATAAAATCGTTTAATGGAGAGTTCGCCATTTATGCTCTTCTTATAATTTTTCTGGAATCTGCCCAGACTTGTTGTTTAGATGCGCCTACAAATCTTTCGACAGGTAATAACATAGCAGTTGCCCAATCTTCTGAATAGACTTGTCTAAATTGGCTTCTTACATGACCAGATAAATATTGTTTTACGCAAGGTTTAGCTGCAGCGAAACGAGAAACTCCGTCAATTAATGCCCAGCTGTATTTAATCTTTGTAGTTTCATCCCAGCGACTATTATTCTTAAACACTAACAATTCATCTAGTAGTTTAATACGTAGATCGTATGATAGATAGTGCATATTTAAACCATAGAATCCATCTTGAGTCTTTCTAAAAGGAAAAACTAGAGGAAATCTATCATAATAAGGAAGATCGTCTTTTGTCTTTGGATCATATACATACATGTATAAGTTTCCAGGAACGATAGCAGATCTTAGGTGGCTTGGTTCACCCTTCAATACTTTATTGGGGGTGATGTTTTGCTGCGCCATTGACGCTACTTGTTTTTCAAACCAGCCTCTAGATCTCTTTACCGCAGTTAAAAGATCGAACTTGTTCTGGTCGAAAACGTCTTGAATTGGTTTCTTGATAGCCATATTCTTTATTTAGGTCAAACCAAGCCAAGTTCTTTTTCTGTTATGATTTTAAATTCCCAACCACGATCTTTGCAGTACTCTGTTGCTGCTTTCCATTTGGCTTGGTTTTTGATATATGTCATAGACTCGGTGATATATTTCTTGGTTTGGCGTCCAGGATACTCTGGTGGAACGCATTGTTTGGCTGGCTTTACTTCGACCAGATATCGTTTCAGAGAACCATCTTTTTGTTGAACTTGGATCTGAAAGTCCACGAAATAACGATGTATCTTATTATCGGTTGGGCAACGATATGGAACCACAGTTTCCTCAGATTGCCATTTTATAATACTCGGATTCTTATCGCACCAAGATGCAAAACGAGTTTCCCAACTAGATCGCATGATAATGTTGGTTGGATCACCAGTGTATTTTTCTGGATATATAGGTTTGAACAATCTTTTATGGAACATAAATAAGTAATAGAATAGCCAATAACCCACTATTTAGAGAATTTAAATGGCAGATACCACACCAGCAACGCAAGCAGCACCAGCTTCTCCTCCAAAACCGAATCTTTATACCCCAAGAGGAGAAGCCGATAAATTTGTCACAGGTAAGTATGACATAAAAAATTATTCATATCCTGCAGATTTATATGATCCAGGTGGACAATATGGTGGTAATTATGCTATCTTTTACATCAATGTATCTAGTGAATCTAAACTATTAAAAGAAGATGGCGTTCAGACAGTTGCTGACTATACTCCAAATGATCGTGGTGATTTAGTCGGACAAGGATTAACTGCTGCTCAATTAACAACAGCAAATGCTGTAGCTGGATCAGTCGATGGCGCAATTGCTGGTGGATTGCTTACTGGTGATGTAAAGGGCGCAGCAAAGGGTGCTGCAACTGGTGCTGTTGTAGGTGCAGCAACAGGGGCGATTGTTGGGTCTCAGGGATCTCGTTCACAGAAAAGATTAAAGACTGCTATTGCTTTACACATTCCAAATAATCTTTCAGTTAATTATAGTATGACATGGAGTGAAGATGATACTGCTGCTTTGGCAATGGCTGGCGCTGCAGTTCAACAAGGTTGGGAAGTAGCAAAAGCACTTAGTGGTAATGGAAATAATACTGACGTAAGTGGCGTCGGCGCAGCAATCCTTACTAATATTGCGTTATCAAAGGGTCCAAATCAAGCAGGAAATTCTGTGGCTACTGGATTGGCAGCAAACCCAAAGAAAGAACAGGTATTTAAGGGAGTCAACTTTAGAACATTTAGTTTTGATTATAAGTTCTTTCCAAGAAACTGGAACGAAGCGCAAAATGTACGTAATATTATCCAAGAGTTTAAATATCACATGCACCCAGAGTTTAAGGATAACAATAATTTCGTTTATATCTATCCATCTGAATTTGATATTTTCTATTATCAAGATGGTGAAGAAAACTTAAATTTACATCGTCACACATCTTGCGTCCTTACAGACATGGCTATTAACTACACACCAAATGGTATGTTCAGTACATTCGCCGATGGTTCACCAACGCAAATTGATGTTACTCTAACATTCCGTGAATTGGCTCTATTGACTAAAGATAAAGTTAAGGATGGTCTATAATGTATTTTAAAAATTTCCCTAAGATGCTTTATGACTTTGATATCACTAAAGTCGTAGGCTCTGGAACTCAAGCAAAAGCCACAGCATTTATTGGCGGTGGAGCAATCACTGGTGTTCGTATTGATGATGGTGGTTCAGGTTATGTATCCGCAGATATAATCTTCTCTGCTCCAAATGAATCATTCCAAGGTAATGTGTCAGCTGCTCAAGCATTTGCTGTTGTTAATAATGGTTCTATCACAGAAATCGTTATGACTCAGGGTGGATATGGATATACTTCAGTTCCAACAGTAACTATATCAACACCATATACTACTTTAGAGACACAAACCAAAGCACTAATCCTTACTGATATCACGCGAAATATTAGATTCCGTAGAGACATTCTTGCAAATATTACTGTGTATGATTACTATGATATTGTTGAAGGAGAAACGCCAGAGATCGTTGCTGAAAAGATTTATGGTAATGCGCAATATCATTGGATCGTTATGCTTGTAAATGAACGCTATGATTATCTTGGAGACTGGCCACTAACTCAACCAGCACTTGACTTATATGTTACGCAAAAGTATGGCGCCACCGTAAATGCTATACATCATTATGAGAATGCTAAAGGTATTATTGTTTCTTCAGATTATCCTTCTGCAGTTCCAATTACTAATGCAAATTATGAAGCGCAAGTAAATGAATCCAAGCGTAGAATTAAAATTATATCACCACAGTTATTATCAACGATTCTTAAAAACTTTAAAGATGAAATCTAATGCAATCAGTAGATAAAGAATTAAGATTTGCTGGTGATGTTAGTATTGAGAAATGCGACATATTTACCAGCGGTGGGTTGAGACAGGATATTGCTGCTCAAGTAATCGCCATTACTGTTTATGAAGATATATTTTCACCATTTATATCTGGTTCATTAACAGTAAGAGAATCATTTGACTTAGTAAACCTTTTCCCATTCGTTGGTGAAGAGATGGTTGAGATTGAGATTGTAACTCCAACGCTAGAAGAAAACAAAAATATTCGTGGCACCTTTTACATCTATAAGATGACTGACCGAGTGTTGCTTGGCGATAAATTAGTTTCATATGTTTTACACTTTATTTCACCAGAAGCTGTTATTGATTTAAATAAAAAGATTAGTAAAGTATATTCTGGTACACCAGAGGAAATTATTAAGTCATTACTTACTGATAATGTAAATGGTTTGCAATCTAAGAAAGAAATCTTTGTTGAGCCAACAGACAAACAGATAAAGTTTATATCAAACTTTTGGTCGCCATCTAAATGTATTACATGGGTTACTGATGGTGCAGTAAATAAAAATGATGTTCCAAACTATGTGTTCTTTGAAAACCGATATGGGTTTTATTTTATATCACTAGATACTCTTTATACTAATGGTTTATACCAGTCATTCACTAAAGACGGCTACACTAGAGATTCTCTGCCTAATGGTGGTGATGCTAGAAACGTAGAAGAAGATTTTAGAAGAATAGATGAAGTAGCAATTCCCGTTGGTTATGACTACATGAGTAAGATTCGTGGCGGTATGTATTCTTCTAAATTAGTTTCTTATGATTTGAATAGAAAAGTATATAATGCTAGAAATTATAACATAAGAGACAAGTACGATAAACTAAAGCACTTGAACCCAAATAAATTAATTGGTGACAATGCTATCTTTAGATCGAATTCATTGATACTAAATTATCCAAGAGATAATGCCAACTTCAGTGGTTTTGGTGATGCCACTAATTACAAATATGCTCAAGAACGTATCTCTCTAATGAAGTTGGCAGAAGCCAGCAAGATTGAGATTACAGTTCCAGGAAGATCTGATTATACCGTTGGTCAGAAAGTTTCTGTTACATTAAACAAGACTCAACCAGTAAGCAAAGAAGATGATAATCAAGATTTAGTTGATAAGATGTTTTCTGGTTATTATATTATCTCTGCAATTAATCATTACGTAACTAGAGAGCGCCATGAGTGCCATATGGAATTGATTAAAGATAGTTTACAATTAAATATTGATGGGAAAAAATAATGTTTTATACAGGTGTAGTTGAAAGTCGTTCAGACCCATTAGAACTTGGTCGTTGTCAGGTTCGTATTGTAGGGTTGCACACCCACGATAAAACGCAACTTCCAACTCAGCAATTACCATGGGCAACTCCAGTTCAACCTATTGGTTCTGCTGCCATGAACGGTATTGGTTATACTCCAGTTGGACCAGTTGAAGGTACTACTGTTATTATTATGTTTGCTGATCAGGATATGCAGCAACCAATTATGCTTGGTACTGTTGGCGGTATTCCTCAAGCACCGCAACCAGTTGCTGATGATGACAGCGCAACTGCTATTCAATCATATGCTATTAAAGATATTATTCTTAGAACTATTGAAGGACCAGTTACTGGTAAACAACTAACCTTTGTTGATAAAGAAACAAATAAAACTAACCTTACAAATGGATTAGCTGCGAATATGAAAGTCCTTGGTTTTGGACTTTCAAATAATTGTACTATTGTCTCAATAGATTCAGCAACTCAAATAACAATTAGTGAAGAAGTTACTGGTTATGGCGAAAACATCATAACATTTAAACCTGCAGCAACAAACGTAGCTGCAGTAAATCAAAGTAAAGCATCTACTGTTTTAACTGATAGTAATGGTAATCCAGTTGTTAGTGGTGATGGCACTCCTGTTCAAACTACTCCAGCTGCGCCAGCAGCAAATGCAACAAACACTTCAATTCCAACTATACCACCACCAAAGTCTTCAACAAATGTAAGTAAAGCATCTGATGGTATTAAAGCACTTATTGCTGCTTGTGATAAAGTTGGATTAACTACCAAAGAGCAGAAATGCGCCTTACTTGGTATTGCTGGTGGTGAATCTGGATGGATTCCTCAGCTGGAAAGTTATAACTACAGTGCTGCTCGTTTAAAACAAATCTATTCATTTACAACTGAAGAAACTGCGGCAAAATATTCGGACGCTTCTAAGAAAGGTGTCACTAGAGAAGAATTTTTTAGTTGGGTATATGGTCCAACACAGCGTGGTAAAAACTTCTTGGGTAATCAGACTGATGCTGATGGTGGTAAGTATTTTGGTCGTGGATTCATTCAGTTAACTGGTAAAGGTAACTACGCTCGCTACCAGAAACTTGCAAATGCTGCTGGTTTAAATATTGATATTGTTAATAATCCAGATTCACTTGATGCTGATATTAATGTATCAGCATTAGTTGCTGCTCTTTATATTAAAGATAGAGTGCCAGCTGGTGTTAAACCTAATGCACATCCTGATTATTTCTATGCAGCAAAAAAAGCAGTTGGAGTTAATTCTCCAGATATTGCAGCAAGAAAATTAAAATATTATGAGTATTTCTATGGGAATGATGCTGGTGGAGCAGTAGAAAAAGATGCTAACCCACCCTCAGTTGAACCACCAAAAGATGGTGGTAATCCAACACCTGGACCATCAGAAGCATCAATTGCAAACGGAACTGATAATACTGGATTCAGAGATCCAAACAACAAATATCCATTAAAGGATTATATCAATGAACCAGACACAAATCGTTTGGCTCGTGGTTTAGTTGAAGGTACTATTGTTCACAAAAAAGATTCTTCTATTCGTAAGGGTGTTCCAAAAGCAAATGGACAAGGGTCATGGGATCAAAATCTACCTTCGTATGGCGCACAATATCCTTATAACAAAGTTTATGAATCTGAAGCTGGTCACATTCAAGAGTTTGATGATACCCCTGGATACGAACGTATCCATACTTATCATAGAGCAGGAACATACCACGAAATAGATCCAATGGGCACGCAGACAAATTATATTGTTGGTGACTCTTTTACAATTACTGAACGTAATGGTTTTGTTTGGATTGGTGGTGAGTGTAACTTAACAGTTGATGGTAATGTTAATATATTCTGCCGCACTGATGCAAACATTGAAGTGTCTCAAAATGCAACAGTAAAAGTTGGTAATAACTTAGACATTGGCGCTGCAAATGATGTTACTCTTGCAGTCGGTGGTAATATGCAATTAAAAGCTGCTGGTAAATTAGATATTGCTGCAGATAATATCACAATGAAATCTGCCAACAATATGTTCTTCCAAGCAGGTGTTGGCGCAAGTATTAAATCAGAATCAGTTCAGATTGAATCTGCATCAGATATGAACATCCTTGCTGGTGGAACTTTACGTGCTGATTACTCTGAAGGGCAGTTCGGTAATGGTGCTTCTGGCGCACAAGATGTTGAAGACTTTACTTTAACACCGCCACCAGTAGGAGATCCATTGAACCCAACAGTACCACAATTGATACCACCTGATCGTAGAGTAGCTGATGGTGCTGCTGCTGAAACACCTGAAGATTATGCAACACCAGAAGGCAGAGCGCAATCGGCTCAGCAGTCAAGAGAAAGTGGCGTCGCTAATCCCCCGCCAGCAGTAAATGCTGAAACACCAGCACCAGCTTCTGGTGGCTCAAATACAGTAGTACCAGCTGATTGTAAAATTATTTACAATACAACTAACTTTACCGATGACTACAGAATGTCCAAGAACTTTACATTAGGTATGTTAATGGATGGTGGTTTAAATGGTAAACATAAATTAGTTGATCAACAACTAACAGGCGCAGATGGTAAAATAAGATTATATACTGTTCAGGAAATTGTATGTAATCTAGCGCAGACTTGTCAAAATATTCTTGAACCAGCATTAGAAGTTCTTCCAGGTGGTATTAGCGGAAGAAATAAACAGTGGAAAATTACATCAGGGTATCGTTTGAAGGGTGTTATTAAAACTGAATCGCCAAACTCATCTCACTGTAAGGGTTTTGCTATTGACATAGCATTGTTACTTCCAGATAGAATGCGCAAGACATATGAACTTGCAATTGCTCTAGAAAAGATTCTTCCTTATGATCAGCTAATTCTTGAATATCGTTATCAGGATCAAGTATGGGTTCATATGGGTTATGGTGAATCCAGAAGAAAGATGGCGTTTACTATGCTTAATGATAAGACTCATACAAGAGGTAGTTTTACTCTACTTGATTCTATTACCCCTCCAGGAGCAGTAGTAAAGGGATAATATGGCTTGGACTCCTTCTAATACTTCTTTAAAAACTGTGGATCAGTTACCTGTTTATACTAACTATTCACAAACATTTTCTTATGTTGATCCAGATCCATTAACAGATTATTCAGTCACAGGAATCGTTGCTGATAAAACTAATGCTCTAATGGTTATTGGTGTAAATAACATTTCTGGGCAGTATGATGCCCAACCGCATGGTGGAAGTAGTATTACATATTTGAATAAAAATAAAACATATAATACTGTTACTAATTTTAATGACATAACAAACTCATATGAAATTTGTTCTTTTACTGCACCAACTGTACAAACTGTAACATATAGTTATACTGTTACAGCCAAAGATAAAAATCTTATCGGTCCAGATGTTCAGCAAGTATACACAGTTGTATCAACATTTAATTGGGATATTGGAAAAACTGCTCTATTAAATGCTATTGCCCAAACTAGGATCGGAAGATAATGCCAGCTATATCAACAATCGGAGATAAGAGCACTGGACATGGTTGTTTTTCGCCCACTGCTATGATAACTACACCCGTGGCCAAAACTTATTTTAATGGGAAGTTGGCTGGGGTAGTGGATTCTAATTGTAAATTTGCAGCACATAGTTGTGGCGTAACTACCCATAATACAGATATTCGCATTCCTAGCAGTGGAGCTAGTAAGACTTATATCGAAGGTAAAAAAGCAGCTAGAATTGGAGATAGTATACAGTGTGGTGATGTAATTGCTCAAGGTTCTACAAATTCCTTCATAGAATAAACCTAAATAAGAATATGGCAAATAATACAAGAACATTCTCGGATTTGGATCTAAATTTCACGAAAAATCCCGTGACGATGGACGTTACTCGTCGCTATGATGAGGATGCTGTAAAGAATGCTTTAAAAAACTTAATTTTAACTGGCAACTATGAGCGTCCATTTCATAGTGAGATCGGTAGTCCAATTAGAAAACTTCTATTTGAACCAGCATCTCCAATGCTTGGTGCCATGTTAAAAAGAACAATACAGGATGTTATTACCTCTTTTGAGCCAAGGGTTAACATTATTGATATAATTTGCGTCGTAGCATCAGATGATCAGACTATTAATGTTACTATTGAATTTACAATATTAAATACGACTGCTCCAATCACGCTAGATTTAACGCTACAGAGAACACGATAAATGGCAACTTCAAATAAAAAGATTAATGTCACAACACTTGATTTTGATGACATTAAAAAGAACTTAAAAACATTCCTAAGTGGGCAATCCGAATTTCAAGATTATGATTTTGAAGGTTCAGCCATGTCTGTTCTGTTGGACGTTCTGGCTTATAATACTCACTATAATGCTCTTTACAATAACCTTGCTATCAATGAGATGTTCCTTGATTCTGCAAGAAAACGTAACAGCGTAGTTTCTCTTTCAAAAATGCTTGGTTACTCACCAAGATCTGCTACTTGCTCCAAAGCAACAATTACTCTTACAGTTTCCGCTCCTGGATCTGGGGCAACTACTTTAACACTACCAGCATATACTCCTTTTACAACTACTATTGATGGTGCTTCATACACATTCTATACTATTGGTTCAGTTGTTGCAACAAGTTCAACTGGTGTATTTACTTTTAGTAATTTGGTAATTACTGAAGGTACTCCACTAACATTTAATATTACTGTTGGAACCAATACACGTTATATTATTCCAAACTCAGCGATTGATTTAAATACATTAACAGTAAGAGTTCAAGATTCCGCTTCATCATCAGTGTATACTACATTTACCAAAGCTGAAACATTAATTGGTGTTGACTCCACAACAAAATGTTTTTGGGTAAAAGAGATTGATGAAGGTTTATACGAATTAACATTCGGTGATGGTAATCTTGGTATGCAATTAGATACTGGTAATATTGTTCACTTAAATTATTTCGTTTCTAGTTTAGATGCTCCAAATAAAGCACGTCAATTTACATATGGTGGCGGAACTCTAATTTCTGGCGCAGCAATCTCCATCACTACAACTGGTATTGCTGCTAATGGTGCACCAGCAGAAGATATCGATAGTATCCGTTTCAATGCTCCAAGAATGTATGCTTCTCAGAATAGGGCAGTTACTCCAGATGATTATAAAGCAATTGTTTACTCACAGTTCTCTGACGCTGCTTCAGTAACATGTTGGGGTGGTGAGGATAACAACCCTCCAGTTTATGGTAAGGTTTATGTCTGTGTAAAACCAAAAGATGCGGATAAATTAACAACAACTCAAAAGGCAGCATTAATTGCAACAATTTTGGATCAACGAAATGTTGTATCAGTTCAGCCTATTATTGTTGACCCAGAATATATTAATATTGCATTGCATGTTACTGTCTATTATAATGAACAGGCTACTTCTAAGACAGCATCAGAAATCGCAGCTGTTGTTACTAATACTATAAATGCATATAATGCAAACGACTTGAGTCGTTTTGATGGTGTATTTAGATATTCCAAACTAAGTAAGTTGATTGATAATTCTGATCAGTCTATAACAAATAATATTACCACTGTATTATTACGTAGAGAATTGAATGTTCGTTACAATACTTCTGCGCAGTATATATTAAACATGATTAATCCAATTTGGAGTTCTGGTCAACCAGAAGAATCATTTAAGAGCACTGGTTTCTATATTGCGGGCAGTGATGAATTGCATTATCTAGATGATGATGGTGTTGCGCACGTTCGTTTATATCGTTATGGTGCCAACGGTATTAAAATTATTGTAAATCCAACAATTGGTAATATTGATTATGCCAAAGGTGTTGTTGATATTAAGAACTTACACATTACTGCTCTTGCTGATATTGACTTGGAAATATCTATTCGACCACTATCAAATGACGTAGTATCAGCATTAACTCAAATTGCTCAAATTGCTAAGGATCACTTAACAGTAACTGCGCTTCCAGACCCAACTGCTTCTGGTGATTTGCGTGGTGGTTATAACTACACATTTACTTCTAGCCGTTCATAATGATTACAAGACCTAAAGTCTCATCTATAGTAGCATCACAGCTACCTGAGTTTATCAGAGACGAGTATCAAACATTCGTTGATTTCTTAAAAGCATATTACGAGTTTTTAGAAACAACGCAGAAAGATCCTACTACATTAAGGGATATTGACAATACCCTTGATTCATTCATTACATATTTCAAAGACGAATTAGCAGCAAAGATACCATATTCAACTGTTGATGAGCGATTCTTAATATCAAGAATTAAAGATCTGTATCTAGCAAAAGGTAGTGAAGCATCATATAAACTTCTATTCAGAATTTTATTCAATAAAGATATTACACTTCAATATCCATCTACTCAAATGCTACGTGCATCTGATGGTAAATGGAATCAAGACGTTTCAATTTTCGTTAAAATTTTAGTTGGTAGCCCTCAAGATATTGTTGGCAAATTAGTAGACGTTGTTACTCAATCTAAAGTAGTTCGTGTTCTTGTCGATCGTCGTCAATACGTTGAAGTCGAAGTAGATCGCGCAATTAGAATTTCTGATGACACGTATGAGTTTATCATTGATCGTCGCTTCTTTGGTAATATTTCTGTTGGTGATACTTTACGATACCTTGATAACAATAATAATTTGGTGTTTAATGGTTTGATTTTACCAACAACATCTTCATTAAAAGTTGAAGCACCTGGAACTGGGTTTAAAGTAGGCGACCTTTACAATATTAATAACTTCCAAGGTTATGGAAGTATTATGAAAGTTTCTGAGGTAAATTCTACTGGTGGTATTACTCAGGCACAATTCATTAAATATGGAACTGGGTACACTACAGATTTCTCATCCTCAATTGTTTCACAGAAGGGTCAAGATACTGCATCAACAGAGGGTGTTATTATTTCCCGTGTTGATAGTTTCTTAGCTCCTGCCAATAAATCTGTTGCGCTTGGTATTTCAGAAAGTACATATGGTTTCGCAGAAAGTGGATCCATTAATACTGCCGATTATAACTTACCGATAAACTCAGTTTTAACTGGAACTCTTACTGCCACTAATGGTAGCGCAACAGTTACTGGTGTTGGAACATTATTTACAACTCAAGTTGAGTTTGGTGACTTCTTAACACTTGGTGGTGTTCAGTATAAAGTTTACAGTGTTTCTAGTAATACAAGTTTAACGCTTGTATCTAACTTTGCTGGAACTACTTCTAGTTCATTAACTTCTGTTGCTAATTTGCGACCAGCAGCTATTGATGGAACATATGCTGGTTTAACTATTCGTGAATTCGGTATTAGTTCTGCTAACTCAGTTGCCACTACTACAACTCCTGCCATCATTAAAGTATCTCTTGGACCACTTGCTAAATATCCAGGGTATTATGTTAATAATGATGGATTCTTGGATGATGCTATTTACATTCAAGATAGTAATTACTATCAAGCATTTTCATATGTTATTAAGATTGACCAATCTTTAAACACATATAAAACCATTGTTAAGAATTTAATTCATCCTGCTGGTATGGCAGTATTCGGTGAATATGATTTACGTAATGAATTTACAATACAAACTGCTATTGAATCTTTAATTAAGATTCTTTCTATTACAGCAGCAGACTCAGTAGTATCAGGAAATACTCTAGAGATTAAAGATATCTCTAAAATTTTAAACTCAGAAGCATATGATCATTATTTGAATAATGGTGTAACTCTTGATAATGATACGGTAGGCACAGTTGACTTTACTGGAACATTACTAAATAGAACATTACCATACTTTGAAACAATCAAACCTCTTGGCTCTCATAAAACATATGCCAATGCTGATGAAAATTCTACAGTTTCACCAACAGATTCAGGTGGATTGATATTATTTAACCCATATGTTGATGCTGGTTACTTTTTAAATGACGGTGGTTCATATGTTGGAACCCCTACAACTTTCTAATTAAGGAGATATTATGAACTTAAACGATACATTCAACCCAACTGGCGAACTTGAGATAGTTGTTCGTGGACCAGATGGTAATATTAAAGAAATTCGCAAAGCAAAAAATTTAGTAGTTTCTGCTGGTAAAACATACATTGCTTCTCGTATAGTTAGTGGATCAGCATCATCTATTATGTCGCATATGGCTATTGGTACTGGTACTGCAACACCTGCATCTTCTGATACTGCATTAGGTACTGAAGCTGGTCGTGTTACTTTGGCTTCTGGTTCTAACTCTGCCAATGCTATTACTTATACTGCAACATTCCCAGCTGGTACTGGTACTGGTGCTATTACAGAAGCTGCTGTTTTAAATGCTGCATCTTCTGGAACTATGCTATGCCGCACAACATTCCCTGTAGTTAACAAAGCAGCTGGTGATTCTATCGCTGTTACATGGGTAGTTACAATCAGCTAATTGGAAATCTAAATGTCATCATTACTAAAATCTCCGTTAGACAATTCTATTGCTGACGCAGTATATAATGAAATCCAAAATCGTAGTGCACGTTATTACTACTTTTTAGGTAAAACTATTCGTTGGACAGATGAGGCTACCCCTCCATATCCAATCGATAGTTTCAATTACGATCTACAAACTCGTAATGAAATTATTACCATGAAGGAACTTAACTCAACTGATGTGGCTTTCGTAATCCCTAGAGTAGATTGGGTAACTGATCAAGTTTGGGATATGTATGATGATCAATATTCCACAGAAGTTCAAGGTATTAACTTAATCACTGGCGGTTATGGTTATTCTTCAGTGCCAACTATTACTATCTCTGGTGGTGGTGGAACTGGTGCGTCAGCTTCAGCTGTCCTTAGTAATGGTAGTATTATTGGTATTACATTAAACTCTCGTGGTGTGGGTTATACATCTATTCCAACAGTCACTATCTCTGGTGGTGGTGGCGCTGCAGCTACTGCAACTGCAGTTGTTACTATTGCTCCATCTGGTGCACAGCGTCTAGAAGACACAAACTGCTATGTTTTAACTGATGATTACAACGTATACAAGTGTCTTGATAATAATAACAATGCAGTTTCTACGTATAAACCAGTTGGTACTGTTGTAGACCCAGTTATTATGCCAGACGGATATATGTGGAAATACCTGTATAGTATTCCAATTGCTCTGCGTAATAAATTTTTGACTGACGTATATATGCCAGTCGTTAATTCTATTCGTTCACAGTTTTATTCTGGTGGTGAGATTTTAGATATTAATATTGAAAACGCTGGCCAGAATTATAGTTTCGCTAATATTACAGTTGCTGGTGATGGATACAGAGCATCTGATCCATTGCTATTAAATTCATTAACAATTTCTGCTGGTGGAACTGGCTATACTTCTGGCGCCACCCTAACTGTTGCTCCTCCATTTAATGGGGCAAATACATGGACTGCTGGTGTTGGTATTCTTCTTGGTCAGAAAGTGGAATACTTAAATAATTTATATGAGTGCACTGTTTCAGGAACTACTGCTTCTCCTGGACCTAATCATAAATCTGGTATTGTTGCAAATGGAACTGCTGGTTTAAAATACATTGGTACTAGAGCAACTGGTACATTGACAGTTACTAGTGGGGTTGTTACAGGTTATACGCTAAATGGGTCTGTTTTAGATATTACTATGACCAATGGTGGTATTGGGTATTCTTCTGCCCCAACATTGAACATGACTGGTGGTGGTGGTAGCGGTTTCGTTGGTCAAGCCATTATGAATGGTACTTCAGTATCACGAGTAATAGTTTCTAATTCAGGCAATTCTTACACATCAGTTCCAACATTAACTTTTGGAACTTTATGGACAGCATCTACTGCAGTCACAATTGGTCAACAATTATATTTCTCAAATAGACTTTATACAGTAACTGCATCTGGAACTACCCACGCTTCTACTGCTCCAACTATTACTGGTGCTGTTGCTTCTATTCCTGTAACAAATGGTGGATCTGGATATACTTCTTCACCAACCTTTACAGTAAGCGCACCTGATGTTACTGGTGGAAGTAATGCTGTTGTTACTGCAGTAGTTTCTGCTGGTGCTGTTACTTCTATTACTATCTCGGGTGGTGGTACTGGTTATATTAACCCACCAACAATTACATTTACTGGTGGTGGAGGATCTGGATTGATCCTTGGAACCCCAGTTTTACAAACTGCAAGTAATGGTACTGCTACTTTAAAATATGCTGGTGTTACTGCAACTGGTACTGCTACTTTAAAATATGGCGCAGGTTATTCTGCTTTACCAACTGCCACAATTACTCCAGTTTCTGCTGGTAGTGGTGCCACTGCTTATTTCGTTGGTGTTCAATCAGCAGCTAAACTTATTCCATTAATTACTAATGGTCAAATTAAATCAGTTCAAATTGATGACGGTGGTATTGGATATACATATGCCAACTTAACAGTAAGTGGTGATGGTACTTCTGCTCAGCTGGCTGCGGATCTATCTCCAGGTGATATTAATACACTTCAAGCGAATACTGAATTGCTTACGCCTGATGGTCGTATTATGGCGTATCCTGTTATCTCTGGTGGTTATGGCTATGGTGCGGATTTCCCTATTACTATTACTGGTGATGGCACTGGTGCTTCTGCAATGGCTCGAGTAGTTAATGGTAAAATAAACAAGATTGAAGTTTTAAACTATGGTCTTGGGTATCGCTGGTGTAAAGTAGCGTTTGGCCAAGGTGGTGGTTCTGGCGCTGTTGCTCGTGGTATAATGGCTCCATATGGTGGACATGGTAAAGATCCTATTACTGGTATGTTCGCCAAGAAATTAATGTTCTACAGTAACATATCAAAAGATGCTAACCAAGGATTTACTGTAAATAATGACTTCCGTCAACTTGGTTTAATTAAAAATCCAAGAAAATTTGGAGCATATGGTAACTTAGATTCAAGTTTGGCTTCTGCTTGTTATGTCATTGCTGGGACTATTGATATTAATAACTTCTCTCAAGATATGCAGGTAAACTTGGGTTCTGCAACTGGACCAATGTTTAGGATTGTTGCTTTAACATCTACTGGAGTGCTATTACAATCTCTTGATAATGCAGTTCCAGTTGTTGGTAACGTATTTGTTAATGCTGCAGGAAATACTTTCTCTGCATCAGGTGTAACTGCTCCAACAGTAGATAAATATTCAGGACACTTACTATTCATAGACAACAAAGTAGCGTTCACTCCTACTGCTGATCAAAATGTGACTCTAAGAACTGTTATAAATTTTTAACATAAATAAACAAATAACTTAAAGAGTAAAAGAATGCTAGATTTCAATACCGAACCGTATAACGACGACTACGACGAAACTAAGAAGTTTTACCGTATTCTCTATCGCCCATCATTTGCGGTTCAGGCTCGCGAACTAACTCAAATGCAGAGTATTCTGCAGAATCAAATTAAGCGACATGGAGACGCTATCTTTAAACAGGGTGCTATGGTTATCCCTGGACAAGCATCTATTGCTACTGCAACACAACCTGGAGGTGGTACAGATTACGTAAAACTAATCTCCTTGTATAATGGTGTTGCTGTTGAAACATTTCTCACTAATTTAAATGGTAAGACTTTAATTGGCCAGACTACTGGTGTAAAAGCCACAGTAGTTCTTACTCAAAGCGCAGAAGGTAATGACCCAACTACATTATATTTGAATTACCAACAATCTGGTACAAATAAAACAACTAAAACTTTTGCTGTTAATGAAGTTCTGGTTACTGAAGACAGCGTATACTCTGTTCAAGTTGGTTCTGCAAATAATTCTATTGGTAAGGGTTCAACTGCAACTATTAATTCTGGTGTTTACTATATTAATGGTCATTTCTGCTTAGTTGATACTCAAACTATTGTTCTTGACAAATATACTACATTACCATCATATCGTATTGGTCTTTTAGTAACTGAAGAGATTATTACTCCAGAAGAAGATGAAACTCTACTAGATAATGCGCAAAATAGTTTTAACTATGCTGCTCCAGGTGCGCATCGTTTTTATATTGATTTAACTTTAACCAAACTTCCAATTGATACAATTCTAGACTCAAACTTTGTAGAATTAATTCGTGTAACAAATGGTTCTATTAATACCATTGTACAAAACACAGAATATTCATTACTTGGTAATGAATTGGCAAGACGTACATACGATGAATCTGGCGACTATACAGTAAGAGGATTTGAAATAGACATTCGCGAGCACAGAAATAATAATCGTGGAACATGGGCTTCTAACACTGCATATCTAATTGGCGATATTGTAGTTTACAATGGAATTACATATACCGCTTTAAACTCAGCAACTTCAATTACAACCCCACCAACTCATACATCAAGCACTGCATATGATGGTCCAGGCGCAACTGGTGTTAACTGGCAATATGATACTGCGCCAGCATACAATCGTGGTGTTTATTTAGATGGAGTTGAATCTAACTTAGCCATTGGTATTGAGCCAGGAAAAGCATATGTTCGTGGATTTGAAATTGAAAAAACTGCCATTACATATATCCCCGTGCCAAAAGCAAGAACATATAACCAAGCCACAGCAGCAGTTGTAGATACCCGAGTTGGTAATTATGTATTAGTAACTAACGTAAATAACCTTCCTCCAATTAATGAGCTGGGTCAAATTGCATTATATAATGCAATTACTGGTTCTTCAAATCGTGGAACGCCACAGGGAACTATTGTTGGTTATGCTCGTGCTCGTTTCATGGAGTGGCATAATACATTACCATTTGGTAATTCTTCAATTTATAAACTTGGTTTATTTGATATTCAAATGAATCCAGGATATTCATTTAATTCTGATGTTAAAGGTTTTGGATATACAGCACCAAGCGATTCTAATTTGAATTTTACTGCTGATATTAGCCCAAATATTAGACAGCTTACTGGTTCAGTGACTGCAGCTGGAACAACTATTACTGGAACTAATACTAATTTTCAACAAGAGTTAAGATTAAACGATTTGGTTTTAATTACTTCTGGCGGTACTAGCTACTATCGTAAGGTTACAAATACTCCAACCCAAAATAGTTTTACAGTAGATGCTTCTATTACTGTTACTGGTGCCAATATTTACTTGGCCACGACACAGATTTATGAACCAGATTATGCTAGTTTAGTATTTCCATTACCGAATGGTGCTATAAGATCTATGCGAACAGCTGGATCTGGTGGAACAAATAACACAACATTTTATACATATCAAAAGTTCACTCAAACTGCAACTGGAACTGCTTTAACATTGAGCACTTCTGGTACATTTGCATCATCTTCTGAAACTGATAACTACATCTGCGTTGATAATGATTCTACTGCTGGTGGTAGTATATTTACGCCAGATGCAATTAATGTTAGTGGTTCTACTGTAAGTATTACTGTTCCATCTGCTCAATCAGGTCGCTCAATTAGTGTTATAGCAGCAGTCATTCGTAATGGTTCTGGCTTCGAGAAAACTAAAACTCTTACAACTGCTACGCCAGAAACATTTACAACTGCTGTTGCTGCTCAAGCCAGCGTAATATACTTAGATAAAGCTGATATATTTAAATTAATAAGTGTAACAATGGCTCCAGGTGCTGCATTTGGAACAACTCCAGCTTCCAGCGCATATACTGTTGATATTACAGATCGTTATGAGTTTGACAATGGTCAAAGAGATACTCATTATGATTGGGGTTCACTCACTTTAAAACCATCTTATGCTGCCCCATCAAATCCAATTAGAGTGTCATATCAATATTTTGAACATGGCGCTGGTGACTACTTTGATGTAAACTCATATAGCGGAATCGACTATAAACAGATTCCATCTAACTTAAGAGATTCAATTGACTTCCGCCCACGTGTTGCTAATAAATCTGTTGGCGCAAAAAACTTTATTGGCACTGGTGGTATTGTTTCTGGAACACCAAAACGTGGTGAATCAGTTACTGCCGATTATAGCTACTATCTACCAAGATCAGATAAAATTGCTCTAGATTCTAATGGGCTACTATTTAATATTTCTGGTGTTCCTGCGCTAAAACCAGGTCTTCCAGCAGATCCAGCATTGGGTATGATATTATATACACTAAGTCTTGAAGCATTTACTTTTGGAACATCACCAGATAGTATCTTGACTACAAAGATAGATAATAAACGCTATACTATGCGCGATATTGGTAATCTTGATAAGCGTATTAACAACTTAGAATACTACACTGCCCTTTCATTATTAGAGCAAGAAACTCAATCCATGTCTATTAAAGATTCTTCTGGTCTTGATAGAATGAAAAATGGTTTTGTTGTTGATAATTTTACTGGAAGTTCTTTATCTGATAAAGCATCACCAGATTATTTTTGTGCAATTGACATGGCTAATAACCAGCTGCGTCCTTTCTACACAATGCAAAATGTAAACTTGCTGGAAAAATATTCATCTTCTTCTGCAAGAGCTTCTTCTAATTATCAGTTGACTGGTGATATTATTACTTTACCGTATACAACTACGCCAATTGTTACTCAACAGTATGCATCACGTTTAGAAAACATTAATCCGTTTGCTATCTTTACATTCCTTGGTGATGTTACTATCAATCCTCCATCAGACGATTGGTTTGAAACTGCTCGAGCTCCAGATATTATTCAAGCAGTAGAAGGTAATTATGATACTGTTAGAATTATGGCAGAAAAGGCTGGTGTTCTTGGTACTGTTTGGAATGCTTGGCAAACAGAATGGATGGGTAATGAATTCCAAACTGCAGCTTGGGTTACAGATGAACGTCCAAGAATTGTATTGAATCAGGTTATTGCTAGAAATGTTGGCCAGTCAAGAACTGGTGTTAATACTGCAATTGCTCTTAAAACTGACTATCAACAAGTTGATGATCGTGTAGTTTCAACTGCAGTAATCCCATATATTCGCTCAAGAAATCTACTTGTTCAGGGTCACAAATTAAAACCACAAACTAGATTCTATCCGTATTTTGATGGTGTGGATATTAGTGCGTATTGTACTATTGCTAGTAAGATGGTCTATACTCCTACTTCTGGGACTTTTGATTATACCACAAACGTAGGTGGTCAGGCTTCAGAACTAAAACGTAGAATTGAAGGTGATTCTCAGGTATGTTTAAATACTGGCGATGTTATTACTAATAACGCAGGTACTGCTTCTGCTGTTGTAGTAAATAAATATTTTGATGAGACAGGTGCATACTGTTTAAGTTTATTAAATATCATTGGCACATTTACGGCAGGTGATACTATATCTGGTTCTATTACTAGTGCACAAGGAACTGTAGTTTCTGTCGCTACTCCAACAACATTAGTTACTAGCAGTATTGGTGATATTGAATTCTTGTTTAATATTCCAAATACCGAATCTGTTCGTTTTAGAACTGGAACTAGAGAGTTAAAACTAGTAGACGCTAGCACATATGCTGGTGATTACACTTCACGTGGTATTGCCACATATGAAGCTACTGGCACACTAACTACTAGACAGGCTACAATTAATGCAGTCCGTAATGCTCAATTGGTTCAGGAACAAGTTTCTGACACTCAAACTATCTTACAGAGTAGAGTTGCAAGAACAGTTATTGGTTGGTATGATCCACTTGCCCAGTCATTCTTAATTGAACAAAAAGGTGGAGCATTCTTAACAAGTATTGATGTGTTCTTCGGAACTAAAGATTCTACTCAGCCAGTAACTTTACAAATCCGTGAGATGGTAAATGGTACTCCAGGAAAATCAATTCTACCATTTAGCGTTGTAACTAAGCGTGCAGAAGATGTTCAGTTATCTGCAAACTTTGTGACTATGCCTGATGGAACTCAGAAACGTAGCTATGACACTCCAACTAGATTTACGTTTGAGAGTCCAGTTTACGTTCAAGATAATACTGAATATTGTTTCGTTCTGCAATCAGACTCAAATAATTATAATGTTTGGATCTCTTATATGGGTGATCAAATCCCTGGATCTGGTAGAACTATTTCTGTTCAACCATATGCTGGTGTAATGTTTAAGTCGCAAAATGCTTCTACTTGGACACCAGATGATAATGCTGATATAAAGTTTGTTATTAATAGAGCAGTATTTAACACCAATGTTGTTGGTGATGTTGAATTTATCAATGATGTGCTACCATATGATACATTGGATACTGATCCATTCCAGACAACTTCTGGTTCTACTTTAGTTAGAGTTTGGCATTATGATCATGGTATGTCTTCAGGATCTACTGTTAATATTCTGGCTGTTGATGCGAATGATCCTGGAACTGGAACTATTACAGCATCAACAAGTAGCACTACAGTTACTGGTGTTGGAACTGCATTCACTACTCAATTAGCAGTTGGTTCGAGTTTGTATAATTCAGCTGATATATTAATTGGCAAAGTAGCTTCCATTGCTAGCAATACTTCATTAACGCTATCTTCAAATTCTGGAGTTGCTGTAGCTGCTGGTAATACTTTCCAATATATCAATCCAATCAATGGTATCCCAGCGATTGAATTATATACACCTCTAACAATTAGTAACGTAGACGCAAATTCATATACAGTTAATGTTTCCACTGCTGCAACAATAAGTGGGTATACTGGTGGAACTCTAGTAAAAGCAAGTAAGAATATTCAGTATGATATTATTAATCCATCTATTCAACTGCAAACATTCTCTGATACTAAATCATCGTTTAAAATTAAAACAACTTCTGGTAAATCAGTAGATGGTAGTCAATCACCATACGTTCTTGATTCTGGTTTTACTCCATGTTTAGTTAAACAGAATAACACATTTTATACACCAAGGATGATTGCTTCAGAAACTAATGAAAGTGTTCTAATGGCTGGTGCTAAATCAGTGACCTTTGCAGTTCAGATGGAAACTGATAACGATTCTGTTTCGCCAATTATTGATACTACTCGATCAAGTTTAATTGCAATTAGCAATAAGCTGAACAAACCAACTGAGGCTAATACTAATATCGCTGCTCTTGATAATATTACAGCGTTTACTCATGCTACTGGTGCGTTCACTTTTGTATCTGGTGGAACTATTACTTCTACTGTTTCTGGTGTTAGAACTGCAATGGCTGGTATTGGTATTGGTAAATATGTTACTATTTCTGGCGCTACTACTTCTGGTAATAATGGGACTTTCTTAGTTACTAGTTTCAGTGATAATGGAACTACTGGGACACTTACTCTGAATACTACATTCACTGGTGAGAACTCAATCTCTGGTACTACTATTACCGCTAGAACTTTGTTTGCTGATGAGATCGCTCCAGTCGGTGGGTCTTCTATCAGTAAGTATGTTACATCTCCAATTAAGTTCGCCAATGCTTCTACTTACCTAAGAGTTATGATCGCTGCAAATATCCCAGCTGAAGCTGATGTTTCTGTTTATTACAAAACTTGTACTGGCGATTCGGCTCAGTTAGATAATACTAAATATACTCTGATGACTCCCGATGGTATTGTAACTAAAGTAGATAATGGTAAATCTGGCTTTAGTGATATTGCTTATACTTTGACAGGTATGTCCTCATTTGATACAATTAAAGTAAAAATTGTTATGAATTCTACTAATAGTGCTGCAGTTCCTATTATTAAAGACTTTAGAGTTATCGCTTGCCCATAATGACTGCTTTTTTAAAAGTTCAGGGTCACGCCAGTTTAGTTCGAGATACAGCTACTGGCGCTATCCTAAATAATAATAGAACTGAGTATGAAGAATACCTCGATAGAAAGAGGAAAGCAGAAGCCCGAGAAGCTGAAATTTCTCAACATACAGAAGACATAAATAACATAAAGAACGAATTATCAGATATAAAACAGCTTCTCCAACAGCTGGTATCTACTAAATAAGACTGACTAAGGAAACTTAAATGGCATCTATAACTGCTCCATCGCTAACGCTAAGATCTACTAAAGGTAGTCCTCTTACAAACGCTGAAGTTGATCAAAACTTTACAAATATATCCACACAGATTGCGCTTGGCCAGACTGCTGCCAGTTATACTGCAGCTGACGTTCTAGCAAAACTTATTACTGTTGATGGTTCTGGCTCTGGTCTAGACGCTGACTTGCTAGACGGATTAAACTCCGCCACTGCAAATACTGCTTCTACTATCGTTGCTCGTGACGCTTCTGGTAACTTTGCTGCTGGTACTATTACTGCTACTCTTTCTGGTAATGCTTCTACTGCTACTGCTCTTACATCTACATTAGGTGTTGCTGCTGGTGGTACTGGTGCTACTTCTGCCTCAGCTGCTAGAACTAACTTGGGTGTTGTCATTGGTACTGATGTTCAAGCATATGATGCTGAACTAGCTGCTCTTGCTGGTGTTACTTCTGCTGCTGATCGCTTACCATACTTTACTGGTTCTGGTACTGCTGCAGTAACAACTTATACAGCATATGCTCGTTCTCTAGATGCAGCTGCTGACGCTGCAACTGCTCGTTCTACTCTTGGCTTAGTTCTTGGTACAGACGTTCAACCATTCGATGGTGACTTATCTGCTATCGGTGGTCTTACTGGTACTGGTGGTGTTTATGTTAAAACTGCTGCCAATACTGCTGCCCTAAGAACTATTACTGCTGGCGCTGGTATTTCTGTTACTAACGGCGATGGTGTTTCTGGTAACCCAACTATCGCTGCTAATGTAACGTCAGTTCAAGGTAATACTGGTGCGGTTATTGTTTCAGTTCCTGTTACATCGGTTCAAGGTAATACTGGTGCGGTTATTGTTTCTAGTGTAGCATACTCAACCATTGCTGGTACTGCTCAAGCTGGCTGGCCAACTTCTCTTTCTGGTTTTACTAACAACTTGGGTAACTATGGTGCGTTTGTTGATGGAACTGGTCAAGGCGGTGCGCAATTTGGCCAAAACACGCCACGTGTAACATCAGTTTATATGTCAAAACAAGGTAACTATGGTAGCTGTCAAGTTGGCGCAGCATGTAACTGCAATTGCAACTGTTAATTAGGATTAAAAATGGCAAACGTATATAAAATACAAAGACCTTCAGGTAGATTTAATGTTTATACATCAAATGAAGCAAACTTTGTCCATATTATTGATATCACTCCGCAAACACTAACATATCAACTTAAAGATACTGATACAGATACTCTTTATCATAATTTAGTTTTTAACTTAGATAATCTAAAACAAAACCAAAGATTTGGTGAACAAACTTGGTGGGCTATTGACGATCGTTATATTACATATGATTCTGTCAATGCTGGTACTTCTAGTTTAATTAATATTCCATCTGATGGATTTATTAGTATTTTAGATGATACATATGTATCAAAACGAGGCGCAATTGCAAGATTTGGCGTAGATAATTATGATATGTGTCCAATTAGGATCTTTGTTCCAACTGCAGATGGTGATTTTACTACTTGTTCTTATGCTGTAATTATCCCAGACACTACTGATTTACATCTTAATGGTGTTGATTTAAATCCACAACCAACAACAATTGATGTTACTGGTGGAACAGTAGTTGAGGGTGAGTTTTATTGGAGATCATTACTATCTAAAGTAACAGCAACTACTCAATCATCAAGTACAGCAGGTACTAGTATTAAGGTTAATGTTACTGCTGAAGAAACCAATCTTAAGAAACTTTATCTTGAACCAATTTGTGGTGTTCTTGATAGAACAGAAGTTAAACTAACAAATGGTTCTGGAAGTTTTAATATTTTAACTTCCACATTAATTGCTGGTGAAACAGTAGAAGTCAAAATTGGCCATAAAAAATTTAGCAATATAACTAAATTTACTAAAGTTTTAAGTTAAAAACTAATGACATAAATAGTCTGGTAGGAGAAATCCACCAGAATTATTTATTTTGAAATCAGGATATTATGGCTATTTTTAAAATTGATTCTTTGCAGCCAGTAACTGGCGAAAAACGTATAATTTATTATGATTCTTCAGTAAGCACTCTTACATGGGAAGATGGTACTAATATCATCCCAGAAGCAAAAATCCAACCACCAGTCAAACAAGTTAAACTTGAAACAGGTAAACGAGAATTTTCTAAAATCAAAATACAATTAGGATTATCTTGTAATTTTGAATGTGATTATTGTTCTCAGAGATTTGTTCCAACTGCAGACGCAACCAATCCAGATGATGTTCAACCATTTGTTGATAATATGTCTACGTGGTTCCATGGTGGAGAAGATGGTTTAGGTAAAGGTGTCCAATTTGAATATTGGGGTGGTGAACCCTTTGTTTATTGGAAAACTATGAAACCATTGGTTGAATCAATTAAGTTAAAATACCCAAATGCTAAAAACTTAGTTATAACTAATGGTAGTCTATTAGACTTAGAAAAAAATTCTTGGTTAGATAAACATGATTTCTTAGTTTGTATATCACATGATGGTCCAGGGCAATTTGTTAGAGGTCCAGACCCACTAGATGATCCAAAATCTAAAGAAGGTATTATTGATATTTTTAAAAGACTTGCTCCAAAAGGTAGATTTTCTTTTAATGCAATGATAAACTCTAAGAATATTAATCGAGAAAGTATTTCTTTATTCTTTGAAAAATTAGTTGTAGACAACATTGGCAATGACTACCTAAAATATTTGTATATTGGCGAGGGTGGTTTTGTAGATGCATATGATGATGGTGGTTTATCTAATTCTCTATTAGATGAAGAAGAAGATGTAAAATTTAGGAATTTATCATATAATGAGATAAGAGATGCTAAAGCTGAAAGATTTGTTTCTATAAACCAAAAAGTTAATAGTTTTATAGAAGGTGTAAAAGCAGGAAGACGAATTGAGTCGCTACCTCAAAAATGTGGTATGGATAAAGCAAGTAATATTGCGGTAGACTTAAATGGGAATGTCCTAACTTGTCAGAACGTAAGTTCAGTTTCTAATAATCCAGACGGGATATCTCATTTACTTGGAACAGTCGATAATCTAGAACAAATTCGTATAAACACTGGAACGCACTGGAGTGATCGAAAGGATTGCCCAACATGCCCAGTAATCCATCTTTGTAAGGGTGCTTGTTTGTTTTTGTCTGGTGATCTTTGGGATGCATCTTGTAATAATTCATTTAGTGATAATATTACAGCATTTGCAATGGCATTTGAGATTTTAACTGGGTATATCCCAGTTTACCTTGACGGACCACAACGTCCTGATCGTAAGGATATTTTTTGGTGGGTTAATGGGAAGCCAGAAAATACTAGGAAACTAAAGAAGATTATCCCTATTGTTGCGGTATAAACATGGAACCTTTTGTTAATCAGATGTGTATAGAGATTGATCAAACTCATAGGATCGGTGATAATTGGGATATCTTTGCTATAAAGGATATGTTTTTATTTAACTCTACTGTAAATAATTATGGTCAAAAAGACACTATAATTCCACTTAGTTTAATCCTAAATAAAGAAGAACTTCCTAATCAAGAACATATAAAACATATTATAAATAACAGAGAACCTGTTATGAAAAGAGTGATTGACCTAAATAATCAAACAGAAAACTGGGTATTTATACCTAAAAAGGAAAATTAAAAATGACTACCAAACATGTAAAATGGGTTATTGCCCACGAACCTATCGGTTTGTTTTTGAAGGTTGCAGAAGCATTTTCTGCAGAAGTTAATGCTAAAACTAATGGTGCATTTGACATCGAAGTTCTCTCATTAACTGATTATACTAACAAGTATAATGATGGCAAGAAAATAAACAAGAATGAATTAATGGAGTTAGTTGATACTGGCAAAATTGAAATGAGCCATATCTATACTACTTGGTTAGCGGATTATAATAAAGATCTACATGCGTTGGATCTACCATTCTTGTTTAAAGACCACGATCATGCTGACCGTGTTTTAGAAGGCAAAATTGGCGCTGAGTTACTAGCTGGTGTTGCTAAGAATTCTAATACACATGCTATGTCTTTCACTTACTCTGGTGGCTACCGTGTAGTTCCAGCAAACTTCCGTGCTGATACTGTTGCTTCTTGGGAAGGTCAAACTGTTCGTACTTCACGTAGTCCAGTTGCTGTTGAGACATTCAAACTTCTTGGCGCAGTTCCAAACAAAGATATCGAACTTGAACAAATGAATCAAGCTGCAGATGCTGGTTTGATTACTGCTGGTGAATCTACATATGTTCGTATTTTCCCGCTACAACAAAATGAATCATTCAAAGTAGTTAATGATACTGCTCACAGTTTGTTCTTAACTTCTATTATTGTTAACCAAGATTTCTTCAAACAGTTTGATGCTGAAACTCAAGAGATTATGGCTACTGCTGCTTTCAATGCTGCTCGCAAAGAGCGTCGTGAATCAGTTGCTGATATTCCAAATATCTTGGCTCAGTGTAAAGCAGAAGGTGTTGAAGTTGTGCGTATGTCTGCGGAAGAAGAAACTAAATTTAAATCTGTTACTTCTAAAGTATACGAGAAGTTCGCTGATTACTTCACTCCAGGATTGGTTCAGAAGATTCAGTTACACTAATTAATTTTTAGTGACTAAATATTAGGGAGCTGAGGCTCCCTAATTTCATTTGAGGAATATATGATATTACATTATAATGCACACATGATTTCTGATATTATAAAGACAGACCTACATTTAATAGAAAATAGTGGGTTTCTTTCTGATAACTGGTTGAATACATTTAATCAATATGAAAAATTCGGTTTAAATAATCATAACGCTGTTTTTGATCGAACTAATGTCTTACCGCATTATCTTAATATATCTAAAGATAAACATCCAATCCCAACTGGAATGTGTAACAAATCATTCTTTGAAGTTTCTGAACAAAGAGCAAAAGAATTATTATCCTTAGATGTCCCTATTAATGTAATGTGGAGTGGGGGTATAGATAGCACATACATATTATTCCTCTTAAAATATTTTGCAAATGATCCAGATCAGATACGGGTTTATGGAACTTATAATAGTATATTTGAATCTGGCGACCTATTTGATAGAAGAATTAAAAAAGAGTTTAAATATAATATTAAAATTGCCCAGAATAACGAATTTAATTATGAACATGAGGGTATATATGTAAGCGGTATGTGTGGTAATCAATTGTTTGGACCAACCGATGATATGTTTGCTACTGGATCTACTGCTATGTTCCATCATACCTTAGGATCTCCAAATACAATATATGAACCTTATACTGTAATCAACCCAGAAATACTTGAATTTTTACACCCAATTATCAAATCTTCTCCTAAAAAAATAGAAACTGTTGCAGACTTAAGATGGTTATGTATTTTCAATCTAGATTGGTATACTTCTATTTACGAACATAAAATTATGTTGCCAAAGCACAAATATGATAGTATACATGGTTTTTTCAATTCTGACCAGTTTCAGAGATGGGCAATTAATACTAAAGAACCATTTACTAGAGTTCCAGGAAATCCAAATACACATAGATGGCAAATGAGAGATGTTTTATCCGATTTATTTGGTGAGGTTCATTATGCTCAAAACAAATCTAAAAAGATATCAAATTTTTCAATACATAATTTTTTGTGGATTCTACTCTTAGAAAATGGTAAGAATATTTTGCAATAATCCCAAGTTCCGTATCTTATAAATAAAGAGGTATAAGAATAGTGTTTAGGATGGGTCAATGGCTACTATTAGCAATCTTTTTGTGGACGCTGGGAGTGATTACAGTAACATAATTACTGTGAGTTCTACCAACGGACAACCTCTGAATTTAAGTGGGTATACTGTAGCTTCTCAGATGAGGAAGTCATACAGTTCATCCACTGTATACGCATTTACCGCATCGGTCTACGATGCAGCCAACGGTAAAGTCAGACTCCAACTATCCGCTTCAAATTCTTCAGCTATCCCCGCAGGGAGATGGCTATATGACGTGGAGATCACCTCTGCAGCTGGTGCAAAAACCAGAGTGGTTGAGGGTATCGTAACTATAACCCCACAGATAACACAAATATAATGGCAGATACAATAGCAGTAGTAACCCCAGACCAAGCATTATCGGTAGCAGTTTCGGAAGGTGTTCTTACACTTTCATCGACAAACTTAGCTGCGCCAGCTGTGGTTGAATCAATGTCAAACATCGCCGATGTCGATGTAACTACTAATGGTAAAGTAAACGGGTCCATACTAGTTTACAAAACAAACACAAATAAATGGACCTCTTCCACTACGCTTGATGCGCAGAATATGGAAGGTGGCGAATATTAATCGTTTAATCGGAGAATAAAAGATGGCATCAATAATTAGAATAAAACGCTCATCGGTTTCAGGGAATCCAGCTACGCTTGGCACTGGCGAATTAGCGTATTCAGCCTTTAATGGCGCAGGTGGTAATCGTCTATACATCGGTATGGGGTCAGAAACCTCAGGTAATGCTGCTAACCACCTTGTAATTGGTGGTACTTACTACACTGGTTTAATTGATGCATCTACTGCTGGCACACTAACAACCAACCAATCTTCAATCCCAGTTCTTTCTTCAACTGGTACGATTGACACGTGGAAAGTTGGTAATACCCAATTAACTGGAAACACACTATCATCTACTGATACCAACGGTAATATTAATATTACCCCAAATGGTACTGGTAAATTAGTTCTTAACAATCCATATATTAATGGTACAACTGATACTCTTGCTGAGTATATCTATGATCTAGTTGGTGGTGCAGTTACTGGCACTTCAGGTCAGATCGTTGTTACTAACTCTGATGCTGGTAATACTTCTACAATTGCTTTAGCAACTACTGCAGTTACTGCAGGTAATTATGGTTCTTCTAGCGCAATCCCAACATTCACTGTTGATGCGTATGGTCGCTTAACTGCTGCTGGTACAGCTTCTCTAGCAACTTCTTTAAATATTGCTGGTGATACAGGTACAGATTCTGTTGCTCTATTAACAGACACAATAACTTTTGTTGGTGGTACTGGTATCACTTCAGCAGTAACTGCTGTTGGTTCTGCAACTAGCGTTACTTTTGATATCGATTCAAGTGTTGTTACTTTAACTGGTACTCAAACACTTACTAATAAGACACTAACAAGCCCAGCATTAACTACTCCAGTTATTGCTTCTACTGGCGCAATCTTTAATGGTACTACAGGTACTACAACTGTTGTAGCTTCTTCAGCTGCTGGTTCTACTACTTTAACTCTACCAGCTGCTACTGATACTTTAGTTGGTAAGAATACAACTGATACACTAACTAATAAGACAATTAGTTTCGGTTCTAACACCGTAACTATGACATCTGCTCAGTTGGCTACTGCGCTTTCTGATGAAACAGGTTCTGGTCTTGTAGTATTTAATAATAGTCCTAGTTTAATTACGCCAACTCTTGGTGTTGCTTCTGCAACTACAATTAATAAAGTAACCATTACTGCTCCTGCAACTGGTTCTACTTTAACTATTGCTGATGGTAAGACTCTTACTGTAAACAACACCTTAACATTAACTGGTACTGATACTTCTTCAGTTGCTTTTGGTGCTGGTGGTACTGTTGCTTATGTAGCAAACAAATTAAGCGTATTTGCTGCCACTACTTCTGCTGAACTTGCTGGCGTTATCTCTGATGAGACTGGCACTGGTGTTCTAGTATTCTCTAATAGTCCAACTCTAGTAACTCCAACTCTTGGTGCTGCTCTAGCAACTAGCATTACTGCCACTTCTGGCAATATGACTGTTAGTGCTGCATCTGGTAATAACAGTGTTAACTTAGTTCCGACTGGTACAGGTACTGTTGACGTTGCTAACAAGCGTATTACTTCTGTTGCTGAACCTACTCAGTCTAGCGATGCTGCTACTAAGAACTATGTTGACGCAGTTAAGACTGGTCTTGATGTTAAAGATTCAGTTATCGTTACTACAACTGGTAACTTAACTGGAACATATGCTAACGGATCTTCTGGTGTTGGTGCAACTCTTACTAACTCTGGCACTCAAGCTGCTCTTACTATTGATAGCAGAGTTCTTACTGTTGGTGATCGTGTTCTTGTTAAAGACCAAACAACTGCTCTGCAGAATGGTTTCTATAAAGTTACTACTGTTGGTACTGTTTCCACAAACTGGGTATTAACTCGTTCAACTGATGCGGACGAAAATAGTGAAATCACTCCAGGTGCATTTACTTTCGTTGAAGAAGGTACTGTTGGTGGTAATAATGGTTACGTATGTACTAACGTAGGTGCTATTACTATCGGTACTACACCGATTACTTTCGTTCAGTTCTCTGGCGCTGGTTCAGTTATCGCTGGTGATGGTTTAACTAAGACTGGTAATACTTTAAATGCAGTTGGTACTGCTGGTCGTATTTCTATCTCTGCTGATGCAATTGATATCTCGTCAAGTTATGTTGGTCAAGCAACTATTACTACTCTTGGTACTATCGGTACTGGTACTTGGCAAGGTACTATCGTTGGACCTACTTATGGTGGTACTGGTGTTAACAACGGAGCTAACACTCTTACACTTGCAGGTTCAGTAACTCACGATGGTGCGTTCACTAGAACTTTCACTGCCACTGCTAACACTACATTAACACTACCTGTTACTGGTACTCTAGCAACATTAGCTGGTTCTGAAGCACTAAGCAATAAAACAATTACTGCTTCTTCTTTCAGTGGCACTACTATTGCTGGTTCTGGTTTAATTACTTTCACTAACACTACCGAAGCTGGTCCACTTGGAACTGCTGGTGTTGTTATGTCTGGCGGTTTGTCAGTTGCTAAGAAAATTTATGTTGGAACTGACGTTATCGGTGCTGGTGCTGCAACATCAACTTTGGATGGTTTCCAAATTGATGGTGGTACGTACTAACTAAATATAGTATAATACTGGGGATTTTTATCCCCAGCTAACCTTTTTAGGAATATGGATGAGTAATAAAGTCTTACTCAAGAAGTCGTCTGTATTGGGCAAAGCCCCAGAGACGTCTGACTTGGATTACGGTGAGTTGGCATTAAACTATGCTGATGGCTTACTGTATTTCAAAAATAGTAATAATATCATCCAATCCTTTGCTGCGTATAACTCTGCAACAGTTACATTAACAGCAACACAAACCCTAACAAACAAAACCCTTACTAGTCCTACTCTTAATACTCCAAGTATTAATGGTGGTACAGTTTCGCTTACCAATGGTACATTAGTAGTACCTGTATCCGCATCACCTTCTCAAACTGAAACAGGCTCTGTTGCTTATGATTCTGGATTTGGTGTATTAACAGTTGGCACTGGTAGTAGTCGCAAACAGCTTGTAGATACAAATACTAGTCAAACATTAACCAATAAAACTCTAACTGCAGCATCTCTTGGTAACTCAGTTTTAACAGGAACACTTTCTGCTGGTGGTGGTGTTGGTACTAATAATCAATATCTAAAATCAACAGGTACTGGTGTTGCTTGGGCAACTCTGCCTGCTGCGTATTCTTTACCAGAAGCTACTACTTCTACTCTTGGTGGTGTAATTGTTGGTAGTGGTTTAAGTGTAACTTCTGGAACAATTTCTGCTAACTTTGATGGTGCATATTCTAGTCTTTCTGGAAAACCTACTTTTGCCACGGTAGCCACTACTGGTTCATATTCTGATTTAACAAATAAGCCAAATCTATTCAGTGGTGCATACGCTGATTTATCTGGCAAACCAACAATACCTTCTGCAGTATATTCAGCAGTTGCTGTTGCTGGTCAATCAACTCTTACTGCTGGTTCTTCTACTGCCACTCTAACTCTAGCAGCTGGAACAGGTATCAGTCTTACCACAAATACTGGTACTGGCACACTAACAATTACTGGCACAAGTTCTTATACATTACCTGCCACAACTACCACAACTCTTGGTGGTGTAATTATTCCAGCAGTTGCTACTTCTGGTATTACTAATACTAGTGGAACTATTGGTTTAGCAACTGCTTCTTCTACTCAAATCGGTGGCGTTCGTGTTGATAATACTACTATTGGTATTTCAGCTGGTATTATTTCTGTTACTCAATCTGGTTTACAAGCACCTGCTGCAGCATTAACAGGAACTACTCTTGCTTCTAACGTAGTAAATTCTAGTCTAACTTCTGTTGGCACTTTAGTTGACCTTACTGTAACTAACCCAATTGCTGGTTCGGTAACTGGTAATGCTGGTTCTGTCACTAATGGTGTTTATACAACAGTATCATATTCAAATCCTGCTTGGATTACAAGTTTAGCTGGTAGTAAAATTACTGGTCTTGCTACTTCAGCAACTACTGATACAACAAATGCTTCAAATATTTCTAGTGGAACATTAGGTTCTGCTAGATTGCCAATCGCTACAACTGGCGCAATTGGTGGTGTTAAGATTGATGGAACATCTATCACTATTACTGATGGTGTTATTTCTGCCGTAGCTGCAGTTGGTGCTGCAGCAGCTGGTCAGTTAACTGGTTCCACTTTAGCTGCAAATGTAACTAACTCTAGTTTAACTTCTGTTGGCACACTTACTAACTTAACAGTAACAAATCCAATTACTGGTTCTATTACTGGATCTGCTGGTTCAGTTACTGCTGGTAATATCGTTGGAACTATTCAATCTGCTAACTTACCAAAAGCAACTACAGCTAATCTTGGTGCAGTTCGTGTTGATGGAACTTCTATTACTATTGATTCTGCCACTGGTATTATTAGTTCAACAGGTGGTGGCGGTGGTGCTGGTTCAGGAACTGTTAATACAGGTACTGCTGGTAACTTAACATACTATGCAAGTTCAACTACTGCTGTTAGCCCACTTACTGCTTTAAACTGGAATTCAGGAACAACTACTTTAGCGTTGACTGGAACATTCAGTGCAACGACTCTTTCTGGTTCTTTAGCTGCAAGTAATCTTACTGGTACTATCGCTGCTGCAAGATTACCAGTCGCAACTACTTCTGCCGTTGGTGGTGTTAAAGTTGATGGTTCAACTATCACTATCGATGGTAATGGTGTTATTAGTTCTACTGCTTCTGGTGGTGGATCTGGAACAGTAACTTCAATTTCTGTTGGTTCTGGATTAACAAGTTCAACTGGCGGAGCAATTACCACAAGTGGAACTATTACCGTAGATACATCAGTTGTAACTACAAATACTGGTTCTCAAACACTAACTAATAAAACACTAAATAGTCCAATAATTACTGGTTCAGTAACTGCTGGTGGTGGCGTTGGTACTTCTGGTCAAGTATTGACATCGACTGGTAGTGGCGTTCAGTGGACTACGGTTTCTGGTGGCGGTGGAAGTTATACTCTTCCAGTAGCATCGGTTTCAGTCCTTGGTGGTATTAAAATTGGTAGTGGTTTATCTGTTGCAGGAGATGGTACTGTTGATGTTATCGGTGCTAGTGGCTCTACTGCAGCAGGTGTAGTTCCTTACGATTTTGGGTATATCACTGAAACAGTTATGACCATGCAAGATCATGGTTCAATAGTATAAGAGAATAATACATGGCAATTCAATTACAAGTTAGACGTGGCACAGCTACCCAACATAACACCTTTACTGGTGCTGCGGGAGAACTTACACTTGACACAACTAATAATTCGTTGCGTGTTCATGATGGTTCTACTGCTGGTGGTCATCAGACTCTTCGCGCAAATCTAACAAACATAATCTCAGGTTCTAGTCTTGCGCTTGGAGCAGGTGGTTTTACTGGCGCAACATTAGCACTAACTGGTAATGCAACTGTTGGCGGAACATTAGGTGTTACTGGCGATACAACTGTTGGCGGAACATTAGGTGTTACTGGTAATACAACAATTAGTGGATCATTAACTGTAACTGGAAATATTACACTTAATGGTACTACTCAAACGATTAACTCAACAGTAACTACTATTGTTGATCCAATTATTAGAATTGGTACTGGAACTGGTGGTGCTGTATTAACTACTAATGATAGTAAAGATCGTGGTCTAGAATTCAATTATTATTCTAGTGCTAACAGATATGGATTTATTGGTTACAAACAAGCAACTGGTGATATTCGTTTTTTATTAAACACTACCAATACTTCTGAAGTAATTACTGGAACTCTTGCGAATATTGTTGCAGCTGGAATTACTGGCACGACAGGTACATTCTCCTCAACTATGGGGATTACTGGTAATACAACTATTGGCGGAACATTAGGTGTTACTGGTAATACTGCTTTAACTGGCACACTAAGTGCTGGTGCAACAACTCTAAGTTCTTTAACTCTTACTACTCAATTAGGTATTGCTCAGGGTGGTACTGGTCAAACAACTCTGCCAGAGATTGGTCAAATTCTAATTGGTAATTCCTCAAACGGATTTACCATGAACCGTATTACTGCTGGTTCATATATTCAGATCACTAATACCAGTGGTGGTATCTCAATTGGATACACTGGTACTTCAGGTTCTTCTGCGGTTTTCGCAGCGCAAGCAACGTCAGATCTTGGTTATGTATATGACTCCAATATTATTGCAACAGAAGATCTCGGTGCTGTCGGTGGCACAAGTCCACTATCATATGATTGCGGTGTATTGCGATTAGACGGTATTGTCTCTATTTCTAACCTTGACCAATCTGTAAAATCAGATTATCTTGGTTACTCAATTATTTTCGGATTCTAAGGATATAAAATGGCACGTCAGTTAGTTGAAAAATATATTTTCTCACCAAACGTAGCGGGATCAGGAACTGTTAAGTTTCCTGGTAAAGTTGACTTAACTCAGCTTTTGATTATTGCTAACAAAACTCAGCAAACAAACATCTATGCTATTGGTGACCCAACAAAGAATGGTACAATTTCTTATGATGCTACTGATACTACTTTTATGGGTGGTACTTCTCAGTACTCTGAACAAGTCGGTGTAACTACTGTAACTTTTGCAGCAGATACATCAACAATGTTGGCGGATGATAAACTTGCCATTTACTCTGATGCTCCAAAATATGTTGGTAATATTGTTCGTCCATATGGCTTCGGTGTTGATGCTATTGAACGTCAACGTGTTGCTAATCCACAATCATTAATTGACGCTGACTTTGAATATGGTTTACAGCCTACTAAGTGGCAGAACTATACCGATATCCGTGGTATTCCAGGTATCTACGAAAAGCCAGGTCTTGACTTGTTTATTACTGATATCACATCAGATGGTGGTAATCCATCTGTTATGACTGTTACTTGTTCACAGGCTCACGGACTTTCTGTTGCTAACCCAGTTATTATCTTCGGTTGCGCAGGTGTATCTAACGCTGCTCGTTCTGAGGGTTCGTTTGTTATTAATACTGTTCCTTCTTCAACTACGTTTACATACTTTGCTAAAGGTATTGTAGGAACTAATGGAACTTCTGTCTATAATCAATCTACTTACGCACGTCGTGGTGGTTTCTATGCTGGTTCTGGTTTACCAATTACTGGCTATACTTCTAACGCAGCTTCGCCTTCTGTTATTACGGTAACTTGTTCAGCAAATCATGGTTTAGTTGCAGGATCTCCAATTGTTAACGTAGTTACTTCTACTGGCACTTACCATGAATTGATGGGTGGTAACTTCTTTATTGAGTCTGTGCCAACTGCAAATACATTTACGTTCACTGCCAGAGTTGGCGGTGCTGTTCAAAATTCTAGCATTGTTGCTACAACTTATACTCGTTCTGATGCGTTCGTTCAACACAGACCATTTGATGGTGGTGTTAACTTAGGTACATTCCTACCTTCTCATGGTGCATCTGTTTCTCGTCAGACTAAAAAATATATGCGTTACCAATCTGGTAAAGGTATCCTTTGGACTTCTGGTGTTTTGTTTAATCCAGTTCTAAACCTTGACCAAATTTCTGCTGCAGCTACTACTGTTGGTTCAGTCATAACAGTATCAACTGAAATTGACCATGGTTTACAAGCTGGTTGTACTGTTGAAATTGCAGGTGTTGTTACTAGTGGTTATAATGGTATCTATGGTGTAGTTTCTATTGTTAATGAGTCTACATTTACAGTTTCTGCTCAAGCTGTTCTTGGTAGCACTTCTGCTGTTATTACTAACTTACCACGTGTTACTGTTAAAAATTGGATCGGCGCATCAACTCGTGTTGGTGCGTTTGATGATCAAAACGGACTATTCTGGGAATATGATGGACAAGAATTAGCAGTTGTTAAGCGTTCAGCAACTTATCAGTTGTCAGGGTTTATTTCTGTTACAGCTGGATCTCAATCAATTACTGGTTCATCAACTCGATTTACTCAGCAATTAAAAGCTGGCGACTCAATCGTTATTCGTGGTATGACATATCGTGTTGGTTCTATCACTGATGATACTACCATGACTATTAATCCAGAGTATCGTGGTGTTAATAATTCTTCAGGTATTAAAATTGCACAGGTTATTGATACTCGTATCCCGCAATCTCAATTTAACTTTGATAAGATTGATGGTACTGGTATTTCTGGATATGCAGTTAACTTGAATAAAATGCAGATGTTGGGTATCTCGTTCTCTTGGTATGGTGCGGGTTTTATTGACTTCATGCTTCGTGGTCCAGACGGTAATATGATTCCAGTTCATCGTATGAAACAGAACAACGTAAATGATGAAGCGTATATGCGTACTGGTAACAGTGCAGTTCGCTACCAAGCGATTAATGAATCTGCTCGAGATCGTTTAGCAACTACAATGAATAGTTCTGTTACTTCAATTGTATTAAATGACGCTTCTCGTTTCCCAGCTACTGGTGGTACTGTTCTTATCGATCATGAATATATTACCTACACTGGTAAGACTGGAAATACTTTAACTGGTTGCACTCGTGGCGCATCGTTTACGATGTTCGTTGGTGGTTCTACTAAGACATTCTCTGGTGGTGTAGCAGCAAGTCATTCTGTTGGTAATGGATTTAATGCGGTAACCTTAATTACTTGTACTTGCGCACCTATTGTCAACCACTGGGGTTCTTCTTATATTATGGATGGTGGTTTCGATTCGGATCGTGGTTATTACTTTAACTATGCTGGTATCGGTAATAGTATTGCAGCTAGTAGTTCTGAAACACAATTCTTTTTACGTTTAGCACCTTCTGTTTCTAACTCAATTGCTGGTAATTTCGGCGATCGAGATCTTATTAATCGTTCTCAACTGTTGCTACAAAAACTACAAGTTCAGTCTGACCAGTCTGTGCAGGTATATGGTATTTTGAATCCAGGTAATATTGATGCGTCTTCATTAACATGGACTGCTGTTAATACTACTGCGCTTGGTTCACAACCTTCGTTTGCTCAGATTTCTACCAGCACTTCAACTGCTGCAACGCCAGGAGAACAAAACTTTTCAACTCTTGGTCAACCAAATGGTTTCGCTGAGATTGACTTATCACAGTTGAAAGAACTAACAAACTCTGCTATTGGTGGGTATTCTAACTATCCTGATGGTCCAGACGTTTTAGCAGTTGTTGTTAGAAATCTTTCTTCAACCAATGCAGCAACTGTTTCAGTAAACTTATTCTGGTCTGAAGCGCAAGCATAAATATACAAAAATAGAGGAAATTCAAAATGGCAACCCAAGTACAATTTAGACGAGGAACTACTACCCAGAACAATGCGTTTACTGGAGCAAATGGTGAGATTTCTGTCGATACTGATGTAAAAACATTACGACTTCACGATGGTGTGACTGGCGGTGGTGCATCTATTATGATGAATACCACTACTGCTCAAACTGCGCTGAATAAAACATTTAGTACTGGTTCTGTGTGGACTGGTAATGCGGTTGCTCTAGCATATGGCGGTACTGGTTCATCATTGTCTGCTGTTCAGGGTGCGGTTGCTTATTCTGGTGCTTCTGGTTTAGGTCTTTCTGCTGCAGGTACTTCTGGTCAGGTTCTAATTTCTGGTGGTACAGGTTCTCCAGTTTGGGTTAATGCTTCCTCGTTAACTACTGGTGTTGCCACTACTGCTGTTACTGCTACTAACATTGCGGGTGGTTCTGCTGGTCAGTTGATTATTCAGTCTGACACTGGTTTATCTACTTTCATTACTGCTGGTGCATCAGGTACGTTTTTACAATCAGCTGGTGCTGGTTATGCTCCTACTTGGGCAGCTGGTCAAGTTACTATCGGTTCTACTGCTGTTGCTCTTGGTGCAACTGTTACTTCCTTTACTGGTCTTAATATTCTAACTGCAACTGGCACTAGTCACTGGGTTTTACCAGTTGGTAATACTGCTCAGCGTCCAGCTTCTCCTGCGACTGGTATGGTTCGTTATAATACTACTACAGTTGGTTTTGAAGGTTATTCTTCAGGTTCTTGGTCTTCGCTTGGTGGTGTATCTTCTGTAGATAAGTTTACATATATCCAAGCAGAAACTTCTGCTGGTGCTTCTAATGGCGAATTAGAATTCTTTGCTGAAGACGCAGCTGGTACTGCAGCAGTTAAAGTTGCTGGTATGAATAGAACTCGTTTACTAGAAGCTACTGGTACTGTTCTTGGTACTCAAACTACTCAAAACTTATTTAATACTGTTGCCACTACTCTTAACATAGGTGGTGCAGCAACTACTCTTTCTATTGGTGCAGCGACTGGTACTGCTACGATTAATAATGCTGAAGTTGTTATTACTGGTAACCTTACAGTTAATGGTACTACGACTACTGTAAACTCAACTACACTAACTGTAGACGATAAAAATATTGAACTAGGTTCTATTGCATCACCAACTAATACTACTGCAGATGGTGGTGGTATTACTCTGAAGGGTGCAACTGATAAAACATTTAACTGGGTTAATTCTACTACTGCTTGGACATCTTCTGAAAATCTAGCATTAGCGACTGGTAAAAATATATTAATGAATGGTTCTACATCAGGAACTATCACGGTAACTGCCACTGCAATCGCTGGAACAAATACCCTAACTTTACCTGCAGCTACTGATACTTTGGTTGGTAAAGCAACTACTGATACTCTTACTAATAAATCATTAACAAGTCCAGTTGTAACTGGTACTCAGAATAATAACTCTCTTGTTTATGAAACTACATTTAACGTAGGAAGTATTACTACTGCCACTGCTGTTCATAGTTTTGCTGTTGCAACTTATCGTTCAGCGTCTTATGTTTTCCAAATTACAAATGGAACATTCTATAAAATTGTTAAAGTATTAGTTGTTCATGATGACACAACTGCTGTACAAAGTGATGCTTACATTGACGACGTTGAAATTGGAACAGGTACTCAGAATACAACTTATGCGTTTGATATTTCTGGCGGAAATGTTAGACTACTAGTAACTGCTGCATCTGGTACTGCCACCGTAAAAGGTATGGTATCAATGATTGTGGTATAAGGATAACAAATGGCTATCCCAACAAGTAGAGAAGGTCTAAAGCAATACTGCCTCAGAGATCTAGGTGCTCCAGTACTGGAGATAAACGTAGATGATGACCAGTTAGAAGATCGTATTGATCAGGTGCTGGATTACTGGCGTCTTTATCACTATGAAGGTATCGAACAGATTTATCTTAAGTGCCAAATTAAAGCATCTAGACTAACTATTACCACAGGTAATGCTGCTTCATTTGGTTTAGAACAACCTGTTGTTGGTGCAACTTCTGGTGCAACAGCAACTGTTACTAGAGAGAATGATACAATTTCTTCTGGTAATACTTTGCTTGTTAAGAATGTAGTCGGTACTTTTGTTGCTGGTGAAACTATTACCAGTGGTGCAATTACTGCAACTCTTGGTTCAGGTACTCCTTGCGTTCTTGGTGAGTACGATAAGAAATACGTAGACATCCCTGACTCAGTTTATGGTGTTCAGAAAGTTTTATCTATTGGTATGGCATCTTCTTCAAAGAATATCTTTGACTTGCAATATCAATTACGCTTAAATGACTTGTATGATTTAACTTCTACATCAATCATTTATTATAAAACTGTTATGTCACATTTGGCTCTATTAGATTTAGAATTAAATGGTCATACATTATATCGTTTTAATCGCTTACAAAATCGTTTGTATCTAGATATTAACTGGGCAACTGACGTTCAGTTCGGCGATTATATTATCGTTCAAGCATATCGTGCTTTAGATCCAACTGAGTTCTTCAAAGTATGGAATGAGAACTGGATCAAGCGTTATACTACTGCTCAATTCAAACGTCAATGGGGCACTAACCTTAAGAAATTTACAGGTCTTCAACTTCCAGGTGGCGTAACATTAGATGGCGATAAGTTATATGCTGAAGCCATGAATGAAATTCAAATCTTAGAAGACGAACTGCAAAATAAATCTGCTCCGCTAGAATTCTTCTTAGGATAAAATGTCTACAACAAATGTATATTTTTCTCAGGGAACTAAAAACGAACAGCACCTGATTGAAGATATTATCATTGAATCGCTAAAGATTTATGGTAATGAAATATTCTACATTCCAAGATCTTTAGTATCTAAGGATAATGTTCTAGGTGAAGATCGTCTTTCTCAATTTAAAACTGCATTTCCTATTGAAATGTATTTTGAGAACGTAGACTCATTTAGTGGTCAAGGTGCGTTTATTCAGAAGTTCGGTTTGATGATTGAACAATCTGCAACTCTAGTAGTTGCTCGTAGACGCTGGGAACAGTTGGTTGGTCGTTATGGTCAAACTCAAATTCCTTCTCGTCCGAATGAAGGCGATTTAATTTACTTCCCGCTTACTGGTAGTATGTTTGAACTTAAATTCGTTCAACATCAAGATCCATTCTATCAACTTGGTAAACTATATGTTTACAAACTACAAGTTGAATTGTTTCAGTACTCTTCAGAAAGAATCGATACAGGTATCGCTAAGATTGATACCTTTGAATCTCTTAAAACATTCAGCACTAATACAACTAGAAATATTCACGGTAGAGTGGCAACTATTACAATGACAAATAGTGGTTCAGGATATACTTCTGTTCCAACAGTTACCCTTATAAGTTCTACTGGTTTTGGCGCAACTGCAACAGCAATCAGAGGAACTTCAGGAACTAACCTTAATAAGATTACTGGGATAACTATCACTAATGCTGGTACTGGTTATCAAACTGCCCCAGTTGTTACTTTTGTCGGTGGTGGTGGTACTGGTGCTGCAGCAACTTGTACACTTGATATTGATATTAAGAAATCTTCTGATGGCTTTGGTGAAAATGACTCATTTAAAGATGCAGCTACTGATGTCATTAACTTTGATGAACAGAATCCATTTGGAGAAATAAACAATGCTTAATGGAAATGTTTATTACCATGGCTCTATAAGAAAAGCCATTGTGGCTTTTGGTCGTTTATTCAGCGACATTTATATCGACCGCAAGCAAGGCGACTCTGTTTCTGGTACTACTATTCAGCGTTTACAAGTTCCACTTTCTTACGCACCAAAAGAAAAATGGTTAGTTCGTTTAGATCAGCAGCCTGATTTAGAAAACAACGTAACTATGATTTCTTTGCCAAGAATGTCTTTTGAAATTAATAGTTATCAATATGATTCTTCTCGTAAGTTGAATCGTATGCAACAAATTAAAACTGATGCAGATAATAGCACAAAGCCAACAGTATATACTCCAGTTCCATACAACGTGGATATCTCACTTTATATCTTGACAAAAACTCAAGAAGATGGTCTACAAATTATTGAGCAAATTCTGCCCACGTTTACTCCAGAATATACCTTGGCAGTTAACGTAGTTCCTGAGATGGGCATTACAATGGACGTTCCTATTATTCTAGAAAGCGTAAGTGTTGTTGATGAGTATGATGGTAACTTTCAAGATAGAAGGTTCGTTACTCATACACTAAATTTCCAAATGAAACTAAACTTATTTGGTCCAGTTTCTGGTCAAGGTATTATTACTGAAGTTAATGCCAACATCGGACAAAATGAATCAACTGGCGCAAACAGAGTATATGTGGCTCAAGGTGATATTACTACCGTAACAGTTACTTCGGAACAGTGGTCTGGCGAAGGATTATAATTGGCTGAAATATATAATTCGAATTCGAACTTAAAAGCTGCTGGTGTTGTTGTTGATTTTACTCCAGAGAACATTCAAGAGTATATAAAGTGTTCCCAAGATTATATTTACTTTATTGAGCATTATTGTTATATTGTTACTCTTGATCATGGTTTACAGCTGTTTAAGTTATATGAATGCCAGAAGAATAAGTTACATGTTATGCATAATAACAGACGTATCATTCTTATGGAGGGTCGTCAACAAGGTAAGACAACTACCTCTGCCGCATATATCTTATGGTATACTTTATTCCAAGCGAGTAAAACCGTAGCGATCTTGGCAAACAAAGCAACTGCTGCAAGAGAAGTATTAGATCGTTATCAAACTATGTACGAGTTGCTACCACTATGGATGCAACAAGGTGTCACTACTTGGAACAAAGGTGACATCGAATTAGAAAATGGTTCAAAAGTTTTTACTGCTGCCACATCTACTTCTGGTATTCGTGGTAAGTCTGTTAATATGTTATACGTTGATGAGGCTGCAATTATTCCAAACAACGTAGCAGAAGAATTCTTTACTTCAGTTTACCCAACGATTTCTGCTGGTGAAACAACAAAGATTCTACTGAGTTCTACGCCACTTGGTTATAATCACTTCTGGAAATTCTGGAATGATGCTGAGAATGGTCGTAATGGATTCACACCATTGTTTATTCCTTATTGGGAAATTCCAGGTCGTGATGAAAAGTGGGCAGCTGAGCAGAAAGCAATGCTTGGTGAACTTAAATATAACCAAGAGGTTGCGTGTAAATTCCTTGGTTCTAGTTTAACTTTAATCTCGGCAGACGTTATTGCTAAGATGCCAATAGATCCAAGAATCCATGAGAAAGATGGATTAGATGTTTACGTTAGACCATCCGCTGGACATACATATTGTTTGGTGGCTGACGTAGCCAAAGGTGTTGGTGGTGACTATTCAGCATTCCAAGTGATTGATATTACTGAGTCTCCATATCGTGTTGTTGCAAAATATAGAAGTAACAACATTAGTCCTTTGTTATATCCTAACATCCTATACAAAATAGGTAAAGAATATAATGAAGCGTATCTCTTGCTAGAGATAAACGTAAGCGAACAAGTTGCCCATATCTTGTATAATGAACTAGAATACGAGAATATTTTGTTTGTTAATCGTCACACAAATGGGCAGTATGTCGGCGCTGGCTTCGGTGGAGGTAAAACTCAACTTGGGGTCAATACCGATAAAAAGATTAAACGAATTGGGTGTCATAACTTCAAATCTTTAGTCGAAGAGAATAAACTATTAATCACTGATGCGGATACGATTTCTGAAATCTCTACTTTTATTGAGAAAAAAGGATCTTATGAAGCAGATGAGGGGTATCATGATGACTTGGTTATGCCTTTAGTTCTTTTCGGTTGGTTAACAACTCAGCCGTATTTTAAAGACCTAAATAACATAAACCTAAGAACTATTATGTATGAGAAGCAGATTCAAGCGATTGAAGATGAACTTACTCCCTTCGGGTTCTATGATGATGGAAATGGCGAAAAAGACCCTTTGAATTTTTGAGAAAACCAATAAAAACTAAATAAATGGTAGACAAGATTTCTGTCTAAAAGTAAAACTTATTAACAAGGAGAATTACAATGCCTTTCCAATTATCTCCAGGCGTTGCAGTCGTAGAAAAAGATTTTTCAGCGATCGTT
>Ga0214921_10001198_pt1 | contig 44871 bp, 15 predicted proteins | sample LL1505_MetaG_FD_177992 | JGI IMG/M metagenome (GOLD analysis project Ga0214921, IMG submission 177992) | Freshwater microbial communities from Lake Lanier, Atlanta, Georgia, United States - LL-1505 | ecosystem: Environmental > Aquatic > Freshwater > Lake | place: USA: Georgia | collected...
TTTCCTGCGCCCATCGAGAGGCATCGTATGGCGCCGAACACTGCGCCAGAGGCTTGGCCACCGTCACCTGTATAGAGGGGGCTCCCATTTCCTGCGAAAGGATAGATAATGTTCATGGCGGGATTTACATAGCGAATCCGAGAGTTTCCGTCATCTGCAATATAGAGATAGCCCGTGTTTGTATCGAGTGCGATGTGGCTGGGGGAGTTAAGCAGCGCAAAGGTGGCGAAACTATAGTCGCCCGTGGTTCCTGGGCGCTGCGGCCTTCCTGCGACCGTGCGAATGATGTTCGTGGCCATATCCACGTAGCGAATACACTGATTATTTGTATCGGAAATATAGACGTTCCCATTTACATCTGTCGCAACGCCGGTGGGGGTTGATAGGCTCGCATTGACGGCGAGCCCCCCATCTCCTCCATAGGCGCTCGTGCCGTTTCCTGCGATGGTTTGAATCTGTTGGGTGGCCGCATCAATGCGTCTTACGCGCGAGTTGCCCGTGTCGCAGAAATAGATGTTGCGGTTCAGGTCTACTGCGATACTACGGGGCGTCGACAGATATGCAGCAGCGGCGGGGCCACCATCTCCCCCAAAGCCTGGCGCATAGGTGCCCGCGACCAGACTGATACCTCCAGCAGGCGTTACCCGTCGTATAACACAGCTACTGAGATCCGTGAAATAGAGATTATTCGAAAGGTCAGTGGCGAGGCCAAAGGGATTACCCAGTGTGGCGGCTGTGGCGGGTCCTCCATCGCCTGCGGCGCCAGCTACACCAGGAATACCCGCAAAGGTGCTGATTGTTGATCCAGAAATCTGACGAATAATATGATTCAATCTATCGGCCACATAGATATATCCAGACATGTCTGTCGCCGTCGCAGTAGGGGTTGAAAAGGTGGCGAGATAGGCTCGGCCCCCATCGCCACTATAGGAGGCAACACCCGTCCCTGCTATCGTCTGTACGTATGGATCTGCTGTAAAGGTGCGAATACGCACATTGCTAATATCTGTAATAAGGACGCGACTCTGTGGTGAGACTGATACGGCGAGCTGAGGCCCAAAGGCCGCGGCAAAGGGAGTCTGGCCATCTCCATAGAAATATCTATAGTTTCCTGCAACAGTGCTGATGCTTCCCGCTGGAGTAATCTTCTGAATCTTCCAGCCCAGATCCTTTGAGCCCACATAGACTATCCCAGAAGCATCCGTCACCGCCGGCGACAGTTCACTCCCTAGAGGGGCCCTCGCGGCGGCTTCCCCACTCACAAGTACTCCAGGAGTGCCTGTGCCCGCTATACTGTTGACATAGGGAGTAGAGAGAAACTGCTTCGTTTGTGCAGCAGGATTGATAATACTATAGTAGGTTGTCTGATTCATCGATGCGACAATCGATGCCTCATCAAAATATGTCCCGAGCCCCTTTGTTACGGTGAGGGGCGGCGTATTCACTGTAAAGGAGGACGTGAGCAGCCACGGCGCGTTTGGATTCACCGTGCTATAATAGTGTGGATGCCCACTCGTTATTTGTGTCACAGTCAGGCTACTCGTGGCCACTGTGCCAGATGTCACTGTGCTAATAAATGTTCTCTTTAGTTGCGCAGCAATAGGGCTAAGAAATCTCATGGCAACCCCTGTAGAGATTTGCTCAGTAATCAGACTACTGCAGTGAATGTCCTGAACTGTTTCTATCCGAGACCCCATAATCGACCCCATAGAGTTATTGATAAGGACAGTTTTGAAGGACGTAGTGCTGAGGTCATTCATGTACACTCCTGCGGTGGCCGTCACTGCGCCCACGTTGAATTGCCCGACAGTATCATTGTCTGTAGCAAGAAGATTCGCGCTTCCTCCGTGTGTAAATACACGGACTGTGCTGAGTGTAGTATAGGGCGCATTAAGTGTCCCCTGTGCGCCTATACTCGATAGCATCCAATAGCCAGAGATGTCATACGTGGCTCCTCCAAACGAGATACTTCTATCATTGCCTGGCGTAGCATCATTTAGCTGTATGCCTTTGGTCTCAAACGTTGTGGCGTCCTCGACAGCTGCTGTATAGATGCCTTGTACGATGTGTCCCGTTCCGATCTGAAGGCTAGAGGTAATGAGGGACCCCCTTGCATTTACCAGCAGTGTTGACCCCAGAGTCAGATACTGTAGGGTACTGGCTGGTCCAAAGCTTCGTAGGGCCAGATTCGACGTCGTAAGAGAGTTCGACGCAGTCAGCCACGATGTGCTGACCCAAGATGGAATGGTCATGGAGACTCCAACGAGGTCCAAGCCATTCGATGTATTTCTCATCGACTGGCCTGCCCCGTCGCCAAAGATAATGCTGCTCATTACATTCATCGATATCCCGCTTGCTACAGGGCTCGTGATGCGTTGCGCATAGACGGATGCCGCTGCGCTAACTGTGCTTTGAACACGAACTTGTCCCGCGAATCCAGAAGACCCAGAGATACTCATGGTTCTAGCGGCCACCTGGGTCCCCCGCTGTCCGCGAATCGTCCCTGCCGTTGTGAGATCACCGCCCACATAGATGATACCAAGTTTACTGGAAATATTGCCCGCAGTAAAGAGGTCGCCATTCCCATACAGACTTCCTCGATACGAGGCGGACCCCGTGACGATAAGCGCCCCACTAATATAGGTATTTCCTACAAGGGTGAGTGGCGGTTCACTGGGGCGTGACGCAAGAAAACTGGAGATGGAGTTAATGTACAGTGTGCTTGTATACACCAAGCCTCTCGCAATTGACCCAGAGGTTGCCGTGACACTGGTCGCAGCCGTGGCTGCTGTAGAGACGAGTCCACTCGCCTCTGCAAGATAGCTATTCACCATATCTGAATCCAAACTCCTGTAGGCATTTGCGACAGTAGGATTCGAAAATGATGCGCTATTAACAATCGACCACGCGCCATTCGTATCCGAGTGTAAGGTAATGTAGCCAAATCGCTGTCGAATGCTCGTGCTTGACGTTCCATCGCTAAAGCTGGCCCCACCAACTGTACTTAAAAGAATCGCTTGAGGTGATGACGTGAATCCGGTCGCGTCAATCACAGTAACGAGTTGCCCCGGGATGCTCGTCGACGAGACATAGACGAGGCTGACATCGCCATTCTGTAGTCCAGATGAATCAACCTGGACTACAGACGTGCTTTCATTGATTATAGGGGTCGCCATTCTTACATCTGTACGAGATTTTTTGTCGTCGATACCTGGGCCTTTAGGCCCTCCAGAGTCGAATAGAGGCTGTTCACGCGGCCCATGAGATGCTGTGTTGCGCCAATATGGGCCATCTCAATCTGCTGGGAATCGATGACACGAAAGGTGGAGTGTAGGGCTGGAATCTCCGTGTAGGTGACGGACTTAGGAAAGACTTGTTCTACCTCTGTGGCCAGAAAGCCGAGGCGATGTGTGTCCCTTGTCTTGAAGGTCGAGAGATAGGAATCAATATACTTGTAGCGCCTGAGCGGAAGTTGCTCGACAGTTGCGTAGCAGCGGGCCAGGTCCGCAGCCTCCACCTCTTCTTTGAGGAGCGGGTCCGATGCAAAGTTAAGCCCCCCATAATAATAAATGTTTCGGATGGCCATATCATTCAGGGAGTTCTGAATGGTCGTACCGTTCAAGTAATAGGGCCAGCGAATCACACCATTATTGATGGTTATGCTCGCATTGGGGTCGATACCCGAGAAGTTGTCATTGGACCGTGACTGAAACTGGAGGGAGAAGGCGCTTGCGCCATACATGGTACCCGTCACACGGAGAAAGGAGGCCGGATTTGACCCCGAGGGAAGAGGGATGCCGCCCGTGCCCGGTGGAGTAACATAGGATTGATTTGGCCCATAGAGCCCATAGAGGGTGGTGATGTTTATTGTATCATTGTCTGTGCGCAACGAAATAATCGAGTTCGCCTCGCCGTTAGGAAAGAGAGTAAATCCCATCACTGTCGCATAGTATCCAGGTATTATCGGGCCATTCATAGTAAGCATAAACGACATGTTTACGGTATAGGGTTGGCCGGCTCCGATACCAGGAGGCGCCACATTGCTCACGAGAAAGGGGGTCAAATAATCGCCTGGACCGCCTGTCACCACGACATTCGTGCTGGGATACAGGGTGTTATCCGCAACAAAGGAGGGCCCATTAATCCCCACACGAGGCGCGGTTCCAATCGTAATCCGAGTCGCAGTGAGGGAGCTGGTGGCCAGGGTGCTCGCCGTTAGTGAGCTCGTGGTCGCGGAATCAAGAAAGACATTCGAGGCTGTAATATACATGGAACCCGAGTTCGTATCAAAGAGACCCGAGGAGTTTACAATCGTGCTGGTTGCAAGGAGATTCGCGAGATAGAGCGAGCCCGTGGAAATCGTTCCCCCCGTATTATCTATGGCTACATTCCGGGCCTGGAAGATACCCACATTGTCTGCGACAAAACTGCTTGTCACATTCAGTTGCGCAATGCTGAGCGCATTTGTTGTAAAGTTTCGCGCACTGAAGGAATCGGCGTAGAATACTCCTGTACTCACCGTACTTGCGACCACCGTATTAATGTTCATGTAGCCGCCCATGGGCGCGACAATGTTTCCTGAGAGCAGAATCGTTGAGACGATAAGAGAGGATGCCTGAAGCTGCTGTGTCGATACTGTATTGGAAAATGTCGCGGTGTTCGCGACCAGGCTTGAGACGGTGAAGCTTCCCTGCGGATTCGTTATCGCAGTGGAGCTCAAGAGAAGCTGGGGAGCCTGATCAGCAGTGATTGTGCCATAGACAATCAGATTACTCGTTTGAATCCCATTGGATGCCGTCAGATTCATCGTGCTGATTCCTGGCGCAGTCACCGCGTCAGAAAAGAGCAAATCGGCGCCCCTGTAGGTAATGTATTTTTCCTGAAAGGTTATCGAGTCCAGGACCTGTAGAGTGCTTGTCGTATAATAGACGCTACTCACGGAGTTCTGTACAGTCAGATTTGAATTTATCGTCAGCGAGTTAGAAAAGGTGGCTGGTCCACCGAGGGTCGCAGTGCCGCGGACATCGAGATTGTTTGCGATAATGCCCCCATTTCCCGCAAGAATGTTGCCGAGTGTCATGATATCTCCGCGCGCACCGAAGCTTCCAAGTGAAGAAATGTTGCCGAGAACAAAGAGGTTGGACCCCGTGCTCACTGCTCCTGTAAAGGTCGCACTCCCTTCTACAAAGGTGTTTCCGTAGAGTTTTGCAGAACCCTGACTATAGAGGCTGTATCCAGGCTCCGTGTTCAGAAGATTGGATGTTATCTGCGGATTTCCAATCAGAAGAGTGCTCACGAAGCTTGGACCGTAGACTTCCGTAGTAGATGTCACGTTAAGTGTGCCTGTCATCAGATAGGGTGTGCTCACATAGAGTTGCGAGTAGAGATTGGAGGTCGTCACTGAACTGGTGGTGAGCGAAAGAGTATTTGCAATAGACTGATTCTGCGGAAATCCATAGGAGTTCTTTAGGTCCCAGGAATACGGGTCACGTGTTGTCACGGTCAAGTAGCCATAGGGCTGCGTGATGAAGACGCGTGAGCTGCCATCCGCGAACTGGACCCCGTGTTGCGTGGAGACAACAATCATCTGGGGCGAAGAAAGATAGCCTATTGAATCACGAATGGTGACTGTACGCCCGGGATAGCTCACACTCGAGAGTAAGACGACGGCTGCCTGACCAGCAGTGAGATCCTTTGTATTAATGAGGACCAGCGATGTATCGCCATTGACGATAACCGGCGCAGCCATTCTACCGTGCGGGACAGATAAAAAGGATAAGAACTTCCTGTAGGATAGATGACATCGGGGGCCAGCAATTTCTTGCTGAATATCGTTGAACTCCAGAATGTACAGACATCGGCAAGTGGCCTCTCACCTATTGCGAGCCTGTCCAATACTGTGGCTCAGCTACAGGAGATGCTGATTTACGGAGAAAAACGTCTTGCAGTCAATACCATTAGTAAATACAATCAGTCGCCCATCGAGGTCATCGATTCCATGAACTTCGCCTCCAATGCTACATTGTCCCTCAACAGTAATGTTATTGGGGGCTCGGCCCCCACGGCCTTTGGTCAAGTAAGCTCTATAGGGTATTTATCGAGCGTCACGAACTATTTCAGTACATCTGTTGGGACAGATACGGCGATTCAGATTCAAGTTGGTGCTTCTCCCGTATATCCGATGACCTTCTTGGCAAATGGGACCACACAGATTTCGGGGCCGCTTACGCTCACTGGAACGGCCACACCCGGCCTCGGCTACTATCTGACCTGTATGGACACTGTGGGAACAGCGCAATGGCAGGTCCCTGGTTCTGTGTCCGATGCTCGGCGCAAAACGAATGTGAGACCTCTCGAGGGTGCCGCGCAGATTCTGGAGGGGATTCGCGGCGTCCGCTTCGAGTGGCTGACCGGCGGGCATGATGTCGGTGTGATTGCACAAGAGGTAGCCGCAGTATTGCCTGAGGCGGTGCACGGCAGCGACCCTCTTGTCGTGGAATATATCAAGATTATCCCCGTGCTTATCGAAGTTGTAAAGGAGTTGCGGGCCCGCGTGGCCCAGCTCGAAGGTACGCTACAGCTACCTTAACATAGTGTGTACTTCTTACCAGAATGACTGCTGTTCCAGGCCTCACAGATACCTTTGGAGATCCATGTGTTTCTGTGAAGCCGTGGATATCTATGGCTTCTCTGAAGAAGATTCGAGACCGTAAGATTGTCTTGCTCAGCACGGCAACCATCACGGAGGAAAACCTCTATTCGAATGGGCTGTTCCAGAATGTCTTTGTCTTTTATCGGATGTTTGATGCCATGGGCTACGCCCCCATTCTTCTGATTAGCCAGAAGCCAACATCGATTCAGGAGATTCCGGAACTGATGCGCGGCTGCCGTATGATAGTGACTGAGGATATGCTCAAGCAGCCGATGGCGAATGTGGTCGCACTTCTGGAAATCGGGATGAGTCTCGATCCCCTTGTCCGGCAGTTTGTGAAAATGATTGGAGGTAGACTCCTCAAGGTCTATCTGGGAAATATCCTGAACATTGATGTGGAGATTCCTATCTTTATGCCTGCGAACAATTTTGCACACCATGTCGTGGGGCGCAATGACATGATTCTTGTAAGCCCCCACTATGGGCAGCATGTCGAATATGCCTCATACATCAATCAGGTCGTGCCACCAGATGATTTGACCAAGGCCATCGCACCCTATGTCTGGGACCATACGATTCTCACCAGAAATGGGTCAAGAGTTCTACAGTGGCGCGCACCGGCCACACCCGAGGAAGAGATCTTTGTGATCATGGAGCCGAACATTAGTTTCCAGAAATCGGGGCTTGTACCCCTCTTTATCTTAGAGAAGTGGTACCGAGAGGTGGGAAAGCCAAGGGGGTGGAAGGGAAGTATTCAGGTGGTGAATGGTGAGCGCTATTCCATGGTCCCCCACGTTGTCCACAACATTATGCCGCTGCTCGAGATATTTCGAGACGCTCGTGTGGAGCTTCTGGGGCGTCGAGACATTGTTACTGCGCTGACCACCTGGCCCTCGGCCACCTTTCTCCTCCATAACGTGAATAATGAGTTTAACTACATGACGCTTGAACTGCTCTGTTCTGGCTTTCCTGTGCTTCATAACTCGCCCTCGTGGCTGGAGTTTGGCTACGGCTATCCAGACGCAGATCTGGCCACGGGGGCCGCCCTTGTAGAGACCATTCGTGAGGGCCATGCAGAGCGTCTTGAGACGTATCGTGCGCATGCGGCGACACTCGCGTGGCGCTATTCGCCGTATAATCCCGAGATACAGGCAGCGTGGGCAAAGAGGATTGAAAATGTTGTATAACAGTAAGATGGCCTTGGCCCTGAGACCACTCTCAGAAAAAGAGACAAAAGAGATAAATACACGCATTAGCAGAGAAGATGTGAAAAAAGACATCTTTATGTCTAATACTGTCATAAAGACACAGGCAAATGGAAGCAAGGTGAAAGAGAGCTTTAGTCTAAACAAGCGGGAACACGTGTTTATGGATGATATTATTGACCTCTTATACACGACAGAAGAACAGGGGGGTGGTGGACGAAATCCAGACATTGAGAGGGAAATCACACGGTTATTTGGCAGGGATCTCTTTAAAGAGGGTCCATCGCAGCAGTTCTCCTTCTTGCGGATGGATGCGAATGATGTGCGTATGTTTTCCTTACGGGATAAATATCTTGTTATTGACACGGGTGTTCAATCAAAGTTTGGAGAGGAGTGTAAATCGGTGATTGGTCCCTTTTCGGTGATGGACCCTGGTTCGCGAACTCTGTCTGGACAGGTGAATCTGCTCACTACAGGAATGACCTTTGATTATACACAGGGGGCCTGCGGTCTGTTAGATATGGATGGATACATTCGCTCGATACAGTATCAACATGTCGCTGGCGAGTATCCCTATAAATTCACGGTAGTCTTTGCAGATGGTGAGGAGAAGGAGTTCCAATACAGTAGAACGCGCGTACCGAACAGTCCTATTGTAGATAATAGCAAAAACTACAAGAGAAACACTACTGTAAAAAAGATGTTTACAAAATATCCTGTACTGGCGGGCAAGGATTTAGATGAGATACGACAGCATATTTCAACACGAGGACTTCCTCTTCAAGAAGAAATAAATACATTTATAGAGGATCTTACCTTTCAACTCTGGTGGAAAGAGATGGGAGATACCTCCTTTCCTGTATGGGTACAGTCGTATATGGGGACACATGGTCTGAAGCTAGAGAATACCGTAGTTGGCTCCTGTGATTGGGGGGTCATCTATAGGTCTCTCGTGAACAAGATGGCCTGTGCGTTTCAAACAAAGACGCAGACCACGTATTATCCTATTGTCGATGGAGTGTATCAAGGAAGGCTTCTTGAACAGGGGGTTCAGGGTAAGCGTGGGCGAGAGGGTGGAAAGACTGCGCGTGCGCTCAAAAAGATGCTCTTAAGGGATTTGCTCGCGCACAATCAACATGTCTTAGCCACGCTTCGCAAATGTAAGGAAATCGTCGATGTAAATCCCATGTGTTTACTTGGAAGCATTACCGAGCCAAACTGGTACAGATTTCCAGGCGCATACAAGGAGTTTCGCGAGGATATACTAAGCACCTTTATGATAATCCTGTGTAATACAATGATACAGTACGTGAAACCACTTGTACGCGCAATAGAGGCGGAACTTACGCCAGAAGCAGAAACACAGGAGGATTTGATTGAGTTTAGAGTAAAGGTGAGTAACTATCAGCTGAAGTCCCCCTTTGTTCCCTTTGGGCGTGATGAGTTTACGATTCCCAAATACACCTTTCAGTTTTTACCGGTAAAGATTGGTGGAAGTGGGGACCATGTCTTTAGAATGAGCTGTCTGCTCACCTTATACAGCGATAAATACAAGAGGGCGGAGTTACTCGAACCTAGTGTGGATCAATTGTTAGGCTGTATGAAGGAGGTCTATGGTCCAACCTTACAGTCTGCTCCTGCAGACTGGCAAGAGGAACAGGAAGAAAACGAAGGTGAGGTAGAAGTGCTTGAAGAGGAAGAGGAACAGCAGGAAGAAGCTGAAGAAGATCAGCGCACAAAGCGGCAAAGACAGATGGGCGGCGGAATGACAGAAGAAGAGATGGAACTCTATAGAGATATCCTTAGAAAGAATAGGAACCTGCCGAATTTTCTCCTCTTCTTTGTGAATACCTATGTTCCAGAGTTTTTTCCCATGGCTCTCGCCTATGAGCTCGCAGTTCACCCAACACAGGCAGTGCTCGAGAAATATAGGCCAGTCTTTAGCCATTCAGTCTTGAGCAAGGCACTCGCCCCCTTTGGAAAGATAGTGGATGAGCATGTGGAGTATACTGAGCCGGTTGTCAGAAGCTCGCGCTCGAGATCTGGCTCAGCACGTTCATCTACGGCCTCTAAGATGGACTATACAAGCCTTGTTGAGCGGGCCGCAGCAGTTCTAAGGGGTGCGAAACATCCAGAAAAGAATGTTTTGTTTGCGCTGTGCGAGGCCAAGGCGCCTGAACTTCCGTGGTGTATAGAGGCCCTAGGCGTAGCCGCTGCGGCGATTCCTGACAAAGACAGTGCCGCAGTACATCTCCGTGCGCTCGGCTACTATCAGCAACTCTATACTGAAGATGTTCGGCTATGTATTCTGAATCGGCGTGAGAAGGCTACCCCCCTTGATGGTATTGAATTCATTCAGGCTGTTGCGGATGAGGTAACGCCAGGTCGTGCTCTAAGCGCAGAGCAACGCGTGTCCTTTGTGCGCCCCTTTCAGGACGTTTATGCAAAGTATGCCGCCGCGGCTCCAGCTACTCCTGTAAAAAAACCAAAGGGATTCTTTCACACGGCGGCTGCACACAAAAAATATGCGCACCGTATACACTCGATTGCGACTCTAAAGAAGCATGCGGCAGAACGGCGGGAAGCCTATCTTACACGAAAGCAGAATCGGAGTGTAAAGCCCTAGAGCCACATAAACCCTCCTCTACTCTTCCTGTAAGACATGAAGCGTATAGGAGTTCTAACACATCTGGAGCATTCAATGTTCAGCGGCGGCATTGCGAACACCTCTCTTGCGCTCGCGGAGCTCTTTACAGCGCTCGGTCACACGGTGAGCCTCGTGAATCTCTCTACAAGGAGCTGGTGGGAGGATTGCACGTCCTTGAAGGAGAAACACACTGTTGTCCAGCTCGCAGATGCTTCTGGCCTGGATCTCATGATCGAAATCGACAGACATATGTTATCCACTGAGAAGCGAAAGCGGATCGCAGCAAATTCTATTCTTTTGCTACGCAGCCCCTTTCTTCTCCAAGAAATCGAGGCATCCCTGTATCCTACCACACAGACGGCCAAGCGCGAGTATCAGGGGCTCAGCCAGATTTGGCTGACAGATGCAGCTGCGTCCGCGGAGCCCACTGCCATCCAGTCGCTAGAGCTCCTTTCCCGCGTCCCTGTACGCATTGTCCCCTATCTCTGGACCCCTTCCGTCGCATCAACCCATATAAAGGAAATGAATCTCGGCTCTTGGCTCAAAACCACGGTGACGGAGCTGAATCGCCTTCATGCCGCGGATGGCGGAAATACGGTGCCCCTCTGGAAGCCGCATGTGACAGAGAAGAATACAACGAGTGCGAGCAGCGTAACCCTACCTCTTGTGATTCTGCGGGAGGCCAAGCGCCGCGGGATTCACCTCGGGACAGCGAAGCTCCACAATACCGAGGGCGTCATGGGGGCAAAGTTCTTTGTAGAGAATATCAAGAATCACTGCACAGATGCAAAAGGGATTAGTGGAGAGTTTGTCGGGCGACAGCGCTGCGTGGAATGGGTTCTGGAGCCCATGAGCTTCGTGTTATCTCATCTACGTTTCTGCGTACTGCGGCCCGTGCTTCTCGATGTGGCGTGGGCTGGGATTCCCCTTGTCCATAACTCTCCTGTGCTACGCGAACTGGGGTTCGGTCTCCAGAACACCTTTTATTCGGGAAATCATGTGGACGATGCCTGTAACTGCTTTCAGCGCATGGAGCAGGATATGGTGACGATGAAGGGCATCTTTGCGCCAGACGCACTTGAAGGGATTCGTGCTGCTCTCACCGAGCGATTTTCTCCTCTGTCGCCGCAAGTTCAGGGGTCCTATGCATCACTTATAGATTCCGTTCTACACAAGAGCAGGCCTATGGAATCTGTTCCTCTTCCTGTTTTGGTGTCTGCGGCGGCACCGAAGCAGTTCCGTGTCGGATTCTGCGACATGTGGGAGAACTTCAATCCCGAGTATAATTTCTTTACACTTCTGCTCCAGGCCGCGGGCCAGAAGCAAGGCATCCAGGTGACAGGTGGTCCAGCAAGCCCTACAGATTCCGTAGTGGTGTTTGGGCCCTTTGGCGACACATGGAAGAGCCTGCCTGCGACCCAGCCAAAGGTCCATTTCACCGGCGAGAACACGCCGCCCGTCGAGGGTGCGGCCCTCAACCTCGGCTTTCAGCACAAGGACATGGCCGGTAAGGACTATCTCCGCTTTCCTCTCTGGCTACTGGAAATCGACTGGTTCGGTGCGGATCTCGACCGTATTGCGAATCCCAAGCCCATTCCTGTGGAACGCTGTACAACGGTGCTTGCTGCGGAGGTCGCCCGCAAGACCAAGTTCTGCGCCTTTGTCGTCTCGAATCCTACAAATCCCTTGCGCGGCCTCGCCTTTGACTGGCTGAACGAGTACAAGCCAGTCGATTCTGCCGGCTGCTATAAGAATACTGTAGGACCGGTGCTGGCCGCAGGGGCCGGCGGCGGCGGCGGTGAGCTTCTGAAGCACGAGTTTCTAAAGGACTACAAGTTCTGTCTCGCATTTGAGAATGCATCCAGTCCCGGATATACTACAGAGAAGTTCCTCCACGCAAAGGCGGCCGGCTGTATTCCTATTTACTGGGGCGACCCGAAGGTGGATCGCGACTTTTCTCTTGCCGGCGCCATTGATGCCCGCACTGTTAAATCAAAGGAGGAGCTGATTGCGCTGGTGCGCGCGGTGGACGAGTCCGATTCCGAATGGCTGAAGCGCTATTCCGTTCCCGCTCTCGACTCCTACAAGCTCAGCTGGGCCCAGCGCACGATGGCAGAGTGTGCGCGCCGCATCTTTGCCCTGGGTGGTTTGAGCCCGGCTTTATTCCCGGAGGTTGTCGGCGACACGGTTGTCATCAGGGCCGAGCCTGCTGTAGTGGTCGCACCACGAGCCGCAGAGGTCCCACTGGTGGTGACCTGTGCAAACCGCCGTTTTCTCTCTTCCCTCCAGCAATGGCTCACGAGTGTAAGTGCCCAACGCGCAGCCATGCCCACGCTTCAAGGGCGAGTCTATCTCTTTTCAGACATTCCGGAGGATACTGTTGCAACCCTGAAGGAGACGTATGTGTATATTGAGTTCATCTCCCTTCCTGATGCTTCGGCCCCTCCGGGCGCCTTTCCGGAGTTCTGGGAGCCCCAGCACTATGGCTGGAAGCTGTGGATTTACCAGCAACTCGCTACGGAGGAGGCGCTTGCCGGAAAGATGATTCTCTATTTCGATGCGGGGGCCTTCTTGTGCCGCTGGCCAAAGGAGTGGATGCTGAAGGCCCAGGAGAGGGGTCTGTGTTTCTTGGAGGATCCTCGAGAGACAAATGGGCGTTGGTGTTCTCCGGCCTTTTGCGAGGCGCTGAGGGTTACTCCGGAGGAGAAGGCGGCCGCGCAGGTTCTCGGAGGCCTACTCTGTTTTCGGGCTGGGGCGGCCGTGGCCGGGAGCCTCTTTACCGAGGCCCTGGCCCTTGGCTTCCGGCGCGATGTTCTGGTAGGCGAGAAGTGGGCGGGGCTCGCCCCGGATGGTAGGCCCTTCGGCCATCGCCATGACCAGAGCATTCTGAGTATCCTGGCTCTCAGGGCTGGCGCGGCCCGGCATCCCTTGGATACTGTCTATGGTGATGTCAGCCTGCGAAAGACATTTCTTACAGGAAAGAGTCTGTATGTCCACAGAGGCGTCTTCAAGATGCATAGCGAATTTGCTCCAGCCATTGATGATGCGTATGTGATTAATCTGGAGCGCCGGGCGGACCGTTTGGCGCGGCTGTGGGGTTCCTCTCCGGAGCTGGAGCGCCGAGTGGAGCGCTGGCCGGCGATTGATGGGCGCAAGCTTCAGCTCACTCCCGCACTGTCCCGTCTGCTGAAGCCGAATGACTTCTTCTGGAAAAAGGCAGTGACAGGGTGCGCCCTCAGCCATCTGGGCCTCTGGTGGAAGCTTGCGCATGAGACGAGAGACATCAACTCATATCTTATTCTTGAGGACGACGTGAAGTTTCGCCCTGACTGGGAAAAGCGCTGGAAGACCGCCGTAGATGCGGGTCATGTTCCTGAGGAGTACGACATCATCTATCTGGGTGGAGTGTTACCCCCTAATCGCAGCGTGTATGAGCGGGAGGCCAAGGAGCCGGTAAACGAGTCCTTTTGCCGTGTGAAGGAGAATACGCTGTGGGGCCAGAAGACGGCCACGCGCTACCATCATTTCTGCGCCTATGGATACGTGCTGTCAAAGCGTGGTGCTCAGAAGGTCATTCAACTCATTCAAACCATGGATGGATTCTGGACCAGTGCGGACCATGTGCTGTGTAATCCTGTGGATATCCTAAAGTCATATGTGTTCGAGCCGATGGTTGCCGGGTCGTATCAGGACGATGACCCGGCCTATGCGAACAGCGATTTTAATGATTTTAGTCGGATTGATGGATTTGATAGTGATTTATGGAACAATGATGAGCGGTTTACGGCGGAGGAGAGAGGGAGTGCCGAGGGTGAGCTCGATATTGATAAGGCGCTGAAGGATGCGTCGATGCCTAGAAAGAATCCTATTGCTCCGCCGAGCCTCACTCGTCCAAGCGTGGCGAGTAAGCCCTTTCGGCCCTTGCCGCGGCGGTTTGTGTGTCTTGCGGAACAGAAGCTAGATATGCGCGATCTCTATGAGTACCAATGGCTGCTCCATACCCTTGGTTCGCCCTCGACGCTGAGTGTAGAGGTGATTGATGAAGAGTCTCCAGCCCCGAGTGACTGCCCTATAGTGGTTGTCCAGCGGCCGCACGGGGCTGCTATCGCGAAGATTCTGCGCAAATGGGATGCACAGGGTGCGAAGTTCCTTGTGCTCCATCTGAGTGATGAGCTGGGTGAGGACCCGATTGACATGTATGAGCTGGATGGCTGCGTAAAGGTGATGCGGATGTATCTCAGGGATACGCCCTGCGCTGAAAAGGTGCTCACGATTCCTCTAGGATATCACTGGACGCTGGCGGAGGGGTCGAAGGTGCCTATGACGCATACGCCTCATCTCCCCTTTCGTGAGCATGTGTGGTCATTTCACGGTACGGACTGGAAGGGACGCAAGGAGTTGCTGGCGCCTCTTACGGAGATTCCGCACGTTGCAGAGTTCTATGAAGGATGGAACTCGGCCACGGCCTTGAAGGGAGATGCCTACATTTCTATGCTGTTGAATACGGTGTTTGTGCCCTGTCCTGACGGCGTGAATCCTGAGACCTTCCGGTTTTATGAGGCGCTGGAGTGTGGTTGCGTGCCGTTGGTCGTCCGTACTGAGGCCAATACGGAGTGGATTGACTGGGTTGCATCCAAGACAAAGATTATTCCAATGAACTCTTGGGGTGATGCCAAAGAGTTCGTGAAGTACATTATGGCGCACAAGGAGCAGCTGGAGGGCTATAGGAACGCAGTGCTGGAGGCCTGGGTGAAGTGGCGGGAGGAGGTGCGCCAGGAGGGGGTGAAGTGGCTAACGACGTGAAGCTCTGCGACGTGAAGCTCTGCGATGTGAAGCTCTGCGAGTTTATACACCTAAAGTTTTCCGAGCATGTGCGTATAGAATGAGCGGCCAACTTCCTGAGTATCTAAAAAGTCTAGAGGTGCTTCTCGGGGCGAAGGCACCAAGCGTAGCGCCAAGCGTAGCGCCAAGCGTAGCGCCAAGCGTAGCGCCAAGCGCAGAGACTTCCACCCCTGTGATTACAACCCCTGTAGAGACGCCAAAGTTAACACTTGGCTCGATCGGGTTCGGCTCCATGTTTACCACCGCGGCCTCGGCCGCCTCAGACAAGCTGCGCTTCCTCCTCGTCAGTACGCACGTTCACCAGTACACGGGCTATGCGAAGGTATCCCAGGGCATCCTCACGGAGCTGGCCAAGGAGCCATCCCTGGAGCTTACGCATTTCGGTATCCAGAAGTTTCACGAGCTATCCAGCACGTTTCGGGCCTACCCGCCCGGTGTCGATGTGATTGATGTCGTGGCGAATGAGAAGCCCCTCCAGCAGGGCTTTGGCTACACCCTTCTGCCTGATATTATTCGCAAGAAGAAGCCCCATATTGTGATGATTTACAATGACATGGCGGTGGTCTCCCAGTTTGTGGAGGCCATTCGCAAGTCGGGAATCCCTCGCAACTTTAAGCTCTGGATTTACTGCGACCAGGTCTATACGACTCAGTCTCAGATCTTCTTGGATCTGCTGAACCGCGATGCAGACCGCATCTTCACCTTTACTCCTGGCTGGAAGAAGGTCCTGAAGGACCAGGGTGTAACGCGCCCTATTGATGTTCTCCTCCACGGCTACAATCCCCAACAGTGTTTCTCTGTACCGAAGGAGCTGGCGCGCAAGCAGCTGTCTCTGCCCGCCGACATGTTTCTCTTTCTCAACCTGAATCGTAATCAGCCGAGGAAGCGCTACGACATTCTTATCATGGCCTTCGTTGAGCTCCTTGTGAAATACCCCACGAAGCCGCTGTTTCTCCTGTGTATTTGTGACAAGGGGGAGAAGGGTGGGTGGTGGCTGTTTGAGCTGTTTTCGAGGGAGCTCAAGCTGCGGGGGGTCGCCATTGAGCCCTTTGCGCAGCGCCTCATCATTACGGCGCAGAATATGTCCTTCAAGGATGAGGAAATCAATCTCTTTTATAATGCAGCAGATGTGGGCATTTCCACGGCGGATGGCGAGGGCTGGGGCCTGTGCCAGTTTGAGCAGATGGGTGTGGGTGTCCCGCAGGTCGTCCCGGATATCGGGGGGTTCAAGGAGTTCTGTACTGCCGAGAACTCTGTACTCGTGAAGCCCAGTGTCCGTTATTATCTACCGACAGCCTTTAGTCCCGTGGGCGGCGAGGCGCAGGCCTGTGACCCCCACGCCGTCTGTCTCGGTATGGAGGAGTATGTGCTAAACTCGGAGCTGAGGGAGAAGCATGGCGCAGCAGCAAAGGCCAAGGTCACGTCCTATACGTGGGAGAAGTCATGTGAGACACTGATTCGTCGCCTGAAGGCCGCAAAAGACGATGACGAGTAAGATGGGAAACCAACTGCGCCCTCGAGTGCTCTACTTATTTTAGCACAACACCATAGGAAGGGGTCGGATGCGAAAGACTCTACGATACATGCTGTATACTACAGTGTGTATTGTATCGCTGATTATAGTATTAACCTGTTTGTGGTGGTTTACTACAAGCCCATACACGAAGGAGGACTTTATCGTGCCTGCACCCTATCTGGCGATGGCGGCGATAGACAGTGTAGGCACCCTGTTTTATGCTGATATAGATGTTCCGATAAATCCGCGCTGGGTGGCGGTGGACAGAATCTTTGGCATGAGTACCCAAACTATACGAGATATCGCGGGATCATACGGCCAAGTCTTTGCGATTGGTAGTGGTAGTTCTAATACAGTATCATATGGACCTTACGATTCCCTGGGAACAAATGCGCAACAAACGACGAACGTGTTCAAGCAAATTCGAGTAGATGATAATGGAATGTTTTCAGGTATAGATGGAAATGATAAAATAGTCTATGGGCAAAATATTAATAGCTTCACTACACTTACTGCTACTGCAAAGAGTATTGCTGTAAGTGGAGGCCAACTCTTTGCGATTGGTACAGATAACATACTACGCTATTATGAGTCGAGTAGGTCGCTCGCAACTCCTGTAATAGTAAGTCCTGGGGGGAAGACGCAGTGGAAAGAGGTAGCATTTGATGGGACTGTCTGCGCCCTAGAGACAGATGGAACTCTGTGGTGCGCGGATAACAATATTTCGGTTGCAACACGCTGGGTTCAACAGGGTTCACGGAAGTTTAATACGATATCTATTCGCGGTGGACGTCTGGTAGGAATAGGAACAGATGGAATACCCTATTATTCGAATACGTATGCGAGCCCTAGCTGGAAGGCCTTGCCCACGAAAGAATACAAGAAGGATACAGGTGAGGTCGTTACTGATCGAAAGTATAATGGTCAAACTATTACCCAACTCACCCTTACGACGGTGATTATGTTTTATCCGGCGCTCGATGCGCGGCGCAAACGCTTTGCCGTAACTGGAAAAGAGTGTGGTGAAGATGAGGAGAAGATTGGAAACTTCTGTTATGCGCCCTGCGCCTCGGGCCGCGCCGCACTAGGCATGAGGTGCCCGTTCAGAAGAAAGCACAGTGACCCGATAGCAGCATGTAGCTCTGGAGAGTATATTAATGGCTCCTGTTATCAGCCCTGTCCTGATAGCAGTATGACGGCCCGAGGCGAGCTCTGCATAGGAAATATTCGTACAAAGGCTGTGAGGGAAAAAGAGGCTAGTACTCCTGAGAGCTATTTATGCGGCGATGGTACGGTTGGCGCACGATATCTGCGCATTCGCCCTACGAACATACCTGCTGTCCAAAATAATAAACTCTGTATATCCAAGATCGTTGTAAAAGATAAGGATGGAAATGTACTTTCCTTGCTGAGCGGCATGCCGAGTGTGAAAAGTACTATTGGAAGTATGTCAGGAATGTGGATTCGGGGAGGCCTCGCATCGATACCGATTATTTCTGAGCAGAAAATAAATATTCCTGGCGCGGGCTCATCGACAGTTCCCTTGACCATCTATGTGGCTCAAGATACCACGCACACGAAAATGATTGCGAGCGATGATGCTGGCACGGCAAAATGGTATTCTGGTCCGGCGAGTGCGTGGACCTCGGCCTATTGGACGAATGGGGTCTCCGCAGGAAATAGGGCAGAGGGTAAATATGTCTTGGCTCTCCATGCGAATCCCGTTACATCTGTTGCTACAGATGGAACCTGTGCAGATACGCCTATTGGGGGCAAATCATGCCCTGGAGCGTGGAGTACCTATGTATCCAGCACAAAGTATGATACTGAGGAGGATGGTGGCCGTGTCAGCCGCACCACAAAGACCTATTGGGATCTCGACTTGGGAGGTGTACGACAGATACAGAAAATAGAATTCACTGGCTGTAACTATGTGCCAGCCACAGGAGCTACGGCGACTGCGATCGATAGTACAGCCACCTCTCAACCGAACTCTGACCAGATTACGGGAATGCGCATACAGCTACTTGAATCGGAGAATCTCCCTACAACGGAGCCGATTGCTGAACGAACTCTGGGGCCTGAACTGCGACAGTTACTCACATTTAGATACTTGACAAAAGAGCCTGGCATTGATGATACATGCTATGATGCGTGCCCAAAAATCAATGGAGTACAGAGTGTTGATGGCGGTCAGCAGACGTGTATTGCTGCATCAGGAGGTATGAGCTCGCGGGCCATCACCACTCCACTGAAGCTCCCCCCACCTGTCTGCACTCTTCCTACAAATCCAGATGGAACACCCTACACGATGCCAGCAAAAAGAGCTGATGATAGCGCATGGAACATTGGAAACTGGGTAATGAATCCAACAAATCCTACTCAGGTCTTATCCTGTGATGTGTTGCCTGGAAGCAAGCTGATGCCGTTAATTAACACCATAAACATCCCCACATCAGGGGCAGCTGATGCACCAAAAAGTATAACGTATGTATTACAAGATCCAACGAATATGCCTTATACCGCAAATGATCCTATGGCCCCCTACAAATGCGTTATTATGAGTAATAGCATGTGTGCGAGTTATGGAAATTTTGTCTTACGTGGTGATCTATGTGTAAGGGCTGATGAGGGGGATCCTGAAATGAACAGTGGAGGAGATCCAACCTGGGGCAGAGGATGGTGGGGCAATAGCAGTGGGGCCACAAGTGGTGCATACAGATACAAATATGGATGGCAAGGCTGGCAAACACTCAAAGATATTATGCTTGGCAGATCCCCTGTATCCTCGCCACCAGATTCTTCTGTCTCCTCTCGAGATAATTTTAAAACTCCCCTCATACCCAATACTACTACGGTTATTGCAGATCCGCAGATCTTTCTCGCGCAATGTAAATGCCTGAATGCAGATGGCACAGTTAATAAGGAAGCCTATCTGTATAATAATACCTGTGTGAAATGCGCAAGTTCTACCGAGCTATTTTATTACAAGGGGGCTATAAGTACCCAGTTTCAGTGGGGTGATGAGCAGAAAAATAAGTATTTATCCATGTATGATGATAGGGTAACAAGGTTTATTAGTCAGAAGCCATTTGTATCGTTGAATGATGCGAAGACACTGTGCGAAACAGATAGCTTTTGTACTGGGATTACACGTAGCTATGATGCGAGCAATAAGGCTTATTATTACATGCGTGCGGGTACTATACTAAAGGGTAGAGTTCCAACTACAGGGGGTTCTGGTTCTATACTGAGTTCTGCAACAGCAGGTTCTTCTGAACACACAGCTAGGTCTTCTGATAGGCCAACCTTGGATTCATCCTGGCTAAAAGGTGCCCAGGGCTCCAACGAGATTACGAAAGGACTGCGCAAAGGATTCCCCTATTCTCGATTGGATATTCCCACTGCCTTTGCAGATGATTATTTGTCGCCCGTCCCAAGAAGCTCTTCTGTCTTCAGTATCATCCCATCAACACTTACAGATCTTATTAGTTCCATGACGAACGAGGTGTTTCAGGCCGCATCGGCATTCGCCTCCTTTCAGAACTCTGTACAAAATCCGAACACCTATTACCAGCTCGTGGGCGTTGAACGACAGCTATATGTTAATTCGGAGCCTGCTGATAATGGAATTTGCGTTGCGCCCTGTGACTCAAAACACAGTTTACATGATCCGATACATATGATATATTCTGCAGGGCCAAATGGTGCAGGGCCAAAACTATTTGTCTTGTATGGGACAACATGCCATGATGCTACACAAACAGTGATTAGTAAGCCGAGTATACCCGCAGTATATATCCCGCAGGTTGGGGCGGATTGTACCGCCGGATATAACCTGACCAAAGAAGGGAAGTGCTTAGAGCAATGCGATTCAAATTCAAAAGATAGTGGCTCCAACTGTTTCGGAAACTCTGTACGGCGCCCCTCGATAGCACCGATTTTATCTTGCCCTTCAGGGCTAACTCTGGTCGGCGGCACCTGCTTACATCCGTGCGGAACAGGATACACAGACGATGGTGACTATTGTCAACCGGTCGCAAACACTGTTGCGATTCCCAGCAGCATTAATTGTATAAAAACTGCGCATAGATACTCTACTAAATATCAGGGATCTGGTGCTACTACCACGGTCAATAAGTGGCTGTGCGATTCCGATTACGACCAGTATCTCTTATTAGAGGGCCCCCCTGCTGCTGTCTCTGGCACCAGTACGTATGTCAATCCGAATGATATTGTCTGCTACGCGGATGATTCATCAACCGGCATGTATTATTGTCAAAGCGTTTCAGAGGCGAAGAATGAAGTCGCCGATACGGGGCGAACGGATTTTTCGACCAGCTGTGATTCAATGACAAAGGCGTACCTTGATTTGAGCAATAATCTAACCACACTCTTATCCGCACGAACTACTGCGCACACAGCTTCGGCGCAGACGGCTGCGATTGAGATAACTCTTAAGAGTGTTGTCGAGAAACTCTGTGATTCTTCTCAAAGTGGAACACCACTATGTAATACACTGCGAACCCAGTTAGCTGCGCTAAGTTCAAATATAAATTCAGGCAGCGGAGGAATATCAGGGATTCTTTCGCCGATTGCTGTTGGGGCATCCTCCCGGGATAATTTGATTACACTTCTACGTGATATGAAATGTTGTCCAGTAGGGGAAACACAATATCCGTGGTGCTAATGCCATACAGAGTACATTCAATGAGTCTATCGCCCGCGGTATCTGCGATAGACTCATCGAATTTGATTTGATTTCACTATGTAGTATAAGCAGGGGGGCATGATAAAGGTGTTTGGGGTATCCGTAGTACTCTATTGTCTATGTTTAGTTGTGCTTGGTATACTACTTTTTTTATATAGCGCACACGGCATGAACATAGAGGGATTTCAAGTAGGAGGAACTTCTAGTTCTGGATCTGGGACCTATGTGACTGGTCCACCGGTATTTGTAAGAGACTGCACAGGAACGACGAGAACGAGCGGCACCAGAGGTACCAGCACAGAGTGTGTATCTATTAATAAAAATACGGATCGCCTTACGTATTTTCAACGACTTCCTGTTGGAGGAAGCCTAGTGTCGACGAATGGCCGATACAGTCTAAAGTATCGCGCGGATGGAATGCTCATTCTCTATGATGAACAAACGATGAATATCCTATGGCGGTCAAATACGAAGGGTACAAGCCAATGGTCGCCTTCCCACCTTATAAATATTGGCGCCATTGAGGCAAGAAGTATAAATGATACTGTTATGCCGTGGATTGCGACTCCTGCTTCTGCGCCTAGCTCTGGTTCTCCATCTGCGCCTAGCTCTGGTTCTCCATCTACGCCTAGCTCTGGTTCTCCATCGCCGCCTAGCTCTGGTTCTCCATCGCCGCCAATCTATTCCATCCCTTCGAATCCTGTAAGAATTCCAGGAATATATCTACAGGTGACCGACTATGGTGATTTAGTTGTAATAAATAGTGCGGGGGGCAGCACTTTATGGAGAAGCAATACAGGTGATCCGCCGCCGCCACCAAGCGGCTGCGTTCCAATGCCAATGATATATCCCTTTACACAGGAGGATTGCTTTGATCTACAGAAGACACTTGCGCTAAATAGTGCGATCATTGATGGAACAGCAGATGCAGTTGAACTCCCCCTTATTGCAGACACTACACCGAATGTGTATATGCCCCCATATTGTTATATGTTTGGAAGCTCGATCCTTCCTGATTTCGCTCCCATGCCTGTAACGCTCATTAAAGTTGTTGGTGGTGTGAATATCTATATAGTTGAAGTGAATCAAACACTAAAGATGGTAGCCGATGATACTCTCGGAACAGCAAAAAGCTATACTGTTCCTGCGGGAGCAGCATGGTCAGGTGTCGTTACATCCTGGAATGATGGTATGTGGACCTCTGGCACAGCAGCAGGAGCGCGAACGGATGGACAGCATATGTTATATCTCGAGGGAAGACCCATAACTCTTACTGAAACAGGCTTAGCGACACCTGCCTTTATCAAAACGACAGCTGGTCGAATCATTTCCATGTATGGCAGTGCTATCACGAATAAACTACCCGTGACTACCATGAAGAAAGTTGGGGACGCTACGATCTATATCTCTCAAACCTTTACGAACTACTGGGGTTCTGGAACTATTCTCATGGTAGCAGATGATGCGGTAGGAACGGCAAAGGCGCTCACTAAAACCGCAACAGTACACATGGGCGCATGGGCAAATTCCTATTGGACAACCGCGGCGACATCTATGGGTGTAAGCACAGATGGACGCTGTAAGCTTGACAAAGATGATATCTTTCCAAACTCCTCTACAGGATCCGGCTCACAGAAACCTCTAACACGCACAACAGATATCATCGCCGCAAAGGCGGCTTCGTGTAATCTTCAACCCTATTACAATGATAGGACACCTGATAATCCGAATGGCCTAGGCTGCGCGGCATATTTACGTTCAAATCCAAATCCCTCATCAAAATGGAAGGTGACTAACACTCTTACAAGTACAACGGGAGGGTCCGCCATAACTCCACCAGCTGTCAGTATTACAGGAAGCATTGCAAATCTGTCGAATCAACTCACACCTAATATGGATTTGACGAGCGCGGTACGCGTAGATGATATGATCTATTTGGGATATTTGTTGGATGTTCAGGGACCCTTTGTGGTAGCAAGTATTACCCCTACCACAATCACCTTTACAAAGAAATATATAGGACCGTCCCTTTCGAATTCGATACTATCCGTTGTTTCCTCTATACCCTTCACGGATAGTCCAGCCAGCAACCCTAGGCCTGTCACCGGTCCTACGGGGCCACGTGAAAAGGAGGTCTATGTGTTTGGTGCGGCTGGTGCGCCTGGCACATTCAATCTTGCAACTGCGGAGGTAGCATGCGCAAGTTTTGGTGGCACTGTTGCAACATATAATCAAATGATGGATGCGTATAGTACTGGGGCACATTGGTGTTTGTACAGTCTGATTAAAAATGATACAACTGGAAATCCAATGATGGCATTTCCTATACAGACAGATGGCACGTGCGTTGGGGCCCCAAGGGGTCTTAATCAGACAACCGCAACCACAGGAGGTGCCCTAGCGTGCTATGGTATAAAACCACCGCAGGGAACATCCTACACTGTTCCAGGCACTACGACACCCGTATATATTAATCCCTTTAGTAAACCATGGAGCCCTACATTCACTCCTAATGATTCCAGCGTACAGACCCTTTATAATGGACCAAGTGTGATTGATGGAACAATTTATCCTGGAACGAGTTATATTACAACTACCAATTCGGTTCTGCCTGATTCTCTCGATATTGGTGATCTCATCTATATTACGGCACCCTGTAATAAGTATGACACGGATCTTGGAGATGGAAGATGCCGTGCATACGACTGTAATCCGGGAGAACTAGATACCCTACAAAATAATGAATGTCAAAGCTATAGATGTAGGGAGATAGTAAACTATCAATTCCCTCATATTAAAAACGCGAATGGCACATGTACTGTCCCCCATGAATATACACCCTGCCCTAACACCTATGAGGGCAACTCTAGGGTGTATAATACAGCCCTAGGTGATAGCGGGCAACTCCTGCCTGATGGCAGTATTTGTACATATAAAATTAATATTCCAACAACTCCAACCTATCATTTGCGAGGCATCCTTGGCGCGGGTGGCGCATGGCACGCAAATAGGACAGGCGGAGTAGAAGGCGAACCCTATTTACGACCCAATGATGAATCACCCGCGCGAACTGTTGGTGGCCTTACAGTGGGATACGGAACCTACAGCGTAAAACAGGCGGTCAATATTCCCTCCTTTAGCTATGATATTATCCAAGGAGGAGTGCGCGATACACTCGTAACAAAGACCACATCTAATCCCAGTTATACCTATCCAAAGATGATTGGACCCTTTATTGTTAGTTCCATCCCATCTATAAACAAAATTCTTTTTCGCAGCTATAGGGCGGGAGACTTGGATGCAAACGGAAAGCTGCTTCCCGTCGGATCAGGAATATCCTTAGGTGCTGCGAATGCGCTATTATCTCAGATAAATGCGGATCTAGTCACGGCAAATGCAAGGGTTAATTCAGAAAATACCGAACTCAATAGAGTAAATACAGCGCTTACTTCAGCAAATAACGCGGTAACTTCCCTTCAGCGTGCCGCGGACGAAAGTGAGGGTAACCGCAGTGATATGTGGAAAAAGTTATGGCAGTGGAGATATGCAAATCTACCAGAGTATCAACCATATAAGAGTGGGATCTTCTGGGTTACCCCCATCATCCCTAGCCAGCCGCCGGCGCTTCCAGAGATTGGTTACAGAGTTCCTGCACGTGATACATCTGAATTTAGTCAAAACTCGTCGTTGTACATAAATCATAGTGTAAAACTTACTAGCTATAATCAAGCAGCAGATCAAGCGGTATCTAGAGCGACTGAATTAACAACAGGGCAAGCATCAGCAGCAGCAGCCGCTAGAAAGGTACTACTACAGACTATCATTCTATCAAATGCACAATCAATCGTAAGTAATCTTACAACACGCTCTCTCTCTCTTTCTACTCTTATTACTTCTATTACTGGGACTAGTGCGACAGCAACAGCTGATTCTTTACATGATCAGGCAATAGCAGCTCTTGCGTTTGCAAATCAGATGCTTACTACAGCAAATAATGCGGTCAGTGTGGCAAATGCTAAAGCAGAAGCCTCACTAAAAGCATACAATGATGCATACGCTACTGGCCGAAATTCCCTTGGGCGGATAGTTGTTGGGAGTCCCCTGGCGACACTCCAAAATACATACGCTGCGGACAGGGCTGCTGCTGACGCCGCCGTTGTCGACGCGCCTAGAGAAATAGCGCACTGGACTGCTGAGGTTGCTAGGGCAAATCTTGTTATGGCTTCTTTTCCTTCTACCACTTCCTCTAGAGCTATACAAAATCGTGTTCCTATGATCATGGGTCGTCAAAATGTTCGCATATACAAGGCCATATATGACAGTACAACGACACCTGCTAGCGGTTCTACAGGTCCCAAGGTCTCCTTGACGAAGAAGATTCTAGGCTGCCCTGCAGGAACCTTTGGCCCCGAGTGTACGCCATGTCCTCCAGGAAAATACAGTACGGGACAGATCACTGCGGCGACGAATAACACGCAGTGTAGTACCTGCATTGCGGGCCATTACTGCGCTGGCGGGACCAATGCTATACGTTGCCCTGCGGGGCATTCCTCCAGCACAGGACAGACATCATGTACACCCTGTAGCGCGGGACAAACATCCTATGATGGAGGAGTAAGCTGTAGCCCGTGTGCGGCTGGATATTATTGCGTAGGCGGTAGTGCTCCTGTAGCCTGCTCACCTGGAACATCCTCTGTCGCAGGTTCGTCGAGTTGTTCCACATGTACCGCTGGCTACTATTGCTCTGGCGGCACCGTGCCTGCTGCTTGCACTGCGGGCACGTATTCAACAGCGGGTGCTGCCTCATGTAATCAATGCTCGACTGGAACATATTCTGCTCCTGCTGCTTCATCCTGCTTCACATGTCTTGCTGGCAACTATCTTACAGCGGGTGCGACGCGCTGCCTCAGATGTCAACAGGATGCATATTCTAATGCAGGTGATACGTCGTGTACCCCCTGTCCTCCTGGATTATATTCTAATCCAGGCGATGCATCCTGTTCTCCCTGTGGCTATGGGGCAACTTCTAGCTCTTGTCTTGGGATATTGTACACCTCGACGAATTATACTCCTGGATTTTCTATGACTCTGCCTTCCGTAGTTGGTGAAGGTGAACCATTTACTGTAGAGGCTATAATACCCGATAATCCACCAAGTGTTGTGTTTGAAGTAACAAATTATATGGGAGTTACTACGGGTCGGTTCACTGTTTTTGGGGCGTGGTCCATGGTAAATAATGTTGGTACAATTCGTTATAGCTATACGTTCCCTGGTTCTTATTCTACAATTCAACCTGGCCGATCATATTCACAGCAGGTGATAAGCATAAAGAATAATTATTCTCCTGTGGGGGAAGCTGTTGTAACTAGTGTATATAAATGTACAGGATCACAGCGATATGACCCTTTTACAAGTTCATGTATCGCCTGTCCTGCTGGCAGGACTTCTGAGGATGGGAACAAACTATCGTGTACCCCGTGCGTGGCTGGCACATATGCTAATACGGGCAACATAACGTGTACGATATGCGAGCCTGGCACATATTCCGCGCTCGGTGCCTCAACATGTACCCAATGTCCTGCTGGCACAAGTTCTTCTGTAGAGGGCACAGTATCTTGTAGTCCGTGCCCGCAGGGTACTACATCTTCAGCTGGCGCCTTATTCTGTGCGCCCCCAGAATGTGTGACAACGACTATCTCAGCTAACTGCTTGCCCTATACCAATACCATAAAGAATGGCCTATTAAGTATTAGCGGCCCCTATGTGATTAGAAGCAATGCGACTAGCTTTACTGTTACCACTAGAGGAATTAACAGATCATATCTACCTACGGATGTAAAATGGATGATTGATGGAGTTCAGCAGTTGAATACATGTACAAGTCCATACACATGTACATTCACAATTCCCCCTGGGCATAGCCTTCCTCATTCTAGAATACTTGTAGAAATGCGTTCTAGCCTCTACACCATTCCCGCGCTTCCTATAGCAATCATCCCATAAGATATTCACCGCGCCAATACTGACCCCCTATATTTCCCAGCACTCTACAGTAGGGGTCGCGCACTCCATGGCAGGGTTTTCTGACTACGCGGTTCCATTCTTCTTACTCATCTGTTTAATCCTATGTATTATGGCCTTTCTCTGGATCAAGCAGCAGAGAGATAATCTCCAGGAGCCTATAATCAACAAGCCAATCTATAGCAAGCCCTTCATACCTGCAAAAAAGGAGGCGCCGATCCCAGAAAAGGAGGGATTCGTGATCGCCGAGACGTCCTATCAAGGCAGTGTACCAGGAGGTCTATCAGGAACCACTTATGGGGGCGCACTTATTCCTTCTCTAGGAGGTTCCGGGTCTTCTCTATGGCCCAGCCAGTTCGACTTGTCTCCGACGCTACAGGTCCTTTACGGAACATGGGAAAAAACGCCCGTTGATAGCTATTATGATGCCTATGCAGAAGCTGAAGTAGATGCGGCTTCCAGAGAGTTATTACGATTTAATGACATTGCCCCAGCTCCCTCACCGCCACCTGACTTTGGCTCATCCCTCGGCGCATTCGACTCTGAAACAACCAGAATACCCTGGGACAAGGATAATGAATCCTATACACAAGCTGATGTTGTATGGGGATATGTGAGTGAACAGGCCTCGCGAAGTATTTTTCTGAAGACCTATGTGAATCAACTTGCCGCGGCGGCGGATTCCTTCATTCCCTGCGGCGAGGGTGAGCCCGCAAACTATTGTTATAAGTCTCCTCTGTTTACTGTCACTGTAACGGATCCAAAACTCGCCTATCTTGTGAAGACTGGAGAGGCAGTCGCTCAAGCAGTAGGCGCAATACCATTCAATTTTCTTTCAGAGATCGATTTTAATATGAATAATTTTGAGACAGTCAGGCAGCAGAGGCAGGCAGCGATTTCAAAGTTTTTAGACTCGGTCAAAGATGCATTCTCGCATCCCTTGGGCCCAGTAAAAACGCAAACAACAAAGGTTGGAAATGCACTTGCGCTGGGTACTGGGGCGCGAAAGGTGCTATCGAAGTTCAAGGCTATTGCAGATAAGATTTCAAGTGCGATGAAGGCAGTCTTAAAACAAGTTCAGGAAACGGCAGCAAGGACAAAGGATATTCTTATGGGTACCTTTACTGGTGGTGCGGTGAGCGCAAATGCGGCGGCGGCACTAACTGGAGGCGCAGCAATACCAGCAGCAAAGTTTTTATCCTATATTGCGGTAGCTGTTGACTTATTCTTTGGAGTATTTGGTGGTATCATGATGGGTATTGAGGCAATCATTAACCCTATGATGGAGTCGCTACTCAACACAGGAGGGGAGTGCCCAGGTAATTATAAGCCAATCACGGATCTTATCCCAACGCCAATCTTAACAGCACTATCCGCGGTGCTGCCTCTCGCACCCTTTCTACAAAGCTTTGACCCCTATGTCTGTTGGGGTAAGGATAGTAATGGTGTTGGAAATGTCCGTCTGCGAATCCCTCCAAAGGTACCTCCATTTCTAAGTGATAGAACTCTCTCACTCGTGTATCATGCCGCATGGCAGACAGGAAGTAATCCGGCGATTCCTTCCCCTACATCCCTGTCCTTTATCCTGGACCCCCTTCCTCCAGGATTCGTCTGGCTTGAACAATCAGATCTTGCGAACAAACCAAATCTGAATGAAATAGCTCAGTTTGCAACACAGGCTGCGAGGCTGGCGCAGGGATCTAGAATAAATCCTGTTTCAGGAATCTCAGCTGGGAGTTCGCTGCCCTCAAATATCGCAGTAAAAAAATGCGAAGAGAATACTACCCCCAGTAATGATGGTAGGCGCTGCATTCAGCGGGAGAATAAGACAGGAACTAGGGCGCCAACCTTGAGCCAATGTCCAGCAGGTACTGTAGATGATGGCTATAACTGCTGGAATACCGTTATTGATCCGACCTGTACTGGTGGAAAGATTAGTTATACTACCACTAACACCTGGGATGACAGAACAGGATATTTTAGGGTAACAACCACTGATCTTGTATGTAATGGTGTAGTTCAACCTCAAGGAAGAAATACAAATATTGCAAAACCCTATGCGGAACGCTTACAGTGTACAGATCCAGCATTCCCTCAGCGCTTACCAACAGAATCCCTTTGCTTTGCACCCTGCGCAACAGGGTTTGAGCGTCAAGGCTCGTTGTGCAAGGGTTTAATCCAATCGCATGACAGAGAATACATGTATGGTACGTCGACGATGTATAAGGAGCAGAAGTTCGATGCGAACGTATTAAATGATCTCGCAGATGTAACTATCCCCTATTGCGACTTCTCAAAGCCCTATATGTTGAATCGAATGGCGCAGTTCTATTACAAGAACTCTCTTCAGAATCCTCAGATGAATGAGGATGGAACCATACAAATCCAGATAATAACCAAGTTTTTCGGAGTGATTGCTTCTTCCGAGTTATCCTGTGATGTCGTGTGCTCCATCGATTATATCACCTATGATCCAATAACTGGTGGTAGGTATAGTTCCTATACTGGCTGCTCATACGATGAAGACGAGGTATTCAGGGCATGTAGTTTTTGCTATAGACGATTCTATTTTATACGAACAGGGAATGAACCGAATCGCGATGAGTTCACCGTAACAGGGTGTACCTGGGTGGACTATACCGCACCAGAAGCGATGGTACAATCTCGTGACGTAGGAACAAATCTAGTGGCGTCGCTGCCTAAAACCTTTGTTGTACAGCGCAAGGATGCATCTATTGTAAATATTGCGAGATTTAATGAGGAATGGAGATCGGGGCGGATTATGGCACGGGCGGGTGCAGGACTGTTATCCGCTGGCATATCGATTGCTTCAGGAATGTTGGGAGGAGGAGGTGCGGGCTTTGTAGGAAGACGCATCGGACAGTCGGGTGTAAATGCCGGCATAAAAGAAAGCACAAGAGCAATCTTGAACAATGTGACAAGGGAGGTGGCTGAAGAGTTGGGAGAAAAGGGGGCCGCACAAGTAGCATCATCTATGGCAAGGGCCTTGCAACGTGGAGCAACAGAAACTGCGGAAGAAGTAGTAGAGCGGGCCACAGCTGTCGCAGTAGCGGCGGGTATGAGCACAACGGCCGCAGCAACGGCTGTCGCCGAGTTAAATAAACGGGTGATTATGGCAGCAGTTAGGGAGTCGAGAGGAGCCCTTGTGGGTGGTCTTATTGCGGGCACTGGCGCGGGTCTCTTTACTTCTATGTATCTGGATCCCGTACTAGCCACAACCGCGGCAGGTGCCGTAAAACCCGAAGATGTTGACGGCACGGCAAACACCTACATTACAGGCAAAGACATGTACAATCTTCAGGTTGCGACAAACAATAACTGGTGGACCATTAACCATGGCTCTATTTATGAGCTCGCGGAAGGCGTGATACCAACAATAAATTTCTGCGAGGGCATAAAGATTTCATCCTCACACTGCACGCATAAATATGTAATACGCGACATGGTAAATAAATATCATAATGAGAATGAACGCCGCCATATAAAAGAGATTGTGGGCATTGAGCCGCGCGGGACGGACGGCTGTTACTATAAATGGAATGAGGTTGAGTTTGATCCTACGACAAACATTGAAAAAAACGTCTTACTCGAAAAGGAGATTATTCTCTCGCATACCATTGCGGATTATTCGACGTGTACCTTCAAATCGACGCAGTTTACTACAAATATCAATGATCCCGCATATGCGGTTCGGTCTTATGTTGATCCCAGTACCGCAGCCCTACCAACTCCACGAATCATCTACCCCACGCGAAATACCGTGTATACATCCGACTTGTTTGCGCGATACGTGCGTGTTCGCCCTCCCCTGAGTGGAACAGCATCTGGATCTGGAGATGGTATACTCAATCTCGCACAACTCTCTGTCTTTGATGTGAGTGGCTTCAACATTTCCACACAGTTGAAGACACGTGCTACGAGTGTCGCACCTGGTGCGGCGACTGCGGATACAGTTGTCAATGGAACATCCACGCAAACTGATGAGTTGAGCACTGTGTGGCAGCCCGCAAGCGCGAATTCTGCTACAGAATATTGGGAAGTGGATCTTGAAAGGCTGGTCAATATCTCAGAAGTCGTCTATTTCGGCGCGACCTTTCCTGAGGCTAAGTTCCGCAATAGGGGGGTTCGCATAGAGTTTCTCTATACAAATGAGCCGACGGCTGCGCCAATTCTCACGTTTACTCTTCCTTCAGATGATCCGATTCAACTGGTCCCCCTCTTTTCTTCTTCGTATATGCTGCCTACATATCCCATAGGAGGTCCGGTTAAGATTCCCAGGCCGATTTTACCAGGAATGGTCCTAGGCCTCGAGTTTGGATGTACGAATCGTTGCGAAGACAAGGGTGTGATTGATTCACTGATAAAACAATACAATGACACATCGACGAATGAGACTATTGTGAAGATTGTTCGTGCGATAACGGCGAATGCAACAACGTGCGAATATGAGGCGCAGATGGTTAAAACAGATGTCGCAGGAGGCAGTAGTTTAGCGCCGAAGAATAGCATAACAAAGCAAATCCTTTCTATGCAGGTTGCGCCAACTGTCAGTAAGGGCTATGGTAACGTGCTTGCTCGGTATGTGAAGATTACTCCCAGTTACACCGCTGGAACTGTCCTGGAGTTTTCACGCATCCTTGTCCGCAATACGGTACGCGGAGGATCCTCATCGAATTATACCGATGCGAAGCATTATATTGTATCGACCGGCAAGGATATCACGTCCTTTAATACTTACTTTGAACTCAAAGAAATCTATTGCGATAAGGTTCCACCTACCTCTCCAATCTGTAGATTTAATCCGTCAAAGATGAACTTTTTATTGGCGCCTCCAGACAACTATACCAATGACTACACCACAATAGAAGCTGATATCTATCCAAATGTGTGGCGCGCGGCGGATAATCAACAAGGGACCTTCTTTTGTATTGATCTCCTCCCTCCTGGCGCAGGCTCACCCAGCGGTGGAAACTTCGAGATCTTTGACATTGTCTTTATTGGCTGCAGCGATCGTACGCGCGGCGGTATACGCGGAGTAAAGATTGAACTCTTCCCTGACCGACCACAGGATCCCACCAATGCCTTTATAGATGGCATTGCGACGCCCACATTCACCTATTATTTGCCCACAGATGATATAAAACAGCTCATCAAGGTTGAGAAGCCATCCAAATGCGAGTTTATGCTGGCACAGACTGACCTATTGGCCTCACCCACCTTTTTACAGCAGAATACCGCTCCCCTTTTGGCAGTAGATACCTCTGGTGGAGTATTCAGTTTCTCCTCTGTCCTCGATAGGGTGAAATCCGCATGGAACTCGCTCTCCTCTGTTTCTCCTAAAGCCATGGTAACGCCAATCCAAACGAACCTGAAACAATCAAATCAGCTTGTCCGTCAAATACGGGATACCATTCAGGCAAATAAGACCATACTCACCTCGAGCAAGAAGTGTTCTGACCCAGATATCTTGAAGCTAATGATGACTGCCTACAATATTAAAAAGGGGGCGCCTATCACGGGCGAACTTAATATTACCAAACATACCATGTTACGCATTCTCAAGGCCGGTCAATCAACACCATCAAGCTGCGATATTATGTTTGAAGATCTTGAGGAAGAGTATGATGAATACATCAAAGATATTACAGATAAAGAAAACCGCACTAAGACGATTAAAACGGCCCGTTTCACATTTAAGCCCATTAGCACAGCGACGGGGGTTGTCCCCGATTCCGACTCTATTGCCTATGATATTAGTGCGAACGCACTGGGGCTCATGAGCGATTCTTCTGCTCTTTCCCCGGTCTATACAGGGCCTGCATGCGGAGTGGACTGTAACAATCCTGTTCAGATTAAGGTAATCGCAACCAAACTTAGTACGGAGCTGAATAAAGTTGCGAAGAATACGGCGACAGGGACAGCGCGCACATCCTTTGTATCCTCTAAGGAGACGTTTCAGAGTACACCGCTCTCCTGCGAGTATTTACTGTCCAAGGTTGTCTCCACGACATCGAAGATTACCGATATAACAGTTGTTGGTAGCCCTGTTGACACCTACGCGAAGGCCGTCTTCACCCTAGATACGGATGGCTGTACACCCATACTCTCTTCTGTAAAAGAGTATGATCCCAGTCCCGAAGTTCTCAAATTTAATAAGGATTTCGATAAATCCTATATTGATGGCGTGGAAGTTATTCTTCCAAGTCTATTTTGGTATGAGCCGACCAAGAAGATTTCTACTCGTGTGGATTCTACGGTAAAGAATATATCATAAGTACAATAGTAAAGATGAAACTACGACTATGGATACCATGTATCCTACTCCTAGTGATTCTTATTATGCTATGTAGAAGATATGTTACAGAAGGATTTCAAGCAAGTCCTCCATACGTGCCCCCGCCTGCACAGTCAGTGGATCAAACTCGCCTCAACTTTTGGTCAATCTTGGCCCAAGACAAGGCAGGTCTTCCTATTAGCCCTGGCTCTTCTCCTGTTTCTGGCTCTAGGTATTCCTCTGGGTCTGGTTCAGGGCCCTCCCTTCTTCTAAAGGTGACCAATCCTGGACCAAAAGACACCTTCACCATGATATATCCCAAATATCTATCGATGTATTCCTTGGCAAAATATGGATTTAATCCTGATGCTGCAAGAAATGCTCTCATCAATCAATACGATACCTTACAAAGAGAGCTTCAGACGATGGTGGAACTCGAGCAGAACAGTAGGGCGGCCTTTAGCGCAGATCCAAAGGGCCAGAGTTGTACGCAGGTCAATACACTCACCATGGGATTCTATGGACAGCTTATTTCGCTCTATCGTTCTGCTCAGGATCTAAGTGGCGCAGCAACTAGCGCAGGAGAGTTTCACGATGAAAACATTGGCTTACAGGACAGAGTGATAAATATCTGTAGCACCCAGGGGCGACTTCCTTCTGCGGACTGTATTAAGCTCGCATCGATGGATGAAAAACTCTTTCCTCTCTTGCCCAAGTTTGATGCAATGAATCTGAACCTCACCACAAATGGGCAAGATGTACAAAAAATTATTGATACCCTTGTTGAGACATATTTAGGCATGGGCTGTACTCGGCCAGCAACTGCAGGCAGCAATGATCCAAATGTTCCAAGCATAGATACTGTCTTCTCAAGCGAGTATCTTGAATCTCTTGCAACAGTGGATACCGAGACATTGAGCACGAAGCTCCAGGAGTTATCCCCCTATTATGTTTCCCCACGCATTATTAACTATATTTCCAACAAGTTTCTAGGAACTCCCGAGTTTGATGATGGCCTCGCGACTTCTCTTGATTATCTGAGAGATATGAGCAAGACTACAAATAGTATTGTATCCTTGAACACACAAACGTCGAAAGGAGGTTCAGGTCAAACATATAGTGAAGCGAAAGGAGGATATGCTGTCTGCCCTGCTGGATATTATTGCACCGTAACATCAGCAACGCCGATTCAATGTCCTGCGGCGACATACTGCCCCGAAGGGACTACAGATAAGCCCATTGACTGTCCTGAAAATACATTCTCGCCGCCTGGGTCCAATGATGTCTCTAAATGTACATCGGACTATCCATTGGGATATTATGTAGAAGCGGGGAAACTTGTCCAGTGCCCAACGGGAGCCTACTGCACAGGCGGCGCAAGGATCAACTGCGCCCCAGGAACGTACAATATGAAAAAGGGTATGGGAGATGCGAGCTCATGTCTTCAGTGCCCAAAGGGTTCCTATTGTGCCAGCCCCACCTCTGTTGTCCCGTGCGATGCAGGAACCTATAACAATAGAATAGGCCAATCTGCGAAACTATCGTGCTTACCCTGCCCCGCAGGCACCTTTTGCGCAAATAAGGGAACGGTCACCCCGTCGCCCTGCGCGGCGGGCACCTTTTCTAGCTCAACAGGGGTAATAAAGGGCTGCGATCCCGTACAAGCCGGATATTATTTACCTGATACGGGAAGTCTGAATGACTCGGGTAAGCGACCCTGTACAGCAGGAACCTACTGCCCTGGCGGTACAGCGAATCCTGTGACATGTGCTCCTGGAAACTATTGCGATGTGCCACAGTTGGCTGCGCAAAAGCCATGTCCTGGTGGGCGCTATGGTGCGACATCGGGATTGACAGTGTCGACCTGTACTGGCCCCTGCGATGCAGGATATATCTGCCCTCCAGGCTCTGTAGTGAGTTATGCAATCGCCTGCCCTGTAGGAACTTACTGTGAGGCTGGCTCTGCTACAGCAAAAGTCTGCCCTGCAGGATATTATTGCGAATATACGTCCACTTCCCCGACGGCATGCCCTATAGGAACCTATAATACAGCAACCGGTAAGGGCGCAGTGACCGACTGCTTACCCTGTCCTCCAGGAAAGGAATGCGGAGTGGCTACGGCAAATGAAGGCGCACCCTGTCCAATAGGCTCGTATTGTCCCGGCGGTGGAACTACAAGACCCTGCATCCCTGGAAGCTACTGCGATGATACAAGTTTAAGAGAACCAAAACTATGTCCTGCTGGAACGTATGGGGCTTCAACTGTGGGTTCGCGGCTTATCACTGACTGTAAGGCCTGCGGGCCTGGAACATGGAGCAATACAATGGGAGAAGTCAGCTCGTGTAGTCAAACCTGCCCTCCAGGAAGCTACTGTCGTTCCCCGAATTCTACCATCAGCTATACGGTTCCAGCAGCGACCTCGTCCCTCTATAACGCAAATAGCACTCCATCCGCCCTACTACCAATAAATGGAAGGATCGCACTTCCTATAGGAACTGTTCAGCCGATTCCGTGTCCAGCAGGGACGTATTGTCCGAACAGTGGAACGGGCGTGCCCACAAACTGCCCAACAGGCACATATTCTTTCTCAACAGGGCTGATACAACGTTCTCAGTGCACGGATTGTCCTCCAGGTACTTATTGTCCTAGCCCAGGAGCAGGTTCGGCGACACTCTGCCCTCCTGGAACATTCTGTCCTACCTCGGGTGGCTCGAGTCCCAATCAATGCCTTATAGCGCAAATCTGCCCAATCCCTGGACTCCGGGCTGGAAGTTCTTGTCCACCTGGACAACTCTGCGACACACCTAGTCTAGTAACACCACTTAAGAATTGTCCTCCAGGGACATTTTCGCTCGGTGGAGCTGGAAATAACTGTAGTCTGTGTCCCACTGGGCTTTTTGGCGCAGGAGGAAGTACTACGAATGAATGCTCTGGGCTATGTCCAGCAGGATATTATTGCCCTGCTGGAACTGGGGTCTTGGGTACGGCCGACGGCGGAAGCAGGGGTAAGCTACCTATTCCCTGTCCCCTCGGCCATTATTGCCCTCCTGGAACGGGAGGCTGTGGCCCTGGGTCATACGAGTGGAACGGTACCTGTGATACCTGTAAGAATGATTTTTATTGCCCTGGTAATAAGTCAGCTCCAGTGGCGTGCCCTCAGTTTCGCTATTCCGCGCCAGAATCAGTCTCCCTGTCAGACTGTGTTTTGTGTGACACGATGGGTACCACACATCCTGGATGTCTGCATCGAAGGTTTACACGAAGCACTGGTAATCCTCCCGAGATCTATAGAATAACAGGACCTTATGTAGTTAGATTAGGTTCAACGTTTATCCTTACATTATCGGCTCCAGTGACAATAGTATACCCTAACACTTTCCTCTGTGTTAGTAATTCAGAAGGAGTTGATATATTTCGTAGACAAGTTACTTCAGCATTATCTCTTGATACAAGTCTCACAGCTACCTCACTCGGCACGATGACTGCACGCATTGATAGATCAGGAGTTGATATAATAGGTGTTAATACTATTCTTAGCGTAAAAATAAGTGTTATCTAAAATAGCGCACGGCAGCTTAGATAAATTCTAAACACCTATGTGATGTAGAACGGCATGGGTGCGACTCCCAGTAAAGAAGCATTCCAAACTACACCAGCCAGAGCTGAGACGCGTCCATTAAAATGCCCGGCGGGAACCTACGGTGGGACCACAGGGCAGACAACTAACGCCTGTAGTGGGAAATGTACTGCAGGATACTATTGTTCCGAGGGATCAACGTCCCCAACACAGACAGCGTGCCCAGCGGGGTACGCGTGTGGAGTAGGCACGACTGATCCCTCCTCCACAAATCCTCCAAAGATCTGCGCGGCTGGAACATTTTCTGGAATGCGCGCCGCACAATGTTCACCGTGTGCAGCACGTACAAGTTCCGCCCCCGGCGCAGCATCCTGTACTACCTGTAATGATGGCTATTCTTGCCCCGGCGGCGTTGCGCCAGTACAATGTGCTGCTGGCACCTGGTCTTCTGGTGGCGCAGCATGCACCCCATGTGCTGCGGGATACTATTGTCCAGCCGGCATCGCTCCGATACAATGTCAGGGAGGATCCTATTCTGCCGCCGGCGCAACATCCTGTATAACGTGTAGTCCAGGCACCTATTCGCTAATGGGCGCCTCACGCTGTACATCATGCTCTGAAGGCATGTATTCCGGAGCCGGTGCTGTACAATGTAACTCCTGCGCGGCTGGTCATTATTGCCCTATGGTAGTAAACGAGGTTTTATGGGGGATAGGAGCAGGGATTACCACTAGATTAACAGAACAGATACCGTGTGCCGCTGGAACGTTTTCCCCAGCTGGCGCTACAACCTGTACTCCCTGCGCGGCTGGAAGATTTTCCGCAGCCGGCGCCGCACAATGTACCTTATGCTCAGCAGGTACATATTCCTCCGGACCTGGTGCGGCAACCTGTACCCCCTGCGGTGCCGGACACTATTCTGCTGCTGGCGCAGTCTCGTGTACCCCCTGCGCTATTGGATACTTTACCACTGATAGCATTACCCAAACGATATGTCCTCCAGGAACATCATCTCTCGGGGGCGAGGATGCGGCGCTGGGCTGTGAGCCGTGCTGGAATGGAGATTATCGCCCTCCTGATTCCTTAACCTGTATCCCTTGCCCCGCAGGTACATATTCCAATACCGCGGGAGCTACATCCTGTAAAAAGTGTGCGGATAGTGAATATCCTAGTAGTATGATAGGGGGCAGTTCCTGTGTAAAATGTCCTACGGGAACGTACAATAAAAGCGGCGATTCAGGCTGTAGGAACTGCGCTCCTGGAGACGCGGGAGAAATGTGTGTAAATGTTATGCACACAATAGAGGTGAATAGAACGGGATGGCTCCCGGGGGGGGTGTTATTTAGCTATCCTATCAGTGTTAGGGCAGGTCAGCGAGCTAACATGCGTATCACTGAGGCTGACGGGCGGTCGTTATATTCAGTACATGGCACCAATATTGTTTACTTAAAGCTGCGTCAAGATAATGAATCAGCCCCTCCTCCAACCACCTCTAGAAGTGCACACAATTCCGAGAATTTTTTTATGCCTGGGGAATTTTTTAGACTTCTGCCAGGTAAAGCGTACGGTAAACAATGGATTACTATAGAATATAAGTTGTTTGTTGGAGAAACATATCGACTCGGCGAGTTTCCAATAATGACTGTACCCTAGTGCGGCGCACCACACGCCTTCTTTTTCCATCCAACAGAATAGATGTATCTGGATTGGATACTGACTATAGGAGCCATATTCTGTATTGTATGTCTTCTATACGCGATATATGTTCTCGTACAGCCACCTTCCGAGGGATTTGCGGTTGTACAGACACCTAACCAATCCTATGCTATTCCTCAGTTAAAAGGAGCCACCGCCCGCTATGTGCGCCTTCGTCCCTCCCTGGATCCAAAGGCGGATGGATATCTCACTATTTCCCAGCTACAGGTCATAGATATCAATGGCAAGAACGTTGCGCTAAAAAAACCTGTTACCGCAACTAGCGTGGGGGGTAGCCCAATAGATAAAAAATATGGCGCAGAAGTCCTTGTTGGCAGTATCTATCAATATCAACCCGGTGTGAGTAATCAACCAGAATGTATTGTTGATGGTGTACTTATACCGAGGGATGCTCTTACGAATGTCTTTGAAACAGGGAAGCAGAATTTCTGTGGTACTGGCAGCAATAACTGTAGCACCCCTGTAACAACAGATACAGAACATGTAGAGATTGATCTCGGCGTAAATACCCTTATTTCCTCTGTGATTTATACTGGTAGAGATGATGCACAAACGAGAACCATTGATACAATAGATGGCGATGTTGAGTATCTTACCCAGATTGACAGAATCAAGGGTATGCGCCTCGAGTTCTACAATGAACAGCGCAACCTCACGTATTCAACTACCTTTCCTACAACCGATGAAGTTCAAACGATTACCGTGGAATCAATGCTGTACGGAGTAAATATGGCGAATGATCCTAACAGCAGTGGTGGCAGTGGCAGCCGCATTACTCTCCCAATGACAGCAGTATCTATACCCAATCTCGCATCCTTTAAGGAGTTTATCGTCCCCTTCAAAACCAATACAGTAGCAGCCACACGCCCACAAGATGAAGGAAAATCCCCCTTAGCCCTCGGGTACCGCCCTATGATTTCCGCATTAAGTACAATTTATTCCTCTATAGATATTGACTTATCGAATAATATTTTTGTACCCGTATTATTGGATTCTCCCATAAACTTTTATTATGATCTCTATAAACAATCAGGCTGTAATCCAGTCTGCGTTCAACGCCCCGATAACACTTCAACATGTACGATTCCCAGTGGCCCTGTAGCAGTCTGTAATCCTGTATCAAACGGCGCAGGGGGCACCACCGTGCCACCCACCTGTGCAGCCAGCGCACAAACCGTATATAATCCAGCAGCCTACTGTAAACCAAAGGGTATCACACCTCCAGCTATTGTTGAGACCCTACCTGTCTATATCTTTGGCACTGCGTCACAGAGTGCAATAGACGAAATGAATCAGAGTATTGAATACTGTAAACTCTTATATCTTGGATCACCACCCGCAATAGAGAACTTCATTCGCGTAAACTTCTCCTTCACTGATCTAACACAAATGAAGGCGTATTTACGTACAGCGAACACCTCCAGATTCCCTCCCACTCCAGCACAGTTTTGTGTACCAGATATTATTCAGCGCTTTGTTAATGGCTCCTTTGTAACCTCATTTTCAGCAAAAAATAATGGGTGGAATGCGACCAATTGTACAACCGAAGTGACACCCACCGTGCTTGGACTTATCCCCTTTGTCTCGCGAAATTTCATGGTACAATGGATTGCAAATAGGATAGTACGTTATAAGCGTTTTATAAATATGTTATCTAAGAATGCCGAGCAGGCATGGGATGATCTAGAAAAAGCAAAGAAAGAATATGACGATTCAGTTAAGGCCATTACTAATGCTGCGGATCCTAAGAATTTCACACCAGCAGAAATTGGCGTTGTCGTGGCTTCTGGAGTAATCGCAGGAACCATAACGGGAATGTATCTAACAGGAGTGGGAATCGGGATTGGACTCGGATTAACTGCTACCGCAGCCATCTTTAATCCAATCACGATTATTGGAAGCATTTCTGCGGCAAAAAGTGCCGTTGCGAGAATCAAAAGTGATAATATAAAGAATGCTCGCGATGCCGCGCAATCTACCTACAACACAATTGTTGCTCTAAGGGCGCAAGCAACTGTAACGGATATTGAAGAAACTGCGACGCCCTTACAGATTCCCTCCTATATCTCTATCAATTCCAAAAAAGTCATTGATAGCATTGCGCAACAGTTTTATGAGTTGCTGGGAGGGCAGTTTAATATGTCCTACATCTATGATATTTTACCACTCGGCACCACGATGCTCGACATACGCTTCGACTTGTATATTCACGATTCGGTGAACAGTATAAGCGCCCCCATGAATGACTTGAAGGCGCAGTACAAGCGCATCAAATCTGCAACAGAAGTATCGAAGGATATATTGGATCAGGCCGCCGTCGATTATCAAACAAAATTATCTGAGCTTGAGGAGAAATCGATTAAAAGCATGTCCAGCCCCTTTAAGGGTGCCGTTGCGAGACTCTTCTATACGAAGAATGCTGCGGAAATAAACATTACTGGAATCATTTTTGATGACAGGGCCGTGACATCCTTCATCCCAGACTTAAACGGCGGCATTCCCGTTCCTTTAGGCCCTTCGCCTGGAAATGTGAACTACTCGCCCGAAGTTAGATTTACGAAGAACCAGATTGAGCCTCTTGACTGTACAAATACCGATACGCTGCGTCGTATTTTTGATGATTACATCAGCTTAGTAACCAACTCTAAGAATAAGTATCCATTACTCAAAGCTTCGCCGCCCATCGACGTGACGAAGGGTACTCTCTTTGTTACCTCTGTTCTTGGGGCGTCGCAGGTGAGCCCGACCTCGTGTAAGCTCACGTGGACGGAATCTCTGTATAGCCAGCTCACGAATCTGCCGATAAACGGCGGCTCAACTACTCCACCTGTGGTAACCCGTAGCGCAACCTTCGTATACAACCCTGATATGAAATCCTGGTATTCGTCTGAGCTAACGATTGAAATGAAGGATATCACATTCTTGCCATCCGCAGCAGGAATCACGGTGCTGGCAACCCCCATTGTCTTTACTAAGCCGCTCCCCGTCAGAAGCGATTTGGATACGCTGAGCAATATCTGTCCAACAACAACGTGCGAGGATGCAGATGTCCTCTATAGCCTTGTTGAGCAATACAACTCGGACCCCTCTCTTCCAGGCACGATTCTCGGCGTTACACACGCCTTTACTCCAAATCCGAATCAATGCGACGTGAAAGTCTCCATAAACTATGATTCTATGATACCCACTATAGTAGGTGTAGACACTCTAGATCCCACAACAGGACTCACTACTACCACGTATCCTAAGGTGAAAAAGGGGACTGCCACCTATGAATCGTCAGGCGCAAAGGTAATAGAGGGTTCGAAATCCATGCCCTATACCGGTGTTCAGAAGGACATTACAATTGCCTTATATGTTGCCGTTGACCCAGCAAACTGTGGGTATACTCTTGTCGATGCAAGTGGGCAAAATAGCGGCACATCCATCCAGTCCAATACCCCAGCCCTATTTACGCCTATGATATATACAAAAGAGGTCGATAAACGCACGACCGCCCTACTCGGCTCATCACTACAGGGGCTTCAATCCGACTTTGCTCAGATTACCGGTTCAACAAAAGCTACTCTCAAATCCTATCGTATTCAGGGGCATAACGCGCTAAGCAAAATATATGAGGCAAGAGGGCTCGTAGGGGGATGTGCGCCCAAACAGTGCTCGGATCCAACAATACAAGGGCTGATAAAAGACTATTATAAGAACATTATCGCAAATAATGGGATTCAGATAGACACTATAACAAACACTGCGCAGACAGAAGCAACTGTCTGCGAGGTAACCTTTAGAACAAATTCCTCGAGCACCCTCTATGCCTATAAGTTCATCTTCAGTTCCTCGGGCTGCGAGATTACGCGCGCGACCCCCATTCTAATCACCGGGCCAACAGATGACCAGATTCTCGATATTAAAAAAGAGATGAACGCGGGAGTGAAAGAGGCCTTCGTCTCAGGCCGCCCCGTTCAGTCCGAGGCCATCGGGGTCCACGGATTTGGCCTCGATGCGCTAAGAAATTCAGGAGTGACGCCGAAAGATACCCAGTTCGAGCTCCCCTTGGCGCAGCAAGAGCCCGAGCGTAAGCCGCACTATGCACCACCCTCCTACAAGTTCCTCCGCTTCACCCCCACAGCCACACGCGGCAGCGGTGCCGCAGCAGTCAATCTCGGCAAGTTAACCTTTTACTATGAAGGGCAGCCCCTCCTGCTCACCGGCTCCGTGACAAATCCCATGGGTACCTGGGAAGGGGCTATGGCAGATGTGACTGGCCCCGGCCCCAGACCCGGGTGGTCTGATACCCATAAAAAGCCCCTTGTATTTGCCTTCCGCTACCCCATCGCCGTAGATGCCTACAGCTTCACCACTGCTCTCCCCGAAATGGGAATCGAGGGTGACCCCGTGGCGTGGAAACTGGAGGGCTCCGCAAATGGAACTTTCTGGACTAGTTTAGATGTGCAAAAGGACTATCCTACCCCGGTAAGACGCTTTACCCAATTGGAAAAAATCACCCTATAAACTAGATATGGGGCGTGTAAAACTCTTTCCCTCCTTTCCACCAACAGAGGAAGAGTTAGATATGATAAATAATGTAATGAGAGTTAAGAAATCAAGTGTACCTGGAGCAGGTCGCGGTGTGTTTACAAGACGCTTTCTCCCAAAGGGGACCTTTATTGGCTATTATCGTGGAAAAATTATCCCTGATGAGAAGAATCCCAATACAGATTATACTCTTGGTATTCAAGATGATTCTGGAACGCCATTATCTATTTGTGCGAAAAAGTACGGAAACTTCACAGGGCTTATTAATTGCTACACTGGTTCTGGTCATGCCGCGAATGTAAACTATATGCCAAATGGGCGTATGGAAACTATTGCAGATATTCAGCCTGGCGAGGAGCTGTTTGCCGATTACGGGAAGAACTATTGGACGGGCAGGCAAGATATGCTGTACGATATGACATTACGACTCAATGACGCTCTAAGAAAGACACGGCGGCGCATAAAGAAAAAGGGTGTAGACTCTAAAGAATGATACATGGAACTTTCTATATCAATCTGGATGCAAGAACAGATCGGCGCCAAGAACTCGAGGGGGAGCTGGCTCGGATTGGCATTTCTGGAGAGAGATATCCTGCCTTCAAGACATCTCCTGGAATCATCGGCTGTGGCCAGTCCCATTCTGGAGTACTCAAGGAGGCAAGGGCCCGCGGCTACAAGAATGTTCTTGTTCTTGAAGATGATTTCCTATTTCTTGTGTCCAAGGAGGACTTCTGGGCTCTTCTTGATAGAGGACTTAAGGAAGCCCCCGACTACGACGTCATCATGCTCGGCTATGCTATCAATCGCTCTCAACCGCATTCGGAAACTCTGGTAAAGGTTCTGGATGCCCAGGCTGGCTCCGCGTATGTGGTCAATGAGAAGTTTTATGATACCCTCATCTCAACCTGGGATGCGGGTACTCAGAACCTTATTCAAACTGGGCGGCACTGGGAGTATGCATGCGACCAAATCTGGAAGACGGTGCAGCCTGCCGCTGCGTGGTATGCCTTTCGAACGCGGATTGGAACGCAGCGTCCCTCCCTTGCCGATACGGGATGGGCGCCTGTCTGGGCAGCCTATAAGAATTGTTGAGTTAACGGCTCCACCATGCCTTCGCTTTCGCAGATGAAGCCTTGGCCTTTTTGACAATGTCCG
>Ga0214921_10001199_pt1 | contig 44866 bp, 54 predicted proteins | sample LL1505_MetaG_FD_177992 | JGI IMG/M metagenome (GOLD analysis project Ga0214921, IMG submission 177992) | Freshwater microbial communities from Lake Lanier, Atlanta, Georgia, United States - LL-1505 | ecosystem: Environmental > Aquatic > Freshwater > Lake | place: USA: Georgia | collected...
TCTATCGTGCTCATAGACTTTGCGCTCCTTCGCATGGTCGAGCCTATTTTATTTTCGCTCCTCGGGCAAGTGTTTATAAAAAATATCGATATTTTAGGAGGTTAGACGGGTAAGCTGCGAAGCCCTACTCGTTAGAAATCGGTTAGAATCACCTAACAATTCAGATTGAACGAAAAGAAAACAGTTGCGGAGTATCAAAATGGCGCAGATGCTAAGTAACGTCCTTATTTAATTAGCAAACTCTTTTAAAAGGGAAATCACCATGCCACTAACCATCCGCTTCCTAGGCGCCGCCGGTACAGTCACCGGTTCTAAATATCTGGTATCAAACGGCACTCACCAAATCCTAATCGACTGCGGGATGTTCCAAGGGGAGCGCTCGTGGCGAGAAAAGAACTGGGCGCCCCCAGAGATCGACTTAGGCGCGATAAACGCGGTGATCCTAACACACGCTCACATTGACCACACTGGGATACTGCCCCGCTATCACGCTCTAGGACTAAAGGCGCCGATTTGGTGTTCTCCCGCTACGGCGGATTTAACTAGACTCCTTCTTTTAGATAGCGCCAGACTTCAAGAAGAGGAGGCCTCTTTTAGATCCGAGCACAAAAGCTCTCGGCACTCACCTCCCCTGCCTCTTTACACAGAAGAACAGGCCAAATCAGCTTTAACCCTTCTCAAGCCGACTCCAATTAATACCAAAACTGAAGTTCTGCCAGGGGTCTTCGCTGAATGGTCGCTGATGGGCCACATCGTAGGAGCATGCTCTATCGCTTTAACTATCAACAATAAACGGATCGTCTTCTCTGGTGATATCGGTCGTTACGACCAACCTATTCTTGTTGATCCTCAGCCAGCGACCTTAGGAGATCTACTTCTGATTGAGTCAACCTATGGCGACAGACTTCATGACATAGAGGTTGACCCACACGAACGCTTAGCGAACATAATCAACCGCACCAGTAAACGCGGCGGAGCGGTAGTCATCCCTAGCTTTGCCGTTGGTCGTACGCAAACGATCCTCTACTACTTAAGGGAGCTCAAGGCGGCGAAGCGTATCCCTGACATACCTGTGATTATAGATAGCCCGATGGCGCGAGATGCCACATCGATCTACCAGGGACACACAAACGAGTACGACGCCGCCGCGCTTGCTCTCCTAAGAAAAGGATTCCAACCTTTCCAGGTTCCCAAGATGTATTTTACCCGTGAGCGCGCCGAGTCGATTAAGCTTAACTCGATACACGAGCCGATGGTGATTATATCAGCGAGTGGAATGCTTACAGGTGGTCGTATCTTACACCATCTGAAGCACCGCGTATCAGATGAGCGCAACACGATCCTATTCGTCGGATTTCAACCCCCTGGATCGCGTGGTGATTGGCTTAAGCGCGGCAATACAACGATGACTCTCTTTGGTGAAGAAGTTCCGGTACGCGCTGAGATTCAAGAGATGAGCGGTTTTAGTGCTCACGCCGATAAGAACGAGCTACTTAGGTGGTGCCAGTCGTGCGTAGGAACACCAGGCAAGGTCGCCGTTGTTCACGGAGAGCCTGAGAGCGCTAAGACCTTCAGCGCCACACTAAGCCGCGAGCTTGGATGGAATACCGTGGTGCCTGGCTATGGTGAGCTTATTGAGGTGTAGGCGAGTTTTGCTTACTAGTAAAAAAAGTCTCACGAATCGAATTTACCGAATAACATCCATTTCCCCAGGCCCAGAGTAATGCCGCCACGCCGATTAGCGTTGGGACTAGCGAAGCGCTCGCTACCCCCAACGAGATCATCGCCGCTCCACTGAAGAAGTTACCTATGCTAGTAAATGTTACTGGTAACGGTTTGCCCCATTTGCCAGCACCATTAAAAACAGAACATATTCCGAAGAACGCTCCCAATAACGTAAAGCTACTGCCCGTCGCGGTTAAGGCCAACTGAGAGCCCGAGACGGCACTTGAAAGAGCTCCGGCTTTGTAGAAAGTCCATCCGTAGAGCAGCACATTAACGTTAGAGAATATAGCCCCCGGATCACTTAAAAACGTGCGTACACCAGCAGGTATCTTCGACCAGATCGTTGTGGCGATTTTCTCAAGACCCCACGGCTCTCGGTTTAGGTGCAAAGCGTTTTTGTTGCAAAGAGCCGCTCCAGCGAACTCTCCAACCGCGGAAAAGCCGCAGACTAATATCTGAACCACATCATTCGCCGTGAGACCAAAATCCCGCCCCCCCGCCGCTAACCATCCTAAATAACCTAAAGCTGTCACCGCATAAGCCACACCGTTAGCGGCTAAGCATACTCCTGGCCGCGAGACCTTCTCTTTGATGAATCCACTAAAACCACTCAGCTCTTTTCGGGCCTCTAGTGGATCATTATTAATTCCTCCACTCAAAATGCCGCTAACGAATCCCGGCTTTGCCGAGTTCAGGAATGACAAAGCAGCAAGTCCCGCATAAACCACAGTTAGGACATGATTACCGAATTGCGCGATATAGAGTGTATTTCCTGCCCCTATCGCAAACGCTGGGCCGAATAACGCCCGAACTATCGATACTTCTGAACGAGGTGGTGGATTGGTATCAGTGTTACTATCGACGGCAGGACGATCTGATTTCTTACCAGTACTTGTACTATGGATCTGGGATTGCCGGGATGCGCCAGTGGAATTCGCTTGTTGTTGCCCAGGTTGACTCCCCTTTGACGCTGAGTGATCGTCTTGATTCCTAGAGCCCCCAAAACTAGCCATACTTCCTCTCCAAACTTCCGCTCTGCCGAACTAATCGCTGTTCGCTGATAGCCTCGAAAGAGTATCACAGATGCAACCGCTAAGCTTCACGCAGACCACCATTGAAATCAGCTAGTTATCAATAATATTCCCGCTATCAGAGCCAGAAACGACCGCCTGGATAAGCGATGTTATGACTGCAGCGTTCCAAAGAATCCGGTGAGTAGTTAAGAGATATTTACATCCCTACAAAAAAGGCTTAAAGTTTTCTCAGAAACCATCCGACCTCAAGTATAAGGGGCTTACAGTCATCAAAAAGCTACAGAAGGAGAGTTAATCCATGAAATCTTTCACTAGGAACTTAATCAAGTATGTGTGCTTAGGAATCGGCTTATTTGTCGCTGTTCAGGGCGCGGTGGCACAGAGCGGTGAAGCACTTAACTTTACATGCGTAGTTGCTAAGACATCTGATGGCACTAATTTCTCGACGATGGGTCGACCGGTGATCTGTCCTGTGACGGTTAGCTACAAGGAAACCGGTGGTTGGCGTAGCCGACTTTGGATCAATGCAGAGGGCATCTCAGCTGCCTGCACAATAAAATCCGGGGAGACTAGCTGCACCGGCACAATATCCGGCCCAATGTTAAAATTCGATCACGAGAATCAACAATATGGAACGGCACAGTCGCTGTTAACTGAAGCAGAGAGACTATCTGGTGGAGTATCGGTAAGACCGGACTATCCAACAGCGAATATAGATCCTGACATCAGGCAAATATCTGTATATCATCTATATGCCTTCCCTACCCCCACCAATCCTTATCACAATGCCGCGCTTCCAGGTGATATAAATGTGGATGGCAGAGTTGCTCCTAACGATGTTGCTCTTCTGGGGGAGTTTCTGTCGAGGAACAACTGGCGCGTCAATTTAGCGGCCTTGGGAAAGATAGAAGGAACAATGCCACCCTTTCCTGATGTTAACAACGACTGGCAGGTGACTATCGCGGACTACCAAGCCGTGGTCCGTGCTTTAAACAGAAAATAGCCTAACTACTCACCGGATTTAATAGCAAACCAACTGCCCCTCTCAGGATCTCAATCTGAATGATTACTTTCAGATAACCTACTGGGTTGGGGCCGTCATACCCCTAGCCAACCTATCTGCCAACTTAACAGCCTCCTCACGTATTTCGCGAACTGCTGTTATCTCCCAGAGCGATTCGCGCTGAAGAGGTCCAATCATAAATAACCGCGAGCTCCCAGGCGCGTCCTCCACGACCTCTCCGCCAAGACCGAGGGGGCCCATTTTGATTACGCCACGTTTCAGGATATTCTTAACAAGTTGATCACCTACTCTGTTCAGCTCTCCCTCAGGACCAGCACAGAGGATCGCCCCGCCAAACGAGCGTTCCAGAAAAGCTCCACGGGTTTCTATCTTCACGTGAGCGCCGTTTGAGTCGCGTCTAATCTGCTTTAAGTGGCCCGCCAACACTGTCAGTCGGCCGTCTCTCTTAAGTGTCTCTAGTAAATCGTAGTGCGATTTAGGGATTCGATGTCTGTGGATCTCCCAGATCGGCCGCACATGACGCAAAAAACGTCTCTTATCAAGATACGAGAAGTTACGCCATATCTCCCGAAGATATGGACGTAGGGCAATTATTAATCCTTGGGATGATCCCTGCTCGCGTGCCAGTGACACCACAAGTTTCGTGAGCGAGCGAAGAGATAAACCAACTAGCGATTCAGGCGAAGGTAGCTGTCGCGAAGACTGAGAATCACCAGGAGGCTCGTGCGGAAGTGGTATTCGCCCATGTCGTGACAGCATCGTATAAGAACCTCGGAAACCACTCCCCTCGGCTTCAATAACGCTATCCACCGCTGTAAGACCACTTCCTAAAATCAATAGACTATCCGCTCGGGATAATGACTCGTATGTTTCACGCTTGTAAGGATCATAAAAAGTGGACGCCACTTCGACGCCGCAAAAGCTAACTCGCCGCAAGTTGCCCAAAGCAAGCACGCAGTAATCAGCGCTAAGAGCGGGCCTATCTTTAAGAACAACATCCCACGTATTTGTATCCGCCCGGAAAAGAAGATCTATCACCTCATCTGAAATAACGCGGAGAGACGCTCCGTTTTGATTGGTTGCATGGAGCCTCAATAGATCCTGAAGATAAGACCCGTAGAGTCTCCTTGAAATAAACTCATCCCCAGTGACAGATGGATCGTGACCCCGCATCCATTCAAGAAAACTGTCTTGCTCATCAGGGAAAGCCGACATGCCTCGCGCTAGCACGTTTAATTTACAGCGATCACTCGGCGGGTCATACGCGAGCCCTCTGGCAGCGGTAGGTGCGCGCTCGACAAGAATCACGTCGAGAGCAGGTTGACTGACGCGCCGCATAATCTGTAGGGCAGCTAGAGTACCGCTGCAGCCTCCTCCGATAATCACTATGGTGGTTGGGGTCATAGAAATACACGCGTTAGTTTGTAGCACAGCGGTGATAACATCTGAGAAATCACGGTCTACCGCGAATTAGCCTCCCCTATCTTAACCGCAACACCATTCCTAAATTCTTTAAGAACACAGGTAGTCTCAATCGCTCTAGACTGATTTGACGAGATTAGTCCGGTCGCCCCGGGGTAATCACGCACTCCGTTAAGGTGACTTAAGATCTCAGCTTCAGTTGGTGTCCTATTAATTTTCTCGACAATCTGCCCTAGGATCGATATCAGATCATACCCGAAAGCCGCCCTTATCGGTCTCTCCCCTGGAAACCTCGCAGTGAAACGTTCAGCGAACCACGACTGCGTATCAAACTGAGCGACAAAGGGCCTCCCCTCTACATTAATAGGCGGCTCCATTCCATCAAAGTAGCCGATTATCGGAGTAGCTATCTTCCTCTCAGACAGACGCCGCATGGTTTCAACTAGAGGCGCCCCAAAATGAAGCATCAAGATATAGTCACTTGGCCGCGCAAGAAGCTTTGAAATCGTTAAATTCAAATCCCCAGTCGAGCCCATAAAACGCTGATCGGTGGTCAATTCAATTCCATAATCCGCTACTACCTGAAGAAGATACTCGCGCCCAAACACCCATCCGGCCCCGGACTCATCAGTCATCAACGCCAGACGCCTTACCCCTTTTGAACGAAGAAAATCCAGCGTTGCTCGGACCCAGGTGACATAGGAACTCTCGAAGGTAAATGTGTGCGGAAACTCCTCCGCTACACGGTGATTCCAGCGAATACTGACATGAGGAGTTCTCCGCTGCTCAGCGATTGGGGCCACTGCTTCGGCCGTATCCCAGAGGCTAACAACGACATCAACGTGGTCGCTATTAATTAACTTTTGCGCCGCTGTAGCCGCCATCCGCGGAATTAGCTGGGTATCCTCCGAGATAAGCACTACCTCGGTTCCCTTCTTGGCTAGCTCCTCCTTTGCCATCTGAGCTCCTCGCTGGATATCGAGCCCATATCTCGACATCTCACCACTTAAAGGCAAAGCTAGACCAACAGTAATTCTGGGAGTTTCCGCCGAAACCTCAGACAAGACAAAAGTCGCGAAAGATAGCAAAGAGAGCAATAGTGGCCACAACGTGCGCGATACAGGCCAAGCTCGGGCAATCACCCGTTAAGCCCCCTCAAGCACACGACAAACGCGCTCAAACACCTCATCCACGGTTCCAACACCATCTACCTCACGGAGGCAATCCTGGTCCCTATAAAAAGCCGCTAGCGGCGCTGTCTGCGTCAGGTATACCTGATACCTATGAGCGGCAACCTCGGCTGAATCATCTGACCTTCCGCCCTGGCTGGCTACACCACGGCTCTTGATCCGATCCATGATAACCTGCTGCGGAACAGTAATCTGAACCACATGAGTAAGAGGCGTAGCAGCTCTTGCCAAAATAACATCTAGCATCTCTGACTGATTGATAGTGCGAGGAATGCCATCGAGTAGAAAGCCCTTAGCGCAATCAGGACGCTCTAGCCTGTCCTTAATGATCGCCATAATCAGATCATCAGTTACCAGCTCTCCAGCATCCAAGGTAGCCTTCACCTTTAACCCTAGCGGTGACTGAAGCGCCACCTGCTCACGCAAGATCTCTCCCGTTGAGATGTGTGGAATGGCGTACTTCTTGGTAATAAGAAGAGCCTGTGTGCCCTTTCCCGCTCCTGGTGGTCCTAAAAGAACGATCCGCATATCTTCCTCCGTGATTTACCGACCGGATTAAACGACTGAGACTATCGACGAACTAATCTGTTACGTGTGTAACTAGCAGAGCCAGCACCACCACGCACTTTGGAGTTTTTGGACATAAAGGCCTCGTAATTGCGAGCAACTAACATCGACTCGATCTGAGAAGCCGTATCCAAAGTAACTCCCACAACGATCAGCACGGCTGTGCCGCCAAAGACGTAAGCGAACTGCGACGCCCCCATCTGTAGGTAAATAACCTGCGGTAATACACAAACTAGAGATATGTATATCGCGCCCCAGAGGGTCAGTCTTGTGAGAACCGCGTAGAGGTAATCAGCGGTCTCTGCCCCAGGTCGCACCAGAGGGATAAAGCCACCGTTCTTCTTAAGATTATCAGCCACCTCAGTTGGGTTAAACACAACCGCCGTATAGAAGAAGCTAAACAGAACGATTAGCGCTACGTAGATACCCTCATATCCCCATGAACCAGGAGTAAAGAACTTACCAAAAGCCGAGAGATCTGCCCCTGGAAGAACAGTCACCAAAGTAGCTGGAACCATCAATATCGCTGACGCGAAGATCGGCGGGATAACTCCAGTCATATTTAACTTAAGTGGCATGTACTGAGTTTGCGCCTGTGTCATCCGCTTACCGACCATCCGCCTCGGATACTGAACCGGGATCTTTCGGTGAGCGCGCTCAACGTAAACGATCGCGTAGATCGAGAAGAGCGAGAAGAGAATCAGCGCGATAATAGTGAATGGCGAGACCTCACCTGTGCGTGCGAGCTCAACAGTTGAACCAAACACAGACGGCATGCGCGCGGCGATACCGGCGAAGATAATAAGGCTAGTCCCGTTTCCTAATCCGCGCTCAGTAATCTGTTCACCAAGCCACATTACGAAGGCTGTTCCAGCGGTTAAAGTGATCATGGTCACAAGCTCAAAGCTCAAACTTGGAGTGGCAAGTCCTTTAGATTCAAGAGCGCGAGCTATCATGTAACTCTGAAAGAGCGCCAAGAGAATAGTTCCCTGACGAGTGTATCTCGTAATCACTCTACGACCAGCATCTCCCTCTTTTTTAAGATTCTCCAGGTGCGGAAAGCTTGGGGTTAAAAGCTGAATGATAATTGACACCGTGATGTAAGGGGAGATTCCGAGGGTGAAGATCGAGAACTGTTCAAGAGCTCCTCCTGAAAACAGGTTGATTAAACCGAAGAGCGTATTAGCGTTTGACTCAAACATCTGGCGAATCTTATCGACATCGACACCAGGCGTAGAAACGAACACTCCAAAGCGGTAGACAGCGAGCATTCCAATAGTAAAAAGAAGTCGCTTCTTTAGCTCTGGAATCTGAAAAAGGGCTAACAAGCCGTTCATGCAATACCTTTTATAAATTAAATCCTTAGAATCTTAAGTCTGCACTATACGTTTAAACAGGCCATTCGCACAGTGATCTTCAGATACTTGTGGTCAAAAAATCAGCTTAAAAAACTACGGACCGCCCAACCTGACAAAAGCAGATCGGCGCGGTCCGTGCATAGTCAGCAACTAATATAGCTACCTTATACCAACTCCACCGTGCCACCAGCCGCCTCTACCTGAGCGCGCGCCTGGGCCGATATGGCGTTAACCTTAACATGTAACTTCTTAGTCAGCTTCTCAACATCCGAGAGAATCTTTACGCCTGCGCGCTCAGAGCGCTTCTTGGCGTATCCAAGCGACTGAATCTTTGCAACATCGACAGTTGTTCCGTTCTCGAGACGCTCTAGTACCGACAAGCGCACGATCGAGTAAACGTTATTCCCACGAACCTCTGTTCGAGATGTGAATCCTACCTTAGGAAGACGTCGGTAAAGAGGCATCTGACCTCCCTCGAATCCTGGGCGAATCTTGCCACCGGAACGAGCCGTCTGGCCCTTACCACCTTTACCGGAGGTCTTTCCGTGACCAGATCCCTCTCCTCGCCCTACCCTGGTACGCGGCTTACGCGCCCCTGGCATCGGCTTTAAAGTATTCAAAGTTAAAACATTCTTACTGGCCATAACCGACCTCACCAACTACACGCAAATCGCAATTACTTAACAGGAGTTACTTCAACAAGGTGTTTAACAGAGTTAATCATACCCTGCACACTTGGATTGAGTGCCAACTCCTTCTCCTTACCGATCGCTCCGAGGCCTAGGGCCTTGAGCGTCCTAATCGTCGTAGGATTACGACCGATCTTACTTCTTAGCTGCTTTACTCTTACCTTGCTCATAATCAAACCTACTTATCACTCTTTCTGATTAGAACGGACGATATCCCATGTCCTCTAGCTTGAGTCCACGCACCGCTGCTACAACCTCAGGCTCCTCTAGACCAAGGAGTCCAGCAATCGTAGCTCTCAAAACGTTTTGAGCTGTGCTCGAACCGATGCACTTTGTGCGGATATCCTTAATGCCACAAGCGTCCATTACTGCACGAACCGCAGCACCTGCGATTACTCCAGTTCCTGGCGAACCTGGCTTCAGAATAACGGTCGTTGGACCGGACTTACCCACTATATCGTGAGGTATCGTTGTTCCCTTTAACGGGATCTTGACCAGCCGCTTGCGGGCTTGCTCTGATGCCTTCCGAATAGCGTCTGGCACCTCAACCGACTTGCCAAGACCGAAGCCGATATGACCACGTCCATCGCCCGTAACAACGAGTGCGCTGAAGCTGAATCGGCGACCACCCTTACTAACCTTAGCGACACGGTTGATACCAACGGTCTTATCAGTGAGCTCACCGCACTGCTCTACGGTTACCCTACGATCATCGAGTTTCTTCTTAAAAGCCATACACCACCGATTAAAAATTCAAACCACCCTCACGAGCCCCATCAGCAAGCGCCTTAACACGTCCCGCGTAAAGGAAACCATTGCGATCGAATACAACCTGAGATACCTGAGCCGCTTTAGCGCGCTCCGCTAGCACCATTCCTACCGCACGAGCTGCGCTTACAGACTTTGTGCTGCCCTTGGCACCATCTTGTCCTTTAACAAGACTTGCAACCTTAGCCTGAACATCCTTATCAAGTGTGGATGCGCTTGCTAATGTCTTATGTCCATCATCAGCAATCACCTGTGCGTAGGTGTGCTTAGAGCTACGGAATATGCTCAAGCGAGGCTTCTGGGCACTGCCCTCGACCTTTTGACGAATTCGTAGCTTTCTCTTCGCTCTAGCTGTCTTTGCTATCTTCTTACCTTGCGTTGCCATACGGCCCCCACTCCTAACTGCTTCTTAACCTATCTATTACTTCTTACCTGTCTTACCAGCCTTACGACGTATCTTCTCATCTGAGTACTTGATACCCTTACCTAGGTAAGGCTCTGGAGGCTGAACATCACGAACCTTCGCTGCAAAAGTCCCTAAAGCCTCACGGTCATTAGACTCGAGGTCGATCAGGTTCTTATTCACTGTGCACTTAACTGCGTCAGGAATTACCATCGTTACATCGTGTGAGAATCCGACACTAAGAACCAGGTTCTTTCCCTGCAGCTTCGCAACGTAACCCACTCCATTGAGCTCAAGGGTCTTCTTCCATCCTGTGCTCACGCCCTTAACCATGTTATTTATGGTCGCGCGAGTTGTTCCATAGTCCGCTTTTGACTGAGCATCCGCTCCAATCAGGGACACAGCGAACTTGCCGTCATTAAGCTCAACCTTTACTCCAGGTCTTACTGTGTAAGACAGCTTCCCCTTAGGACCCTCAACAGACACCACAGCGCCTGAAACCGCGCCCTTAACCCCTTGTGGAAGCGCTACTGGCAACTTACCGATACGTGACATACGACACCTCTAAACAAATCAAGCCGCGATTCTCATCGCGAAAAAACTCTATCCAACTAGAGCTATAACCTCTCCACCGACCTTGCTTCTTCGCGCCTCGTTATCTGTCATAATTCCTTTAGAAGTAGACACGATAGCTATGCCAAGACCGCTGCTAACCTTTGGTAAACTCTCAACCTCGAAATACTTCCTGCAGCCAGGCTTCGACACACGCTCAACACGCGAGATCATCGGCTTGCCGCTCGTGTAGTACTTAAGACCAACTCTTAAAGCTGCACGCTTATTAGCGTCTTCAGCACCCTCAAAGCCCTCTATCAACCCCTCTCGCTTTAACACCTCTAAGATACTCTTATTCATCTTAGAAGAAGTCACCAACACTGACCTGTGACCAGCACGTTGACCGTTTCTGATCCGGGTGATCATATCTGACACGTGATCGTTTATCATAACACCTACCTCGATTAATTCTTACGGAACGGCATTCCCATTAACTCTAATAACTCAAAACCCTCTTCGTCGGTCTTTGCCGTAGTGACGAAGGTGATATCCAATCCACGAATCTGGTCGAGCTTATCAATCTCAACTTCTGGGAAAACGATCTGCTCTTTGAGTCCCATTGTGTAATTACCACGTCCATCGAAGCCCTTACGAGGAACACCCCGGAAGTCGCGCACACGCGGCAAAACCACTGAAACAAATCGATCCAAGAAGTCATACATACGACGCTTGCGCATCGTTACCATAACTCCAATTGGTAGCCCCTCACGCAACTTGAAAGCCGCTATCGACTTCTTAGCGCGCGTCACCACTGGCTTTTGCCCGCTGATGCGGTTCATCGCGTACTCAACAAACTGAATTGCCTTTGAGTTGTTGACTGCGTCGCGAACTCCAGTATTCAGAACTATCTTGTCAATCTTTGGCACCTGCATCGGCGAAGAGTAGTTAAACTTCTTCATCAAGGCTGGTACTACTACCTGTGTGTAATGCTCAGATAAACGATTCATATTACCTCTACTTCGCCTCAAGCTGGACGAACTTGTCACTCTTCGGATCTCTGTAACCACGAACACGCTTTCCGTCAGCGGTTACATCTTTCACTAAACGAACAGGACGCTTCAGCGCCTCGACGTAATACATTACGTTCGAGATGTGAACAGACCTCTCAACTTGAATCTTGCCTCCCTGCTCACCTGGAGCAGTTGCGCGCTTATGCCGGGTGAACAAGTTTAAACCATCGAGGATTACTCGGTCGCACTTGTCGCCAACGATCGCTTTGATCTTTGAGACCTGTCCCTTGATCGCCCTCTTGTTCTTGTTTCCACCGGCGATAACCATCACCGGGTCACCCTTCTTGAGGAAGGTAGGAACCTTCTTAACCTCTTGCTTCTTTGCTTTCTTAGCAGCCACGATTTACCTCCTCACCTACTACAGAACTTCCGGAGCCAACGAAACGATCTTCATAAACTTCTTACCACGTAGCTCACGAGCTACTGGACCGAAGATACGAGTACCTTTCGGCTCAAGAGAATCATCGATCAGCACCACGCTGTTATCGTCGAAGCGGATGTACGATCCATCCTCGCGACTAACTTCTTTAGCTGTTCGAACAACAACCGCCTTGTGAACTGAACCCTTAGCGATCTTCGAATTCGGGGTCGCCTCACGAACTGCCACTACGACAATATCACCTACACTCGCGTAACGACGACGGCTTCCGCCTAACACCTTAACGCAAACAACTTTTCGAGCGCCCGAGTTATCCGCTACCTCAAGCAAAGATTTAAGCTGAATCATAACCTGTACCGCCTAATAAAATTTTATCCCGTTACTCAGCCTTCTTGAGAACGGACTCTAACTTCCACCTCTTCAACTTGCTCAGAGGCCTCGTCTCAACGATCCGCACACGGTCACCAATGCCACACTGGTTTGACTCATCGTGAGCATAGAACTTCTTGGTCCTACGAACGAACTTGCCGTACGTAGAGTGACGAACTTGCCTGACAACCGACACAACGATCGTCTTGTCCATCTTGCTGCTCACAACGATACCGTCCTGGGTCTTACGCAAACCTCTGGTGTTTGCCTCTTTCGACGCCTCCGTCTGCTCTGACTTGGCTTTTACTGCCTTTTTCTTTGTCTCTGCCATAAAGCTTCTCGCACTACCTATTTACTGAACTCATTATCTAAATACTTAGTTCCTTAAGCAAACGCCCACTAAGCTGCCTTGCTCTTTTTTTGGGTCAGAGCCGTCTGCACTCGAGCTAGCTCCTTCCTGTTAGTCTTAAGAAGGTGCGATTTGTCCAGCTGCTTTGACGCCTGCTTAAAACGCAGACGCATCTGCTCCTCCGCTAGCTTTTTCGCCTTCTCCTGGAGCGCTCCCGCATCCAAACTGTTGATTTCCTTTAGAAAATCTTTGCGCTTCATAACTCTTACCTACTTCCTACTGTCCGTAAACAACGTCCAGGCAATTACCGGCTGACTCGCTGCTCGCTTTCATAAAACGAGGCCGCAATATGCCGGTTTCCTGGTTTTAAATCAAGGTGCTGCTGCGGATTACTACCTTTGTCTTTATCGGCAACTTTGCGGCCGCCAACTCTAAAGCCTCCACGGCTATCTTCTCGGCAACTCCCGTAACCTCATACATCAGGCGCCCCGATTTAACCTCGGCTACCCAAGTCTCAACGGAACCTTTTCCCTTACCCATACGAACCTCAGCTGGCTTCTTGGTAAGTGGCTTATCCGGGAAGACCTTGATCCAGACCTTTCCACCACGCTTGAGGTGACGAACCATCGTCTGACGAGCTGCCTCAATCTGACGATTGGTGACCCATCCTGCTTCCATAGCGCGGAGGCCGAATTCACCGAACTCAAGTGTGCATCCACGCGTCTCCTTAATCTTAAGGTGGCGGTAAAGCTTCATCTGCTTGCGATAACGTGGTTTCTTTGGCTGTAACATACTCTACTCCGAATACTCTTTATGGCCGACCCGACCTTACATCTGGATAGCCTCTGCCGCAGGCTCCTCACCTGGGGCGAACTTCTCACCTTTGAAGACCCAAACTTTAACGCCGATGATTCCGTAAGTTGTACTCGCCTCAGCGAAACCGTAATCAATATCAGCGCGTAAAGTGTGAAGTGGGACACGTCCCTCCTTAGTGGCCTCTGTACGGGCGATCTCCGCTCCATTCAAACGACCAGAAACACGGATCTTAATTCCCTCAGCTCCTACACGTTGAGCCCTTCCAACAGCATCTTTCATCGCGCGTCGGAAGTTAACACGACGCTCTAACTGGAAAGCGATTCCCTCAGCGACTAGCTGAGCGTCCATATCAGCCTTGCGAGCCTCGATGATGCTTAAGTTCACATCTCGCTTAACAAGGTTTTTGAGATCCTTGCGAAGATCCTCGATGTCCTTACCCTTCTTACCGATGACCAAACCTGGCTTTGCTGTGTATATGTTTACTTTTACACGAGCAGCTGCGCGCTCAATCTCAACCTTGGCGATACCAGCGGCGTGTAGCTTAGCCTTCACAAACTTGCGGATCTTAACGTCCTCGCCGATATACTTGGCTATATCCTTAGCGGCGAACCACTTAGACTGCCAGCCCTCGATGATACCAACTCGCAAACCGCGTGGACTAACTTTTTGTCCCATAACAGAGCTCCCTTCCTACAAACTTATTTCTCACCGACTACAATCGTCATGTGTGACGAACGCTTACGAATTGGATTAGCACGACCGTGAGCCGCTGGCATATAGCGCTTAAGCGTACGACCTTCGTCTACCCAACTCTTCGTAACCCAAAGAGTGTCCACATCAGCGCGTTGCTGCTCACGAGCGTTAGCGATTGCCGACTCCAACAACTTGTGCGCCAACTTAGCTCCCTTTTTAGGAGAGAACTTTAGGATCGCCAAAGCTGGCTCAACTTGCTTGCCGCGGATTAAATCCACAACTAGACGAGCCTTACGCGGCGACATCCTGATGTGACGCAATGTAGCAGTAGCTACCTCGCTGTTCTTGCTTCCCTGATTTTTTGTCTTCTTAGCCATAGCCGATGACCTTCACTTACACGCTAAAAACTTACTAGGCCGCCGCCTTCGCTGAGTGACCGTGGAATGTTCGGGTTGGGGAGAACTCTCCCAACTTGTGCCCGATCATATTCTCGGTAACAAACACGGCGTTGAACTTCTTGCCGTTGTGGACCGCGAACGTCAATCCGATCATATCCGGAGTGATCGTTGAGCGACGTGACCAAGTCTTGATTGGCCCCTTATGAGCACCTGACTTAGCGCGCTCAATCCACTTGAGCAAACTGTTATCTACAAATGGTCCCTTCTTAATGGAACGAGCCATAGCTTCCCCCTACTCGACTACTTAGTACGCTTACGAACAATAAATTTCTGTGTACGCTTGTTGGTGCGAGTCTTGAGACCCTTCGCCAACAAACCTGTACGAGAACACGGATGTCTTCCACCCTTGGACTTTCCTTCTCCTCCGCCCATTGGATGGTCGACTGGATTCTTGGTAACTCCGCGATTGTGTGGACGACGATTTAGCCAACGGCTTCTTCCCGCCTTTCCGATCACCCTATTCTGGTGATCAGGATTGCTCACCGAGCCGATCGAAGCATAACACTCAACCGACACCTTACGCATCTCTCCTGACGGTAATTTTACAGTTGCGTAGTCACCCTCTTTAGCTACCAATTGAGCAGCCGCGCCGGCGGAACGAACTAACTGTGCTCCACCTTTGATCTTTAGCTCAACATTATGGATATTTTCTCCAAGAGGAATCGACTTAAGCGGCAGGGCGTTTCCTGGCTTAATCTCAGCATCCGGCCCAGCGCTAATCACCTGCCCAACAAATAGACCCTGTGGAGCTAGGATGTAACGCTTCTCGCCATCGGTATACGTTACCAAAGCGATACGAGCAGTACGATTTGGATCGTACTCTACCGAAGTTACAGTCCCCTTGATGCCCGCCTTATCGCGGCGGAAATCGATGAGACGGTAACGGCGCTTGTGACCACCACCCTTGTTGATGTTGGTGTTGCGGCCGTAGTTATTACGTCCTCCTGTACTGGAGTACTTAGCCAAAAGACCCTTTTCCGGCCTATCGGTCGTAATCTCCGAGAAATCCGATACCGTCAGATAACGACGGCTCGGTGTTGTTGGTCTAAAACTCTTAACAGCCATAGCTTAGCCTCTTACTTGATTAAAGCCCTTACCAAATCCCTAAATTAAAGTCCCTCTACCAGGTCAATCTTACTTCCCTGGGCTAAAGTGACGTACGCCTTCTTGTAACCAGCACGACGGCCGCTTCCACGCGCAGTGCGCTTTAGCTTGCCTTGGAATGTGCAGGTTCTCACCCCGTCTACCTTTACTGAGAAAACCCTCTCAACCGCACCACGGATATCCTCCTTGGTAGCACGTGGATCGACACGAAGAGTAACAACCCTTCCTGACTCACCTACGAGAGCGCCCTTCTCACTGATTACAGGGGAAAGGAGTACTGCGTAATCGTTTACGCTCGCTGCCGGGGCTTTTTGATTCTTCTTATTAGCCATAATTATACCTCTATTAAGCTCGCCTCAAAAACAACTACGCGGCAACCGCTTCTCCAGCACGCGCCTCAAGCTCGGCCAAAGCCGCCTGTACGCACACTACATTAGCGCTGTTAACCAGGTCGTACACGTTAACTCCAGCCACCGGTACAACAGTCACATTCTCGATATTCCTTAGTCCCAAAACGAACTTGGCCTTCTCATCGGACTCCACGTTTGGAACTATTACTAATGTCTTAGTGCCGTAAACTCCAACGCTCTTGAGCAGAGCTACGGCATCCTTGGTCTTACCGGTAGCACCTGCTACCGACTCAAGAACACAGAATGTGCCCTCTGAAGCCTTTGCCGAAAGGGCCGAGCGAAGAGCTCCCTGGCGCATCTTCTTTGACATGCGGAACTCGTAGCTACGCGGCGTTGGTCCGTGAACGATAGCTCCACCAACCCATAGTGGCGAGATGATCGATCCGGCGCGAGCATTTCCTGTACCTTTTTGCTTAAAAGGTTTCTTGCCCCCACCCTTCATCTCACTACGAGTGAGAACATCGTGTGTTCCTGCACGGCGCTTAGCGCGTTGCCAGCGAACCGTTCCGTGAACAAGCTCAGCTTTTACTTGAGCCTGGAAAACAGCCGGAGTGAGCGCTACTGAGCCCTTCTCTTTGCCCGCGGCGTCATAAATCTTTGCGTTTGCTTTATCAGAAGTCATAGCAATACCTCCTCTGCCCCCTGTTACTTCCCACCCTTAATCGCTTTGCGGATAACAACTAAGCTTCCGCGAGCGCCAGGTATACCACCCTTGATAAGGATGATATTCTCCTCTGGACGAACACCAACCACCTTGAGGTTCTGAACCGTTACGTTCTCTCCACCCATGCGGCCTGGCATCCTCTGCCCCTTGAACACACGTCCCGGGAACTTACGGCATCCGATTGCTCCTACGTGACGACGAACCTCGTGCGTACCACGTGTCATCGGCTGTCCCTTCATCCCGTGGCGTCTAACAACTCCCTGGAATCCGCGACCGATTGAGACACCAGAAACATCAACTGTCTCTCCATCCTTGAAAACATCGGATACGGTAACCTCTTTACCCACCTCATTCCAGCCTAGTCCCTGCGCATCACAGCGAACCTCTTTGACGTGGTAGAAGGCGCCCTGTGCAGCCTTCTTAAACTGGCCCAACTCTGCCTTTGTGCAGCGCTGTCCCTTCTTTGGCTCGAATCCGAATTGCACTGCGCTGTATCCGTGAACGTCTTGTCCACGAACATCCAACACATAGCAAGGACCGGCCTGTATGATCGTAACCGGTATGCTCTGGCCCTCTGGAGTAAATACTTGGGTCATCCCCAATTTCTTTCCAAGAAGCCCTTCTGGAAAATGCTTTGACGTAGTCATGAAGAGGTCCTCCCTCGTTTAAACTTTAGCTGTTGGCCGTTATTAGTGAAGCTTGATCTCAACATCGATTCCGGTCGATAGCTCAAGCTTACCTAGCTCATCGATCGTTTGCTGCGTTGGCTCAAGGATATCCAACATCCTCTTGTGAGTTCTGATCTCAAACTGTTCGCGCGACTTTTTGTCGACGAACGTTGACCTGTTGACAGTAAACTTCACAATCCTTGTTGGAAGTGGGATCGGACCAGCCACACGTCCGCCTGTGCGTCGTACTGTCTGAACTATCTCTCCGACTGCTGCGTCGAGAAGTTTATGGTCGTACCCTTTTAATCTGATTCTTATTAACTGCCCGCCAATCATGGCTCACCCTCACACGTTTCGAATTTAGAAAATCAGCGATCTAAAAAACCTTAACTAAAACAGACTAAAAAGCCGCGGCGGCGCTTCAGAGCCGCCGCGGCTCATATCAGTATAATTACTCGATAATATCGGTAACTACACCTGAACCTACCGTCCTTCCACCCTCACGGATAGCAAAACGGAGAGTCTTCTCAATACCGATTGGCTGATACAACTCAACATCCAAGTTGATATGATCACCCGGCATTGCCATCTCAACTCCGTCTGGGAGCTTGATGGAACCAGTTACGTCTGTTGTTCTGAAGAAGAACTGTGGACGGTAACCAGAGAAGAACGGCTTATGACGGCCACCCTCTTCCTTCTTAAGGATGTAAGCCTCAGCCTTGAACTTCTTGTGCGGTCTTACGCTGCCAGGGACACAAAGGATCTGACCACGCTCAACATCATCACGCTTGAGACCACGGAGGAGACAACCAACGTTGTCACCAGCATGTCCCTCGTCAAGAAGCTTCTTGAACATCTCAACGCCTGTAACTACGGTCTTGGTTGTGTCGCGGAGACCAACGATCTCAACTTCCTCACCAACCTTGATCTTACCACGCTCAATACGTCCTGTAGCTACTGTTCCACGACCAGCGATAGAGAATACATCCTCTACCGGCATTAGGAACGGCTTATCGATATCACGCTGTGGAACAGGGATGTACTCGTCGATAGTAGCAAGAAGCTTGTCGAAAGCTCCTACGCCGATATCGCTCTGCTCACCCTGAAGCGCCTTGAGAGCGCTACCACGGATAACTGGAGTGTCAGCACCTGGGAAATCGTACTCAGAGAGAAGGTCACGAACCTCCATCTCTACGAGATCAAGCAACTCTGGATCATCTACTGTGTCGACCTTGTTTAGGAACACAACGATCTTAGGAACTCCTACCTGACGAGCCAAGAGGATGTGCTCGCGAGTCTGAGGCATAGGACCATCAGAAGCGCTTACAACCAGGATCGCGCCGTCCATCTGAGCGGCACCTGTAATCATGTTCTTTACGTAGTCAGCGTGGCCCGGGCAATCTACGTGAGCGTAGTGGCGGTTAGCTGTCTCGTACTCTACGTGGGCGCTGGCGATCGTAACGGTCTTGGAATCGTCACGGACGGTTCCACCCTTAGCGATATCCTTGTACGACTTCACAGTAGCGAGGCCTTTAGCTGCCTGTACGGCAACGAGGGCTGCTGTTGTTGTCGTCTTACCATGGTCAACGTGACCGATAGTACCAACGTTAACGTGTGGTTTGGTTCTATCAAATTTCTTGTTAGACATTATTCTCTCCGGTTAATTAGGACACCATTAAAAACATCACTTACTTACTACACTCTCCATGACGTGTGTCGGCACGGCAGCATAGTGGTGGTACTCCATAGTGAAGGTGGCTCGCCCCTGTGAGTTTGAGCGGAGATCCGTCGAGTAGCCGAACATTTCGGCCAGAGGAACCTCACACTTCACCGTCTGCGCGCCAGCTCTAGGCTCCATGCCAAGAATTCTTGCGCGTCGTCGGTTCAGGTCACCCACGATGTTGCTGATAAAATCATCGGGACACACCACCTCAACCGACATGATCGGCTCAAGTAGTTGTAACTTCGCCTTCCTGCAAGCATCCTTAACACACATGGAGCCAGCGATCTTGAAGGCGATCTCACTCGAGTCAACTTCATGGAAGCTTCCGAAGTAAAGTGTCACACGCATATCGATAACTGGGAATCCAGCCAAGATACCCCCTTCGAGGGCCTCGACTACTCCGTCTTCGACTGCTGGTATGTACTCCTTCGGGATGACGCCTCCCTTAATCTCATCAACAAACTCAAATCCTTTGCCAGCCTCAAGCGGCTCTACACGCAGAAGTACGTGACCGTACTGTCCGCGACCACCCGTCTGCTTGGCGTACTTGCACTCGGCCTCAGCCTTATTAAGAATAGTCTCACGGTAAGCCACCTGTGGCTTACCTACAGTCGAATCAACTCCGAACTCGCGGAAGAGGCGCTGCTTGATAATATCAAGGTGTAGCTCTCCCATTCCTGAGATGATCGTCTGGCCTGACTCTTTATCAACACTCAACTTAAGAGATGGATCCTCTTTCGCTAACTTCATTAGCGATAAGCCCATCTTCTCCTCATCGGCCTTGGTCTTAGGCTCGATAGCTACACTGATAACTGGGGGAGGCGCTTCTATACTCTCTAAAACGATCTGGTGGATCTCGCAGCAGAGCGTATCACCGGTGATCGTCTCCTTAAGACCAACTGCTGCTCCGATATCACCTGCTGGAACCTCTTTTACCTCCTCACGCTTGTCTGCGTGCATGCGAACTACACGCCCGACACGCTCTCGCTTTCCACGAGTTGAGTTAAGGATTGAGGTTCCCGCTGTTACAGTACCTGAATAAACTCGGAAGAACGTAAGGATACCAACATAAGGGTCCGTAACGATCTTGAAAGCCAAGGCAGCTACCGGAGCGTCTGGATCAGCCTGCCGCTCAACGACAACCCCTTCCTTGCTGCTTGGGTCGATTCCCTTAACTGCCGGGATATCTAGCGGGCTTGGTAAATACTCAATCACCGCATCTAGCAAAGGCTGAACGCCCTTGTTCTTGAACGCGCTTCCGCAGAGTACTGGGAAGAAGTTCATCGCGATTGTTCCCTTGCGAATACCAGCCTTAACCTCAGCCACTGTGAGGGTCTGGCCACGAAGATACTTCTCCATAAGAGAGTCGTCAGCCTCAGCCACACACTCTAAAATGAATTCACGAGCTTTCTCTGCCTCGGCGCGCATCTCAGCTGGAACATCTGCTACCTCGAACTTAGCGCCCTTTGTCTCATCCTTGTAGATGATAGCGCGCATCTCAACGAGATCGATAACACCAGCGAAATCGCCCTCAGCTCCAATCGGAAGCTGAATAGGGAGCGCTTTAGCACCGAGCTTCTGACGAATAGAGGCAACCCCTCCGTGGAAATCAGCTCCGGTGCGATCCATCTTATTGATGAAGCAGCAACGTGGAACATTAAACTTGTTTGCCTGTCGCCATACGGTCTCTGACTGAGGCTCTACACCGCTTACAGCATCGAATACCGCAACAGCGCCATCGAGTACTCGCAAGCTGCGCTCTACTTCGATTGTGAAGTCTACGTGTCCTGGTGTATCGATTACGTTAATCTGATGCTCTGGAAACTCGCCGTTTGAACCCTTCCACTTACATGTAGTAGCGGCTGAAGTAATAGTAATACCACGCTCCTGCTCGAGCTCCATGTAATCCATGGTGGCCGCGCCCTCATGCACCTCACCGATCTTGTAATTGATACCGGTGTAGAACAGCACGCGCTCGGTAGTAGTCGTCTTACCAGCATCAATGTGGGCCATGATGCCGATGTTACGAACTTTACTTAAATCCTTCTTAGCCACGATCCTTAGACTCCAAACTCAAAAAGCTTCCAACCTGCTTACGCTACTACCACTTAAAGTGAGCGAAAGCCTTGTTAGCCTCTGCCATGCGGTGAGTGTCCTCACGTTTCTTAACCGCCGCACCACGATTCTGCATAGCGTCGAGAAGCTCGTTAGCGAGACGATCCGATAGATTTCGCTCGCTGCGGTTGCCAGCAGCTTCCTTAAGCCAACGTAAAGCTAATGACTGAGCACGGTCAGCTCTTACCTCTGTTGGCACTTGATATGTCGCTCCACCAACTCGGCGAGAACGAACCTCAACAACCGGCTTGATATTACCAAGAGCCTTGTGGAAACACTCAACAGCGTCCACACCAGTCTTCTTGGCCATCTGCTCAAGAGCTCCATAAAGAGCGCGCTCAGCAACGCCCTTCTTGCCGCTGTACATAATTACGTTGATCGCCTTACCAACGACATCGTCGCCGTAACGTGGATCCGGAAGAACCTCTCGCTTAAAATCGCGCTTCTTTCGTGACATAGTTCCCTCTTACGAAAAACTTAAAATACTGCTGCCTTCTTACTTCGGACGCTTAGCGCCGTACTTCGACCTACCCTGCTTACGGTCAGCTACGCCGTGAGACTCAAGCTTTCCGCGAATAATGTGATAACGAACTCCTGGAAGGTCCTTAACACGACCTCCTCTGATAAGAACAACTGAGTGCTCCTGAAGGTTATGACCGATACCAGGAATGTAGCTCGTTACCTCCATTCCTGTAGTCAGGCGCACACGCGCTACCTTTCTTAGAGCTGAATTCGGCTTCTTTGGTGTCTGTGTGTAAACACGTGTACAAACACCGCGCTTCTGCGGACATCGTACTAGCGCCGGCGACTTACTCTTGGCGCGCTTTTGGCGACGACGACTGCGAACTAACTGATTAATCGTTGGCATCTCTAGCCCTGTATCTCTACGTTAAACAACACTTTTTCTAGCGCGACTCTGTCCCCGTAAAGGGTTCAAAACCGCAGCCTCCATGCTCTCTGACTTACTCATTCCTGAAGCGCTTAGACCTCAATCAGAGCCTCCCCTTTTCAGGGTCGAGTCAGAAGCCGCACGGTGAGTATCATATTTCCGGGAGGAATAACAGATCCCCGACCGCAGGAAATGCGTACAAACCTTACTTTCTTGCGGAGGTCATGCAACTATGACCGCCACTTTCTAGCATTTAAATTTTACGAGTCCCCCGGTCAGAATGGTTTCACAAAAGCCGAGCGCAACTACTCGGGAAGTCGGGATACCTTCTGACGACTCTTCTGCTCTGATGGTACCGTCCGGGGGCGGCATTGCATCACATTTAAGTATCTGAAAGGAAAAGCTTTTCTTCTCCGTTCAGCCGCTTGCTTGTCTTTCTTTGATGCTGTTTAGGGCGTCATTTGATTGCAAGCGAACGCAGAACTTCGTCGCGAGTGATGGTGTAACATGCCCAAAATGCTGAGTCAAGGCACCCATCAAGATAAATCGTAGACTTAACGGACCAGCAGGTGGAATTTCGGCCCCAATCTGCTGTAGTATCAGACTGTATGACCTCAGATGCTTACAATTTTCGCCAACAGGTTACTAGAGGTAACCAAAGGGGCTCTATATCCCCTGCCGACAGTGGATATCGTAATCGTTATGCTTCGGCGCGCCTTGCTGAACAACAAGTCGAGGCGGCGATGCGGGAGCTGCGAGACCTCTTTGAGTTGGTTGAGAAGAACCCACGCGACAGAAAAGCCGCTGGCGACGCTATTAGACTAGCCTGGAAGGTATTATCGTTTCACGGGTTCACAGATTTTGACCAGATTAAGAATCTGCGTACCGAGGAGTGGCCATCTGTAATAGAACCTCAACAACACGCGTTAGTCTCGCTCTCTCTTGAGATCGTTGGATGGTATCAATTCGGATTGCGCCCGTACGACATCGACCGGACGGCGCGTATTTTTGATCGAGCCCTCGAGCTTACCCCACAAAATCAGAGAGCGCTTGAACGCTTTGCTGTTGTAGCGAACACGATTCAGCCCGAACATATCGGCGGATTAGCGAAATTCCCGAAGAAACAGAGGGAAACGGCTCTAGGTTATCGCCTACAGTGCAAACGCAAGATCGATAATATCCTGGTAGATGTGTTTGGTATTACCGAGGCGCACCTAGTCGGACAAGCCGGGCAATCAGTGACTGAGATTATAAGATCTCTCAACAACAAAGAACGCCGCTTTGTTTTTGAGATATTAGGACATCTTTCGAAGATTAACTCGGTCGTCGGAGATTTCTTCGGCAATGGAACTCAAGTCAGCCTGGGAACCGGAGCGGCCTGTTGTCAACTAGAGATTCTGGGACTGCCGAGAGATGTGGGAAATCTCCTTAAGCTTCTGGAGAGCCGCTTAGAGGAGAGTGACGGGACTGAAGTAGCCGGTGAGGAGACACCAAAGGTTTGTGAGATCTTAGAGACGATCGCTGAAATGTTTGAGTGCAAGTGGAGATTGTTCAAAAACAACTCAGCTCAGAATAGGGCGAGAGAGATACGGGAATTTTTTGTAAAACTACGAAGCTAAACCCCGCGCGAGTGATTTTTTAAAAAAAATCACTCGCGATTGCAGGATTTAAAGAGGGCTTTGGGACCCTACTCACTGTCGATAATTGGCCTTACTTTTTTTCTAGGGAATAGATCTACAACTGATAAAATTACCTGGGCCATTCCCGAATCATCAGTTTGGGATAACAAATTGGTGACGCCCCCTACAGCAGTACTTCGCGCTATTCTTTCAGGAGTTTCGGCTAACGAAGGACCTTCTTTAATATCTGCGGCGCTACCTAAAATAGTTTGTTGTTCATGCCTCGCTCGCACCTGCTCAATCATCTTATCATCTACCACGCGCCTTATTTGTATTCCGAGCCCCATACCGCACCTCTTTCTTCAAATTGTCATAATACCACACGAAGGTAACTGATGACCCTCCGATAATCAATGTTCGGCTCAGGCATGGGTCACACGAAGACTATACAGGGCAGATTATTACAGGTTAAAACGCTGCCGCCCGCACCACCTTAATCAACGGCTCAGGGAAGAGCCCGAATAGAACCACTGCTGCCGCACACAGTGCTATCGCCAACCCCGCCTCTGGAGCGACCTTAACCTCGCTAGGCTGTTTAGCCAATACTTCGCCAGTCCCCGCCCCTTCTTCCTGAAAGAAGATCGCCACCGGCACTCTAAAGTAATACGCGCACGCTAAAGCTGAATTCAGCGCTGCGATTATCGCCAACCCGTAAAACTCCGCTGAAAGCGCTGATGAGAAGAGGTACACCTTCCCCATTAATCCCGCTAAGCCAGGCGGCAACCCCGCCAAAGCTAGAAAGAAAAGAGTCATGCAGGTCGCCAAGAAAGGACTACGCTTGCCAAGCCCACGAAGCTCCCTAATATCATCAACATCTGGACCAAGAGCTGAGAGCGTCGCGAACGCGCCGATCGTCATCGCACAATACGAGATAAGATAATATATCGTAGCTCCGAGAGATTCAGGGGACGCTCCTGCTACAACTATTCCGATCAGCATATACCCCGCTTGAGCGACACTGGAATAAGCCAACATACGCTTAACGCTACTCTGACGTAACGCCGATAGGTTCCCCATCGTCATCGCTAAAATGCTGATTAACCAGAGTGGCCCAACTGCCCATAATTCAGTGAAGCCGAATGTGGTGACACAGACGCGAATTAACGTAGCCACCGCGGCTACCTTCACGATACAGCTCATAAAGGTCGTTACAGACGTTGGGGCGCCTTGGTACACATCTGGCACCCAGAAATGAAACGGGGCCAAGCCTATCTTGAATGTAATCCCCACCAATACCATCAGGAATGAAAGCGCGATAATCGGCGCACTAGAGTTGCTCGCATTAGCACTAGCAAAAGCCAGCGACCCAGTAGCTCCGTACCAGAGCGCTATGCCGTATAGAAGGAATCCTGAGCTGAAACAACCCAATAAAAAGTATTTCATCGCCGCTTCGGACGATCTATTTTCATGAACGCGAGAAGCGCACAGGCAATATAAGGCTAAAGACGCTACCTCTACGCCGATAAATAGGGTCAAGAAGTCAGCGGCGAAGATCATAATTAAAGCGCCGCAGAGCGACGTTACCATAAGGTAATAATACTCGCTTACAGTCGAGATCTTCTCACGTTCAAGCGAGCCTGAGGTTGCTACTATGCTGACTAGACCGGCCACACACGCGACTAGAGCTAGCAACTTAGATCCAGCGTTTACCGCTATCCCATAGGGAGCGGCGGCTGAAGAGTCCCCCAAACCAGAGGCGCACCAGATCGCTCCCGCTATAAGAAGAACCGCGAAGAGAGCCGATGCTTTGATGGCGTCGAGCAAACGGCCACCCAAAAGATACCCAAGACTCCCAACAGATAGGACCAGGATCGGAGCAAATGGAGCCAAAGCGTTCATAGTACTATTACCCTTCTTTAAGATTCCGAACTATCTTTCACGGAGCCTTCCGCTCCATCATTCAGAGACACCGAATGCACGTGCGAGTTAACCTTCTCGTCGTTTGAGATAAACCCGCGCTTTGGCGAAGCGCGCATATGCCTCTCCTCGGTTCCAGTGCTCAAACTTACCGAGGATTCAACAACAGATAAGACTCGCGATGGAAATATTCCCAAAGCTAAAACCATGACAGCGAGGGCTCCCATCACCACAACCTCAGCACCTCTTAGATCGCTCCTTCTGAGAGGAACCGTCTCAGAGCAACCACCGAACATCGTATTCATATAGGCCGTCAATGTGTAGACCGCGCCGATTATTACACCGAACATCGCCAGCAAACTCCACTGCGGATAGCTCTTCCAGGAGCCGATGAGGATCAAGAACTCACCAACAAAGCTACTTGTTAGCGGTAAAGCCACTGCGGCTACGCTAAATACCATCAGGAAGAAAGCTGTGACCGGCAACTTTGTCGCCAGACCACCGAGGCTCTCAAAATCGCTCGCCCCTTCTCTCTCAGTTAAAGCACCGAAAACAAGGAAAAGAGCCGCCGTCACTAATCCGTGACTTACCGCTTGGAAGACTGATCCAGTCACCGCCATATCACTCGCTGCCGCTATTCCAAGAATACAGAATCCTAAATGCGACAGGGATGAATAAGCCAATAGTGAGCGAACGTCTCGCTGAACAAGCGCTATGAGCCCTCCGTAGATAACTCCCACCGCGCCGATGGCCGCTATATAAGGTCCAAAGGTATGCATAGCATCGGGGAAAAGCGGCATAACGAACCGAACTATCCCATACAAACCAACCTTTCCAAGCAACGCCGCCGTAAAAGCCGCTACGCCGTAGGGGGCTTCGCGATAAGTATCAGCAAGCCAACCATGAAGTGGCACCGCTGGAATCTTCACGCCAAACGCCACTAAGAAGCAGAGACAGAGCAGGATCTGCTCGCCGTATGAAACCTTTGGCAAAGAGGTGAGAGTTGTAATCTCAAAAGCGAATGCTGAGGAACCAGCGTGCTGCTGCATCGCGCTAACGCCCTGCCATCCGAGATACAGGATCGCTAAAAACATAAACACCGATCCTGCCATAGTATAGAGCAGAAACTTAAGAGCCGCCTGCATCTTGCGCGCTCCACCCCACAGCACCATCGCTCCAAGCACAGGTATTAGCATTAGTTCATAAAACACATAAAACAGAACCAGATCAGTGGCTAAGAAAGCCCCAGTGACCGCTGCTTGTCCTAATAGAAGCAGGGCGTACCATGCTGGCCCGGCTGCCGCAGGTTTGTTAGCCCACGCGATTACCGCTACAGAAATAATTGAGGTTAACAGAGCAAAAACAAAAGAGAGTCCATCTAGTGTCAGATGAAACGAGATCCCCCATGAGGGGATCCACGGATAGCTCTCCTCAATCCTTAAAAAACCTTGCGGGTTGGCTAATCCGGCCACACCTATCGCGAGAACTATCACCAATGTCGCGACCGAACCTAAAAGAGCCCAGAGTCGGCACAAACGTCCCTGATTATCGCGCTCTTTGGCGAACCACGGCCCAAGCGCTATTAACGCCGCGAGAGCCGGTATAATTACAGTTGAACTTAAAGGAGGCCATGCTGCAGTCATTACGTCCCCTACCTCACACTTTAACAAATACACTTAGTAGGAACGCTATCGCTCCAAACATTATTAACACGTAAGTCGCTACCTGACCCGATGTTGCTCGGCAGGTCAGCTCGCCTACTGCGCGCGTTACTATCCCCACCGCGTTTCCACTCCCCTCAACGAAGGTCTGATTGATACCACGTGAGAGCGCCTGTGAGATGCCGGTTAACGGCCTTACTATCGACCGGTCGTACAACTCATCGATGAAATACTTACCAGCGAAGAGCCGCTCTAGAGGCCAGGCGATCGAGCTTATAGCGGAAGAGATAGCTGGAACAAAGAGATACATCACCAAAGCCAGACCGATACCTACGATCCCCGGAAGAGATCCGATGATGTAAGAGATCAACCCGCCCTCACTTTCAGCGTGTAACGACGTAGCCGGAAGTGGACCCGTTACATACTCCGGTAAAGAGTGATGTAGCCATAGACCTCCAACCACGGAGAGGAGCGCCAGAACAAGAACCGGGGCTGTCATCACAAGTGGAGCCTCGTGAGGATGCTCCGTCCCGCGATACGATCCCAGGAAGGTCATAATGAATGAGCGAGCCATGTACAGAGCCGTACATATCGCCACTAAAGTCGCCACCAAACTAAGAGTTGGCAAGCTAGCTGCGAGATAGACATTACTCGATTCAGCGAGAGCCTCGAAGATGGCGTGCTTTGAGAAGTATCCAGCTAGTGGCGCTATTCCCGCTATCGCTAATGTGGCTATTCCGTATGAGATACAGGTAAGCGGCATCTTCTTCGCCAGTCCACCCATTCGTCTCATATCCTGCTCGTGGTGACAGCCATAAATAACTGAACCAGCGCTCAAAAATAGACACGCTTTAAAGAAAGCGTGTGTTACCACATGAAACAGAGCCACCGCGTAGAATCCAGCTCCTACCGCCACAAACATAAACCCCAGTTGACTTACTGTTGAGTAAGCCAAGACCTTCTTTATGTCGTTTTGAGCTAGCGCAACCGTTGCTGACAGAGCCGCCGTTGCTATAGCCACCCACATAATCATCGCTGGAACGAACGGATCAAGCTCTATAACCCCGTGCATACGTCCCATTAGGTAAATACCAGCCGTCACCATCGTCGCCGCATGGATTAGAGCTGATACAGGAGTGGGACCGGCCATCGCGTCAGGAAGCCATGTAAAGAGTGGAAGCTGAGCTGACTTTCCAGTAGCCGCTACAAACAGCGCGAATCCAGCGATTAGACCGAGATCCGCGGGAAGCTTTGCTAACACTCCGGGGGTATTCAAGCTAACCACATCGAGGGTCCCGCAATAACGGAACAGAACAGCCATCGCCACCAGGAATCCAACATCGCCGATCCTATTCATCACAAACGCCTTACGACCAGCGCTCGCGTACTCACGATTGGTAAACCAAAATCCGATCAACAGATAAGAACATAGTCCTACCCCTTCCCATCCAATAAACACAACCGGCAGCGACTTACCTAGAACAAGAACCAACATCGACGCCACGAAAAGGTTTAGGTAGGCGAAGAATCGCGGACGGCTCTCATCGTGAGCCATGTATCCCATGGAATAAATGTGAATCAGCGAACCGATACCGGTGATAACTAAACACATAACCGCCGAGAGCTGATCAAAGTAAAGCTCTAGTGGTGCATTAAAATCCCCGAAAGTAAGCCATGAGCTAAGCGAAGTGGTTATTCCACCTGAGAGAGACGACAGCCCGCTCCACAAAGCGAGTGAGCAGACAAACGCCGCGATCACAGCGAGCGAGGCGACAGCTCCCGCCAACGCTGGATAAACCCTTCCGACTAAGTAAGAAAGCGCCGAACCGACAGCCGGCACAAGCACCAACGACGCCAACAAACTTTCCAAGCTTAGCATATCACCTACCATTTCAGTTCACCCGCGTCAGTGGTCTCAACCGAAGCGACACTCCGAAAGACCGAGAGGATAATAGCCAATCCGATCGCTGATTCAGCCGCCGCGATCACCATTACGAAGAAAACGGCTATCTGTCCGTCGAGGTTGCCGTGAAGCTTGCTAAAAGCGACAAAAGCTAGGTTCACCGCGTTAAGCATCATCTCGATACACATGAAAACAACTATCGCGTTGCGACGGAGACACACCCCGATCGCGCCGATAACAAAGAGCGCCATCGAAAGCGCTACGTATGTAAGAACAGAGTTCATCTTTATTACTTACTCCCCCCGACTAGACCACCGGCTCTAGGCTGTAACGTTACGCTCCTGCGCTTAGAGAGCATCACCGCCCCCACCACTCCGATCAATAAAACTAACGAAGACAACTCAAATTGGGCGACATACTTGGTATACAGCTCCTGACCGATCGCCTTGACGGTTCCCTCTGAGTCACGTGCGTTATCACTAACTGTCACCTCCGACATTCCCGCGAAACGGGCGAACACTGGAGGCAACGCTGAGAGTAGAACTACGCATCCGATCACAAGCGCTACAGCAGATCTGATAAATCCAAGCTTACGCCCAGACTCGGACTTAAGATTGAGCAGCATCAAAACAAATAGCACCAACACCATGATCGCGCCGGCGTAAACCACAACCTGCGATACCGCCAAAAAGTGCGCGTCAAGTGCCGCGTAGAGCCCCGCCATCGCCAGGAGATTAGTCACCAAGGCAAACGCGCTGTAGAGCGGATTTCTCAACCCTACTACGCAGACCCCTGAAACGATCGCCACTACTCCGATTACAAATCCGATAAAACTCATGCTAGTACCTTAACGATCGCCGTTACGGCTAAGTTCAACAAACTAACTGGCAACAACATCTTCCACCCTAGATTCATCAACTGGTCATAGCGAAAACGCGGCAACGTCCAGCGGATAACGATCTGTAATATGCAGAAGAACACAACTTTAGACATCAAAACGATGTGACCGATCAGCGCTGCCCACCAAACCCCTTCTGGCAACTTAACCCACGGGATCTGCCATCCGCCGAAAAAGAGCAAGCTAAGTAAGAGAGCGAAGAGCGCTATCTCACAGAACTCGCCCAACCAGAAAAGCAGAAACTTCATACCTGAATACTCTGTGAAGTATCCCGCCGCTAACTCAGACTCGGCTTCCGGTAAATCAAAAGGTCCACGCTTAGTCTCAGCCATGCCTGCTAAAAGCAGCACCACAAAGCCCACTGGCTGAACGATGACTCCCCACTTGGGAACAATTCCCCACAACAGCTCCCCTTGTTTCTCAACGATCGAGTAAACATCGAGAGTCCCGTAAACAACGATTAGCGCGACAAACACCACGCCCATCGGAAGCTCGTATGAGATCATCTGCGCCGCGGCTCTGAGCGATCCGAGGAGAGAGAACTTATTGTTTCCTGTCCATCCGGCTATCGCGACTCCGTAAACAGCGACTGAACCCATCGCTAACACAAACAGGAGCCCCGCGTCGATCGGAGCCACCCGCGGGTGGATGTAATAGCCAAATAAGTTAAAATCTGGCGCGAGTGGCAAAACAGCGAATGCCAACATTATCGGCAAAACAGCGATAATCGGCGCCACAGCGTGAAGAAACTTTGAGGTCCCCTCTGGAATGAAATCCTCTTTCCAAAGCCCTTTTACCGAATCACAAAGAAGGGTGTTAATAACACCTAGCCACCCCATCATCCGGATTAACGGTAACGCTGGCTTTACATACCACCTGTCAGATTGAACGAACGCTCCGGCGCGATTTGCTCCAACACGATCTTGAATAAGAGCGGAGCCCTTACGCTCTAGCCAGGTGCAGAGCGACCCCAACACCAGCGCCATATTCAGCACGAAGCCAACCTTAATTAAAAGAACCAGTAATTCAAACATAGATCTCTACGCCACTGAAGGCGACGCTCCCTGTGACACATCAGTCTTCGATTGCCCGACACTGAGACCCTTCGCCTCAAGCGGAACCCCTCCGTTTTTGATCGTCTGTATCGTTAACCCCTGCGGCGCTAAGACCGGATCAGTCGCCAGATACCAGCGCGTTAGATCTCTATCACTCATAGCCTTCAGATCCCCTGAGACGATCTTTATATTGGCCGCGTCTGCTAACATCGCCAAAAACCGCCACTCTGGAGTAGTTCCATCAACTAGGGGCACCACGTGTTGTGCGTATTGAAGCCGTAACGCGCGGTTTAGAAGCAATCCAGACTTCTCAAGTATTCCCCGCCCTGGGACAACATAACTAGCCGCGGCAGCAAGCGGCGAGCTAGCGTCTGATATAAGAGCAACCGATACCTTGGCCGCCTTTAATCCCTCGATGAGCGCCTCATCCATATCTCGTGAATCGATCGCCCTATCTCCTAAGATCAGAATGTTCTCTATCTCTTTGCGCCTAATCTTGCCAAGAACCTCTTGATACTCCTGCTCTGGAGACTCTCCAACGAGTCCGGTTAACTGAGCTCCTCTAAAGTTAGCGGCATAGTCTGGGCTAACCAAGATCTCCTCAACTTGAGAGAGTGTTCTCCCGCGGTAAGCTATCACAGCACGACTAACAGATGAGGCCCGCAACATCAGCTGTCTAAGGAGATAATACTCCTCAACAAGAAGCTCTGGGCTGGCTAAAACTGTCACAGTCTTTAGCTGACCCTTAAGAGCGTTTATCGCCTCTGATATATTACTGTTTGAGATCGCCCCACCCTTGTTGCTTACCGCGTGTGTTATCCGACTCTTTGGAAGGAAGCGCTCGAATCCGTAGCGTCCCTCATCGCACAACCACTCCTTATTCACAGCGTCGTTACGACGCGCCTTAACGAGGGTAACCTGACCATCACGTTCGGCAACCTTCACGTTGCATCCAGTTGAACATCCAGGACAGATACTCTCTGTTTGTTTGGTAAACCAGATCCTCGTGTTAAAGCGCCACTTGCGGTGAGTTAGAGCGCCCACTGGACAGAGGTCAACAACTGAGCCAGAAAGCGCGTTGTTAAGTTCCCTTCCCGGGCTAACAGCGATTACCGACTGGTCTCCGCGGTTTAGCATGCCAAGCTCAGAGGTCTTGGTAACCTCATCGCAGAAACGGATACAGCGGGTGCACATAATGCAACGCTCTCCATCGAGCATCACATTTGGGCCAAGCGGTAGAGCTTTTACTTTATGAACTTTATCCTCGAGAAAACGGCTCGGGCGAGCGTTGTACTCGAAGTGATAATCCTGCAATTTACAGTGCCCTGCCTGATCACAAACTGTGCAATCGAGCGGGTGATTAATAAGAATAAACTCAAGAACCGCCGCTTGAGAATCAGCCACATCCTTGCTGGTCTCGTGAGTGGCAACCTCCATCCCTTCAGCGGCATTCGTGTTGCACGCGATCGTCATCTTAGGTTGTCCCTTCACAGAGACCTGACACATCCTGCAGTTACCCGCCACAGAGAGGTGCGGATGATAACAGTAGTGAGGAACCTCTACTCCAGCCACCTTCGCGGCCTCGATCAGATTAGTCCCCTTGGGCACACTTACCGCTTTACCATCGATCGTCAGGTTCACCACTTCAGGCGCCTTGGGAGTCACTGGATCAGACATCACTTTGCTCACTAAGAATCGTTAGACTTCACTTAATCTCAGACTTTGGAAACCCCGCGAGTCCAGCACCAAGTTCGTCCCTCACAGTTGAGAATCTTAGGTCTGGCTTCTCCTTGGATATCCGCTCGACAATCGTATCTAGCTTCTCCGCAGAGAGGTTTTCAAAAAACACATCATTAATCTGGCACATCGGCGCTGTTCCGCAGGAACCGAGGCACTCAACCTCCTCAAAGCTCCACATCCCATCGGCGCTTACCTCGCCAGGATTGAGATTGAATTTTTCGCGTAGGTAATCAGACACCATCTTAGCTCCACGCAGAGCGCAAGGCAGAGTCCGACATACCTGAAAGTGATATTTTCCAACCGGCTTTTTGTAATACATGGTGTAGAAGGTCGCGACCTCCCAAACCTGAACCGGAGGAAGCGAGAGCTTATCCGCCACCCACTCAACCGCCTCTTGCGAGATGTAGCTGAGCTCATCCTGAGCTATGTAAAGAAGCGGCATAATCGCCGAGCGACTCTGCGGATATAGTGGTATAATCTCCTTTGCCCGCTTCTCAGCGGCATCAGAGAGAACCACCTTTTTGGTCACCGGCGCGATCTTCTTCGTGCTTATATGAAAAACCTGTCCACTATCGGTCACACTCACCACCTATCATATTAATCATTCCAAAGGTCGGAATCAGGTCGGAGATATTAGCCCCCAACAACATCTTCCGCATCGAACCCATATGAACAAAACTAGGAGCCCTAACGTGCGCTCTGTACGGCTTGCCGCTTCCATCTGAGACAACGTAGAAACCGAGCTCTCCATTTCCACCTTCTATCGCGTGATAGACAGATCCCTGAGGCGGCTTAACACCGTACATCACTAACTCGAAGTGGTTAATCATCCCGTCAATTGATTTGTAAACCTCTTCCTTAGGCTCTAGCGCTATATGCGGATCGTCTACGATAACTGGGCCATCTGGCAAACGAGAGATCGCCTGCTCACAGATCCTTAGAGACTGCTCCATCTCCTGAAAACGCACTAGGAAGCGATCGTAGTTATCGCCCTTTGTACCTAGCGGCACATCGAACTCGAATTCGTCGTAGCTCGAGTAAGGGAAGGCTTTTCTTATATCGTAATTTACCCCCGAGCCACGAAGCATTGGCCCTGTAATACCGAAACTAACGGCCTCTTCCGCCGTTAGGATCGCCACATCACACATACGGTCTATGAAAATACGGTTACGCGTCATCAAACGATCGCAGTTGACCAGGTGATCCCGCACGCCTTTAAATGCGGCTTTCATCTTTTCAGCGAATCCAGGGGTCAGATCATCCTTAATTCCACCCACGCGTCCGAAAGAGACCGTTAGACGAGCTCCTGTAACCTCTTCTAAGAGGTCCCATAGGTACTCGCGCGCCTCCATCATGTAGAGCATTACAGTAAAAGCGCCCAGCTCCATCGCTGAAGCGCCTAAACACGTTAAGTGATCGCAGACCCTCGATATCTCAGACAGGATTACGCGAATGTATTGCGCACGCTTAGGAGCCTCAATCTGCAAAAGCTTCTCTACAGTCATGCACCAACCGAAGTTGTTGATGATCGGCGATACATAATTCAGACGATCTGTGTAAGGCATGACCTGGTTGTAATCAACCGTCTCACACATCTTCTCAAAACCGCGGTGCAGATATCCAACATCAACATCGGCGTCTATTATCTTCTCTCCATACAGCTCAGCGACTATGCGAATAGTTCCGTGCGTAGCGGGATGAGCTGGGCCTAAGTTGACGATCATCGTGTCTGAGTGGAGATCGTCTCCCATAGCCCGTGGACGTGCCTGAGTCGTGATTCCACCGACGCCTACATCAATTTCTAGGAGCTTTTTATTTTCCTCAGCCATCTCTCTTAAGCCCCCTGCCTATCAGCGCCTGCGTCACTACTTCTTTTCGATTTTATCGTCACCAAATCAGGACGAGCCATCTTTCGGGCCGTATTCTCTACCTCTGGGTAGCGTAGTGGGACTCTCGGTTGTTTTCCTTGAACCGGATAATCCTTGCGCAACGGATGTCCGACAAACTCTTCGTACATCAATATTCTGCGCAGATCCGCGTGACCTACAAATCGAATACCGAACATATCCCACACCTCGCGCTCCATAAAATTCGCGCTGTTCCAGAGCGGAGTAGCGGATGGGACCTCTGGCTTATCCTCTGATACTGAAACCCTGATAGTTAATCGGTGACGCTTACTAACACTAAGGAGCTGATACACAACTTCGAATCGATTCTCGCGCGAATCCAGCCAATCAACGGCTGTCACATCTACCAACATGTTAAAGTCTAGGAGTGGGGATTCCTTGCAGGTCTTTAGCACATCGAAAAGTGAGCTAGGGGTGACTGTAACAATCAAGTCTCCTAGCTCAACTACCATCTGGCTTATCGCCGCGCCACACGCTGCCTGTAGCGATTCCTTCAGCTGCTCCAAAGTTCACCTCATATAATTGGTAACGCGCCTTTTATTTCGAGCTGTCCGTCCGAACCTTTTTGTATCGTAACGGCGGCTAACTAGCAACGGCCCAAAGCGCTTAAAGGATTATGCTTTTATTCATCAAAAGCCCCCCGATTTGCCAAACTCAAGACAACCTAGTATACTCCTGTTTCTCTCTGCCCATAACTTCTAATCACGCTTTCGGAGGTATCGATGGAATCCACTTCTAGCCCAAAAAAGAAACGTCTCTCCCCCTCCTCGATTAGCCAGATCCAGATCCTTAACGCCCTAGCGAATGGCAACAACGGCGGCAATACAGAGACACGCAGTCTTGAGATTACTGAGATAGCTGAGCGCAGCGGCCTAAGAGATGAGAAAGAGACTCAGCGTTTCCTCTTTATCCTTGAGGGTCAGAAGTTAGTGACCCCATGCCCACAGGGTGATTTCACCTCAAAGATCTGGCAGATCACGACTCAGGGAGTACAAACTCTGAAGCAGATCTCTGCTGTAATGGCAAACTAAGGAAGCGAGGTTTTGCCGGCCTTCCCTAAAGGCGGCGCCCTACTTTATCTTTGCATGCCTTCTGCCATAGAGCCCGTAGACAGCGAGCCCCAGACCCATCCATAACAAGAGGCGCAGCCAGGTGTCCCAAGGTAGCGACAGCATCTGCGACAGAGCGCTTAACGCCCCTAAGATCGATACAGGAACAACAAACGGTGCGCGAAACGGGCGATGAGCATCAGGCTCTAAAACTCGAAGAACGAGCACCCCCGAGCACACCAGAACAAAAGCTAACAGAGTGCCGATCGATACAAGCTCTCCCAGCACCCCGATAGGAAACAAACCAGCAATAATAAGCGCTAAAGCACCCGTAGCTACCGTTGAGATATATGGGGTCTTATATTTCGGGTGAATGCGTGCGGCGGACTCAGGTAATAGCCCATCACGGCTCATACTAAATAGAATTCGTGGCTGCGCCATCAAGAGTACCAACACAACCGAACTAAGTCCTGCTATCGCGCCTATCTTAATAAAAGGCCTAAGCCACCTGAGGCTATCCCCTGCCGCATTAACCGCAACCGCTATCGGATCAGGCACATTTAACTGGTCGTATTTTACAACTCCCGTTAAGACTAGAGATACGGCGATATAAATAATCGTGCACGCCAGAAGCGACCCTATTATTCCAAATGGCATATCACGCTGGGGGTTCTTAGTTTCCTGCGCAAGAGACGAGACAGAGTCAAAACCGATGTAGGCAAAGAAGATAACCCCCGCCCCTCTAAATATTCCACTCCATCCGAAATGCCCAAATTCACCGGTATTTTCTGGTATGAAAGGAACCCAATTATCTGGAAGCACCTGCATTGCGCCAAATATCACAAACAGCGCGAGCACCGTAAGCTTTACTACAACTATCGCGTTGTTAAATTTCGCGGACTCCTTAATCCCAACATAAAGGAGCCAAGAACATAGACCAACTATTAACATCGCTGGCAAGTTAAGGATCGCGCCGGTCTTTACCCAACCTTGGTCATGAAGATAATTAAATGGAGCACTGCTTAGAGCTGGAGGGATCGTGATCCCAAAGTCCTTCAAGAAACTCACTACGTATCCCGACCAACCCACAGCGACTGTCGATGCGCCGAAGAGGTACTCAAGAATTAGGTCCCACCCGATAATCCAAGCGATGAGCTGACCCAGTGTCGCGTAAGCATATGTATAGGCACTTCCTGATATTGGAATCATAGCCGCGAGCTCCGCGTAGCAAAGAGCCGCGAAGGTGCAAGCGATACCAGAGAGAATAAAAGATATGGCGATCGCTGGTCCGGCGTATTGCGCTGAAGCTTGCCCCGTCAGAACAAAGATCCCCGCTCCGATAACTCCACCTATCCCTAGAAGGAGGAGGTTCCAGCCATTTAAAGATCTTTGGAAACCACGAGTTTCATCACCAGCTTCCTCTTGAATAACGGAAAGTGGTTTACGAGCGAAGATGCTAAATAGCATGGCGAGTTCTCCTCCTGGATATCTACTGAAGCGATGTAAAAATCTCTTCCTACTTCCAAAGCGCGCTGACGCTCTGGGGGCGCTTTTTCCATCAGGCTAGCTGAGATGAGGCTCTGGGGGTAGTATAAACCTATCATTGCTAGTCGGGACATCGGTGGTAAGATTATCTGATGCCAACCTAAGGAAGGCCGGCAAAACCCTTCCCTAAGAGAAGATCGATTTCCGTATGCACAAACATCTGTCTACTCCACCACAAAAGATATTCAGTCATATTTTCGAGCTAACGCCACACGATGCCAAAAGATACAAAGAGCTAAGACTCCGCGGTCTGCACGAGCACCCGGAAGCTTTCGGAGAGCTCGCATCGGACTTTGAGCAGCGGTCAGTTGAAGATATCGCTTACCAAATTGACCAAAGGAGCAAAGAAGGTTCCTTCATCTTAGCCGCGTCTTCAACAACAGATGAACTTATCGGATGTGTCGGACTTGGGGTGAGACAACACGGAAAAAGCGCCCATCGGGGTTTCGTGTGGGGTATGTATGTTTTACCAGAAGCCCGTAATCAAGGGGTGGCGAAGCTTCTGATAAACAAATTGATTGAACGAGCTAGTCAACTCCCGCCCCTAGGGAAGGCCGGCAAAACCTACCCGTAGCGAGAAAGTGGAGGTTGAGTTGATATTCGATTTTCGAGATGGGAAAAAACCGCAAGTGTATCCCCTGCGATACATTGAGGATTTTTTCCCATCTCGAAAACTCGAAGAGCAGCTCAAGATCCGCTTTCGCAGTAGGGAGGGGTTTTGCCGGCCTTCCCCAGAGCAACTACACTTAAATGTAGTTACTACCAATACCGCGGCAGCGCGGCTTTACGAAGCGGTAGGCTTCTCAGTGTACGGGACTGATCCCCGGGTTCTTAAGATAGATCAAAACTACTTTGACGAGTACCTGATGGTTCTTAATTTGAGGTGACTATGCACAAGATACCCGGCGTCATCTCTGCCTTAATAATATCTCTTTTTAGTTCGAGCATCGCTCTATGCGAACCGGCCGACACTAATAAATCCCCAGTAACTATCGGTGGAATCTTCTGTCTGACAGGCGAGGTCGCGTCAGGCTGCAACGCCATACGAGAAGGCGCTGAGGTAGCCCTCGATGAGATTAACAGAGCGGGAGGAATCAACGGCCGTCCTCTACGATTTGATATTCAGGATTCTCATTTTAATCCGAGAGAAGCTCATACACTAGCCAAGCGATTCTCGGCTAACCCTGAAGTAAAAGGGGTTCTAATCTCTGGGATCGTCGAAACAAAATCAGCGGCCGCTCCGCTTGAGCGAGCTAAGATCCCCTACCTCACTCTGTGGGACTCTGCTCCAGAGATCGAAGCGCTCGGTGATTACTCTTTCGGTATCGGACCTTGGCTGCCAGCGACTTATGAGCTAGCAGCCGAATTCGTTTTCAATCGCTTGAATGCTAGACGTGTAGCTGTCATAGCTACCAACGCCGAATGGTCGCTCGGCGTTGCAAAAGGTTTTAAGGATAAATTTCAGGAGCTAGGTGGAGCGAGCATATCTTACGAAGAGATTAACCCTAGCGACTCAGATTTTAGGTCGCTCCTTACTCGCGTGATACGCGGCAATCCAGAGGCTATCTATGCCCCGATTACAGCGCACACGATCCCCTTCTTCAAACAGCTAAAGCAGCTAGGCTACGCGGGAAAAGTGATTACATCTGATAACATAACAGACCAGGTAATCGCGCAGAGCGATGGAGCTCTTGAGGGAGTCATGCAAACAATGGCGTCGGACCCGGATAACCCAGAAGCTCTGCACCTCAAGCGACTCTATAAAGAGAGATTCGCAAAGGAACCTTTAATGATGGTGTTTCATAGCTGGGGTTATGACGGGGTACGTTTGATGGCTCACGCGCTAAAAGAGCACGACTTGACTGGCACTCCTGTTAGAGATTGCCTTCTGCAAATAAAGCGATTCAGCGGCGCGACCGGTGAGATTACCTTCTCTGAGGAAGGCTCGTGGCGCTCGCCGCTGAAGGTATTTGAAGTAAGAGATGGGAAGTTGAGGATTAGGGACTAGCTATGGCAAACTTTGACGGTATGAAGATATCCCTTGCCCCCCTCTTTACCGCGTTGTCACTAGCGATTAGCTTTTTAGCTGCTTCCTCATCCTGCGTCGCCGATAGCCAACAGCACGATACTGTGGGCGTTCTACTACCTCTTAGTGGGGGCCTAATGGATATGGGGAATAGTGTTAAACGCGGAATTGAACTTTATCAGATCGATCATCCAGACGCTAAGACCCGTTTCGTTTACGAGGATACCCGTTACGAAGGGAAAACCACAGTTAGCGCGTTTCACTCTCTTCGTGATCGCTCAAAGGCATCTCTAGTTATCGTGTGGGGGAACACTCCAGCCGACACTGTAGCGCCTGTAGCAGAGCAGCTTAAAACGCCACTCCTAGCCATTACGATGAATCCTGTGGCGAAAGACAGAGAGTTTGTGCTGACTTTTGGATCTCAAAGAAATGTTGTCGAGAGCTTTGCTAAATCTGTACGAGATCTGAAAGCCGCGCGGCCTGGAGCGGTCAGCGTTGATCTCGGCAACGCTCTTGAGATACTCAAACTGATCGAAAACGATCTTGGACAGGACATCAGTGAAGAGGTAATCGCCACCGAGGAGGTCGATTTCAAGTCGACCATCTTAAAGTTAAAAGCTAAAAGGATCGATTCTCTTATTCTTTTTCTCTTACCCCAGCAGGCGCTCACATTTCTAAAGCAATCCAAGCAGATGAACTTCGCGCCTAATATAATTGGCGGTGATATCTTCGCCTCCGACTCATTCAGGCAGCAGGCAGCTCGGATCACAGATAAATGCTCCTTTGTTTATGGAGGGGTTAAGAAGGAGTTCGTTCAAAAGCTCCGCGAATCTCCAGAAGGGTCATCGTACTTTTTCGAGGTAGCGACCGGCTATTCCATAGCCTCTATGGTTGAGAAAGCAATGTCAAAGCAAGGAGACCCTAGCGACGCTGACTCTACTATTCTCGACCAACTAACCAAAGTAGATCTAAGTGAGTCACCGATAAGTCAGCTCAAATTCGCGAACGATCCAAAATATGGCCGCTACTTTGAGAGTGAGCACTGGAGGTATGGGGCGGAGTTGGGGGAGTAGATAGAGAGCGCATTTTATTGCAGGATTGGGGGGACGCTGCGAGATCTATCCCTCTAACTTTTAAAGGAGCACGCATGGCCGGACGAAAGAAAAAATTGACCACCGCGCAGCGGAGACATAAGGCTCGACGACAAAAAGAGACGATGATTATATTTGTTAACGGAAAGCAGAAGAGAGTCAGGCGCCCACACGCTGAGTACGAAAACATTGAGGATATCGCCGATCTGATCTGGCTTCATCAGAACGAGATGTGGGATGTCATCTTCGCTAGAGAGAATCAAACCATGGAAAATCAAAGCGACGATGAAGAGGGGCTCTGATGATGCGTTTTTTGTATTAGTTTTCTCAATTTTACGGCAATCCTGGCCGTAGCTTATGAGTCAATCGACTTAGTATAACTTTCGTAAATATTTTATATCGATTATGTCTGAAGCTAAACATCTCGACCCTAGAATAGCCGAGTTGCTCAATCCGGCGGAAACCGCTCTCCTTGTAGTGGACATGATGAATGCTTACTGCGATCCAAAGTCAGCCTTGGGTCAGTATTTAATAAAATATGAAGAGGCGAACTTTGATTATTTGGAGGTAGTAGCGCAGAGAATAGATAATTTTCTCGCGCGAAGTCGTGATTTTCCCCTCGCCGCAACCGTATTTATCAGGAACCTCGAGCGCCCTGAACACATGCCACAAAGTATTCGTCACAAAATGAAACTTGCTAACATTCCATCAGTCGTCGATGAAAACGGAGAAGGATGGGATTATTATAAAGTCCGCCCTCTTAAAAGTGACAAACAGATTACTAAATATCTCTATGATTCATTTATGAACACAGAGCTTGATGCCTATTTGCGAAGTCAGGGCGTCAAAACCGTCATTATTGTTGGAGGACACGCATCCGTATGTGTGGATTCAACCGCGAGAACAGCCGCCCAACTAGGATATCACACTTTCGTGCCGGCGGACCTAACGGCCGATCCTCTGCCGAAAAGCGTTAAACAAGATGAACAAACTATCCGCAACAAGCTGTATATGATTGATATGGTAGTGGGTTATATGCCCTTGAGTAGTTCTATAATTTCTGTTTGGGAAAAGTGAGTGGGTACTTAGGGCTCACTATTACCCACAAGTGGTAGCTGGGGGGAAGATGCATTGGTAATAATCTTGCATTTAGTTCAGTCCTGCCAGGCAGGACTCAACCTCTTTTATACTTCCCCCCTCTTTTCCCTCGCCGCTCTCTTTGTACAAAAAGGATCCGCTGAGGTTTTAATTTAAACAAAGAGGCCAGCGAGAACGGACAGAGGGGGATACTGACGGTGCGGCTTATACCTTCCCTTCGCTGGCCTAGTTGTGAAAAAACTGTTTAGGATTAACGAATTGCTCATTTTTTTACAAAGAGTAAATGAGAACGGCGAGCTGGGAAAGAGTTTTACCTACTTATAGTCCTGAACACTCTTTGTGAAGACTTATCACCGAGGATGTGGGTAATAGTCAGACTTAGGGAAGGCCGGCAAACCCCCTCCCTACTGCGAAAGCGGATCTTGAGCTGCTCTTCGAGTTTTCGAGATGGGAAAAAATCCTCAATGTATCGAAGTGGATACACTTCCGACCTTCGCTAAAGCTACGGCCGGCGAGGCTTTTGTCGGACCAGACGTAGCCTTGGCGGAGTCTGGTGCGGTTTTTTCCCATCTAGAAAATCGAATATCAACTCAACCTCCACTTTCTCGCTACGGGTAGGTTTTGCCGGCCTTCCCCAGTCAGGGGCTATTCACTTAGGTTTTTTATCTGATCAAATAAGTCTTTAAGACTCCTAAATAGATAGTCTTGTGTGAGTCTTGCGCCTAATGCTGGAGCCGAGAGCAACTGGATATCATTCCACGGTTGTCCGTTTTTGGTGCCCGATATCTCCTCGCCATTCCACTCAATTATCCTCTCGCGAGATCCCCTTCCATAACGCGAGCCGCGCCACTCCTGAGCGTAAACTCTCCTTAGGCATACATCCCCGTCAGGAGCTACTTTAAAGTCGGCGACTATCCGCCAATCTGGGAAAAGCTCCTGTGTCTCCTGGTTCACAGCGGAGATTATCTCACTGATCTTATTCTTGATCTGAGACTCTATTTCCGGTCGTCTCATGTTTAACGAAACAGCCCCCTCTTCCCTGGCGCAGGAATCAAAAAACTTCCAAATGTTTGGCAGGTTTAAGCTTGACCATAAATTTTGAATACCTTCTGCCATCTTCATAAAAAATCTCCCTCTATTAGTTCAACACCGGACGGCCGTGATAACCTAGAAAGAGTACTAGCAGTGACTAAGTAAGTCAGGTTAGAGGCTTAAATAATGGGATTATTAAAGTGTTACTTTAAAATACGGGGGTGTGCGTAGATGGCTAAGCTTCCTGGAATGGACTACGCGCTTCAAGAATTATTAAGGCTCGCCCGCTAGTAGATCGGTTTGCCATCCGTCTTTTTGCCGCGAATAAATATATAGTATTTGTAGCCTTCCTTGGATACTAAATCTACCAAGCGTGCTTCTTCGAATCGGCTCAGATAAATGGCCCCCTCTGTAGCCAGGCTGCAGGAGGTCAAATACTAGGGCTGCTTATAAATCGGCTGGGTTTGTGTTCCGGATGTATGCCAGTGTTTCTCTTAGGTCTGCTTTATACTGTGATACCGAATAGACGCGGTGGAAGTCAGAATTAACGATTTCAAGGGAGAGTTCCGAATCGCTCATCCCCAGCTTCTTCGTTATCTGAGATTCTACCCAATCGAGGGGGAATTTGAGGTGGCGAGCAAGATTGATATCGTCTTTTGGAGGGCCAATCAGAGCCAAAACGGCCGGATCCAAATGCTCATTAACGATATGTCCGCGAAGCGATGGGCCGGAGACTGATAAATCAAATCTGCCCGGATCGAACTCTGCTTTAGCTGTGGTAGTCATATTATTGCGGGCAAAATGCTCTGAAGGCCTCATAGGATGCGTATCATTATTTATATGTTTACGCAAATAGGAGCGGGAATCTAGATTATGCTGCATGTTGCTGAGAATCCCCCCCCCCTGTAATGCCCTCTGTAGCCGGGCTAGAATGTCACTTACCTTTCTCCCTCTTGACTCTTTTGCACGATGCCCGCAGATGGGTATTTATCTCTTGGATATTTGACGACGCGAGGATACGAACGATCCTTCGAGCGCACAGGTAGTTTATTCTGAAGCATGTTTGCCTGGAATCGTTTAATGATTTTTTCCTGATCGTGTTTTGTCTTTGCGGCTGCCAAGAGAGGCGCATATGCCCGGACAAGCGAGATGGTTCCCGTAAAGCTCATGCGATTGGCGGGGAGCCCCAAAACAGCCGCTTTTTCTTGCATAGTAGAACGTAGCAGATTGAAAGTGAGATAAGCGATCAGGATCTCTTTCTCGATAGTTTCTCCTTTCTTGGAACGCACGAAAGCCATTTTGAGCGTCTGCTTGATATCTCGAATGAACACCTCGACTTGTACTCGCTTTCGATAAAGCTCTGCTAAGTCTCGAGCACTTCGATTCATGTCGGTAGTAAAGAAGTAAAACTCACTCGAGCGGAACCCTTTCAACTGCGATATAAATCGTATGACTCTTCCCTTTATAGTGATTGCATTGCCGCTCTTAGTGGATACCCAAGTAACGCTTCTTTCGGCAATTCCATCCACGATTGTCTCGTCACCAAGAAGTTTCGCACCGTGGGAGTCCTTTAGCCGTAAAAGCACATTGACCCCTTCGGCGATGACGGCGCTCAAAAATTGTGTCCTCTCGAAGCCTCTATCCATGATAAGCAGAGAGCCGCGAGGAAGGCGTTTCGCAACGTTTTGACTGAGCGCAACCTCGCTGTCTCTCCAGCTACCTACAACAACCTCTCGAGCTATGCCGCTTGAGACTTCATGCGCACTTATCACGCGTACCTTGGGATAATGAAGCTCTCCCATTCCATTACCGGTAGGACAAAAGTATTCGAGGTTTGATGCGCTGCGAGCAGTCGTTACAACAGCCCCGTCAAGTACATATACGCT
>Ga0214921_10001201_pt1 | contig 44857 bp, 33 predicted proteins | sample LL1505_MetaG_FD_177992 | JGI IMG/M metagenome (GOLD analysis project Ga0214921, IMG submission 177992) | Freshwater microbial communities from Lake Lanier, Atlanta, Georgia, United States - LL-1505 | ecosystem: Environmental > Aquatic > Freshwater > Lake | place: USA: Georgia | collected...
ACCGGTGACCGCGAAGAGATGAATCCACCCGCCCCGCCGCCTTTCCGAGGCTGCGGAGGGCGGCACAAGCACCAAGCATGAGCAGCCACATCAACTGTTGACCAACGGCCCCTACAGAGATGAAGCCCCTGCGGGATGCGGCGGCGGCGCGTTCACCGCAAAGAACGGACGACCGATACGAGGGCATCTCACGTCTCCAGAGCTGCGCCGGCGAGGCATCGCAGGCATGCGGACCCCCAGGCGGAGCAATCAGCGTGCCAACGGGCAGGCTTCTCCCAGAGACGCCGCAGCGGCCGTTTCGCACGGCCATCCACGATCCTGGATTCCGGTGCCGGCTGTGGGATGCGGAGATTTTCACCGCGCGGCGAAAACTTCGCCGTCGGAGCGTATCAGACCGGGGCCGTGGGGAGCGTCCGCGGATAGGCGGGCACCTGGCGGGGCGGAGGGTCGCGGCCCTCTTCGAGCTGCCACTGCTCGCGTTCCTGCTCGGAGGCGTAGTACGTGAGCCAGGCGGTCATGTCCTCGGCGTCGCCGGCACTACAGTCCCAGTGGAAGTAGTTGTCGGGCAGATCGACCCGCTTTACGGCTGCCGGCAGGATGTCGCGCCGTACGACCGCGTAGAGCTCACGGTCGGACAGATGGTCGGTGTAGTCGAGCACCACTCGTTTTTCGTAGAGCCGCTCGATCACCTGCCAGAGCCGCTCGTGCACCTGCTCGTCGTCGAGCGTACAGGCCGGCTGCATCGCCAGCGGTGGATCAAACCAGCGAGCGATCGCCACGAGCGGCGCCTGCTCCCAGGCCAGCATCGATTCAAGGAAGCGATTTTCGACGGGGGTGGGGAGGAGCCGAAAATCGATCTCGAACACCGCCTCGTCGAGGTAGGGCTCGATGGCGTCGCGGAGTTCCGCGTTGCGGAGCAGGCAGTCGACTTCTTCGGGATCGGGATGATGAGCGAGGGGCATGCCGGGAGGTTCCACGGAGTGTCGGCGGGAACGCCGCCGGCCCACGCCGCCGCCGTTCACCTCCAAGATCCGACGATACCCAGCCCGGCACCCCGTTCAATCATTTTTCACCCGAATTTCAACGGTTTTTGGGCACCGAAACCGGCACGACCCCTACGACGTGACGACTTTCCGCCGCCGCCCAAACCCGCCTGGATTGCCAGTTTCCCGCAAAGCGAGGCGGCGGGGGGCTTGGCTGAACGGAGGACAGGCTTCAGCCTGTCCTGCTCACGCGAGAACGCCCTGCACCACGTGGCCATGCACGTCGGTGAGCCGGAACTGGCGGCCCTGGTACCGATAGGTGAGCTTCGTGTGGTCGATCCCCACGAGGTGCATGATCGTGGCCTGCATGTCGTGGATGTGCACCGGATCAGCCGTGATATTCCAGGCGAAGTCGTCGGTCGAGCCGTAGACGTGCCCCGGCTTCGCGCCGCCGCCCGCGAGGAGGAACGAATAGGCCTTGCCGAAGTGGTCGCGGCCCTTGGGGTTTGCCGGATCGCCTTGGCCGAACGGCGTGCGGCCAAACTCGCCTCCCCAGGCCACGAGCGTGTCGGCGAGCAGGCCCCGCTCCTTGAGATCCTGGATCAGCGCGGCCGACGGCGCGTCGGTGTCCTTGCACTGCTGCTCGAGTTGCGTGAACAGATTGCCGTGCTGGTCCCAGCCGGCGTGCATCAGCTGCACGAACCGCGTGCCGCGTTCGAGGAGCCGCCGGGCGATGAGACAGTTGTAGGCGAACGTGCCCTTCACGTGGACGTCGGGCCCGTAGCGGTCGAGCACGTGCCGGGGCTCGTCGGAAAAATCGACGAGTTCCGGCACGCTCGCCTGCATGCGGTAGGCCATCTCGTATTGCGCGATGCGCGTGTCGATTTCCGGATCGCCGTAGTCGGCCAGATGCGCGGCATTCATGGCGGCCAGGTCGTCGAGCAGGAGCCTCCGTGCCTCGCGACTCACGCCGGCAGGATTCGTGAGATAGGGCACGGGCTCGCCGGTGTTGCGGAACTTCACCCCCTGGAAGCGGCTTGGCAGGAAGCCGCTGCCCCAGTAGTAATCGAAGAACAGCTGCCCGCAGCTCTTGGCCTTGTCGCTCGACGTCATCACGACGAACGCCGGCAGGTCGTCGGTCTCGCAGCCGAGGCCGTAGCTCATCCACGCGCCCATGCTCGGCCTTCCCGGCACCTGGCCGCCGGTGAGGAAAAACGTCACGCCCGGCGCGTGGTTTACCGCTTCCGTGTGCATGCTGCGCACGAGGCACAGGTCGTCGGCGAGCCCGCCGATGCCCGGCAGCAGTTCACTCAGCTCCATCCCGCACTGGCCATATTTTTTGAACGGCTTGATCGGCGAGACGATCGGCCATTTGGCATAACCGCTCGACATCGTGGAGAGCCGTGTCTGGCCGCGGACGCTCGCCGGGATGTCCTGACCGCCGCGTCCGATCAACTCGGGCTTCGGGTCGAAGAGATCGACATGCGACGGCCCGCCTCCCTGCCAGAGCATCACCACCCGCTTCGCCTTCGGCTCGTGATGCGGAAGGCCGGGCAGCCTGGGCATGCCCTGCGGCGATCCGGTCGCGGCGACATCCCGGCCGAGCAGTGACGCCAACGCCACCGCGCCGATACCCGTTCCGGCCGAGCCGAAGAGTTGGCGGCGGGTGACGCGGCAGGCGTTTTCGAGGTGCAGGTTGTTCATGGATGTCGACAGGCTGAAGCCCGTCCTACTCACGTGTGAGAGCTTCATCGAGATTGAAAATCGCCAGGCAGACACTCGTGAGCGCCGCGTGCTCGGCCACGTCGAGCGATTCGTTGCGCGGGCTCTCGCCGACGCCCAGAAAGTGCTTGGCAGCCTCGGCGTCGGCCCGGTAGACGGCCAGTTGACGCCCATGCATCCGCCCCAGCGTCTCAAGGTCGTACCTCGTCGGCTTGCGGCCGAGGATCCGCCGGAACGCATGCTGGAGCCGACCATCGGCATCAGCGGCCGCCTTCATGCTCTTCTCCGCTAGGACGCGGGCGGCTTCGACCCACGTGGGATCGTTGAGGGTCGTGAGCGCGTGCAGGGGCGTGCTCGTCCGGCTGGCACGCACGGTGCAGGTCTGCCGGTTGGCGGTGTCGAACATGTTCGCCGGGCTCACCGTCCGCCGCCAAAACGTATAGAGGCTGCGGCGGTAGAGATCGGGGCCGTGGGAGGCGGGGTAGGTGAAATCCCGCTCCTTCGTGATCGCCAGGGCCTCCCAGATCTGGTCAGGCTGGTAGGGATACACAGGCTGGCCACCGATCCGCAGATCGACGAGTCCGGAGGCGGCCAGCGCCTGGTCGCGGAGCACCATCGACGGCATCCGGAATCGGGCCGCGCGGGCGTGGAGGCGGTTTTCCGGGTCCTTCGCCAGGTGTTCGGCCGTCACCTTGCTCGCCTGCCGATACGTCGCGCTCGTCACGAGCAGCCGGTGCATCTGCTTCTGGCTCCAACCCCGCTCGCGAAACTCGACCGCCAGCCAGTCGAGGAGGTCCATGTGCAGCGGGTATTCGCTCTGCACACCCATGTCCTCGGTGGTCTTCACGATCCCGGTGCCGAAGAACTGCTGCCACATCCGGTTCACCTGCACGCGGGCGGTGAGCGGATGCTCCGGCAGGAACAGCCACCGCGCGAGGCCCAGCCGATTTTGCGGCACACCCGCGGGCAGCGGCGGCAGGAAGCCGGGGGGCGAGAAGTCGAGCTTCTCTCCCTTCGGCGCCAGGTAATCCCCGCGATCGAGAATCCTCGTGTCGCGCGGTGTCGCGTCGCTCATCACCATCGCCCTGGGCAATTGATCTCCCTTGTAGTCCTCGAACGCCTTGCGGTCCTGCTCGTACCGTGCCACTTCCGGGAGATCCTTCACGAGCGTCGCCTTCAGCCGCGCGTCGAAATGATCACGGAGTTGCCGCTCGATCGACTTCTTCTCGTCTTCGGTGCGGTCCTTCTCGGGCTTGCGGAGCAGCGGCGTGAGGTTTCGCGACAGGTCGGCGCCGTCGGCCAGCTCGCCGTCGGAGGAGAGCCCCGCCTTCCACGCCGTATACAGGGCATCGAGCACGGGCTTCGTGCGAGCCTCTCCCGACTTCATGGCCGTCTCCAGTTCGGCGAGCCGCTGCGCCTGCTCCGTCGAGGGCAGCTCGAGGACCGGCGGCGCCACGCGGATCCGGGCCGAGAAGTGTGTCGGCATGCCCGATTCGGGCACGCGATTGAAGGCGTCGAGCAGGGCGTAGTAGTCGCGCTGCGTCAGCGGGTCGTACTTGTGGTCGTGGCACTGAGCGCAGGCCATCGTCAGGCCGAGCCAGGTCGTGCTCGTCGTGTCCACCCGATCGAAGAGGTTGTTGAACCGCTGCTCTTCGGCGATCGCACCGCCTTCGCCGTTGAGAAGATGGTTGCGGTTGAAACCAGTCGCGATCTTCTGCTGATCCGTGGCCTCCGGCAGCAGATCTCCCGCCAACTGTTCGGTGGAAAACTGGTCGAACGGCATGTCGGCATTGAGGGCCTTCACCACCCAGTCGCGCCAGATCCACTGCCAGGTGTCGCCGTCCTGCTGGAAGCCGTTGGAATCGGCGTAGCGGGCGGTATCGAGCCACGGCAGGGCCATCCGCTCGCCGTAGTGCGGCGAGGCGAGCAGCCGGTCCACCAGCAGTTCGTAGGCCTCCGGCCGCGGATCGGCGACGAAGGCATCGACTTCCTCGGGCGTCGGCGGCAGGCCCGTGAGATCCGCGTGGAGCCGCCGGACGAGCGTGGCCCGATCGGCCTCGGGCGACGGCGCGAGCCCCGCCGCCTCGATCTTCACGAGCACGAACCGATCGACGTCGTTCCGCGCCCAGGCGGCCCGCTTTACCTCCGGCGGCATGGGCCGCACCGGGGCGGTAAAGGCCCAGTGCGGCTCGTACTCGGCCCCGTCCTTGATCCAGCGGTCGAGGAGTTTTTTCTGATCGTCGGAGAGCCGCCGGTTGGAAGTCGGCGGCGGCATCAAGACGTCGGGATCCGTGGAATGAATCCGCTCGAGCATCGTGCTCGCGCCGGGATCGCCGGGCACGATCGCGCCGGCCTCGATGGCTGCGGCCCGATCATCGAGCCGCAGGTCGGCCTCCCGCTTGTTGCCGTCCTGGCCGTGGCAGTAGAAGCAGTTTTCCGAGAGGATCGGCCGGATGTCGCGGTTGAAGTCGAGGGCGGGAAGCTCCTCCGCACGGCCGGTGGCGAGGACCGCCGCGACACTCAACGCCGCGAGGGCGAAACGGATCGATGCTACGGTCGAGCAACCCATGGAACGTTTCCATTCGGGGGTTACCCGCGTCGCCGATCCGCGGCCTCGGGAGGGCCAGTTCGGATCGCGGACCTCTCGGTCGATCGGCGGGACTGCGAAGTAGACTCCCTTCCAAGGATAGCACCGTCTACCGCGCCGAAACAGCCAATTTTTTGCCGACAGCCACGGTCTCACTGCCGAAATACTGCGACATCCTCGTCATCGGCGCGGGTGCGGCCGGGCTGTTTGCGTCCACCTGGGCGGGACGGGCTGCCCGGGCGGCCGGCAGGCCGATCTCGATTCTGGCAGTCGATGGCGCGAAGAAACTCGGGGCCAAGATCCTCGTGGCCGGCGGCGGCCGGTGCAACGTCACGCACTGGCGTGTGACCGAGGCCGACTACGCCGGCGGCACGCCACCTGCGATCCGCAAGGTGCTCGGCCGATTCACCGTCGACGACACGGTGCAGTTTTTCCGCGCGTGCGGTGTCGAGTTCAAGCGTGAGGACACCGGCAAACTGTTTCCCACCACCGACTCGGCCCGCACGGTGCTGGATGCCCTCGTCGCGGCGGCGACACGGGCGGGAGCCACGCTCGAACATCCGGCCCGTGTCGAGGCGATCGAGCGGGCGGGCACCGGCTTCCTCGTCGCCACCTCTGTGGGCCCGATCGAAGCCGGCCGCGTGATCCTCTGCACGGGTGGCAAGTCGTTGCCGAAGTCGGGCTCGGACGGCGCGGGCTTCGCGATCGCCACGTCGCTCGGCCATTCGCTCACCGCGCCGATCGTGCCCGCGCTCGTGCCGCTCGTCGTGCCGGGCGAGCATTGGATTCGCGGGCTGTCCGGCCTCACGCTCCGTGCCGAGATGGTGCTGCTCGCGCCGACGGGCAAACGGCTACGGTCGTTCACGGGGAGCACGCTCTGCACGCACACGGGGCTCTCGGGACCGGCCGTGCTCGACGTCAGCCGCCACTGGCTGGTCGAGCGCGAGCGTGATCGCGGCGTGCGGCTGGCGATCAACTGGCTCCCGGGCACGTCGGCCGACGCCGTCGACAAGCTCCTGCAGGGTGCGGCCAGTCGTGGGCCGCTTGCCGTGCTTCGCGAGCACCTGCCCGAGCGGCTGGTGCGTCAGCTCTGCGAACTCGCCGGCGCGGCGGTTGCCGGTGATGTGCCACGGGATGTCCGGCGAAGGCTCGTGCAGTGTGTGACCGGCCTCGAGCTCGACATCGTGGGCGACCGCGGATTCACCGTCGCCGAGGCCACCGCCGGCGGCGTGCCGCTCGCCGAAGTGCGGCTCGAGACGATGGAGAGCCGCGTCTGCCCAGGCTTGTTCTTCGCCGGCGAGGTGCTCGACGTCGACGGCCGGATCGGTGGCTTCAACTTTCAGTGGGCGTGGGCGAGCGGGTATGTCGCCGGGTCCGCCGCCGCTGCCGGGCGGGGCGATTCCCAGACTTCGTAGCGGCTCGCGCCGCGGCACAGATCGACCACTCGAAGCGGCGCCGGTGCCGAGGCCGTGCATCGCGGTTGGGTCAGGAGCCGATCCACGGCCTCCATGACGCGTTCGATCGACAGGGCCTTCATAGAGGCAGTTTCTGGATTCCAGGGCAGCGTCTGCCCGGTGCGCTGCCGGGCAACGCGGCCCCGGCGGGCTGTCTCGGCCTTCACGACCTCGCTTGCGGTCCTCCAGGGATGCCAGCGATTCGGGTCGGTCGGGCCGGCGAGCACGACCACGGGCACGCCGTTCGCGGCCGCGATATGGTTGAGCCCCGAGTCGACGCCCAGGCACAGATCCATGCGGGAAAGCAGCCCGCCCACGTCGCAGAGCGACACCGTCGCTGAATGGTCGTGCACGTGCGGAGCCGAACGGGCGGCGATGAGCCGCAGGAGCGCGTCATGGACAAGCCGATCAGCAGGCCCGCCGCAGAGAAACACCTCGCAGCCCCGATCGGCCACGAGCCAGTCGATGATCCTGGCAAACCGATCGAGGGGCCACAGTCTGTGCTCGTCGGTCGACTGGGCTGCGACGAACACCTTCGGCCGTTCGGCGGCGATGCCGGTCATCAGGGCGTCGGCCTTGGCGATGGAGTCGGCGGTGTTCCAGGTTTCGTTGTGGCCGTCGTCGATGGTGAGCCCCTCGCACCGCAAGAGATCGAGGAACAGCTCGGCCTGATGCCGATGGGGTACGACGGGCACCTGCCGCGAGAGCAGACTCGATCCGATCGCGCGAAAGCCCACCCGCCACGGAATGCCTGCGAGCCAGGCGAGCAGGGCGCTCGAGAGCGATCGCTTGAGCAGGTAGACCCTGTCATAGCGGCGCGCGCGGATCCAGCGGGCGTTCTCCATGACGTTGCCGAGCGACCCGCGCACCACACGGCACCTCCGGGGCGGCCTCCGCCAGTGGAGCCGTTCGTCGATGTACGGGCATTCGGCCAGGAGCGAGTCCGACCCCGACTCGCTGAGCACGTCGATCACGGCGTGTGGAAAGTTCCGCCTCAGATTCCGCACAAACGGCACCGCGAGCATCGTGTCACCGATGAAGCGATTGCGCACCACGAGAATGTGCTGCGGCTCAGAGGATGCTGGGACGAAAGCAGGCATGACAGGCACTAGCGGGCGAAGCCGACGAAGAAGCTGAACAGCTGCTGGCTGTCGTACGGGGCGTAGGCGATCGGGACGGCGAAGTCGAGCGCGATCGGGGCCGGACCCATCGCCGGCAGCGTGATGCGAAGGCCGACACCGGGCGCCACCCGCATCTGCTGGATCGACACGTTCGATTCGACGGTGCCGAAGTCGGTGAACACCACGCCGCGGAGCGTGTCGTCGGCCGTGATCGGAAACAGGTATTCGATCGTGTTGAGCCACTGGAACGGGCCGCCGATGATCGCGGCGTCCTGCCCGGCTTGCGGCGAGGTGCCGGCGACGGTCTGCCGGGGGCTCGCCCCGCGGAATGCGAAGCCGCGCAGGGTGTTGTAGCCGCCGGCGTAGAAGTTGTCGTACGCGGGCGTGTCGGGGCCCGACATGCCGAGAACGGAGCCGATCGAGAGTACGTGGCGGCCCGAGCCGTCGGCCCGCTCGTTCAGGAGAAAGTATTGCCGTCCCTCGAGGATGCCGCGCGGATAGACGAAGGTGCCGATCACCTGCTCGAACTCGAATGTCGCCAGATGGCCCTGCGTGGGCAGGAACGGGCTGTCACGGGTGTCGTGAATGAGTCCGCCCGAGAATCCATAGACGGAGTTCGTGCCGAGCATGTTGTTGACGGCCGGTGTGGGCAGCCGTGGGTTGAACACGTCGACGCTCTCGCCCCGGAAGCCGCCGTTGATCGACAGATCGGGAGCAAACTGAAACTGGTAGCCGAGGCCGACGCGGCCGCCGACGCGGGCCTCGGCCCAGTCGTAGAAGTAGCGGGTGTAGTAGGAGGCGCTCGTGGAGAGGCCGATCCGCGTGTCGAAGAGATACGGCTCCTGGAACGTGGCGGTGTAGCGTTGGAGTTGCGTGCCCGGTGCGGCTTCGAGGCGGAACCGCTGCCCGGCCCCGCGGAACGCGGTACCGTTTTTGATGTCGTCCCAGCTCTGGGGGAGCCGGAAGAGGTCGAAGTTTTGCTCGTCGACCACGATGTTGCCGACGAGGCCGGCGTTGGAGTTGACGCCGGCACCGATCATGAGGCGGCCGGTCTGTGTCTCTTCGGCGTCGACGTCGACGATCACGTAGGGCTCGCTGCCAGGAAACACCTGCAGCGGTTGATCGCCGCCGAAGTTCGGCACCATGCCGGGCTGGGCCACCATGCCCGGTTGGCCGAAGGGCTGACCGGGAAAGGGCTGGATCATGCCGGGCGCGACGCCGGGTGCGGCTGGTGCGAACCCCGGCTGGAATCCGCCAGGAGGCACGGCCTGCGGAAGCCCTGGCGGGGGTGCCATCGGCTGCTGCGCCACGTAGACCGGCGGCTGCACGGGCGGGGGAGGTGCGACGGTGCGCGAGTAGTCGAGCGCCTCGGGGCCGGTGGGAGCCAGCGGGGCGCCGCCCCAGCCCTGCGCCGGGGCCGGCTGCTGCTGGACGAATGGCTGCGGGCTCTGACCGCGCCACACCGTGCCGGCGACGCTGGCTGGAGCAGTCTGGCGGGGCGGCTGTGCCTGCGGCGCGGGGGCACCGGCCGGCGTTGGTGCCGGCTGCACGCCGGAGCCGGCTTCGTTGACGTGCCCTTCGAGCACGAGATCGATCACGGCGTCGTCGGACGAGGCGGGATCGGGGCTCTGGCCGCGGAACCCCGGCTGGCTCGGATCGCGGGCGATCTGTTCGTTGGCGTCTGCCGCGTTCTCGGGTTTGCTGAACACGATCCGCGGGCCCTCTCCCTTGGCCGCATCGGCGAGGAACAGGCTGCTCGACTTCAGCCGGCGCTCGTCGTCGCGCAGTTTGCGGATGTCGAGGATGTCGCCCGGCCGCAGCGAAAGGCGATTGAGCACCGTGCTGTGCTTGGTGTGCGGGTGGTCGCCGCGGATGCGCACGTTGATCTTGCCGACGCGATACCGCTGCCCCTCGGTGACGTTGTAGACGAGGTCGAGCTGGCCGGGCTCCTCGAGAAACCGTGGATCGGCCCGAATGTCTGCGAACACGAAGCCCCGGCCACCGTAGATGTCGCGGATCAGACCGAGATCGAGATCCATCTTCGTCTGATTGAACGGCTCTCCGCTCTTGAGCTTGAGCTCGCGCGCGAGAAACTCGCTCTTGAACTTGCTGTTGCCGATGAACGAAATGTTGCGCACCGAATACCGTGGGCCCTCGTTGATCACGAACGTGAGTAGCGTCCAGTCCTTGCCCGCCCCGTGCACCACTTCGAGCTCACGGCCCACCTTCGCCTGGAAGAATCCGAGGCTGCGGTAGTAGGCAGTGAGGGTGTCGACGTCGGCATCGATCTTCTCGCGGTCGACGTCACCGCCGAGCAGCCAGAAGACACCCGGCTTCGACTTGATCTGGGTGAGCAGGCGGGCGTCACTGGCGATCGAGTTGCCGACGAATCCTGTCCACAGCGACTTGCGGCTCCGGCCCTCGTCGATCAGGAACACCGCGCCTTTGTCGCCCGGCTTGCTGCCCTCGACCGTCGAGACGCGGGCCGCGTCGTAGCCCTTCTCGTGATAGAACGCCTCGATTCGCCGCCGGGCCTCCTCGACGACATACGGGTCCATCGAGTCTCCGACGTCGATCTCGGCCTTCTTTCGCAGCGTGCGGGTGGTGACCTTCTCGTTGCCGACGTACTTCACGTAGCGGAGCATCGGTCGCTCGACCACCTGAAAGATCACGACCACACCCTCCTTCACCCGCACGTACTTCGGGTGCACGTCGACGAACTTCCGCGAGCGGTGCAGGGTGCGCACGTCCTCCTCGATCGCCTGGGCGTCGAAGATCTGCCCGGCACGGGTCACGAGCTTGGGCAGTTTCGAAACCTCCGTGGCGTGATTCCCCTCGATCCGCACTTCGACGATGCGGTTGGCCTCGTCGACGGGCGGTGCTGCCGCGGGGAGCGGCTGGGGGGTCGGAGGGCCCGCCACGGGCGTCATTCCCGCGCCAGGAAGCGTGCCCGGTGTCTGCGCATGCGACCACGATGGCGCGGCGGCCAAGGCCAGCGCGAGGCACTGCGGCCAGGTCAGGGTGCGAAGGGCGGAGGTGACCGCGCGAAATGTCATCGACGATCCCGTGGAAGGGCGGGGACGAAGCCGGGGAGGAATACCGGCAGACTGCATTCAGCCACAAGGCGAAAACACGCCGTGGGATTGGCCCTCGATTCCGAGCGGGTTTCGCGCCTCCGTCCACGCTTGAAATACCCACGCCCCGGCCCTTCCACCGGCTGTGCGGCGCGCGGCGCTGCTTGACTGGCCCCGTCAAACCCCGATACTTTTCTCTATTCTGCCCGGTTTTCCGCGTGGTTCACGCACGGCGTTTCCCAAGCACCCGGCTTTGCCCATGCGGCCCATGGTGATCGACCTGCGGAAGACCGACGACCCGCGTGACGTCGTGCATCGGGCTGTCCAAATGCTGGCCGAGGGGCGGGCCGTCGCCTTTCCGACCGAGACCGACTATGTGATCGCCGCGAGCATTCGCGACGCTGCCGCGGTCGAGCGGCTCGTCGGGCTCGCGCCTCTGCGTGCCGGCGAGCCACGCCTCGCCCTGGCTCTCAAAAGCGCCGACGAGGCACTCGACTGGGCGCCCAGGCTGAGCCCGATCGGCCAGCGCATCGCCCGCCGATGCTGGCCCGGGCCGGTCGCCATCCTCGTGGCCGACGACCATCCCGACAGTCTCGTTCACCGCCTGCCCGACGCGGCCCGACTGGCGATCGTCGGCACGGGACGGCTCCGGCTCCGTGTGCCCGGCCATCCCATGCTCGCCGACTGCATGCGGATGCTGGCCGGGCCCGTGGTGCTCGCCGAACCCGGCGGTGACGGTGGATCTGTCGCGGTCACCGCCGAGGAAATTGCCGCCAGAGGCGGTGATCAGGTGGCGCTCATCATCGACGATGGAAGATCACGGTACGCCCAGCCCGCCTCCACGATCGAAGTCGACGAACACGACTTCCGCATCGTGCACCCAGGGATCGTCTCGCAGGAGACGCTGCGCCGGCTCTCGAGCCTGATGGTGCTGTTCGTGTGCACGGGGAACACCTGCCGCAGCCCGATGGCGGAGACGATCTTCAAGCAGCTCGCCGCCGAGCGGCTCGGCTGTCGACCGGATGAACTCGAACACGCGGGCATCGTGGTCGCGAGTGCCGGGATCGCCGCCTGGGGGGGCGGTGCCGCCAGCGCCGGAGCGGTCGAGGCCATGCGCGAATGCGGGGCCGATCTCTCGGCACACGAGAGCCAGCCGGTCACCGACACGCTCGTGCGGCAGGCCGACATCATCTGGACGATGACCGCCTCGCACCGGGCGGCGATCATCGCCCAATACCCTGAAGCCGGTGGCCGGACCGCCGTGCTCTCGCCCGACCGGGTCGACGTGATCGACCCGATCGGCGGTCCCGTGGCGACCTACCGCACGTGCGCCGAGCAAATCCGGCAGCACTTGATCGCCAGGCTCACTACAATTCAATTGCCTGTTCGGCAACCGCCGGCCTCGAACCCGGCGGTCTGATTTCTGTGACGCATGGAGCGATTGATGCGGATTGCCATCGGAAGTGACCACAGGGGCGTCGCCGCCCGCCAACGGATCATCGGGCTGCTCGAGCACATGGGGCACGAGGTGATCGACTGCGGCAGCCACGGCACCGACGCGGTCGATTACCCGGACATCGCGGCTGACGTCGCCGGCCGTGTGAGTGCCGGCACGGTCGACCGGGGCATTCTCCTCTGCTGCACCGGCGTGGGCATGGCGATCGCCGCCAACAAGCTGCCCGGTGTCCGCGCCGCCACCTGCCACGACGAGGTGACGGCCGAGATGAGCCGCCGCCACAACGATCTCAACGTCCTCTGCCTCTCGGCCGAACTCCTTGGGCCCGAGCTGCAGGACAAGATGCTGCGCACCTGGCTCGACACGCCCTTCGAGGGCGGCCGCCACGCCCGTCGCGTCGCCAAGATCACGGCCCTCGAGCCCGACTGCACGTAGGACGGGCTTCATTCTCAACTCGCCCAACCCGGCGTCGAAGCCGGCGGTACGCTGCTCCATCGCCGAGGGCGATCGCTAGTCCAGGCTCAACTATGGTGGTGCGCTCGCTGTAAGCCGCGTATCTGCCCGTCGGCTCTTCCGCATCGCACCGACCGTCTCCGCCGCCTCGCCTTTCCAGTTGGGGAGGCGAGTGGCTGCCCCTACCGTTGAGACGGCGTATGTGACCAGCGGAGCCATGGATGGCGGAGCGCAGGCACATCCGAGTGAGTGAAGCCCAGGATGGGCGCAGCGAACGTCCGGCGAGACGGTACGGGGCTGCCCCGAGCCGGATTGCTCGCGGCAAGGGCAGGACAAGCGGGACGCCTGTCCTACGGCAGCGTCACACCTTGACCCACTGGTGGCTTTTGGCGCTCGCGAGCACCGCGTCGCACACCTTTTGCGTCTCGAGGGCATCGCGAAACGTGGGGTGGGCGGGCTTCTTCTTGGCGTAGGCCTCGAGGAAGTCGGCCACCTGGTGCACGAAGGAGTGCTCGTAGCCGATCGCCAGGCCCGGCACCCACCACTTGTCCATGTAGGGGTGATCGCCGTCGGTCACGTGCACGCTCTTCCAGCCCCGCATCGGGCCTTCGTCGCGGTAGTCAAACACCTGCAGCCGGTGGAGATCGTGGAGGTCCCACTTCAGGCTCATGTGTTCGCCGTTGATCTCGAACGTGTAGAGGGCCTTGTGGCCGCGGGCGTAGCGGGTGCTCTCGAAGAGGCCGAGCGAGCCGTTGTGGAAGTGGCAGAGAAACGAGCAGGCGTCGTCGATCGTCACCTTTTCCATCTTGCCGGTGAGCTGGTGCTTGCGCTCCTTCACGAACGTCTCGGTCATGGCCGTGACGTCGGTGACGAGGCCGTTGAGCCAGAGTGCCGTGTCGATGCAGTGGGCGAGGAGGTCGCCCGTCACGCCGCTGCCGGCGGCGGCCGAGTCGAGCCGCCAGAGGGCCGCCCCACCCTGCGGGAGGTCGGCGTTAATCGTCCAGTCTTGGAGGAACTCGGCACGGTAATGAAAGATGCGGCCGAGTTTGCCCGAATCGATGATCTGCTTGGCGAAGGTGACGGCCGGGATGCGGCGGTAGTTGTACCAGACCATGTTCGGCACGCCGGCCTTCTCGACGGCCTGGCACATCTTCTCGCCCTCGGCCGCGTCCATGGAGAGTGGCTTCTCGCAAAGGATCGCTTTGCCGTGCTTCGCCGCTTCGATCGCGATCTCGGCGTGGAGATTGTTCGGCGTGCAGATGTCGATCGCGTCGATGTCGTCGGCGGCCACGAGCTTCCGCCAGTCGGTCTCGACCCGCTTGTAGCCCCAGCGGTCGGCGAAGGCTTTGGCTTTCTCGGCGTCGCGGGCGGCTACGGCCTGGAGCACGGGCAGGTATTCAAGGTCGAAGAAGTCCTTGACGCGGTTGTAGCCGTTGGAGTGGGCCCGGCCCATAAAGCCGTAGCCGATCATGCCGATGCGGAGGGGTTTTGCCATGTGAGCATCCTTCGTAGTGATGAGTCTTTCGATTTGGTCCGGCTCGGGGAGCGGCAAAAGTCTCGTCGCGTGGGCCGCGGCGGCCCAAGGCTCCTCGAGCGTTCGCCGACTCCCCTCACCTCACGTATTCAGATTTTTCACGCCCACCCGTGCGCATCGCGGACGGCGAGCATGGTCTTGAGGATGGTGTTCCAGGTCTTGGGGTTTTCGAGTGTCGCGTTGGGGAACATGCAGCCGTCCCAGCAGATGTGCTTGATGCCCCGTTTGTCGGCGTCTTTGAGCCAGAGTCCCGAGCACTTTACGATGTCGAGCTTGCCCTTGGGATCATCGGCCGGGCAGTGCTTGCCTGTCTTGTCGTGCGAGCCCGCGCCGTGCACTTCGCCGTCGTTTTGGGCGACGTGGAAATCGATCGTCCAGGGCCTGAGCTTGTCCACCATCTTTTCATAGGCGGGCCAGAACTCGGCCTCGGTGTAGCCTGGCTTCACGAGGGCGTGCTCCGGGGCGTTGTAGCCGAGCAGGTAGAGATAGGTGTGGGCGAGATCGGCCTGGAAGCCGAGCGTCTCGGGCATGCCCACCTCTTCGAGCAGGTCGAGCATGTCCCTCCACGAGTGCATGCCGGCCCAGCAGATCTCACCTTCGGCCGCCAGCCGCTGGCCGTTGTCACGGGCGATCTTGGCCGCCTCGCGGAAGGTCTCCGCGATCTTCGCGGTGTTCGCCTTGGCATGCTCCCGCCACTTGGCCACGCCGAACTCGGCCGAGTCGATGCGGATCACGCCATATTTCCGCACGCCGTGCTTCTCGAAGACCTTCGCGATCCGGCAGGCCATTTTCACAGCCGAGAGAAATTTTTCCTTCGCCGCCGCATCGCCCATCGCCGAATCGCCCACCGTGCCCGGCCACACTGGCGCCACGAGCGAACCGACCGAGAAGCCGTGTTTCGCGATCAGGTCGGCGATCTTCGCGAGCTCGGCATCGCTCGCCTCGGGGTTCGTGTGTGGCAGAAACAAGAAATAGTCGATGCCGTCGAACTTCTGCCCGTTCACGTTCGCAGCAGCGGTCAGTTCGAGCATCCGCTCGAGCGAGATCGGCGGCTCCTGGCCGGCATCGGTGCCCTTGCCGACGAGGCCGGGCCACATGGCGTTGTGCAGTTTGGGGGCGGAGTGCGGCATTAGAGCGCCCTTCCGTGCTTGGGGAGATCGGGATGGACGTCGGGGCCGAAGTAGCGGAGCGAGACGAGCGGGCCGGGGCCGGTGTTTTCCACCGTGTAGCCCGCGGCTGCGGCGTCGGCCGAGATGAAGAGCTCGTCGGCCGTCATCTCGCCGAAACGGATGAGCGTGGGAGTGGCCACGTCGTGCACGCCCACCCTGCCCTCGCCCTGCACCGTGATCCAGCCGCTGGCACCGGCATCGTTGATCGTGATCTTCGCGCCGGGCTCGAGCGTGAGCTCCTTGGCGCTGAAGAGCTGCTGGCCGTCGACGTGGCCGTAGACGATCCAGCGGTCAGTCGCGCCGGGTATGCTTCGTTTTTCGTCCACGATCGGTGAGAGGAAGTTGCTCTCCTTGTAGTGCGTGTCGACGTTCTTCTCCCAGTCGAGCTGGCCGATGATGAAGTCGAGATCGTGGTGCTTTTCCTTGGGCATGTCCTTGACGAGCAGGCTCCACGGCACAGCCCGGCCCTCGACGAGCGACTGGAACATCGCAAACACGTCGCTGCCCCACTGTGGCTCGTAGGTGAGGAGCGACCCCGGGGCATGCAACACGCCCGGCGGAATCAGCCAGCCGGTGCCGCGCTCGAGGCGATAGGCCTTCGAGAGGCCGAGAATGCCGTTGTCGCCCTTGTTCCAGTGTTCCAGGCAGCGCCGCAGGTCGGCCTTCGTCGTGCCGGGCTCGAGGCCCATGAAGGTGTAAGGGAAGTTGTTGTCGCAGTTGTTGTACTGCGGCGGGAAGTAGTAGCTCTCGGGCTTGCCCTCCTGGCCCACGAGCTTCGCGTCGGCGAACGACTGGTGCATGTGGTGCGGGATCGGCCCCATGTTGTCGAAGAACTTGGAGTAGACCGGCCACTTCTTGTAGCGGTCCCAGATCTGCTTGCCGACGAGTTTCGCACCGCCGTCGGCGACGGCGTCTTTGAGCAGGAACCGCTCGCCGTCGAACACGCACCACGAGAGGCCCTCGTCGGGCACGCGGCCCTCGTTCGCCGCTTCCGTCGTGCTCGCGAACCAGCGCTCGTCGATGCCGCCGCGGTCGAGGCCGTACGCGTAATAGTCGTCCGGATGCAGCCGCACCCGCTTCCCGGGATGAAGGAAGCTCCGCGGCACCCACGTGGGCGAGAGCCGGAGGATGCCCTTGCCGGCGTTCAGCGCCTTGTCGAGCGCGCCCGAGACATTCTTCGCCTCGGGCAGCTTGGCGGACTTTTTCGCAGCGGTGGCCGTGGCCATGGTGGAAACCCCTCGTGGAAATGCTTCTTGGGAAACCGTGTTGTAAGGACCATTGAAAAGACCCGCAAGCAGCCGCTTCGGGCACACGTGAATCACGCCCGGCGGATTCCAGCCCGGCCGCTGATCGAATTCATTCGCCCGCGGTGATCGCCTTCGCCACGTGCTCCACCGACAGTGGTGCCGAGCCCTCGGCCTTGTTGTTGATCGTGATGAACACGTCGCGGCCAGCTGCTGCCGTCGTACGGGCCAGCCGTGCGAGCGCGGTTCGGCTCGGCAGATCCTCCTCGATGATTCGGTTGAAGGGAAAATAGTCCGCCTTCGCATCGTCATAGGATCTGCCGGCGTGGAGGTTCCACCGCACGACGAGCGGCCCGACTGCCGACGTGTTCACGCCAAGCGTGCCGGCCTGCAGATCGACGGAAGGCATTCGGGCGTGCACGGCCAGACAGGGCACGGCTCCGGCTGTGGCGAGCGCACGGGCGAAGTCGGCGGAGACGAGTTCCGGATCCCGGACCTCGATGGCGTAGAGCGGGTCCCGCGGCAACGCGGCGACGAAGGCCGCGATGCGGGCGATAAGCCGGGGCACGTTTGCGAGCATCCGGCGACCGAGCGGCGGAAACTGAAACACGAGCGGCCCGGCCTTCGCACCGAGTCCCGCGATCGCCGGCTTGACGAATGCCGCTGCCGCTCCAGCCGCGTCGAGGAACGACGGATTGTCGCGTGCCGCCTCTCCCGATCCGGCCTTGCGGACGACAGGATCGGTGATGGCGGCCGGCGCCTTCACGACGAACCGAAAGTCATCGGGCACCTGCGCGGCGTAGTGGGCGAACTCTGCAGTCGTCAGGGGCGCATAAAACGTGCGATCGAGACTCACGGTGCGAAACAGCGGATGGCGAGCATACGCGGAGAGCCCGTGCCGCGCGAGCATCTGTTCGGTCGCCGGCTTGCCGTTGGCGGCCGCGTAGACGAGCCCCGTCCAGCCCGGAAATGACCAGCTCGACGTGCCCAGGCGGATGCGGGCGGGCAACGCCGCGGCCAGTCCGCACACGTCAGCGCCGACTGACGCCGGATCGACGCCATCGGCATCGGCGAAGAGAGACAGTTGTGACATCAACTGAGGATAAGGGAGAGGGCGGCACATGGTACGCACGGTTGGCTGAGCGTGGTACTCTTTCGGATGACCAGCCCGCCCGGCCCAGCTCGCCCGGCAGTGGTGCCGGCGCCCGACCGAAGAAAGCCCACGGCCGACAAACCCATGAAAGACCCGACCGTCCGCGGCGTTGTCCACCTGATCGAGGAGACCAAGACCTTCGGTCAGAAGGGGTTTCGCAAGCGTCTGGTGGTGCTCGAGCAGTCCAAGGGCACGTTCACCAACTTCATTCCTATCGAGTTCGTCAAGGAGGGCTGCGACGCGGTGGACGATCTGGCCGTGGGAGATGAGATTGAGGTGACCTACCGCCTGAGCGGCCGCCGCTGGCAGCGGGACGAGGCGAGCGAGGCCAAATACTTCCTGAGTGCCGAGGGGCTCTCGTTCAAGCAGCTGTCCGGAAGCGGGCGGGGCAATGACCGAGCGGACGACGCCCTCGATCCGAACGACGCCCTCGCCGAGGCTGGCGATGACGACGTGCCGTTTTGAGGTAGCGTCCCCACATCCAGCGCAGGAGGACTGATGCAGCTTTGGGCTTGAAGCCGGTCACGGGGAGCCGTCACCCAGGGGTGAAGGATCGCCGCCAGATTCAGGCGCGGCGAAGGGCAGCCACCGCTGAGAGTCGTGCAACGGCGCAGGCTTCCGCCGCCGCGTGGTTTCGCGGGCCAGCGAGCGCCGCACGGGATCTTGCTGCATCGCTTCGCGCCGGTCGCGGCGGCTGCCGTGCCGCTCGGCCACGCCGCGGGCCTCACTGCGCGCCGCGGGGGCGTTGCGCACGACCGCCAGCCGGCGCTTCGCCTCGCGGACCGCCGCGGCATGATCGACGAGCGGCGCCGGATAGTCGTGGCCGATCACGCATCCGGCCGCCTGCTGGATGTCGGCGGGCATCGTCCAGGGCATGTGGATATACGCCGGTGGCACGCCGGCGAGCTCGGGCACCCAGCGACGGATGAACACGCCGCGGGGATCTTGCTCGACCGCCTGCTTCGTGGGGTTATAGATCCTGAGCGTGTTGATCCCGGTCGTGCCGCTTTGCATCTGCAGCTGCGACCAGTGGATACCAGGCTCGAAGTCGAGGAAGTGCCGGGCGAGAAAGAGGCCCGTGGGCCGCCAGTGCAGCCACAGTGAATAGCTGGCGAACGACACGACGAGCGACCGCATCCGAAACGTGAGCCAGCCGGTGGCGACAAGGCTCCGCAGGCAGGCATCCACGAGCGGATAGCCTGTCTTGCCGGCTTGCCAGGCGGCGAGCCGTTCGCGCGAGACATCATTCTCGCGCAGCCCGTCGGCGGCCCGCAGCATGTTGTGAAATTCGATCGCCGGCTCATCCTCCAGCTTCTGCATGAAGTGGCAGTGCCAGTGAAGCCGTGACTGCACAGCCTTCAGGCCCCGCTGCCAGGCCTTTAATTCGGCGCGGTCGCGGGGGCTGGTTGCCGTGGCGAGGCTGGCCTGCACGTCGCGCCGACGGGCCTCGCTCGCCTGCCAGACCGTTCGCATCGAGACCGCGCCGAACGCCAGATACGGGCTCAAGCGGGAGCAGCTCGTCGATGCCGAGAGCGGGCTCGAGATGCCGCCGGAGTAGTGCCGGCCGCGGCGGGTAAGAAAGTCGTCGAGCACCTCGTGCGCAGCCCGCTCGCCGCCTCGCTGGCGGTCTTTCGTGTCGGTGGGCAGGCCGAGCGCGAGGCAGTCGAGAAGGCCGGCCGTCGCGAGCCGCGTGATGCTCGCGAGGCCCCCGCGGCCGGTGCTTCGTGGCACATCAGCCCGCGTAGCCTCCATGCGTTGTTCCCAGAGGCGGTTCCAGCCATTGCGCGACACGAGCCGCCGCACGACGCCAGTCTGGGGCAGTTCGACGAATTCCACTCCGGCCTCCCGAGCCCAGCGCCGCACCCGCCGATCGCGGGCGTAGGTCACGCCCGTGCCGGTTTCCTCGTGGGCCACGAGCAGGCGGAAGCCCGTCTCGCGGCGAAGCTCGTCGAACATCGCCACCGCCTCGCCTCGCCGGGTGACGAGCCGAATGCCGAGCCGGCCGAGCGCGGTCTCGAGATCCGCGAGGCACTCCCGCTGAAATTCCGTGTGGGTCGGATCCCACTCCGGCTGCGCGAGCACCTCGGGCTCGTAGAGAAACACCGCGAACACGGCGCCGCCCCGTGCCCGTGCCACGGCCTCGGCAAGCGCCGGATGATCGGCCACGCGCAGGTCGCGCTTCAGCCACACACAGACCGGCACTGCGTGATCGACCATCGCGACACCATCCTGGACACGTTCCACCGACTGATGTGTCAGTGTAGGCGCGTCGCCGCAGGCAGGTCGAAGCGGTCGAGATGCATCACCTTCGTCCAGGCGGTGATGAAGTCGGCCACGAACCTTTCCTTCGCGTCGTCGCTTGCGTACACCTCGGCGATGGCCCGGAGCTGCGAGTTCGACCCGAACACGAGATCGGCCCGGCTGGCGGTCCACTTCACGTCGCCCGTCTTCGTGTCGCGACCCTCGAAGAACTGATCGCATACGGGCGATGGCCGCCACTCGGTGCCCATGTCGAGGAGGTTTACGAAGAAGTCGTTGGTCAGCCTGCCCGGCGTGTCCGTAAGCACGCCGAGTGAGGCCATCGGGCCCGAGCCGGTGGTGGCCCCGAGCACCCGCAGGCCACCGACGAGCACGGTCATCTCGGGCGCCGAGAGCGTGAGCAACTGCGCCCGATCGACGAGCAGCTCTTCGGCCGGCCGGTCGATCTCCCGCGGCAGATGGTTGCGGAAGCCGTCGGCATGCGGCTCGAGCACGACGAACGATTCGGCATCGGTCATCTCCTGCGTGGCGTCGGTGCGGCCTGGCGCGAACGGCACCGTGATCGCGTGGCCGGCGTCGCGGGCCGCCTTCTCGACCGCCGCCGAGCCGCCGAGCACGATCAGATCGGCGAGCGACACGCTCTTGCCGTCGGTCTGGGCGGCGTTGAAGTCGCGTTGCACACCGGCGAGTACGTCGAGCACGCGGGCCAGTTTCGCCGGCTCGTTGACCGGCCAGTCTTTCTGCGGCGCGAGGCGGATCCGGCCGCCGTTCGCACCGCCCCGCTTGTCGCTGCCGCGAAACGTCGAGGCCGATGCCCAGGCCGTCTTCACGAGGTCGGAGACAGCCAAGCCGGAGGCGAGGATTTTGGATTTCAAGGCCGCGATGTCGGCCGCGTCGACGAGCGGGTGGTCGACAGCCGGCACCGGGTCCTGCCAGAGCTGGGCAGGCGGCACCTCAGGGCCCATGAGCCGCGACACCGGGCCCATGTCGCGGTGCGTGAGCTTGTACCACGCCTTGGCGAACGCCTGCTGGAACTGCTCGGGGTGCTCGTGGAACCGCTTGGCGATGGGCGCGTAGGCCGGATCCATCCGAATTGAGAGATCGGTGGTGAACATCATCGGCGCATGCGACTTCGAGTCGTCGTGGGCGTCGGGCACGGTGCCCTTGGCCGACGCATCTTTGGGCGTCCACTGCCAGGCTCCTGCGGGGCTCTTCGTCAGCTCCCACTCGTAGCCGAGCAGGTTGTCGAAGTACTCGTTCGACCAGGTCGTGGGCGTGGAGCTCCAGGCGCCTTCGAGGCCGCTTGTGATCGTGTCAACGCCCTTCCCCGTGCCCAAGCGGTTCTTCCAGCCCAGGCCCTGCTCCTCGATCGGCGCGGCCTCCGGCGCGGGGCCGACGTTGTCGGCCGGGCCCGCCCCGTGCGACTTGCCGAACGTGTGACCGCCGGCGACGAGGGCCACGGTCTCCTCGTCGTTCATCGCCATCCGCGCGAACGTCTCGCGGATGTCGCGGGCCGCGGCGAGCGGGTCAGGCTTGCCGTTGGGTCCTTCGGGGTTCACATAAATCAGCCCCATCTGCACGGCGGCCAGCGGATTGTCGAGCCGGCGATCGCCCGTATACCGCTTGTCGCCAAGCCACTCGGTCTCCGGCCCCCAGTCGATGTCGTTCTGCGGCTCCCAGACATCCGCCCGGCCGCCGCCGAAGCCAAACGTGTCGAAGCCCATCGACTCGAGGGCCACGTTGCCGGCCAGGATCATGAGGTCGGCCCACGAGATCCGTCGGCCATACTTCTGCTTGATCGGCCAGAGCAGCCGGCGGGCCTTGTCGAGGTTGGCGTTGTCGGGCCAACTGTTGAGCGGCGCGAAGCGTTGCGTGCCGTAGCCGGCGCCGCCACGGCCGTCGGCCACGCGGTAGGTGCCGGCCGAGTGCCAGGCCATGCGGATGAAGAACGGGCCGTAGTGACCGTAGTCGGCGGGCCACCAGTCCTGCGATGTCGTCATCAGGGTGAGGAGGTCTTGTTTGACGGCCGCGAGATCGAGTTGCTTGAACTCCGCGGCGTAGTCGAAGCCCGCTCCGAGCGGATTCCCCGCGGGCGAGTTCTGATGAAGGATGGCAAGATTGAGTTGGTCGGGCCACCAGTCGCCGTTGGTCATCCCGCCGGCTGCTGTCGTGCGGGTCGCGGCGGCAGCGTGGCCGATCACCGGACATGACGTGGGGTCGGCACTGTGACAGGGAAGGGCGAGGAGCATGACTCCAGCCAGACTGCAGGCGATCGGGCGGACGCTCATGGTTCTGCTTTCCTTCTCTGGATGATGGCTCGGCTGCGGCCGCCGCGACCGCTTCGTATATACATCCTCGCACGGGGAGGGTTTCGCGTACAAAATTGATCCAGGGATCACTGTTGCTCGGCGGACACGCCGGCAGCATGATGACGTGTTCCTCCAGAGTCCACCCGCTCCATGGCGACGCTTCCCCTCGACCGTCTCGCCGCCAGCCTCGAGGGCGACGTCCACTCGGACGACCTCGCCCGCACGATCTACGCGACCGACGCGTCGGAATACCAGGAACGGCCGCTGGCCGTCGCCTGCCCGAAATCAGAGGCCGACGTCCGCCGGCTCGTGCAGTTCGCGGCGGAGCACCGCGTCGGGCTGATCCCGCGCGGCGCCGGCACGTCGCTCGCCGGGCAGGTGGTCGGCGGCGGCGTTGTCGTCGATCTCGGCCGGCACATGAACAGGATCGTGGCTCTCGACGTCGAACGGCGGCGAGTGCGGGTGCAGCCGGGCGTGGTCCGCAATGAGCTCAACAAGTTCCTCGCGCCGCACGGCCTGTTCTTCGGCCCCGAAACATCCACCGCCTCGTGGGCCATGATCGGCGGCATGGTGGGAAACAACTCGTGTGGCTCGAACTCGATCGCCTACGGGTCCACTCGCGACCATCTCATCTCGGCCCGCGGGTTTCTCGCCGACGGCAGCGAGGCGACGTTCGGCCCGCTCGCGGCGGATGCCTTCGCGGCGAAGTGCACGGGCCCCGACAACCTCGAAACCCGCATCTACGCGACGCTCCGCGACATCCTCGGCGACGAGGCGAATCGCCGGCTGATCCGCGATTCGTTTCCCCGGCCCGAGGTCACGCGTCGCAACACCGGCTACGCCCTCGACGCCCTCCTCGATGCCTCCTGCTTCGATCCTGGCAGCGTTGCCGAGTTCAACATGTGCCGGCTCCTCACCGGCTCGGAGGGCACGCTGTTCGTCGGTGTCGAGTTCGAACTCAACCTGATCCCGCTGCCGCCGCCCGGGGCGCTCGTCTGCGTCCACTGCCGCTCGGTCGACGAGGCGCTGCGGGCCACGCTCGTCGCCATGCAGCGCCGTGGCGGCGAGGTCGTACTCACGGCCTGCGAACTGATCGACGACAAGATCCTCGCCTGCACGAAGGACAACGCCGAGCAGACGCGCAATCGGGCGTTCGTCGTCGGGGAGCCGGGCGCGGTGCTCGTGGTCGAGTTCAAGCACACTGACCGAGGCCGCGTGGAGCGGGCGCTCGCCGACCTCGAGCACGATCTCAGGGCCGCCGGCCTCGGTTACGCCTATCCCGTGCTCCACGGCACCGACGGCGACAAGGTGTGGGAGTTGCGCCGTGCCGGTCAGGGCCTCGTCAACAACGTGCCGGGCGACGCCAAGCCCCGTGAGATCGTCGAAGACACCGCGGTGGCCGTGGAGGATCTGCCCGCCTACATCGCGGAGTTCGACAGCCTCCTCGCCGAGAAGTACTCGATCGAGTGCGTCCACTACGCCCACGCCGGCGCCGGTGAGCTGCACCTGCGGCCGCTCTTCGACCTACGCACGCCGGCCGGCCTGAAGATGTTCCGTGATGTCGCCACCGACGTGGCGGCGCTCGTGAAGAAATACCGCGGCAGCCTCTCCGGCGAGCACGGCGACGGCCGGCTCCGTGGCGAGTTCATCCGTACGATGGTGGGCGACGAGTGCTATGCGTTGCTCGAGCGCGTAAAGCGGGCGTTCGACCCGCAGGGAATTTTGAATCCGCGAAAAATCATCGACACGCCGCCGATGGACACGTCGCTACGGATCGTGCCCGGTGAGCCCGAGCCGCACCGCGACACGGTGTTCCGATTCGCCGACACCGGTGGCGTGCTCCGGGCTGCGGAAAAATGCACGGGCGTCGGCCAGTGCCGGAAGACCCACCTGATCGGCGGTACGATGTGCCCGAGCTACATGGCCACGCGCAACGAGCGCGACACGACGCGGGCTCGGGCTAACGTCCTCCGACAGGCGCTTGCCGAACCGGCCGCAGCCGACCCGTGGTCGCGGCCTGAAGTCGCCGAGGTGATGGACCTCTGCCTCTCGTGCAAGGCCTGCAAATCGGAGTGCCCGTCGAACGTCGACATGGCCCGGCTCAAGGCGGAGTGGCAGCAGCACGTGCACGACTCGAAGGGCGTGCCGCTGCGCACGCGGCTCGTGGCCGAAAGCGCGGCGTCGCTCCGCCGCGCGGCTGTCGCTCCCTGGCTCTACAACCTCGCCGTCACGGCCCCGGGCATCTCGACGCTCGTGAAGCAAGTGCTCGGCTTTCATCCGCGCCGGTCGCTCCCACCGCTGCCCGCGACCACGCTCCGCGGCTGGCTCGCCCGCCGGCCGCCGCGGCGGTCACCCGCGCCGCATGGCCGCGTGCATCTCTTTTGCGACGAGTTCACTGACACGCTCGACGCCCCGATCGGCATCCAGGCTGTCGAACTGCTCGAGGCCCTCGGCTGGGAGGTCGTCGTGCCCGACCATGTCGACAGCGGCCGGGCGCATCTCTCCAAGGGGCTTGTCCGCACCGCCCGGGACCTCGCGAGCCGCAACGTCGAGCTGCTCTCGCGTGTGGTCACTGCCGACGCCCCGCTCGTGGGCATCGAGCCGTCGGCGATCCTGTCGTTTCGCGACGAGTATCCCGATCTCGTGCCCGAGCGGCTCGCCGCGGCGGCTCGCAACCTCGCCGGCCACACGCTCCTGATCGACGAGTTCCTCGCCCGCGAGGCCGACCGCGGCCGGATCTCGGCCGACGCATTCACTGCCGAGCGGCGCGACATCAAGCTCCACGGCCACTGCCATCAGAAGGCGCTCTCGTCGCTCGCCCCCACGGTCGCGGCGCTCTCGCTGCCGCGGAACTACTCGGTCGAGGTGATCCCATCGGGCTGCTGCGGGATGGCCGGCTCGTTCGGCTACGAGCGCGAGCATTTTGAGTTGTCGATGCAGATCGGCGAGCTCGTGCTCTTGCCCGCGGTGCGGGCGGCCGGGCCGGAAGTGCTCCTCGCCGCTCCCGGCACGAGCTGCCGGCACCAGATCAAGGATGGAACGGGTCGAGAGGCCAGCCACCCCGTCGAGATTCTCCACGCCGCGCTCGTCGCTACCTCCTGACCAGGCAGTGCCACGTCACGGTCACGGGTATGGCGGCTTTTTCCCGGCTTCCACGGCAGTACGGGAGCAATTCCATTCTCCCGCCGGATTTCGACGATATAGTAATAGTTGTTCCGCGGATCGGCCTTCGGGCCCGCGTCGGGCCACGGTTTTTTTCGGCCCGACGGCGAAGCGGGTGATTTCCAGAGGAGCGATCCTGTGGTGCACAGCTTTGCCAGCGTCTGGCGTGCCTTGCTGGGCTGCGCCTGTGCCATCGGTCTGGCGGGCATCGTCCACGGCGCGGCGCCAGAACAGATTGATTTCTCGAAGCATGTGCAGCCGATTCTGGCCGAGCACTGCGCCCACTGCCACGGCATCGACGAATCGACGCGGCAGGGTGGGCTACGGCTCGACATCCGGCAAAACGCCCTCGAAGGGGGCGACTCCGGCGAGCCGGCGATCCTGCCGGGCAAACCGGAGCAGAGCGAACTGGTGGCCCGCATTCACTCGACCGACCCCGATGTGATCATGCCGCCGCCGCACGAGAAGAAGCCGCTCTCGGCGGAGCAGAAGGCGGTGCTCGAAGCCTGGATCGCCGACGGAGCAGGCTACCACCCGCACTGGTCGTTCGTGCCGCCGCAGAAGGCCGTCGTGCCGGCGGTGCCGGGAGCGTCGCAGCCGATCGACGCCTTCATCGGTGAGCGGCTCGCCGCGAAGCAGATCGAGGCCGCGCCCCCGGCCGACGCGGCCACGCTCTGCCGCCGGCTGTATCTCGACATCATCGGCCTGCCACCGTCGCCCGACGATATCGCCGCCTTCGAGCGCGAGGGCTACGACAAGACGGTCGAGAAGCTGCTCGCCAACCCGAAGTATGGCGAGAAGTGGGCCCGCCACTGGCTTGACCTCGCCCGCTACTCCGACTCCAACGGCTATGAGAAGGATCTGCCGCGCGAGATGTGGATCTGGCGCGACTGGGTGATCAACGCCTTCAACCGCGACCTGCCCTACGACCAGTTCGTGATCGAGCAGATCGCCGGCGATCTGTTGCCGAATGCGACGCAGGATCAGGTCGTGGCCACCGGCTTCCTGCGCAACAGCATGCTCAACGAGGAGGGCGCGATCATTCCGGAGGAGTTCCGGATGGCCGAGATGTTCGATCGCGTCGATTGCGTGGGCAAGGCGGTGCTCGGCCTCACGACGCAGTGCGCCCAGTGCCACACCCACAAGTTTGACCCGATCACGCACGACGAATACTTCGGCCTGTTCGCCTTTCTGAACGACACCTACGAGGCCCGGTCGTACGTCTACACCCCCGAGCAACTCCAGGCCCTCGCTGCGATCCGGGCCGACGTCGCCGCGGCCGAGGAGGAGATTCGCCGGATGCGGCCGCAGTGGCAGGCCGAGATGGAGGCCTGGGCCACCGACGCGGTGGCGAAGTTGCCGGCGTGGGCGCCTGTCACGATGGAGGAGATGCACAGCAGCGGCTTGCTCACGCACCCGACACAGCGGGCCGACAGCTCGATTCTCCTGATCGGCAACCGCGATGCCGAGCACTTCTTCGAGGGAGCGCCCGACCTCACAGGGGCCACGGGCCTGCAACTCGAGGCGCTCACCGACGGCGACCTGTTCATGAATGGGCCCGGGCGAGACGACCGTTGGACGGTGAGCCGGCTGCGGGTGCACGTGAAGAAGCCCGACGCGAAAGACTGGGAGGAGTTCAAGCTCGCGAATGCCACGGCCGACTTCTCCGAGCCCGAGCAGCTGGTGCCGCGGCCCGGCTTCGACCCCAAGAAGGCCGAGGGCAAGAAAGACGCCCCGTCGCCCACCGTGTCGATCGGGCCGGTGGCGAACATGATCGACGCCGATGAATATTCCGCGTGGCGGGCCGACCGTGGTCACCTGCTCAAGCACCAGCCGTCGGTGGCGGTCGTGCAGTTTGAAAAGCCGCTCGACATGCCCGCGGGCACGAAGTTCAGGATCAGTATGAAGTCGCACGGTGGCCCAGGCGACATGCTCGGCTGCTGCCGGTTCAGCCTCACGAAGGCGCCGGCACCCGCCGCGCTGCCGATCGACTATGGCGCGATCCTCGCCGCCAAGAAGCCGGCCGCCGAGCGGACCGACGCTGATCGCGGGGCGCTGTTCTCCGCATGGCGAAAGACGATCCCCGACCTCGCGCCGTTCAACGACAAGATCGCCGCGTCGTGGGCGAAGGCCCCGAAGGCCCCCACGACGATCATGCATGCCGCGTCGCGGTCGGTCGCGCAGCGTCGGCCCACCCACCTCCTCGACCGCGGCTCATGGAACCAGCCGAAGCACGAGGTGCAGCCGCACGTGCCAGCCGGCCTGCATCCGCTCACGGCGTCGGCCGATCCACCTCGACTGGCCTTTGCGAAATGGCTCGTCGATCCCCGCTCGCCGCTGTCGGCCCGCGTGGCGGTGAACCGGCTCTGGCAGACGCTGTTCGGCCAAGGCCTCGTGGAGACGCCCGACGACTTCGGCACGCGCGCCCCCCTCCCAGAGCACCGCGACCTGCTCGACTGGCTCGCCGTGGATTTCATGGAGAAGGGCTGGAGCCAGAAGGAGGCGCTCCGGCAGATCGTGATGAGCGACACCTACCGCCGCTCCTCCGCAGTCACGGCCGACGCGCTCACCCACGATCCGCAAAACCGGCTTCTGGCCCGCGGCCCGCGGTTTCGGCCTGATGCGGAAGTGGTGCGCGACCTCGTGCTCTCGGTGTCGGGCCTACTCACCGAACGGATGGGAGGGCCAAGCAACTACCCGCCGGTGCCCAAAAACGTGCTCGAATTCAACTACGTCCAGATCGCCTGGCCGGAGGCCACGGGCCCCGACCGCTACCGCCGGTCGCTCTACACGTTTCGCCGCCGGTCGATGCCCGATCCGGCGCTCGGCAACTTCGACGCGCCGACCGGCGACCTCTCCTGCGCCCGCCGGCTGCGCAGCAACACGCCGCTGGCTGCCCTCACGGGCCTCAACGAGCCGATCTTCGTGGAAGCGGCCCGGGGCCTCGCGATTCGTGCGCTCAAGGAAGGCGGCGCCGACGACGGAGCCAGAGTGGAGCGGGCGTTTTTTCTGTGCACGGCCCGCATGCCCACGGACGAGGAGAAGCGGGAGCTGCTCGCCTTCCTCGAAGCCCAGCGGCAGCGGCTGGCCGCCGGCTGGCTCGACCCGCGCGAGATCGCCTCGGGTGACGCCGACAAGCTCCCCGCCCTGCCGCCCGGCACGACTCCGCAAGACGCGGCCGCGTGGACGCTCGTCTCGCGCGTGTTGTTGAACCTTGATGAAACCGTGACCAAGAACTGACCCCGCTAACGAGGTGCGTCATGATCGATCGCCACATCCACGAGGCCCGGGCGCGGTTGCTCTCGCGCCGCTGGTTCTTCGGCGACTGCGGCCTCGGCCTGGCGGGCATCGCCGCCGGGTCGCTCGCCGCCCGCGAGTCGGTGGCCGGCCTCGCGCCCCTCACGCCGTTGGCCGTGAAGCAGCCGCACTACGCGCCCAAGGCGAAGCGGGTCGTCTACATGTTCCAGGCCGGGGCCCCGAGCCATCTCGAGCTCTTCGACTGGAAGCCGGAGCTCGCCAAGAACGACGGCAAGTTGCCCCCGGCCGATCTGCTCCAGGGCTACCGCGCCGCCTTCATCAACCCGAATTCCGCGCTCCTCGGCCCCAAGTACAAGTTTCAGCCCTACGGCAAGGCCGGCATCGAGATGAGCGAACTCGTGCCGCACATCGGGGGCATCGCCGACAACATCTGCCTCATCCGCTCGATGCAGACCGACGCCGTGAACCACGCTCCGGCGCAGATCATGATGAACACGGGCTCGCAGCAGTTTGGCCGGCCGAGCTTCGGCGCCTGGACGCTCTACGGGCTCGGCAGCGAGGCGGAAGACCTGCCGGGGTTCGTCGTGCTCACGAGCGCCAAGGGCACGAGCGGCGGCGCGAGCAACTACGGATCGGGCTTCCTGCCCACGTCGTACGGCGGCATCCCGCTGCGGGGCAGCGGCGACCCGGTGCTCTATCTTTCGAATCCCAAGGGCGTCGACCGCGAAGCGCAGCGGGCCTCGCTCGACACGCTCAACCGGCTCAACGACATGGCCCTGGGACGGTTTGGCGACCCCGAGATCGCCTCGCGGATCCAGGCCTACGAACTGGCCTACAAGCTCCAGGAGAGCGCGCCGGAACTGATGAACCTCGCCAACGAGCCGAAGGAGACGCTCGCCCGCTACGGCATCACCGACCCCTCCCAGCCCGGCTACGCCCGCAACTGCCTGCTCGCCCGGCGGCTCCTGGAGCGGGGCGTGCGGTTCGTGCAGCTCTTCCACGAGGCCTGGGACCAGCACGGCAACCTCAAGGCGGGCGTCAAGCAAAACTGCGCCGACACACAGCAGGCCTCGGCGGCGCTCGTGAGCGACCTCAAGGAGCGCGGCCTCTTGGACGACACGATCGTGATCTGGGGGGGCGAGTTCGGCCGCACGCCGATGGTGCAGGGAGGCAACGACGGCCGCGACCACCACAACCGGGCGTTCTCGATGTGGCTGGCCGGCGGCGGCATCAAGGCGGGCCACGTGCACGGCAAGACCGACGACTTCGGATTCAACGTGGTCGAGAACCCGGTGCACGTGCACGATCTCAATGCCACGCTCCTCCATCTCCTCGGCTTCGACCACACGAAGCTCACGTATCGCTTTCAGGGCCGCGACTACCGGCTCACCGATGTGCACGGGCATGTCGTGAAGGGCATCCTCGCCTGAGTTCACTGTCCGCTACCATGGCGGGCATGAGCACCACCACGATTCTCTGGCTGCGGCACGATCTCCGGCTCGACGACAACCCTGCCCTCGCCGCGGCGGCCGCACGCGGGCCGGTCGTGCCGGTATTCATCTGGGCGCCCGAGGAAGAAGCCCCGTGGGAGCCGGGGGCGGCGTCACGGTGGTGGCTCCACCACTCGCTCGAGAAACTCACCGCCGCGTTCGCGAAGGCGGGTGCACCGCTCGTGATCCGCCGCGGGCCGTCGCTCGAGGCGCTTCAGGCACTCGCGAAGGAAACCGGCGCCACGCACGTCGTGTGGAACCGCCGCTACGAGCCGGCCGTCATCAAGCGCGACACCGCGATCAAGAAGGCGCTCGCCGCTCCCGGCCTCGAGGTGGAGAGCTTCAACGGGGCGCTCCTCTACGAGCCGATGCACGTGGCCACGAAGGAGGGAAAGCCGTATCAGGTGTTCACGCCGTTCTGGCGGTCGCTCTTGGCCCGCGATGAGCCCACCGCGCCGGTCGCGGCCCCGAAAAAACTGACCACCGTCGGCAAGGCTCCGCAGAGCCTCTCGATCGAGTCACTCGGCCTGCTCCCCGCGATCGACTGGGCGGCCACGATGCGCGAGACCTGGACGCCTGGCGAGGCAGGAGCCGCCAAGGGCATGGAGCGGTTCCTCGCGCGTGGGCTTTCCGGCTACGGCACGGAGCGCGACCGGCCCGATCACGACGGCACGAGCGCCCTCTCGCCCCACCTGCACTTCGGCGAAGTGTCACCGCGCCGGCTCTGGCACGCGGTCCGCGAAGCGGTGGGCGGGACGCCGGCGGCGAAGATCGCCGGAAGCCCCGAGGTGTATCTGCGCGAACTCGGCTGGCGGGAATTCGCCAATCACCTGCTCTACCACTTTCCGCACACGCCCGACGCTCCCTTGCGGGCCGACTATGCGCGGTTTCCGTGGGCGAACGATCCGGTCGGCCTGCGTGCCTGGCAGCGTGGCCGCACGGGGTTTCCGATCGTCGATGCGGGCATGCGGCAGCTGTGGGCCACCGGCTGGATGCACAACCGCGTGCGGATGATCGTGGCGAGTTTTTTGGTGAAGGATCTGCGCATCTCGTGGCTCGAAGGGGCGAAGTGGTTTTGGGACACGCTCGTGGATGCCGACCTGGCCGCCAACACGCTCGGCTGGCAGTGGGCGGCCGGCTGCGGCGCCGACGCGGCGCCCTACTTCCGGATCTTCAATCCGATGAGCCAGGCGGAGAAGTTCGATCCGAACGGGGCGTATGCGAAAGAGTGGGCCGGGGTCGACGCGGCCGGTTACCCCGAGCCGATCGTCGATCACGCCGAGGCGCGGAAGCTCGCGCTTGCGGCGCTCAAGACGATCAAATCGTAACGATCGACCTTCAGGCCCGGAGGGCCGGGTTCATGCCAGCGGGCGGAGGCCCGCCAAGCGACGGTCGGCACGATGCCGAGCCGTTGCGTGAAGTGGCCTACTTCTTTTCGAGGGCGAGCGTGAGCGCCCGCACCTTGTCGACGATCGTCTTCATCGCGTCGGGCTCGGCCACCTTGTTGGCGGCCTTGTCGGCCTCCTTGAGGAGCGCGAGGGCCTCTTTCGTGGCGCCGTTGGCGTCGAGCGCGGTGGCCACGGCCAGGAGCGCGTAGGCCCGGCTCTCCGACCGTTCCACGCTCTTGGCCGCCTGTGCCGCCTCGGCGAGCAGGGCTGTAGCGTCGTCCTTTTTGCCGGTCTGGGCCTTCACGTTGGCCGCGGCGGCGAGCGCCTCAGCCTTCGCCCGCGGCTCCTCGAGCCCCTTGGCTGCTTCTTCGAGCTTGCCCACCATGTCGCTCGCCGCGTCGGCCAGGCCGCTCCGCGTGTAGCCGAGCGCCACGGCCGCGAGCGCCTCGGCCCGGAACCGCTCGTCGGTTTCCTCAGCCGCCTTCGTCGCCTCGGCGAGCACGTCTTTCGCTGCCTTGGGGTCACCGAGCCCCTTCGCCTTGTCCCCATACACACCACCTGCTTCGGCGAGTACGCTCGCCCTGCGCACCGGATCAGCGATCGAGCCGGCGATGTCCGTCGCCCGCTTGAGGGCCTCGCGGGCCGGCTTCTTCTCGCCCGCTTCGGCGAGGAAGCCCGCCACCTCGACGAGCCGCGGGCCGAACTGACCGGCGTCGCCCTCCCCCTTCACCTTCTCGAAGGCCTTCTTCGCCGACTCCTTGGCGCCCGTCTTGTCGCCCGAAGTGAACTGGCGGCGGGCCACCTTGAGATAGGCAGCCGCCTGGCGGTCGGGCGTCGATTCCTTTTCCGCCTTCTCGAGCTGCTGGGCGACCGTGAGCCCGCCCTTCTTGCCCTTCTTTTTGGTGCCGCCACAGCCGGCGGCGGGTGCAAGAAGGAGGGCGCCGATCATCGTGAGCACGGCGAATCGCGGGCAGAGGCACATGGGTCGACACTCCGGAGCCGGTCGGGAAGGGTGCATCAGAACTTGAGGCGGGCGCGGGAGAGCCGCGCGTGGGTCTCGGCCATGAGGTCGTCTTCGACGGATTCATCCTCCGCCTCGTAGGTGGCGGAAAAGCGGAGGTAGGCCCCGCAGTCGTCCCACGGCACGGTCGAGATCGAGAGATCGTGGATCAAAAACTGGCTCGCGTCCTGCGCGGTCGCGAACACGCGGTCACCGGCCCCCGTGGGGCTATTCGTGTAGAGGAAGTAGGTCCCGCCCGGCATCTCGCAGTCGAAGCCCACGGCGCGGAGCACGCCCACGAGTTTTTCCAGCCGCCGCCGGTATTTCTCGCGCACACGCTTCGGAATCTCGGCATCGGCGAGGGCCGCGGCCCCCGCCTTCTGGATCGCCATAAACTGCCCCGAGTCGCAGTTGTCCTTCACGTCGGCGAACGCACGCACGATCTTCTCGTGGCCGCACACCCAGCCGAGCCGCCAGCCGATCATGTGGAAGCCCTTCGACATCGAGTGCACTTCCACGCCCACGTCCTTCGCGCCGTCGATCGAGAGGAACGAGAGCGGCTCGTCGTCGTAGGAAAGCATCATGTGGGCCGCATCCTGCACCACGATCACGCGGTGCTTGTGCGCCCAGTCGACCACCTTCTCGTAGAAGGCCCGCGTCGCCGTCTTGCCGGTGGGGCTGTTGGGATAGCAGAGCACGAGCATCTTCGTCTTCGCGAGGACGTCGGCGGGAATGCGATCGAGATCCGGGAAGAAGTCGTGTTCGGGCACGAGTGGCAGTTTGTGGACGATGCCGCCAAACCAGCGGGTGGCGGTCCCGGCGACGGGGTATCCGGGCACCGTCATGAGCGTGACGTCGCCGGGGTTGATGAAGGCCGCGGGCAGCATCGCGTAGGCCGTCTTCGAGCCGATGCAGTGGTTGACCTCGGTCTCGGGATTGAGCACCACGCCGAATTCCCGCTTCATGAAGGCGGCCGCGGCCTCCTTGTAGGCGGCGATGCCGTTGTCGGCATAACCGCGGTTTTCCGGGCGGTCGACCTCGCGTCGCATCACCGCCCGGACGCTCTCCGGGGCCATCTCGTCGTTCTCGCCGATCCCGAAGTCGAGCATCCGCCGCTCGGGATGGTCGGCGATCGCCTTGCGCTTGGCCCGCTTGATGAGCTCGAACTTGTAGATCTCGTTGCCCTTGCCGTAGTTCGCGCCGCCGATCCGTTCGGCGAAGCGGTCTTGAAACCAGGGGTCGGCGGCGGGCTGCGGGACTGTGGTGGTGGCCATGCGAGGGTTGTGTGGGGCAGAAGCATCCCTGCCAGGGTGGGGGTCGTGGATCGCCCGACCGGACGTGGCGGGCCGGCGAAACATAGCCTTTTTGCCGGGTGTTTCCAAGCATTTGATTCCCCTCGGCCGCGATGGTGGAGTGAAGGGACAAGGAGCCACACCGATGCAGTCCCACCCCGACAGCCCGCGCGTTTTTGGCCCCTATGACGGCGACTTCGATCCGTTCGACGACGACGAAGACGCGGTCGTCCTGATCACGTTCGTCTGACGGGAGTGTCGCGGGCCTACGCCGCCCGGTTCTGGCCGAGTCGCGGTCGGTTTGGTGGCGGTCCGCATGGCAGCCGCTCGCTTGCGGCCGTGCCCGGCAGAACGGCCCGTTCCCGGGTGTAAACGGCTCGCAGCCGCGCCGGGTCGATCCCCAGTGCCCGTCGCACGTCGCCCAGGGGCCGATCGAGGTAGTCATCGCCCACCGCGCGGTGCAGGTTTCGCACCCCGATCTCACGTCCGGCTTCCACACCGAGGTCGTAGGCGGCGAGTGTCGGCCGCGCGATACGGTAGGGCTGCGGGTAGACGTTGGCCGCCACGAACTTGAAGAAGGCCTGCTCGAACCGCGACAGCCGCTTCGTGCACCCCATCGTAAACCCGATCACGAACGCCTCGTCCTGGCCGAGTAGCCCGCGTCCCAGGAGCACGTGGATGCGGTCGTGGTGGGCGAGATCGACCGCGCCATGCAGCCGGAGCCAGCCATGCGGATTCTCGAACAACCGCACGATCCACGGAATCGCCGTCGGCGGCGCCGCCGGCAACGTGGCGAGCACCTCGCGGAGCGTCAGGTCGTCGTTGTCGAGGCCGGGGCTCCACCGGCGCCAGGCGGGCACGTGCGTGCCGCCGGCAGGCGGCGGGCCGACCGGAATGGTTGATTTCATAGCCGCACCCGAGCCAATCCTACGGCTCGCGCATGGCGAAAAACCAGCCGCCTTCACGCCTATTTAGCCGCCATCGCATAGGCCCGCCGGGGCGGCTGCACGCCCCAGACACGTGCGAGCGTGAGAAGTGCCGAGTGGAGCCGGCTCTTCACCGTCCCGACCGGCACGCCCATGAGCACGGCGGCATCGCGGTAGGCCAGGCCCTGTTCGTAGACGAGTTGCACGGCCCGCCGCTGCACCTCCGAGAGGGTTTGCACGGCCGCCTGCATCCGGCAGCCCTCCTCGCGGTCGCCCACCTGTTCGTCAGGCGAGCGGCCCCGGGCGGCCACCGTCTCGAGCGGGCTGTGCCCGTCACGCTGCACCGAGCCACGAGCCTGCTCCACGTGGCGGTGCCGGCGCTCGTGCCGCTGCACGTCGATCGCCTTGTGGGTTGCGATCGCGTAGATCCAGGGCCGAAAGGCCCGGCCGTCCTCGAACCGGTCGCTCTTGAGGTACATCCGCAGGAACGTCGCCTGGAACACGTCTTCGGCCAGTTCGGCGTTCCCGAGATAGCGGGTCAGGTAGCCAAACAAGGGCTGCTCGTAGCGATGGACGAGCGTTTCGTAGGCCCCGGCATCACCGGAGTCACGAAACTGGCGGAACAGTTCTTCGTCGGTCAGCACGTCGGCGGACACGGTGGCGGCAACCATGATGCATCTCCTCAGCCTTGAGCCCGGCCGCATGAAATGAAGATGAGACGGCCGCACCCAGGCTGCCCTCGCCCTCGTGCACGTGGCGTGCCAAATCGGCACAATCGCTGCGATCGAATCCGCGCGGCCGAATTCGCGAATTCCACCGCAGGCCTGGGGCGGCGACGCCCCGGCAGGCTTCCGCAAAATGCAACGCCCGTTTGCAAAAAGCGGCAGTCTCGCCGCCTTCCTCGGCGATCACCACGATCGGCTAGTCATGGGAGAGCATCGACCCGGCCCACATCGCCAAACTAGACCGCGTCGCAGGCCTGGTTCCACGGCATCTTCGCGATCAGCATCGCCATGCCGCAGGTGTCGGTGATCCCGGCGAACACGAGGCCGCAGCCCACGAAGCCGGCCAGGCCGGCGCCGATCGCCTGCCAGTTGACCGGGGCCTCGGGGCCGAAGGCGGCCAGCGCCGCGCCGATGGCGACGAGCGCGCCGGCGGCGATCCGCACCTGCCGCTCGAGCGACATCGCCTTCTCGCCCTTGCGGCGCAGATCGGCGAGCATCGTCGGGGAGATCGTGGCAACCATGGGACAGCCTCCGGTGAAACACACCTGTGTCATAGGGGGAACACCGTATTTTTCTCCGATGGCGGGGCGTAGTACAATGCGGGCTGGAAGGTTGAAAGTATCCTGGCTTTGAATCGGCTCGGCCCTCGTGGTCGGCCGTACCAACCTCGCGAAAGCACAAGGTGGTGACCCTCCCTGGCGACAGGGCGGGAGGATACGCGTCGGGAGCGGTTCCCGGCGAAGCTTTCGAGAGTTTTTTGTTTCGTTCGACGCGGTTCCCACGCACTAAAAAACTCGAAAGCGCCTTCCTTTCCTCACGTCTGGAAAGGATTGCGTCATGCCCCTCGCGTTTCCCTCGATTCGGGTCGAACCCCGAAACCCCACCCACCACCTCTGGAACAACAACGGCGTGTGGTGGATCCACTACACGGTCCACTTCGACCACCGCAAGCGCCGTGTGCGGCGGTCGCTCCGCACACGGTCGCTCTCCGACGCGATCGCCCGGCGCGACGCCCTGCTCTTGCGAATCACGGGCGAAGGAGAGTTCGTGCCGGAGCGATCCGCCGTGGATCCCGCCGAGCATGACCGGCGTGTGCTCGTGTAGAAGACACGTCGTCCCGGATGGACCAAGCGGCTGTGTTGGTTTTCAAGTGGGGCATGGTGCAGATTATGCTTTTGAAGAAGGCAGTTCCAGGAGAGAGGATGTCACGGAGTCAGGGTCGCAAGCCGAGGTCCCCACATCTCGTCGCTTCGCAGCATGGCATTGAGGATGACGAGGAGCTTCCGCATGCACGCCGTGAGCACGACCTTCGGCGGCTTGCCCTTGGCCAGGAGGCGAGCAGCGAAGGCACGGATCACGGGGTTGTGCTTCTTGGCACTGAGGGCAGCCATGTAGAGGCCGCTGCGAACGGTGGCACGGCCACCCCAGATCGTGCGACGGCCACGGAACTGGCCGCTATCACGGTTGAACGGTGCCACACCCGCGAGAGCCGCTACCTGCTGGCGATTGAGTCGCCCGAGTTCAGGCAGCTCGGCCATGAGAGTGGCTGCAGTCTGGGCGCCGACGCCTGGAACGCTCTTGAGCCGCTCGTACCGGCCCCGCCAGTCGTCGTTCGACTAGACGAGCTGGATAATGGCTCGGTCGATCCGCTTGAGGTCCTTGTCGATACCCTCGATGGACTTCCGCACACTGTTGCGGACGAGCGTGGAGTGAGCCTGTTCGCAGCGGTTTTTCTCGGCCGTCCGATGATCCACGAGTTGCCGCCGCCGAACGATGAGTTCCCGCAGTTGCTCCTGCTGCTCGCTGAACCCCTGCGACGTGGGGTGCGTGGCCTCCCCGAACCGAGCGATGACGCCGGCGTCGATCCGATCCGTCTTTGCCAGGAGGCCGATGGCTTTGGCGAAGTCTCGCACTTGGCGAGGGTTCACGACGGCGATGTGATGGCCGGCGGCCACCACCTCGGCAACGAGATCCCGCTCGTACCCGCCCGTCGCCTCGGCAACGAGAAGGCACGCTCCTGCCGGTGGCAGGAGCGAGAGAAGCTTGGCACGGCCTGCGGCCGTGTTCTCGAACTGACTCGGAGAGCCTGCGGTCAGGCCAGAGACATCGAGGCTCTCCTTGGCAACATCGATCCCGACGTACTTGTCATACCCATGAGACATAGAGAAGTCCCTTCCTTGCAGATACGAACTCGAGCCACCGGAGTGGCGTCGGTTCTGGCGGCTGTTCGGGCTTTTATGACAAGACCGGCGGCGGTCACGCTTGGTCACGGCCTTGGAGGGCCGAAGGTTGTTCGACCTACCGCCGGTCTCCGTTTTGGATGCGGCTGGGCTACGCCCAGCCACCCTGACGGAAGGCTCACTGTGGCTGCTTGAAGGTGCCTCGGGCAAGATACAAGAGGTAGTGGCCCACCCCGGCGAGTTCGTAGAGGCTTCGCTTCGCGGTCCGGTCTTTTTCGGCCGTCGCATCGCTGAGAATCTCGATGGCCAGCGCCGGCGGCTGCTCGAGGTGTCGCCCGGGCTGGCTGCCGCAGACCACCATCACATCAGGCCGCACGACGGTATCGTCGCTGACGATCCAGTCGAGCCCCGCATACGTGGCACAGGCGCAGCCCTGCGCCTGAAGGCACGACTCGATCTGAAATACGAGCTTGGCTGCGGCACGCTCGTGTGGCCCGAGCGGCGATGGGCTCATCGCCACCGCCGTGCCGTTCCAAAGCTCCCAGTCGCCCTCCCACTGGAGGTATTCGGCGACCGAATAATGCGGTTCATATCTCGGCGCAATGGACATTTTAGGAGTGTACAAAGAGGCAGTTCCAAAAGCAACCACTCGGCGTCCCCGAAACTCGCCGCGGCCTGGCAGGCGAACCTTGACGTCTTCAGCAAGCTCGCTTCGTCAGAGCTCCCTGACGCGCACGCCGCGGTAGCGGACGAACTTGCCGTTGTAGTCGGTGGGTGAGCCGCCGCCGTGCACCTGCAGGGCGATGCGGCCGCGGGCTGGGTGGCGGGCCTCGGTCTCGGTCCACTCGGAGATCTTCACGCCGTTGATCCAGGTCGTGATCGTGGGCTTCTTGCCGCCGACGATCCGAGCGCGAAGCTCGTTCCACTGGCCATGCCGCCAGAACGAAGGCAAGGCATCGGCTAAATTTACTCCCGTACGGGATAAAAATGCCTTTTTCTCATGAATTGTCCCGAACGGTACAATGTAGGGTCTTGGGCATCTATTTTCCCGAGCGGGAGTGAATCCGTGGATGTGACAACGATCCGCGCCGCGAGCGAACTAGGGCAGGCCATTCGACGGCGCCGCAAGGCGCTCGGCCTCACTCAGGCTGCTGTTGCGCAGGTGGCAGGATTGGGAAACCGCTTCGTTTCCGAACTGGAGCGAGGCAAGGCAACGGCAGAGTTCGGCAAGGTGTTGCGAGTCGTGAGCGTGCTGGGGTTGGATCTCCACGTCGTCTGTCGCCCGGGAGCAATCCCATGAACGACCTTCACGTGTGGTGGCGGCGTAACTGCGTCGGCTTGCTGCAGGTCGACCGCGACGACCGGATGACGTTTTGCTACGACGCCCAATGGCTCGCGTCGGCGGATGCCTTTCCGATTTCTCTGTCCTTGCCGCTCCGCAGCGAACCACACCGCGATACCGCCCACCAGTTCTTCGCGAACCTGCTGCCGGAAGCGGACGTGCGGGCCAGGCTTTGCCAGCGTTTGAAGGTCACGCCGACGACGCTTTGGAAGATCGACGGTGGAGGAACCATTCTCGTGGTCGAGCGGTATGACCGCCGGCGTGAGAACAACACGATCTACCGTCTTTATCAGGAGGATTTCTGCCAAGCCCTTGGGAGGAGCCCGCTGCGGAAGTACCAGAAAGAGGGCGGGCCGAGGCCGGGTGATGTGGCGGAGATCCTGCGGCGGCACGGGAGCCTGCCCAGCGAGGATTTGCGGCTCCTGGTTCGCTGGGGGCTGTTCAATTGGCTTTTTGGAAACGGCGACGCCCATGCCAAGAACATCTCCTTGATCTTCGACCCCGCGGGCGGCATCCGCCTGGCGCCGTTTTACGACCTCGTCTGCACGCGGGTGTACAAGTCTTTGGATCATCATCTGGCGATGAGCCTTGGAGCCCAGTTCGATCCTGGTGCGGTGCTGCAGCGGGATCTCGAAGCCTATGCCCGTGAGTTGCAGGTGAGCCCGCGCATGGTCAGGGAGAACGTCGCCGAGTTGCTGGAAACGGGCACGCAGCGGCTCGAGGAGGCGATCGCGGAATTTCACACTCGCCACGGGAATGCGCCGATTCTCGAGATGGTCCGGCTGCAGGTGGCCCGCAATCTCAAACGTGCCACGACGCTCCTCCGCTGAGCGAACAGCGGTCGTGACGTTCTCCCAAGGTTCGCCACGGCCATCGTCTCGAAAGAGGGTTTCGTCAGAGCTCTCGCACGCGCACGCCGCGGTAGCGGACGAACTTGCCGTTGTAGTCGGTGGGTGAGCCGCCGCCGTGCACCTGCAGGGCGATCCGGCCGCGGGCCGGGTGACGGGCCTCGGTCTCGGTCCACTCGGAGATCTTCACGCCGTTGATCCAGGTCGTGATCGTGGGCGTTTGGCCGCCGACGATCCGAGCGCGAAGCTCGTTCCACTGGCCGTGCCGCCAGAACGAGGGCCAGGCGTCGGGCAGGATGGGAAACGGCACCTGCGGATCGCCGATGGGCTTCACCTCGATGTCGGTGACGGCGTTCTTGAAGCTGTAGTTGCGGATGTGGGGCTTGCCGCCGAGGCCTTCGCCGTAGATCCCCATGAGATTGCCGCCAGAGTGGTAGTCGATCATCGCCTGGTAAGCCTTGCCGTCCTCGGTGCTGCGGAGAAAGAGGCCGCTGTCGGGGCCGAAGTCGTTCTTCATCTCGACCACGACCTCGAAGTCGCCGAATTCCCGGTCGGTGAGGATGATCCCGCCGTTGCCGGGAATGTCCTGGCTGCCGACGATTGCCCCGTCCTCGACCACCCAGCGGCCGCCCGACGTGTTCTTGCTCTTGCCGCTGTGGCCGGTCTTCGCGCTCACGTGCCAGCCATCGAGCGATTTACCGTCGAAGAGCGTGATCCAGCCCGGCTCATCAGCGGCAGCGACGAGCGGTAAGCACGTGCCGAGGCCGACGATCAACGCGACGATCGAAGCGACGATCCGTCGCACCGTGGGCGACAGTGATGAGGAGGTGCGGGCATGATTCATCGGCAGGATCCTCTTCGGCTGGGTGTCACGTGTGATCGAGCAACGTGGCGTTAGTGTCGCTTGCCGCGTTCATGGAGACAAGATTACGACGGGCTGCACCGACAGGCTTTCGAACCGCCCGTTCTCCGGGGGGAACGTGGCGCCAACGCCACGCGGTCGCGCTCGACAGCGCCGAAGCCGCTCGCGGCCGCTGCGGCGGTTCATCGATACGGCGTGGTCGCTGCGTGGAGATCGGCGATTTCAGCGTCGCTCAGCGCTCGGCCGAGCACCAGCAGTTCGTCGATTCTGCCGCTCAAGTGCCGCTCCTGTCCGATCCAGTTGCCGATCTGGCCCCGGCCGAGTACCGCTGGCGGAGCGACCGCGAGACGCGACTCGTGGTCGAACAAGCCGTTCAGAAAAAACCTCACGGTCCGACTCTCGGAATCGTAGACCGATGCCACGTGGATCCATCGATCGAGCGCCCCGTTCATGGCCGACGCGGAATCGGGCTCCCCGCTGCGTTCTGGCGCGTCCGCGGCGATCACCGACCCGTTGATCGCCAACCGGATCGTGCGGAGGTGACTGACCATCCAGTGGATGTGCCCCGCGCCCTCGCTCCAGAGATCGGCGTGATAGAGGGACTGATTGCGGTCGTGCAGCCGGTCCAGCCGCACCCATGCCGCCAACGTCAACTGCGGCCAGGCACGGCCCTCGTCGATGCTGACGTTCATGTGGTCTCCGGCATTCGCGAAGTCGACCGCCCGCGACCCCGGCCATCGGCCCTGAACGACCGTGAACTGACCCGATGGCATATCCCTTCCGTCGAAATCGTAGAGCGACACGAGAGACGGGTCCTGCCGCACGCGATCCATCGCCTCTTGGCCGCGAACCATCTGGCCCGAGACGAATCCTGCTTCGAGCGCGGGCATTTCTGCGACGCGAATGAAGGCTCCCGTGCGGATGTCGCAGGCCGCGTTGGGCGTCGAAAGTGACGTCGCCTCGTTGCAACGCACGCTCTTCGCCGTCCCCTCCTTCGACTCCGCGATCACCTCCCCCTCGAACACATGCACCTGGGTGTCGCCCGATTCGCCGACCGCCACGCCGAACGAGGTCCCGAGGTCGATGGCGTTGCCCGAGGGGGTGACGACCGTGAAACCCTTGCCGGACGGGGGAACGTCCGCGGCGACCCGGCCGCGGAAGAGCCGCAGCCGCTGCGGCGAATCGAACTCGAACGTCACGGGTGCCTCGAGCACGACCTTCACGCCCGTTGCCGTGACCACCTCCAGCGTGCCCTCGGCCAGTTCGTATCGCCGGAACGCCACGACCTGGTCGGCGACGAATGGCAGAGCGCGGCCGATCTGCCTGACGACCGATGCCACCGACGCACGTCCCTGGTTGTTGAACAGCAGCCCGGCCACGAGGCCAGAGATGCCTAGCGTCAGCAGGATCGCGGCCGCATACGGAGGCAGCCGCCCGAGCCAAGGCTGCCGCGACGGCAACCGTCTGCCGTCGACCGAATTGGCCCGTTCTTCCAAGGCGGCATCGAGGTTGACGATCTCGAGGAAAACACGTCGAAAGTCGCCGCTCGATTCGAGGGATTTCTCCAGCCTGCCGACGTCGTCGGGGGAGGCGGTGCCGGCCAAATAACGGCAGGCGACCTCGTAAAACTCATCGTGCGTCATGAACCGAACTCCTGCCTCGGCCATGCCGGGTCGACCGCCATGCCGGGCGCCGGAGACGCCATGGCCTTCCTCATTTCATCTCGCACACAGTCAAGAAGCCTCCGTTTCGTACGGTGCAGCCATTGGTAGAAGCCGCCGATGGTGCGGCCGCTCAACCGAGCGACCTCCTGGATGACATTATCCGGCGCGTAGGCGGCGAGCAGAAGGTCGCGGTGCTTTTCTCCAAGCCTTTCGAGGCAACTCGCGAGGAAGTTCCGCTGGAGCGCGAGCTGCGCGTCGTCCTGCGTAGACTCTTCGGCGAGCACGTCGATCATTTTTTCGCTCAGCAACTGCCGATCCCGGGCCTTGTCCCGACGCCATGAGAGAACCTGAAACCTCGCCACCCCGAGCGACCACGCCAGAAAGTTTCCGTCCTGCCGAAACTCCGAAAACTTGCGGAACAGCACGATCGCGACTTCCTGCATGACGTCATCGGCGTCCGCCCGGGAGGGTACGAGACGGCGCACGAACGCCCGAATCCGCCCCTCGCTGGCGGTAAAAAGCCGCAAAAACTGCTCGTGTGCCTCGTGCTCGCGCACCGTCACCCTCCGTGGAGGTATCTCCCGGAAACGTCGATTTTGTACGCCGGGATTCCCCGCCCCGTGGGCGAGAGGATTTTTTACGTCTTTTTGGCCGTTTTTTCGGTCTTTTGGGGCTCCGCGTAAAAAATCCGGCCTTTGTGGAGATTAACGTCTGGAGGGAGGTTCCTTCATTCGCTTCTCAGGAGCCGACATCTCGGTTTCTGCTATGGACGTCGCTCATTTTCAAAGCGGCCGGTTGATCTCGCGGTTCGCGTGGGCCGCGACGGCTTGGATGCTGCCGTTGGCCCTTTCTGTGCTCATGGTCGCGCCCGCCGGAGCCGCAACCTGGACCGCCAACAGCGGGACATGGAGCGTGACGAGCAACTGGGGCGGAGCCGCGCTGCCGAATGGTGCGAACACGGACGCCAGGCTGTACGGCAACGGGGGCACGATCACGGTGGATGGCAGCGGCCTGACCAACGCCACGTATTCGTTCACGTGGATGTACCCGAAAACCGGCGCTCCCGCGTACACGCTGACCAGCGGCACGCTGCTCCTCGTCGCCTCAGGAACGGCCGCCAACTCGGATGTCCCTGCCATCGCCGGCGGTGCGACCAATCTCGTCGGCGTGACGATCAATTCCGTGATCACCGGTTCCGACGGCATCTACGTGAATCCGTTGGCATGGAGCGCCAATGCCAACGGCATCCTCATGCTCGGGAACTCCGGCAACTCCTACACCGGTGCGACCCGCATCGGCAAGGGCTCCCTCCGCGCCGGAGCGCAGAACGTGCTCGGCGGCGCCGCATCGACGTCTCAGGTGCAGATGAGCAATGTCGGCACGCTCGATCTGAACGGGTTCGACCAGCAGGTCGGCTCGATCTCCTCGTCTCTCCAGACGACGGTGGGCGGCAGTGCCTCGTTGTATTCGGGCGGATCGATCACCAGCGCGTCCGCCGCGACCCTGACCATCGGCAGCGACAACCTGAACTCCTCTTACCAAGGCACGATCACCGGCAGCCTCGCGATCGTCAAAATCGGCTCGGGCACCCAGACGTTCGCGGCCGCCAACACCTACTCCGGCACGACCCGGATCTCGGCCGGCAGCCTCTTGATCTCCAACTCTGCCGCCCTGCAGAACTCCACGCTCGACATGAAGAACACCGATGCCGGCACGGTGTCGTTCAGCCAGAACTCGACGCTCGGCGGCCTCGCCGGCTCCCGAAGCATCAACATGGGCGGCTACGCCCTGAGCGTCGGCAACAACAATGCGACCACCACCTACGGCGGCGCGCTTTCCAACGGCAGCCTCACGAAGATCGGCTCCGGCACGCTCGTGCTCACGGGCTCGAACACCTACGCGGGCGGCAGCACGGTGAGCGCGGGCACGCTCCAGATCGGCAATGCGGGCACGAGCGGATCGATCGTGGGCAACGTGTCGGTCGCCACCGGTGCCGGCATCGTGTTCAACCGGTCCGACGCGACGACCTACTCGGGCACGATCAGCGGCGCGGGCGCCGTGACCGTGAATGGCCCCGGCACGCTCGCGTTCTCCGGCTCGAACACCTACTCCGGCGCCACGACGATCTCCGCCGGCCAGTTGCAGATCTCCGCCGGCAACATCAACGCTTCCAGCGGCATCACGGTCAACGGGGCCGGCGCC
>Ga0214921_10001202_pt1 | contig 44837 bp, 47 predicted proteins | sample LL1505_MetaG_FD_177992 | JGI IMG/M metagenome (GOLD analysis project Ga0214921, IMG submission 177992) | Freshwater microbial communities from Lake Lanier, Atlanta, Georgia, United States - LL-1505 | ecosystem: Environmental > Aquatic > Freshwater > Lake | place: USA: Georgia | collected...
ATGAACCATCTGTTGTTGCGGTGATATCTAGAAACGGAAGAAATGAAGTTTTAGCTGTTGGTGAAGAAGCAAAACAAATGTTAGGTCGTACACCAGGAAATATCACAGCGATAAGACCTATGAAAGACGGAGTAATCGCAGATTTTATAGTCACAGAAGAAATGATAAAGCACTTTATTAGAAAAATTCATAAACGAAATGCTTTTGCAAACCCTAGAATTATTATTTGTGTTCCAACGGGATCAACCCCAGTTGAGAGAAGAGCTATTCAAGAAGCCGGTTATGCCGCTGGCGCAAGAAAAGTACAACTTATAGAAGAACCGGTAGCAGCAGCAATTGGTGCAGGACTTCCTATTTCAGAACCTCAAGCATCTATGATTGTTGATATTGGTGGAGGAACAACTGAGATTGCAGTTATGTCGTTAGGCGGAATTGTTTACTCTCATTCTTTAAGAGTTGCTGGCGATGCAATGGACAATGCAATTATGATTTTTATGAAGAAAAAATTTAATTTATTAATTGGAGATTCAACAGCAGAAAGAATTAAAAAAGAAATAGGATCTGCAATTCCAACTGGGTCTGAAAAAACTTTTTTAATGAAAGGAAGAGATATTAGAACTGGAACTCCTAAAGAAGTTATTCTAACAGAAAAAGATACTGCTGAGGCTTTAGAAGGTGTTGTTGCTCAGATTGTTAATGCTGTTAAACATGCTTTAGAAAATACTCCACCAGAATTATCTTCAGATTTAGTTGATTCTGGAATGGTATTAGCAGGTGGTGGCGCATATTTAAAAAATCTAGATAAACTTATTAAAAAAGAAACAGGATTACCAGTTACTATCGCAGAGGATGCTTTGTCATGTGTTTGCATTGGAACTGGCAAAGCTTTAGAGCAAGAAGGAATATTTTCTTCTATGCTTACTTCATATTAAAAAGTTATATTAATCTAATATGAGTCAAAATCGGCTTGCAAGAAGCTCAACTCCAGGCGTTTCAGCGTTACAAAAAACTATCAGCAAAAAATTTCTTCTTCCTTCTTATATTATAATTTCTTTTTTATTTTTATTTTCAGAAAAAAGTGATTTTAAAGCTATAAGATTTTTAAAAGCATTAATAAATGACGGAATTACTTACAGCATTTATATAGTTAATGCCCCAATTAAGCTTGTTTCTGATCTTGGCAGTTCAGCCAGACATTATTTTAATTTTAATATTGTTTTAGAGAATAAAAAACTCAAAGATGAAGTGGAACAATTAAATGCAGAAAAACGAGAGTTGCAGTTTTTTAAAAACGAGAATGATAATTTAAAAAGAGTTTTAGGAATTAAAAATAGAGATGACTATGTATCTGTTCATACAAAAATAATTCATGAAGACACAAATGAATTTGCAAAAAATTTAATTTTAACAATAGGATCTAATGAGGGCGTTCAATTAGGACAAGCGATGGTAAGAAATAATGTTTATCTTGGAAAAATTTCTGAAGTTAACTTGTTTAGCTCAAAAGCTATGGTGATCACAGACCTTAATAGTAGAGTTCCTGTGGTTATTCCATCAAGAGGAGTTAATGCAATTTTAAAAGGCAATGGTCTTGGAGGAGCGCAATTACTTTTTCTTCCACAAAATGCTGTTTTTGAAAATAATGATCAAATTTATACCTCTGGTTCAGATGGGATTATTAAGGAAGGTCTATACGTTGGAAAAATAATTACTGACAATAAAAAAGATATTAAAAAAAGGAAATACTCTGTTGATCTCGGTTTTAAGGAACATCAATTAAACTATGTTTCAGTTTTGAAGGTTAAAAAATAATGAGTTCTTTTTTAGAAAAAATTAAATTTTACTCATCGTACATTATTTTTACACTTATCTGCATCAATGATAGTATTTTTATAAATACTTGGATTGCGCCAGGTCCAATTATAAATATTAAATATATATTAGTTTTTTATTTTTCCTTTTTTGATAAAGGACATTTTTCAATTACATTTCTGTTTATTATAGGATTAATCTTTGACTCACTACAAGGGATGCCATTTGGGATGACATCTATCTGTTTTATTCTTTTAAGTAAATTAGCGTCATATCTAAAGCAAAGAAGAACACAGGTAAATTTTCAAAATGAATTCGTAGCTTTTGCTATCTCTCTTTTGATTACACAAATTGTATCAGTAATTATTTTAAGTTATTTTTCTCAAACCCCTTTTGAATATTTATTATTAGCTATTAACATCATCGTAAGTCTTATTTTTTATCCTGTTATAAGAACTGCGCTTAAAGCATTTTATCATTATTAGTTCCTTAATGTCCGATTTTACTAAATTACAAAAAGATAAAATCTTAAATTACTTATATAAAAATTTTAAAAAGGTAGATTTTGATAATATTGATCAAGATATTTTTTTAAAAAAAATAAGAGATTTAAATTTTTTTGATAAACAAGAATTATTACTAAAGATTAGCAGTCTATTTTTTGATGATTTAGATAAAAGATTTATAGATGAAGTAAAATCTAAAATTAATAAGATTACAAAAACTAATGAAAAAATCTCCTTTTTATTAAATAAAAGATTTCAGGTAGAAAAAAAAAATAAAGATTTAATTAAGAAATTTTTTATTCACCTGATTAAAGACAATAACTCAAATAAAGTTTTAACTTATATATATTCTGTTTCGGATATAATGTGGAAATATGCCAATGACCGTTCAGTAGATTTTAATTATTATACGAAAAGATTAATATTATCCTCGGTGTATTTAAAAATTTTAATATTGAGTTTTTATAAAGATAATTTGACACAGATGGATCTTAATGAAGAAATTTCCAAATCACTAGAGCATGTAAAATTAATATCTCAATTCAAAATAAAATTAGATTTTTCTAAAAATATGAAAGAATTTTTTAGTTTTTTTTCTATAAAAAAAACAGGTCGTGGTTTTTAAAAGATTTTAGTTAGATGGCCCATTTTTCTTTTATCTTTAATTTCTTTTTTTCCGTAATCATAAAAAAATTCATTATTGATTGTTTCTTTTGATCTATATTTTTTAATATCATGGCCTAAAATATTATACATGACTGCTTTATGGATTCTTTTTGGTTTTTTGAATTTAAGATTACATACAGCTCTTATATGATTTTCAAATTGACTTACATTATGAGCATTCATCGTTAAGTGTCCAGAGTTGTGAACTCTTGGAGCAATTTCATTTACTAATAATTCATTTTTTCTTGTCACAAAAAATTCAACGCACATAGTTCCGATATAATTTAATTTATCTGCAATTTTTTTTGCAATTTCTTTTGCTTGATTGTTTAATTTTGGGCTAATGTTTGCTGGGACATGAGATTTTTGTAGTATTTGATGTTTATGAAGATTCTCGAAAGCATCAAATGAAACGCTTTTTGTTTTGTATCTGCTTATAATAATAGAAATTTCTTTTTTAAAATCGATTAATTTTTCAATTATGTAATCTTTATTTTTAAAAGAATATTTTACAAAATCCTTTTTATTTTTAAAAAATACTTGTCCTTTTCCATCATATCCAAGTCGTATTGTTTTTACTAATATTGGAAAAATATTATCATTTAAATTTTTTTTATTAATTTTTTTTAAATAATAGAATTCAGTTGTTTTTATTCCTATTGATTTTAAAAAAGTTTTTTCTTTTAATCTATCTTGAAGGATTTTTATTATAGAAGGTTTCGGCGATACATTGATTTTTTCTTCAACGTAATCAAGGGTTTTAAAAGGAATATTTTCAAATTCAAAAGTTGCTAAATCAATATTTTTTATAAAAAAATCTAATTTTTTTTTATCTTTATAACTAGAGATAATAAAATCATCAGAGTAATAGATAGCAGGAGAGTCAGAGCTGTCAGTAAATACAAAAGTTCTGATATTAAGTTTTTTTGCTGCCTCAACTAGGAATTTTCCTAATTGGCCACCCCCAAATATTCCAAGGGTAAAGGTTTTTTTACTCATTTCTTAGGGTTATGCTTAACTGATAAAGTCTGTTTGTTTCTCCATATTCTTAAATTATTTGCAATTTTTTTATCATTAAGACTTAAGATTGAAGCGGCATATAGAGCGGCATTTTTTGCTCCTGTTTCGCCTATAGCAACAGTTCCAACTGGAATCCCAAAAGGCATTTGAACAATTGATAATAAACTATCTAATCCTTTTAAAGATTTTGTTTCCATTGGAACACCAATAACAGGCAAGTCCGTAATTGCCGCAACCATTCCAGGCAAATGCGCAGAGCCACCGGCCCCAGCAATAATAACTGAAATATTATTTTTTTTAGCAGACTTTGCAAATTCTACTAGTCTCATAGGAGTTCTGTGTGCAGATACAATTTTTACATTATACTGAATTTTTAATTTTTTTAAGATATCTGCAGATTTTTTAAGAATGACCCAATCTGATTTGCTTCCCATAATTATAGAAACAATAGATTTATTTTTTAGATTTAAAGACATATTTAGTTATATAATAAGGTAAATTACTTATTAGCTTCTAGTTTTAATTTTGCTTTTTTTAGATTCTCAACTTTTCTATTAGCTTTTTCTACTGCTTTTTGTAGATCGTTTTGAGTGCATAAGTTTAAAGCTACAGGATCTTTAGGTGTTATATTTGAACTGTTCCAATGTTTTCTACTTTTAACAGATTCTACAGTATTTTTTGTAGTACTAACAAGTTTTGAAATTTGTCCTTCAGATAATTGTGGGTAATTTTTAATTATCCAAGCAATTGCATCTGGTCTATCCTGCCTCTTTGAAAGAGGAGTATATTTTGGACCAACAACAGTTTTGATTTCATAATCTAATACTTTTTTATTTATAGATAATGACTTGTTAGGATCTTTGCTGCACTCTTCGATTTCCTCTCTTGTCAACTGATTCGCAAGAATTGGATTGTAAGCTTTTATCCCAACCGCAACATCACCATCTGCTATTCCTTTAATTTCGAGCTCATGAAGTTGACAGAAATCTGCTATTTGTTTGAAAGTTAGACTAGTGTTCTCAAGCAACCATACCGCCGTAGCTTTTGGCATTAAGGGTTTGTCTAGCATAAATATTTATTTTTTAGGTGTTTTAGTTGTAAGATTTTCAAATTTTTTATTAAATTTGCTTACTCTTCCTTTATCAATAATTTTTTGTGAACCACCTGTCCAAGCAGGATGAGATATTGGGTCAATATCTAATTTCATAACATCGTTTTCTTTTCCCCAAGTCGATAAAGTTTCAAATTGACTTCCGTCAGTCATTACAACTTTTATCTTATGTGTTTTTGGGTGTATTTTTTCTTTCATAATTTTAGAAGAAAGTTTTTATAACAAAATTAGATAAATAGACAACACTTCTTAGTGAATAAAGTGCTCATTTGTTAACTTTTTTTACCAAAGATAAATAAAATATTATTGTTAGAACAAGAATTGTTGTGTTTATGTAAAAGGGCATATCTTTGCCAAAAAATAAAAATAAAATACCAGCCGTCGGTTGACCAATAAATCTAGAGATAGATTGGGCAGAGTAAGCAGCTCCTAGAGCAAATCCTTTTTCATTTTTAGAACATTTTTTAGAAACCAAACTATTCAAACAAGGATTTGTTACACCAATTCCATAACATAAAAAGAATATTGCAACCGGCACCAAATAAATATTAGACGTGGGAATTAATAAAAAACCAAAGATTAAAAATATAATTCCACTTTTTATTAATTGAATTTCATTAAAAAATTTTAATAGTATCCTTAAAATAAATCCTTGAACTACAATCTGACTTAAGCCGGCATACAACATGACTATGCCAACTTCTTTTGGACCCCATGTAAAAGTTTCTTTTATCCAGATTGCAAATATTCCCTCCATTCCAGAAAATCCAAAATAAACTATGAATATAATTATAAAAAAAGGCAGTAATATTTTTTTTTTCATTAATTTAAATTGTAAATAAATTTTACTAAAAGAATTTTTTATTGAAAAATTATCGAAAGATTTTTTAGATTCTTTTAAAAAAAAAGTTACAAATAATAAATTAAAAATATTAATTGCACATGCAATCCAAGCAACATTTGCAAGTGTCATAATAGTAAAATTAGATCCAGCAACTAATCCACCAAGCAATGGACCTATTGTAAATCCCAAGCCAAATGCAACGCCAAACAAACCCATTCCTTTAGCCCGATTTTTCTTAGTGGTGATGTCGGCAATATAAGCAGTTCCGACTGAAACATTGTTTTTAAATAAACCTGCAATAATTCTCGATAAAAATATCATTAATAAACTTCCACTAATTGCTAAAATTAAATTAGCTAAAATCTCTGCAAAACAATTTAAGATGATGAGTGGTTTTCTACCAAATCTATCTGATAAACTTCCCCAGAATGGAGAGGTGAAAAATTGAAAAAATGAAAATGAACCAAAAATTATTGTTATCAAAAGAATATTGCCACCGTATTCATGAATTAGAAATGGCAAAGTTGAGATTAAAACTCCGCTAAAAGCAAGAACATCAAGGAATAAAAAAATTAGGATTTTTAACATTTAAGAATTTATGCAAGCAAAGCAATAAGGTCTTTATCTATTTTCGAATTTGTAGCTAATAGATTTCTGTCTTCAATATATTTATCTCCACCTTTAAAATCAGTTACTGTTCCACCTGCTTCTTTGACGATTACAATTCCAGCCGCAACATCCCAGTAATTTAAGTTTCTTTCCCATACCGCATCACACCTTCCGCTAGCAAGATAAGCAAGATCCAGTGCTGAGCTACCAAATTTTCTAGTCGCAGCAACTTTTCTGCTAACAGATTCATACTCTTTAAAAAATATTTCTTTATTTTTATAAGAAAGAATAGGTCCTCCTGTAAGAAGAACGCATTCATCAATATTTTTTCTTGATGAAACCCGAATTCTTGAATTATTTAAGTATGCACCTTTGCCTTTTTCAGCATAAAACATTTCATTAGTTATAGGATTAAAGATCATGCCACATATAATTTCTTTATTTTTTTCTAGACCTATTGAAATTGCAAAATAAGGAACACCATGTAAAAAATTTGTTGTTCCATCGATTGGATCAATAATCCATCTAAATTCTGTGCTTTTTCCAGATGAGCCACTTTCTTCAGCTAGAAATGAATAATCTGGTCTAGCAAGAGATAGTTCATTTATAATTATCTTTTCCGTTCTCTTGTCCGAATTTGTAACAAAATCTCCAGGACCTTTTTTTGATACTTGTAATTTTTCAACTTCACCAAAGTCACGAATTAGGAGCTTGGATGCTTTTTTACAAGCCTTCTCCATAATGTTTAGATTTGCCGACAATAAAGGCATTAGCTAACTTTTTTTAAATACTCTTGAGTTTCTGTATCAACGATTATCTTATCACCTTGGTTTATAAATGGGGGCACCATTATTTTAACACTGTTTTGGATCGTTGCTGGTTTAAAAGAACTGGAAGCAGTCTGTCCTTTGACAACAGAGTCTGTTTCAAGAATTTCATATTCTACAGATCTAGGCAAAATAACACTCAATGGTTTTTCTTGATAAAATTCAATAGTAACTTCTAAATTTTCTTTTAATAATTTCTCACAATTTTCAACAAGTGTTTTATTGATTGAAATTTGTTCAAAATTTTCACTATCCATAAAAAAGAATTCATCGTTTGCTGAATATAAAAATTGAAATTTTTTTTCTTCTAGACTTGCTTTTTCAACTGTTTCATCCGCTCTAAATCTTTCATTTAATTTTGTGCCTTTAGTAATGCTTTTAAGCTCTACTTGATTGTGCGATCGAAGGTTTCCACGATTTGATGTTTGGTTTTTAAGGCACTTCCAAAGATCATTTTTATATTCAATGATATTACCAACTCTGATGTCCGATCCTAAAATTTTCATATTTATTCTGAGAACGTATATCTATTTTTTAAACATGTTTACAGCAGTTAATGGATTTTTCATCTCACTTTTCCATATACTAGCCGAACAAGCTATATAATTTGCGCCAGCATTTAATATTTTTTCATAATTTTTTTGATTAATTCCTCCTATAGCAACAATAGGTTTTTTAATATTTTTTTTGGCCCATCTAATTAAACTTAATTTTGCTCTGTATTTTACTTTCTTAGTTTTTGTTGGATAAAAAGCACCAAAAGCTACATAACTTGCTTTATTAGCAAAAGCTTTAGAGGCAAGTATTTTAGAGTTGTGACAAGTTATCCCAATAATTGAATTTTTTTTCAATATTTTTTTTGCGAATGTAATAGACATATCTTGCTGACCAAGATGACAACCGTCAGCATTTAATATTTTTGCAATGTAAGGATCGTCATTAATAATAAAATTAACTTTATATTTTTTAGTAAGTTTTTTTATCTTTTTTCCAATTGATATAATCTTTTCTTTTTTGCGATTCTTCATTCTAAGTTGAAAAAATTTTATAATATTGCTTTTAAAAACAAGTTCGAGTTTTTTAAGAAATATCTTATGATTTGTAATTTTTTCAGGAGAAATTAAGTAAAGAAATTTACTCAATAAATTAAGCCGCTTTTTTTTCTAAATCTAATTTCCACTTACCAATTGAGGCAAGGCTATTCATTTCAGATCTTGCATCAAACACTGCTTGAACAGTAGCTTTGTCATTAATATTTTTTGCCCAAGTCTTTAATGCACTTTGCTGAAGTGCCCTTCCATATGAAAATGTAAACGCGAATTTTGTATCATTAATTTTATTAATAGAATTTAGATTTTCAGTTGCCTCAAGCTCACTTTGCCCACCTGAAAGAAAAGCTATTCCAGGCACTTCTTTTGGAACATTTCTTTTCATACAATCAAGAGTTTTTTCAGCAACCTCATTAGTTATATTTTTTTTTCCAGACTCAGAACCATTTAATATCATGTTTGGTTTTAAAACTATTCCTTTCAAATTTACTTTATGAATAGTTAGTTGGTTAAAGCACTCATTTAGTACCGCAGTAGTTACATCGTAACATTTTTTAATATCATGATTGCCATCCATTAAAACTTCAGGCTCAACAATTGGGACCATATTTGTTTCTTGAACAATAGCTGCATATCTTGCAAGAGCTTGTGCATTTGCAACTATTGATGTTTTTGATGGGTAGATATTTGATATGTCATAGACAGCTCTCCATTTAGTAAATCGTGCACCTAATTTATAATACTCAATTAATCTTTCTTTAAGACCATCTAGACCTTCAGTAATTTTTTCATCATTTGATAGAGCAAGTGGCTTAACTCCTTTATCAACTTTAATTCCAGGAATAATTCCTTGGTCACTCAATATTTTCGAAATAGTTTTACCATTAGAAGAAGTTTGTTTTATTGTTTCGTCAAACAAGATTACTCCACTTATAAAATCTTTAACTTTTTTTGATGTAAAAAGAGTCTCTCGAAATTTTAATCTATTTACTTCTGTAGAAGGAATTTTTACAGAATCTAATCTTTTAGTCATGGTACTGTTGCTTTCGTCAGCAGCCAGAATTCCTTTGCCTTTTTGCAACATTGTAAGAGCAATAGTCTCGATGTTGTTCATAGAACTAATCTTTTAGTTATTTAAAAATTATTTTTCAAGGACTTTTAGTCCAGGAAGTATTTTTCCTTCAAGCCATTCTAAAAAAGCACCACCTGCAGTTGAGATGTAACTAAATCCATCTTCAGCTTTTGCTTTTTTGATTGCTGCTGCAGTATCACCACCGCCAGCTATAGATGTTAATAATTTTTTTTGGGTATTTATTTTAATTAATTTTGCAACTTCGTTACTTCCATTAGCAAAAAAATCTTTTTCAAAAAATCCTAGCGGACCATTCCATAATAAAGTTTTTGATGAATTAATAATTTCACTAATGTTTTTTATTGTATTGGTACCAATATCAAAAATAATATCACTAGATTCTATTTCAGATAAACTTTTATTTTTTCCAGCAATATTTTCATTAGCCGAAACAACAACATCCTCTGGAATTATCAGTTTGCAGTTATTTTTGTTAGCCGCAGAGAAAATTTCTTTTATAGTTTCTTCCTTATGAGGTTCAAATAATGATTTTCCAATCTCAAAATTATTATATTTTATAAAATTATTAGCCATTGCTCCGCCAATAATCATAAAGTCTACTTTTTTAATTAAGTTAGAAATTAAATCAATTTTTGTAGATATTTTAGAACCACCAATAATGCAAGTTACAGGCTTATTTGATTTATTAAAAATTTTTTCTAATGAATTTAATTCACTAATAATTGTTTCTCCAGCGTAGGACTTTATAAATTTAGTTATTCCAGTTACAGATGCATGAGCTCGATGAGAGCAAGAAAATGCTTCATTTATATAAATATCAGCAAGACCGGCCAATTGCTTAGCAAACATAGGATCATTATTTTCTTCTTCTTTATAATACCTAATATTTTCTAGAAGAAACAATTGCTTATTTGATTTTTTTATATTGTCTTTAGTTTCTTTATTTAAATAATTATTTAAGAAGATTATGTCTTTTTTAAAAATATTTTCTAATTTATTTTTTACTTGTTCTAGGGATAATCCTTCTTTGCCGTTCTTTTGAGGCCTTCCTAAATGAGAGCATAAAATAATTTTAGTTTTTTTAGATAATAACTTATTAATAATCTCTTTCATTTTAACGATTTTTGTATCGTCAATTACTTTTCCGTCGTTTATTGGAATATTAAAATCTACTCTTAAAAAAATAATTTTATCTTTAATATCTTCGTTAACAGAAAGCATATTTAGATTATTCATGAATAAATTTAATTATTTATAATTTTTCTTGATTTCAGAGATAATATTTTCAGAAGTAAGACCAAAATGTTTATATATTTGTTTGTAAGGAGCGCTCTTTCCGAATGAATTAATTCCAAAAGAAATCCCATTAGATGTATATTTTTCCCAACCCATTGTGACCCCGGCTTCTATAGTTACTCTAAAAGAGTTTTTTCCTAAAATTTTATCTCTATATTCTTGAGATTGTTTTTCAAATAATTCTAAACAAGGCATAGAAATAACTTTCGATTCTATATTTCGCTCATGTAGTTTTTTTTGAACATCCAAAGCAATTTCCACTTCAGATCCAGTTGCAATTATTGTTAGATTACAATTATTTTTTTTTGAATCACTTAATATGTAGCCACCATATCGAGTTAAATTTTCTTTAGACTCTTTTTTTCTTACCATTGGCAAATCTTGTCTTGTAAGAGCAAGAACGCTAGGAGAGGAATTAGATTTTAAAGCTAACTCCCAAGCTTCCAAAGTTTCTATTGAGTCAGCTGGTCTAAATACATTTAAATTTGGAATTGATCTTAAGCTAAATAGTTGCTCTATTGGTTGATGTGTTGGACCATCCTCTCCAAGACCAATAGAGTCATGAGTTAATACATATATAACTCTTTGTTTCATTAAAGCGGCTAATCTAATTGAAGGCTTGCAATAATCTGAGAATATTAAAAATGTTCCACCATATGGAATAGTACTTTGATCTAAAGCCAAACCATTCATTACTCCGCACATACCATGCTCTCTAATTCCATAGTGAATGTATGTCCCCCTAAAATTATTGGCTTTAATTATTTTTTGTGATGTTGATTTTGTATTATTAGAACCAGTTAAATCTGCAGAACCCCCTATAAGTTCTGGAATAAACGTTGTAATTGCTTCAAGACATGCTTCGGAAGATTTTCTGGTTGCAGTTGGTTTTGAATTTTCAAAAAATTTATCTTTAATTTGACTAATTTTTTCATTAAAGTTTTTTGGTAAGTTACCAGACTTAATTCTTAAAATTTCTTCTTTTTTATTTTTTTCTAATTTATCAAAATTCTTTTTCCAATTTTCTTCATGTTTTTTTCCACTTATAATTAATTTTCTCCATTCTTTTAAAATATTTTCAGGGATCTCAAATGGTGCATATGGCCATTTTAATTTTTTTCTAACCAACTCAATTTCAGCGCCTCCCAAAGGACTTCCATGAACAGACGCTGTATTACTTTTGTTTGGAGAGCCATAACCAATAATAGTTTTACAGGATATAACCGTCGGTTTTTTTGCTGTTCGTGCTTTACTAATAGCCTTTGAAATTTGATTATGATCATGACCATTAATTTCAATCAAATCCCAATTATACGAAGAAAATCTTTTTTTATAATCATCAGAAATACTAAGATTTGTATTTCCATCTATAGAAATAGAATTGTTATCAAAAAATAATATTAAGTTTTTAAGCTGTAGGTGTCCGGCAAGACTCATTGCTTCATGACTAATACCCTCCATTAAACAACCATCACCTGCAACAACATAAGTTTTATGATTGCAAATTTTATCACCAAATTTTTCTCTATTAATTTCCTCAGCTAATGCAAAACCAACCGCATTAGCTATACCTTGTCCCAGAGGACCAGTTGTTGTTTCTATTCCAGAATCTTTTTCATATTCAGGATGTCCAGCACAAATAGAATCTAATTGTCTAAAATTTTTAATATCTTCAATATTAATAGTTTTGTATCCAGACAAATATAAAGCAGAGTACAACAACATTGAACCATGACCTGCAGATAAAACAAATCTATCTCTATTAAACCAAGAAGGGTTATGGGGATTAAATTTTAAAAATTTATTAAAAAGAATCGTTGCCACATCAGCCATACCCATAGGCATACCAGGATGACCTGAATTTGCTTTTTGAACAGCGTCAATTGACAAAAATCTTATTGCATTAGCTAAATCTGCGTAATTATTTTTGGCCATGAAACATAGATAGACTTGGATTGCAGGAATTATTATTATGTTTAAGATGCAAATTAAACAATTTTTTTCAGTTTAATGAATTTAAAAAATAAAGAAACACAGCTATTCGAAAGTTTAAACAAACTAGATTCAATCGCAGATTTAATTAAAAACTCCAAGGAAGAAAGCAGCTATTTGAAAAAGTTAAGTTCTCAATTAGAAAAAGAAAAAGAAGAATTAAATCTAAAGTCAAAAAATTTAGAACAAGAAAAAGACAGTATTATTAATGAGTTAAAAGTTTTTGAACAAAAACTAAATAATCAAGATTCAGGGAATCGGGAGCTAGTAAATAAAATTGATTTAATCGAAAAAGAAAACCAAACTATAAAAGATGAATTAGCTAAAACGGAAGCTGAATTGGAAGAGTCTAGATATAAGATTACCGAAACTGAGAATATAAATAAAAATTTAAAAGAAGAGGTAAATTCTGTACAAAGTGAATTGCATTCAACAAAAGAACAATTAGAGCAAATATTAAAAAATAAAAAAATGTTTGTAAAAAAAATTGATGAATTAAGCCAAGAGACAGATGCAATGTTAGGAGAATTTGATAAATGGTAAATGTAACTGTTAAGTTTAATAGTCGAGATTACATTCTTTCTTGTGAAGATGGACAAGAACAGGAATTAGAAAAACTATCCTTACATTTAAATGAAAAATTTGAAAAACTTAAAAATGATCTTGGAAATATTGGCGAAAGCAAACTTTTATTAATTAGTTCAATTCAAGTTATTGATGAGATGTTTACTATTAAAGAATCTATAGAAAAACTCAAAAATCAGAACAAAACTTTACTTGAAAAATTTAAAGAAATTAAAAGTTTATCAATTTTATATAAAGAAGATAGAGAAAGAGAGATTCAAAATCTTCAATCAGAGTTACAGGAGCTTAAAAGTAAAATTTCAGATAATGAAAAGAATTATTCAGAATCTTTAGAAAAAGTTTCAAATTCAATAAATAATTTTCTAGAAAAGATTAATTAATTTTAATGAAAGAAAAGTTAAGGAAGTATTCTTTTTCCTTAAGAAAAAAAAAATATTTTAATTTAAAAGAAAAAGACTTTAATCCTTTACTTTCTGAGATTGCGAGACATAATAAAAATAGTATTGTTGGCTCATATTATTCCATAAACTTTGAATTAGATTTAAAAATTTTAAATAAATTATTACTTACAAAAAAATTTTCATTGTCGCTACCATTTATTCATAAAGATAATGAACTGATGGAGTTTAAAGAATGGAATTTGAGTGATGTTTTGCAATTAAATAAATATGGAATACCACAAGCGTTTTTAAATTCTAAAACTTTAATACCTGACATTTTTTTAGTCCCACTGCTAGCTTTTGATAAATATGGTAATAGGCTCGGTTATGGATCTGGGTATTATGATAAATATTTTAATATGTTAAATAAAACAAAAAAAAAATTTAGAACAATTGGAGTAGGTTTTTCTTTTCAAAAAAAAGATAAACTGCAAACATTAAAGACAGATTTTTGTTTAGATGCTGTTTTTACAGAAAAAGGATTTTTAAATATTCAATGAATTTTTTATTTTTAGGAGATATCGTTGGAAGATCTGGCAGAGATATAGTTTTATCTGAATTACCAAAAATAAAAGCCAATGAGGAAATAGATTTTGTTATCGTAAATGGAGAAAATGCAGCCGGTGGTTATGGAATTACCAAAAAAATTTGCGATGAATTATTCTCAGTCGGTGTTGATGCAATTACTTCTGGAAATCATATATGGGATCAAAAAGAGACGGCAGATTTTATATCTGAAGAAAAAAGGTTATTAAGACCATTAAATTTTATGGATGGGACCCCAGGATCAGGTTGTGAAATTTATTCTTTAAAAAATAATAAAAAAGTAGCTGTAATTAATATTATAGGAAACATTTATATGAAAAAGGCAGATGATGTTTTCAACTGTATTGCTCTTAAACTACAATCATTAAAATTAGGTAAAGATGTAGACTTTATTATTGTCGATATTCATGCTGAAATAACTAGTGAAAAAATGGCTATAGGTCATTATCTTGATGGCCAGGTAACTTTAGTTGTTGGAACCCACAGTCATGTTCCTACTTATGATTTTAGAATTTTAAATCATGGAACCGCATATCAAACCGACGCTGGAATGTGCGGTGACTATGATTCCGTAATAGGAATGAATAAAGACGCAGCACTAAAAAAATTTTTAAAACAGCCAAATTTAGAACGTTTGTCTCCAGCATTAGGCAAAGGGACCTTATCTGGAATAAAAGTTATTGCTGATGAAAAAACGGGTCTTGCAAAAGATATAAAACCCATCACAATTGGTGCTCATTTTAATCAAAGATCATTTTAATAGCATGGCAGGTCATTCGCATTTTAAAAATATGATGCATAGAAAAGGACGTGCAGACAAAATACGTTCTAAGATGTTTACTAAACTTTCAAGAGAAATAACTGTTTCAGCAAAACTTGGAACGCCGGATCCAGAAATGAATCCAAGGTTGCGAGCCGCTGTTCAAACGGCAAGAGCAGCAAATATGCCAAAAGATAATATTGAAAGAGCTATTAAAAAATCACAAGGTAATATTGATAATAGTTATGAGTTTTCAAGATATGAGGGGTTTGGTCCAGGTAGAACTGGAGTTATTATAGAAGTTTTAACTGACAATAAAAATCGTTCAGTATCAAATATTAGAACAATATTTCAAAAATTTGGTGGAACCTTAGGTGAGACAGGATCTGTTAGTTATCAATTTGAACAGATAGGGCAAATCAAGATAAAGAAAGAGTTAATGAGTACAAATGATGCTTTAGAACTTGCCATTAATGCAGGAGCAGAAGATTGTGTCACCACCGATATACATCATGAAATTAATTGCAAGAAAGAAGAATTTAATTCTGTTAGAGAGCAAATAGAGAAAAAAATTAAAGATTTAAGTTTTGCTGGTTTAATTTGGAGTCCTCTTAGCAAAGTAAATTTAGATAAAGAAACATTTGCTAAAGTTGTAAATTTTTTAGAGCAAATTGAAGACGATGATGATGTTCAAAATGTTTTTACTAATTTTGAAGTTGATGAAAAATTATTAGAAGGAGCGAATTAAAAAATTGTTAGTTTTTTCTATTGACCCAGGAGTTAGCGGAGCAATTTGTGTTTTTAAAAACAAAGATATTTTAGAAATATATGACGTTCCAACAATGGTTGATGGAAAAAAAAATAAAAGACAAATTAATTCAGCTCAAGTCACTCATATCTTCAAAAGTTTTTTAAATGAAAGCGATAAAGTTTCGGTAATAGTAGAGCAGGTAAATGCTATGCCAGGTCAAGGTGTAACCAGTATGTTTAATTTTGGACAGTCCTTTGGAATTATTAAGGGAATATGCGCAGCGTTAAGTTTTCCAATATATTTTGTAAGACCGGCAAAGTGGAAGAAGCATTTTAATTTAATCGGGTCAGTTAAGGATGCGAGCAGAACAAAAGTAATAGAAATTTATCCAACTATATCTCCAAAATTAGCTAGAAAAAAAGATTCTAATAAAGCAGATGCCATTTTAATCGGAAAGTATTTTATAGATAATTATAAAAACGATAGTTTTCATGGCTAATGTGTTAAAAAAATTTACCTACCAAACTAAAATCTATTATGAAGATACCGATGCTGGAGGAATAGTTTATTATGCTAATTATTTAAAATATTTTGAAAGAGCGAGAACTGAACTTATCTATTCTTTTGGTTATAATCATAAAGAGTTAAATGATAAGTTTGATATTAAAATTGTGGTTCATAAATTTAGTATTACTTACAAAAAACCTATATTTTTTGAAGATAAAATTATTGTTGAGAGCTTTGTAAGAGATGTATCGAACTTAAGAATTGAGATGGCGCAAAACGTTCTAAGAGATAAAGAAGTTTTAGCTGAGGCGATGGTTGAGCTAGTAACCATTGATAATATGGGAAAACCAAAAATAATTCCTGAGGATTTAAAAGTGAAATTAAGCTCTTGTATACAATTAAAGACCTAGATCTTTCTTGCGAAGACAAATAAATGTTTTAAAAATACAAAGCATTTAAACTAAAAAAAATATATGAATTTTGCAGTAAATAATTTTTCTTTTTTCTCATTATTTTTTAAAGCAGATTTTGTTGTTAAATTTGTAATTATTATTTTAATCGTGGCATCAATTTATTCTTGGGCAATCATACTTGAGAAATATAAATTATTTAAAAAAATTAATGCCTCATCTTCAATATTTGAAGAACAGTTTTGGTCTTCAAAGTCAGCTGATAGTTTGTACAAAAAATTAGAAGACTATAACGAAGATCCTATGGCAAATGTATTTAAAGCAGGTATGGATTTTATGATAAAAAATAAATCTAGATCTGCATCAATTCAAGAAAGAGTTCTGCAAGCTTTGAGTAGCTCAATAGATAAAGAGATGGAAATTGTTGAAAAAAAATTAACTTTTTTGGCAACTGTTGGATCAACAGCTCCTTTTATTGGTTTATTTGGAACTGTATGGGGAATTATGAATTCCTTCCAATCCATTGCTATTTCAAAAAATACAAGTCTTGCAATTGTTGCTCCTGGAATAGCAGAGGCGTTATTTGCAACAGCATTGGGATTACTAGCTGCGATACCAGCAGTTGTTGCTTATAATAAGTTCACTAGCGACACTAGAAAGTATTCAACACGTTTAGAAAATTTTAGCCAATCATTTATTTCTATTACATAAATGGCTTTTAAAATTCAAAACAATAGATCTCGAAAACGAGAACCTATGAGCGAGATAAATGTTACGCCGTTTGTTGACGTAATGTTAGTTTTATTAATTATTTTTATGGTTACAGCGCCAATGTTAACAGCTGGTGTCTCAGTTAATTTACCTGACAGTTCTGCAAATTCATTGCCTGATGATAAAGAGCCATTGACTCTTAGTATTAATTCAAAAGGAGAAACTTTTATTCAAGAAACGCAAGTTGAAACAAGTCAACTGGTTTCAAAAATTTTAGCAATGTCAAAAAATAGAACTGATACTAGAATTTACGTAAGAGGAGATAAAGCTATAGATTATGGAAGAGTTATGGAAGTAATGGGATTACTTTCAAGGGCAGGTTTTACGAAAGTTGCTTTAATTTCAGGACCGCCACTCTCTAAAAGTAAAAAATAATGTCATGCAAAAGAGTCTTAAGATTTCTTTTATAGCTCACTTTGTTATTCTTATTATTAGTAGCGTAACTTTGCCTTTCTTAATGGGAAGAGTACAGGCACCCTTAGTTATATCTGTAGATCTTGTTCAAATTGGAGATAGAACAAATATTCCTTATGCTCCTAAAGTTTCGGACGGTGAAAAAACTGACAAAAAAATAAAAGACAGGGTTGTAACCGAACAGGCTCCACCTAAAATCGTACCAAAAGAAAAGCCAGACGCTGTACCTTTGCCAGAAAATATAAAACAAATTAAAGAATTATTAGAAAAAAGACAAAACCCGGTTAAAGTTGAAGACTTAACAAAACAAACTTCTGAATTTGAGAAAAAAGAGATTTTTGACCCCAATAAGATTTCTGCACTTATAGATAAATCGAAAAAAGATAATGCAGAAGCTAATAATAAGCCAAGTTTAGAAGCTACCCAGAGCCAACAAAAGAATGTTGTTACATCGAAACTTACAATAACTCAGGAAGATGCCATTAAGGCCCAAATATTTAAATGTTGGAATATACCGATTGGACTCCCTTATAATGAAAATTTAACTGTTAGGATAAAAATTAAACTTAATCCTGACGGTTCATTAGTAAGTAGCGAGATTTTAGATCAAGCAAGAATGAGTACAGCTGGACAAACTTATTATAAGATATTAGCGGAGAGCGCATTGAGAGCTGTTAAGCTTTGTAATCCTCTTAAAGTACCATCAACTGGCTATGAAAAGTGGAGAGAAATGCAATTAAACTTTGATGCCAAAGAAATGTTAAAAGGTTAGTATGAAATATAAAATTTTTACGATTTTTATATTATTCTTTATTTTAACATCAAAATCATTTGCGCTTGTTTCAGTTGATATTACAAGGGGAAATCTAGATCCTTTACCAACAGCAATTTCTGATTTTTACTTAGATCCAAAATTAGGCGATAATATTAAAAAATTACAACTTGAGAGTAAAATTCCTGAACTTATACAAAATAATCTTTCAAGATCAGGTTTATTTTTTGCATTAGAAAAAAAATCTTTTATTCAAAGACCAGAACCCGCTCATAATAAACCAAGATTTGAAGATTGGATTTTTATAAAAACACAAGTACTTGTTACTGGAAAGATCTCGTTAGAGAAAGAAGATAGACTAAGAGTTGAATTTAAATTATGGGACGTTGTGTCAGCAACAGAATTGTCCGCCTTAGCTTTTTATACCACACCCGATAACTGGCGACGAGTATCTCATATGATTTCAGATAAAATTTATGAGAGATTAACAGGCGAGAAGGGTTATTTTGACTCTAGAATAATTTATGTATCTGAGACTGGAAACAAAGTAGATAAGAAAAAAAGATTAGCAGTAATGGACCAAGATGGTTATGGAGTAAAATATTTAACACTAGGAAATGAATTAGTTTTAACTCCTAGATTTAGTCCTACCAGTCAGCACGTAACTTATATGTCTTATTTTAGAAATTTACCTAGAGTTTATTTATTAAATATTGAAACAGGAATTCAAGATTTAGTTGGAGATTTTCCAGGAATGACTTTTGCTCCACGTTTTTCTCCTGATGGAAAAAAAATAATAATGAGTTTTGCACAAGAAGGAAACTCTGATATTTATACAATGGATATTAAAACAAGAGTTGTTGAAAAATTAACAGACCATCCATCCATAGATACTTCACCTTCTTATTCTCCAGACGGTTCTTATATTACATTTAATTCTGACCGAAGTGGATTTCAGCAAATTTACACTATGAAAAGTGATGGCACGAATATAAAAAGAATATCTTTTGGAGAAGGACTTTACGGAACACCAGTTTGGTCGCCAAGAGGTGATTTAATTGCTTTCACTAAATTATATAGGAATAAATTTTATATTGGAGTTATGAGATCTGATGGTTCTGGCGAAAGATTATTGACTGAAAATTATTATCAAGAAGCTCCATCTTGGGCGCCTAATGGAAGAGTACTTATATTCTATAGAGAGACACCTTCTGATAGTTCAGGACGAGGAGGCGGAGCAAAATTATGGTCTATTGATTTAACAGGTTATAATGAGAGATTAATTCTAACTCCAACGGACGCTTCAGATCCGTCTTGGTCAGGTTTGTTATCAGGAAAATAAGCAACTAACTTATTAGTTGCATTAATTAGCTTATTAAAATATCTAAATAGTTTAGAAAAATAATAAACAAAGGAATAATAATGTTATTTAATAATTTAAGTAAAGTTACTCTAGCTCTAGTGGTGACTTTATTTTTAGGTGCTTGCGCGACGCAACAAGCAACAACAACAACAACAACAACAAAAAGCGACGATGCTTATACTGGAACGGAGACAGTTAAATTTCTAGCGGATGGAGTTCCAGATAGAGTATTTTTTTCAACTAATAAATCAGATTTAACTTCAGCTGCAACAACAACTCTTGCAAAACAAGCTACTTACTTAAAAGCAAATCCAACTTTAAATATAGTTCTTGAGGGTCATGCAGATGAAAGAGGAACAAGAGAGTATAACTTGGCCCTTGGCGAAAGAAGAGCAATAGCTGCTAAAAACTACCTAACTAGCAATGGTGTTGCTGCTAATAGAATAAAAGTTATTAGTTACGGTAAGGAAAAACCTGCTAATCCAGCATCAAACGTTTTAGCTTGGTCACAAAACCGAAGAACAGTAACAATTAAAACTAATTAATATAATAAACTTCATAAAAGACCCTAATGAATTTCTCATTAGGGTCTTTTTTTTGTCATTTAAATTAAATAAAATAAGTAGATATGTTTTTTAAAAATAAATTCTTATTGCTGATTTCGATTTTCTTATTTTTCGCAAACATTTCTTTTGCACAACAAGATAAAATGAATGAACTATTAGATAGATTAGAAAAAATTCAAAAAGATATTCAAACTTTAGAAAAAGCTGTTTATAGCAAAAATGCCTCTTTGCCATCAGACAATGTTGTTGTGAATGAAGCCTTAACTAGACAGCTGTCTAAAATTTCAGAATTAGAAAAACAAATTCAACAAATGACATCAAAATTTGAAGAAAATAATTATAAACTTCAACAGTTATCAGATCGATTAAATAAAGTTTCAAACGATAGTCAATTAAGATTTCAGCAATTAGAGAACAATAAAGTTATTAGCGAAAAAGTTAGCGCTCCTAAAGAAGTGATATTAGAAAAAACACCGGCCGTAAAAAAAAAAGAAACTAATATTTTAAATTCTGAGGAGGTTGATAAAGAAGAAGAAAATGTTGTTCAGGAAAAGCCAGTCCAGTCAGAAAATATTAAATTAAAAGAAAAAGTTAACAAGCCTAAAACAAAAATTTTGCCAAAAGTTTCAATCGCTGAGCAGTATAAATATGCGATGAATATTATGAAAAGCGGAGATTTTGAAAAAGCGGAAATTGCTTTTAAAGAATTTGTAGACACTCATTCAAAGCATGAACTCGCAGGAAGTGCTCAATTTTGGTACGGAGAAACTTTTTATATTAGGCAACTATACGAAGATGCGGCTGCAGCATTCTTAGACGGATATCAAAAATACCCTAATAGTCCAAAAGCTTCTGAGAATTTATTAAAATTAGGAGTAACTCTTGCTGAACTTGGCGAAATTGAACAGGGGTGTAAGATGATTATTAATTTAAAAAAAGCATATCCTAAGACTGATGCTGCAATTTTACAAAAATCATCTTATGAAAAGAAAAGATTTAACTGTAGTTAGCCTTAAATTATTAGAAAATAAAATAATAAATCATATTTATTTTCGTTTCAGAGAAAAAATTTCATCTTTCATTGGCAAAGAAAGATTTGCAATTGCAGTATCAGGAGGTAGCGATAGCTTAGCTCTGAGTACACTTGCAAAACTATACTCCCTAGAGAATGACAATGATTTTATTGCTTTAATTATTGATCATAAACTAAGAAAGGAGTCTGCTGAGGAAGCAAAAAAAACTTATAAAAGTTTAATTAATAATAAAATCAAGGCCAAGATTTTAACTTACCAGGGCAAAAAATTTTCCTCAAATATTCAAAAAAAAGCAAGAGATCTGCGATATGATTTATTTGAAAAATATTGTGAGAAAAATAAAATTAAATTTCTTATTCTTGCACATCATCAAGACGATCTAATTGAGAATTTTTATATAAGATTAATTAGAGGCAGTGGCATTAAAGGCCTAACTTCATTGCAAAACATTTTTAAATTTAATAAAAATTTTTATCTTTTAAGACCTTTATTAAACTTTAATAAACAGGAATTATTAAGCGTAACTAAGAAATCTTTTTCGTCATGGGTTGAAGATCCTTCAAATAAAAATGATAAATTTTTAAGAGTTAGAATTAGAAAAATGCAGAGTAAGTTGCAGAAAGAAGGATTTGATCCTAAACGTATTATCAAAACTATTGAAAATCTTAATACTGCAAAAGATTCATTGGATTTTTATATTTTTAAATCAGAGAAGAAGTATTTAAAATTTTATAAAGAAGGCTATGCAACATTAAAGTTCTCTCTTTTCAACAACGAAGCTCAGGAAGTAATTTTTAGAGTTATTATCAAAGCAATTCATTTTGTTTCAGGAGAATATTATCCACCAAGATCAGATAGTTTAAAAATTTTAATGAAAAACCTATCTAAAAAATCTTTTAAATCTTCAACTTTAGGAGGATGTTTAATTGAAAAAAATAAAAATATAATTTCATTTTTTAGGGAAGATAGAAATATTGCTTTTGAAAATTTAAATAAAATAAAGCAAAAAGCAAACTGGGATGATCGTTTTTTAGTTTATAAAAATTTCAATAATAAACAACAATTTGTTGTTAAGAAATTAGGAAATGATGGAATTGAATATTTAAAAAAAAATAAATTTAATGATTATGAAAATAAAATTCCAGAAAATGCAAAAAAAACATTACCATCTTTTTGGAATAATAAAGGCGAGTTATTATTTGTTCCTTTCGTCAATTTTAAGAATAAGAAATACAACATTAAAAATGACAGTTTTGTGGTGCGATATCTTAGATTTATTTGAGAATAACACTTGTTTAATCTATAATAATGATTACTTTTAAATTATGAATTTGCGCAATTTAATGATGTGGGGCGTAATCGTTCTACTTGTTTTAGGCTTATATAATCTTTTCCAAAATCCAGGATCAATTGCTGGAAAAACTGAAATGCCTTTTTCTACTTTTTTAACAGAAGTGGATAAGGGAAATGTTGTTTCAGTTGATATTAGAGGAAGCGAAATTTCTGGAAACTTTAAAGACGGGAAAGGTTTTAAAACCTATTCTCCAAACTATCCAAATTTAGTTGAAAAATTATCGGCAAAAGGAGTCGCAATTACTGCAGGTCCTAGAGAAGAAAAAGGACCTTCGTTGTGGGGAATAATATTGTCATGGTTCCCTATGTTACTGCTTATAGGAGTATGGATATTTTTTATGCGCCAAATGCAAGGTGGCAAAGGCGGGGCTATGGGATTTGGAAGATCAAAAGCAAAATTACTTACTGAAGCTCATGGTAGAGTTACATTTCAAGATGTTGCTGGAGTTGAAGAGGCAAAAGAAGAATTAGAAGAGATTGTTCATTTTTTAAAAGATCCCAGAAAATTTCAAAAATTAGGAGGAAGAATTCCAAAAGGCGCTTTGCTTGTTGGACCTCCAGGAACAGGTAAGACTTTATTAGCAAGAGCAATTGCAGGAGAGGCAAATGTTCCTTTCTTTACAATTTCAGGATCAGATTTTGTTGAGATGTTTGTTGGGGTTGGAGCATCTAGAGTTAGAGATATGTTTGAGCAAGGAAAGAAGAGCGCTCCTTGCATTATATTTATAGATGAGATTGATGCTGTTGGAAGAAGTAGAGGAGCTGGTTTAGGCGGAGGCAACGATGAAAGAGAGCAGACATTAAATCAGTTACTTGTTGAGATGGATGGATTTGAAACTAATGAAGGCGTGATTTTAATTGCAGCAACAAACAGACCGGATGTTTTAGATCCTGCTTTATTAAGACCAGGTCGTTTTGACAGACAAGTTGTAGTATCCAATCCAGATATTATTGGTAGAGAAGCAATTTTAAAAGTACACCTTAAAAAAATTACTACAGGCCCAGATGTAAACCCTAAAGTTATTGCAAGAGGCACACCAGGCTTTTCAGGAGCTGATCTTGCAAATATTGTAAATGAATCTGCATTACTTGCGGCAAGAAGAAATAAAAGAATTGTTACTATGTCTGATCTTGAGGAAGCAAAAGATAAAGTGATGATGGGAGCAGAAAGAAAATCTATGGTTATGACTGAAGAAGAGAAAACATTGACTGCTTACCATGAAGGTGGACATGCAGTTGTTGCTTTGTATGAGCCAACTTCAGATCCAATTCATAAAGCAACAATTATTCCAAGAGGTAGAGCTTTAGGGATGGTTATGAGACTGCCAGAAAGAGATCAGCTATCTATAACTAGAGAAAAAATGTTTGGTAATATCTCTGTTGCTATGGGCGGGAGAATTGCTGAGGAAATGATATTTGGTTATGACAATGTAACCTCTGGAGCATCCTCTGACATCGAAATGGTAACAAAAATGGCTAAAAATATGGTTACCAGATATGGAATGAGTGATCAGTTAGGACCTATTGCTTATCAAGAAAATGAAGAAGAAGTATTTTTAGGAAGATCTGTATCAAGAACACAGAATGTGTCAGAAGAAACTGCTAAAAAAATCGACTTTGAAGTTAAAAAAATTGTCGAAGCGGGTTACGCGAGGGCTAAAAAAATATTAGCAGAAAAAGTTGACGAACTTCATAAAGTTTCAAAAGCTTTATTAACTTATGAAACGTTATCAGGGGAAGAAATTAAAAAAATAGTATTTGAAAATATTTATCCAAAACGTCTATCTGGAAGAGAAGAAGCTAGCACTACAAAGAAAAAACTAGGTAGCGCTCTAGGAACAATAGGTTTAAAGCCTAATACACAAAGTTAACCTAACTTTTCTTTCATGAAAAGTATTTACATAAGGCCAACCAATATTATCTTTGGGCAAAAGGCAAATTTTTTTATTCAAGAAGGAACTGCCAAAAGTCTTTGTGGACTGGAAGATGTAGGTTTTTTATCAGTAGAGATTTTAAAAAGACAAGCTGATGGAAATACAGTTGAAGAATATAGTGTTCTAGAATTAGAAAAATTGGATCTTAGAAATGAAATTGAAAGTGATATAGATAAAATAACTTCAAAAAGAAATAATATTTATAATTTAAATTTTAAAAATCCTATTTTAATGGGAGTTTTAAATGTTACTCCGGATAGTTTTTCGGATGGAGGAAAATATAATACTACTTTTAGAGCGCTTGATCATGTCAAGGGCATGATTGATTTTGGAGCTCATATTATTGATGTTGGTGGAGAGTCGACAAGACCAGGGGCAAGGTCAGTTAGTGAACAAGATGAAATTGCGAGAACATCAGAGACAATTCAATTAATTAAAAAGAAATATCCAAATCAATTAATTTCATTAGATACAAGAAAATCTAAAGTAATGCAGCACGGCATAAGTATAGGAGTTAGTATATTAAATGACGTTTCAGCATTAGATTTTGATCAACAGTCTTATCAAGTTGTAAAAGATTCAGGAAAGCCAATTATTTTAAATCATTCTCAAGGCATCCCAGAAGATATGCAAAATAATCCAACTTACGAAAATGTGTTACTTGATATTTTTGATTATTTTGAAAATAAAATTAAATTTTTAAAAAGTAATGGAATTAAGGATGAGCAAATTATTATTGATCCAGGAATTGGTTTTGGAAAAACTTTAGAGCATAATTTAGAAATTATTTCTAAGATTTCATTATTTCATAGTCTTGGTTATCCAATAATGGTGGGTCCTTCACGAAAAAGCTTTATTGGTAAAATTATGGGCGAGAAAGATAATCCACAAAGATTAGGAGGCTCAATAGCCTCTGTTTTATATTCTTATTTGCAAGGTATTCAGCTATTTAGAGTTCATGATATACAAGAAACGAGCGAGGCTCTTAAAGTTTATTCTGAATTTTTAAAGAAACAATAATGAAAAAGTATTTTGGAACTGATGGTATTAGAGGAGAAGTAAATAAGGGCAATATTACTGGAGAAATGTTCTTTAGATTTGGTCTTGCTGCAGGAACATATTTTTCTAATCAAAACAAACAACGTCACAAAGCAATCATTGCAAAAGATACTCGTTTATCAGGTTACATGCTTGAGCCTGCTTTAGTTTCAGGACTTATTTCTGCGGGCATGGATGTTTTGTTATTAGGACCATTGCCAACTAACGGACTTGCAATGTTAACAAAATCTATGAAAGCTGACCTTGGAATTATGTTAACAGCATCCCACAACCCTCATACGGATAATGGATTAAAACTTTTTGGCCCTGATGGCATGAAACTTTCTGATAAAGTTGAAAAAAAAATTGAAAAATTAATTGATGATAAAGTTGAAAAATATTTAGTAAAACCAAACTTATTGGGCAGAGCCAAGAGACTAGAAGATGCAACCGAGAACTATATAGAAATATTAAAAAATATTTTTCCAAAAACATTTAATTTATCAGGTGTTAAAATATTTTTAGATTGCGCAAATGGTGCTTCTTATAAGTCGGCGCCAGCCTTACTTAGAGAATTAGGAGCTGAGGTTGTAGCCATTGGAATTAATCCAGACGGATTTAATATTAATAAAAATTGTGGATCAACCCATCCAGAGCTTATTCAGAAATCAGTAAAAACTCATAAAGCAGATATTGGCATAGCATTCGATGGTGATGCAGATAGAGTTATCATGTGCGATGAAAAAGGAGAAATTATTGATGGTGATCAAATTATCGCAATGATCGCAAAAAATTGGAAAAAGAAAAAAATTTTAAATGGCGGTGTAGTTGGAACATTAATGACGAATTTAGGATTAGAAAATTATTTCAAAAAAAATAATATTAAATTTTATAGAGCGGATGTAGGAGATCGATATGTTAAAGAAAAAATGAATACTTTGAAATATAATTTAGGAGGAGAACAGTCGGGACACATTATACTTGGAAACCTTGCAACTACAGGAGATGGATTGTTGGTTGCTTTAGAAGTTTTAAATTCTTTAAAAAATAATGGCAAAGCAAGTAAAGTATTTTCGATATTTAAAAAAGTTCCTCAAGTTTTAGAAAATATTAAAATTAAGAATAAAAATATTGTTGAAAGCAAATCTCTTAAAACAAAGATCAATCAAATTAATAAAAATTTAAAACATGAAGGCAGATTGTTAGTTAGAAAATCAGGAACAGAAAATCTTGTTAGAATAATGGTTGAAAGCTCTGATAAGAAATTAATCAAAGATACTGTGAGCAAAGTAAAAAAACTAATACTAAATTAAGCCCAACATTGAAATTAAAGTCTAAACTATTAATTATTGCAGGTTCAGATTCTAGCGGAGGAGCTGGCATTCAAGCGGATATTAAAACAGCAACGTCTCTTGGGGTTTATGCAATGACAGCAATAACCGCGATTACTGCTCAAAATACAACAGGAGTAAAATCAATTATTGGTATTCCTCCAAAAGAAATTTTTAATCAAATTTCAGTCTCAGTTCAGGATATCAAGCCAAATTCTGTAAAAATTGGCATGCTACATAATGTGGGTATCATCAAAGAAGTTATCAAGGCTATTAAGAAACATAAACTAAAAAATATTATAATAGATCCTGTGATGGTCGCAAAAGGAGGTTATAGATTGATCGGTAATAGTTCTGTTAATTATTTAAGAAAAAAATTATTACCTTATGCATTATTAGTAACGCCAAATATTCCAGAGGCTGAAACTTTAATTAAAAAAAGAATTAAAACTTTAGAAGATGTAATTAAAGCTGGAAAAGAAATTTTAAAGTTTGGACCTAAGTTTGTTCTTATAAAAGGAGGACATACTAATAAATCCTTTATTGAGGATGTATTAATTTCAAAAAATAATATTAAAATTTTTAAAAATAAGAAAATTAAAACCAAAAATACACATGGTACAGGGTGCACTTTATCTAGTGCAATTGCCTCTTTTATTTCTAAAAATTACAATATGGACGAATCGTGCAGAAGATCTATTCAATATGTGCATAAAGCAATTTTACTAAATCCGAAATTTGGGAGTGGACACGGGCCAATTAATCATATGGCTTTATTAAATTAAATAATTTAAATCTTTATAGAGATCTAAAAAATTTACTTATGACAAACGTTGTAGTTGTAGGCTCTCAGTGGGGCGATGAGGGCAAAGGGAAGATTGTGGACTGGCTTTCAGAGCAAGCCGATGTCGTTATTAGATTTCAGGGCGGGCATAATGCTGGCCATACATTAGTTATTAATGGAAAAGTTTTTAAATTAAAATTACTTCCATCAGGAATAGTTAGAGGTGATAAAATTTCAATTATTGGAAATGGAGTTGTTATTGATCCTTGGGCATTACTAGAAGAGATTGAAGAGATAAAAAAAAAAGGAGTGGATGTTAACGAAAATAATTTAATTATTTCTGATACAGCAACTTTAATTTTGCCTTTTCATAAAGAAATGGATGAGATCAGGGAAGATTCAGCAAAATCTAAAATTGGAACTACAAGAAGAGGAATAGGGCCTGCGTATGAAGATAAGATTGGTAGACGTTCTATTCGAGTTATGGATTTAAGTTCGAAGACAAATTTAGAACAAAGATTAGAAGTTATTTTAGAACATCATAACGCAATTAGAAAAGGATTAAAAAAGAAGGTGTATAAATCAGAAGAATTAATTAAAGAACTGTTAAAAATAGCACCTGAAATATTAAAATTTTCTCAACCAGTTTGGAAAAAAATTGCTGAGTATCAAAAATTAAATAAAAAAATATTATTTGAAGGAGCGCAGGGAATATTACTTGATGTTGATCATGGAACTTATCCTTATGTTACCTCATCAAATACTGTAGCTGGAACAGCGTCGGTAGGTACAGGATGCGGTCCAAAAACAATAGATTATGTTCTTGGAATTACTAAAGCTTATACGACAAGAGTAGGTGAAGGCCCTTTTCCAACAGAGCTTAAAGATGCCACGGGCGAATTAATTGGCCAAAGAGGTCATGAATTTGGAACCGTTACTAATAGAAAAAGAAGATGTGGCTGGTTTGATGGAGTTCTTGTTAAACAATCAGCAACGATCTCAGGAATTACCGGTGTAGCACTAACCAAGTTAGATGTTCTTGATACATTGGATGAAATTAAATTTTGTGTTGGTTACAAATTACATGGTAAAGAAATTGATTATTTCCCAAGCGCATCAGAAGATCAATTTGCAGTAAAGCCTATCTACAAAACTTATGAAGGATGGAAGTCTGAGACTAAAGGAATAAGAAATTACAAAGAATTGCCTGAAAAAGCTAAAATCTATATTGCTGCCATTGAAGATTTTATAGGTGTTAAGATTGGGAGTATTTCAACAAGTCCTGAAAGAGACGATACGATTTTTGTGGAAGATCCTTTTAATGCGTAATGAAAGGTTTTGTTTTAATATTTTCTAACATTGCTTTTTGAACTTTTTCAAAAGCTCTATTTTCAATTTGCCTTACTCTTTCTCTACTAATTTTATATTTTTGGCTAAGCTCTTCTAAAGTTTTCGGCTCATCAATAAGTTTTCTGTCATATAAAATTTCTTTTTCTCTCTCATCTAAAATTTTTAAAGCTGTTTGTAATAAAGCATGTTTTTGATCTAATTCTTGACGTTGAGAAATCAATAGCTCTTGATCAGCATTTTCGTCTACAATCCAATCTTGCCACTGACCGCTTTGCTCTTCATCAGAAATTTTTGCATTTAATGATTTTTCTTGTCCTGCCATTCGTCTGTTCATTGAAATAACTTCATCTTCATTAACATCTAATCGATTTGCTATTTCTTTTACATGAGCATCAGTCATGTCACCGCTTTCAATAGCAAAAATTTGGTTTTTTAATTTTCTAAGATTGAAAAATAATTTTTTTTGTGCAGCAGTTGTTCCAATTTTAACCAAACTCCATGATCTTAAAATGTATTCCTGGATAGAAGCTTTAATCCACCACATCGCATATGTTGCAAGTCTAAATCCTCTTTCAGGATCAAATTTTTTAACTGCCTGCATTAAACCAATGTTACCCTCAGATATTAATTCGCCAACGGGTAAACCATAACCTCGGTATCCCATTGCAATTTTTGCAACTAATCGCAAATGACTTGTAACTAAAGTGTGAGCTGACTCTCTATCACCCTTTTCACGCCAATTTTTTGCAAGAATATACTCTTGCTCTGGCTCTAGCATTGGGAATTTTCTAATTTTTAATAAATAAGAATTTAAACTTCCCTCAGGAGTAAGCGCAGGAAGACTAGAATTTTTTTCAATTTTTTCCATTATATTTATGTAGGCATTATAACTGGGATAACAAGATATTAAAACTTAAGCTTTTTAATTGTTTTTAATAGATTTTCAAAATCTTTTGGTTTTTCACATTCAAATTCAATTTCTTTTTTTGTAGTTGGATGAATAAATCCAATGGATTTTGCATGCAAGGCTTGCCTTTTAAATCCTTCTAATAATTCTTTAAATTCAGGATCAATATCTCTGATAAATTTATTTTGCTTTCCGTAAATTTGATCACCAATAATAGGATTGCCATGTGAAGAAAGATGAACTCGGATTTGATGAGTTCTTCCTGTCTCAAGTCTGCATTCAAGAAAGCTCATATCAGGAATTTTTTTACCTGAAAAAAATTCCATAGTATTGTAATTTGTAACAGCATCTTTTCCTCTAGAAGTGTTAATGCTCATTTTTTTTCTGTTAAATTTACTTCTGCCAATCATAGAAGAGATTTGTCCTGAACTTGGTTTCATTCTTCCATAAACAAGGACTTCATAAATTCTTTTGATAGTATGTTCTGCAAACTGTTTTGATAAAAAAATATGAGCGTTATCATTTTTTGCAACTACTAATAGACCGCTGGTTCCTTTATCAATTCTATGAACTATCCCTGGTCTTAATTCTCCACCAATAGTTGAAAGTTTATTTTTGCAATGAAACATAAGAGCATTTACTAAAGTGTTATCAAAGTTTCCAGCACCGGGATGAACGACCATTTCAGGAGATTTATTAATAATTAATAAATCAGCATCTTCATAACGAATATCCAGTTTAATATCTTTTGCGGTAATATTAACTTCCTTAGGCTCAGGTATTAAAACTTCTACAATGTCAGAAGATCTTATTTTTATTGAAGGTTGAGTTATTTGAATTTTATTAATTTTAACAAAACCTTCATTAATAATATTTTTAATTCTTGTTCTGCTAATTTCTGGAATTAAAATAGCAAGAGCAGAATCTAAGCGTGTATTGTTTTTCTCTTCTGTTATTTCAAATTTGTATTCGTTAATAGACATGATTAACAATTTTGGTGGTCTTGCTAGGACTTGAACCTAGAACTCTAGTTTCGAAGACTAGGATGATATCCATTTCACTACAAGACCGTGATAAATATTTCTAGAAGCTAAACTAACAAAATTGTGAGTGTAGGCCTATAAAAATTAAGCCTTATTTTTATTAAAATTTTTTGAGTTATAAAATTTATAAGGGTTTGGGAGCTAATTAGTTCCAAAACCCTTATAATTCAAATTGAAATTATCTTTTTTTATATCTAGCAGCTTCTTTAGATCCACCCGTTGCATTACCTTTAGTGTATGAGTGTTTCCCAGTGCCTGCAAGTTCACCGTTTCTAACAATAGTATATTCTTTTCTAACTTGTTTTCTTGAGAAGATGCATTCTAGAATTTCTCTTACTCCATCCGCATAACGCGTTTGAGCAGACAAAGATGTTCCAGAGGTGTGTGGCGTCATACCGTGATGAGGCATCTTTCTCCAAATGTGGTCATTTGGTGCTGGTTGTGGGAACCAAACGTCTCCCGCATATCCACTTAATTGACCAGATTTTAATGCCGCTGCAATAGCTTGTTTGTTACATATTTTACCTCGCGCAGTATTAACGATGTAAGCACCTTTTTTCATCTTGCTAATCATTTTTTTATCAAAAAGATTTTCTGTTTCCGGATGTAAAGGGCAGTTGATTGTTACTACGTCGCAAACTTTAACTAAAGATTCAACAGAACTGTGAAATTTAAGATTTAATTCTTTTTCAACAGACTTAGGTAGTCGATGTTTATCAAAATAGTGTAAATGAACTCCGAAAGGTTTCATTTTTCTCAGCGCATCTAAACCAATTCGACCAGCAGCAACTGTTCCAATATGCATTCCTTCAACATCATAAGATCTATGAACTGCGTCTGCAATATTCCAACCTCCTCTATTAACGATGGCATGTTGGTTATGATAATCTCTAACTAGAGAAATAATCATCATTACAATGTGCTCTGCAACTGATCTTGAATTACAATAAGTAACTTCATAAACGTCAATATTATGATCCATAGCAGCTTGTAGATCTACGTGATCAGAACCGATCCCTGCAGTAATTGCATATTTTAAATTTGGAGCCGACTCCATCTTTTCTCTAGTTAAGTAATAAGGCCAGAAAGGTTGTGATATAACAATGTCAGCGTCTTTTAATTCTTTATCAGCACGACATCCTTTTCCATCTTTATCTGATGTAACAACTAACTTGTGGCCATTTTTTTGCAAAAATTTTCTAAGACCTAATTCTCCCGATACGCAACCAAGCAATGTTCCGGGTTTAAAATCTCTTCCTTTAGGAGTAGGCAAAGTTTGTCCATCAGGATATTTTTTAATTACTGGTAATTTACTAAGAGGATATTTCTTTGGCATCCCTTTCTTTGGATTGTCATACAATACGCACAAAATTTTCATTATTTGCTCCCTTTATATTTTAATTTTAGAGGATTATTAAAGCACAAAAGAATAAAAGTGCACAGTAAATAATTGAATTTTTAATTTTTCAGTATTTTATGAGTTAAATCGAACTTTTCCAACTATTAGGATAATTTTTTTTTAAAACTACTCGATTTAAAATAACTGCATATATTATAATTATAATCGAACCATAAATAATTGGATTTAAAAGAAAAGGGTAAGAAGAAGTACCAAGAATTATAAGAATCGGATTTCCTCCTGCGGGAGGATGAGTTACATCAAGTAATATCATTACAAATATTGCAAGACCTACTGCAATTGCAATCTGCAAAAATTGATCAATCGGTAAAAATTGTAAAATTAAAATACCAACTAATGATGTAGTGAAATGGCCAAAAAATATGTTTTTTGGTTGAGAAAAAGGACTTTCAGGATATCCAAAAACTAACACCATTGTGGCGCCGAAAGAGCCAACAACAAACAAACCGTAGGGAGTATTTAAACTCAAGAATGAAAGTGACCCTATGGTAATTCCTGAAAATACAAATGCAAACGAAGCTTGTTTAAAATTTTTTTTTATTAAATTAAGCATCACTTTTAGAATTATCATTATAATTTTGTAATTACTCTAGTTAAAAAACTCTCTTTTAAGTTGTAAAATTTTTACTTAATTCTCAATTTTTTATGAAATCTCCACTTCTATTTATTGTTTGTAGGATACTTTTTTTGCAAGTATAATTTTAGCTTATAAAAATTAAAGGGGGACTAATTAATGATTAATAAATACCTTAAGAAGATTGCTTCTGCGCTAAGTGCAGCAATTTTCTTTACAACAATAGTGTTGCCAGGAAATTTATTTGCACAAACAAAAGAGACGCAATATTTTCCAATACCAAGCAGTCGAGTAGGTCCATATTCAGCGATGGGCACTGGATATTACGGTGCACAAATTGATTACATGAATTATGTTAATGCCACTGGTGGTGTAAACGGAGTTATGTTGACATGGCAAGAGTGCGAAACAGAATATAACGCAGCAAAAACTGTAGAGTGCTATCAAAGACTTATGACAAAAGACGGTCAGAAGATGGTAGTATTTGACACACTAGGAACTCCTGGTGCTTACGCAGTTATTAATCGAATGGCAGAGGACAAAGTTGTTCTAGCTCAGTACGGTTATGGAAGAACAGATGCTGCTGACGGTACAGTTTGGCCGTGGGTGTTTAATGCCGCAAGTAGCTACTGGTCACAAATTGCAGTTAAGCTAAGATGGATGGCTGAACTTGATGGTGGTGGTCCTGAAAAATTAAAAGGAAAAAAAATAGTTCACCTTCATATTGATACTCCATACGGACGTGAACCACTTCCAACAATGAGAAGACTTGCTAAAGAATGGGAATTTACATTAGTAGAAATTGCTATTGCCCCTCCAGGATTGGAACAACAATCTCAGTGGCTACAAATCAGACAAGAAAAACCTGATTGGGTAACTTTCTGGGGTGCAGGTTCAGGAATGAATTCAACAGCGATGACGAATGCTGCTAGAGTTAATTTTCCAAGAACAAAAATGATGTACGTTACTTTCGGTGGAGCCGAGGAGGATATGATTCCTGCTGGAGATTCTGCTAACGGTACATACGTTGTTTCAAATGCGCTTCCTGGAAAAAATTATCCTTTAATTAAGAATATTCAGGAAAAAGTTTACAAAGCTGGAAAAGGAAATATGGCTGATCCAAATCGTGTAGGTACTGCCTATTATAATAGAGGTTTAGGCGCTTCTATTATGTGGGTTGAAGCATTGCGAAATGCACAAAAAATGCACAATAAAGTTGGAAAAGCAGTTACTGGCGAAGAGTTTAGAGCTGGATATGAGGCTATAAACATGACCGATGCTAGAATGAAAGAACTTGGCATTGATGGAATGTTAGCTCCATTTGCACTTTCTTGTTCTCAGCATGAAGGCGCAGGCAAATTCGCTTTAATGCAATGGGACGGTAAAGCTCAAGCCTTTAAAAAAGTTAAGGATTGGACAGGACCTAACGATCCAAAAGCTATAAGAGCTCAAATCGTGGAATCAGCTGCTAAGTATGCTGAGGAAAATAAAATTACACCTAAAAAGTGTAGTTAAGTCTTAAATTAATAAGTTTAATTTAGGGAGTGTGAATTATTTTGAACATTGAAAATAGTTTGCATTCCCTATTTTAATATCTAAATTTTAAAAGAAAAAATAATATAAAATTTTAATGGAGAAAGATTCTAAAAATATTTTAGAAGTTAAAAATATAGAGGTAGTTTATGATAATGTTATTTTAGCACTTCATAATGTTTCTCTTAATGTACCGCAAGGAAAAATCGTAGCTCTACTAGGTGCTAATGGAGCTGGAAAAAGCACAACTTTAAAATCAATATCAACCATGCTTGCTTCTGAAAGAGGCAAAGTTACAAAAGGCTCGATTAATTACGATGACAAGGTAATTAACAATCAAACTCCTTCAGAGATGGTTGGACTTGGAATGGTACAAGTTCTTGAAGGTAGAAGATGTTTTGGACATTTAACCGTTGAAGAAAATATTATTGCAGGAGCGTACTCAAGAAAATTATCAAGAGGCGATTTAAATCAAGAACTTGAAAAAATTTATAGTTATTTCAAAAGACTCAAAGAAAGAAGAAAGAGCCAAGCTGGTTATACATCTGGTGGTGAGCAACAAATGGTGGCTGTTGCAAGAGCAATGATGACAAAACCAAAAATGCTTTTGTTAGATGAGCCATCTATGGGTTTAGCCCCTCAGTTAGTTGCAGAAATATTTAATATTGTAAAAATATTAAATGAAAAGGAGGGAGTTAGTATTTTGTTAGCTGAGCAAAATACAAATATTGCTCTTAAAAACTCTGACTACGGATATATCATTGAAACAGGAAATGTAATGTTAGAAGGGTCAGCAAAAAGTTTATTAAGTAATGATAAAGTAAAAGAATTGTATTTGGGGATTTCAAAAGGAAAAAGATTAAATTTCAGAGACGCAATTAAGGATAACGAAAAAAAAATAAATAGGGCTCATTAAGAAAAATTATGGCTGAAGGTAGAAAATTTAAAATTGGAAAATCTACTTTAGAAGTAAAAAATATTTCTCTAAGTTTTGGTGGTGTTAAAGCTATTACCGATATTTCTTTTAATGTTTTAGAACATGAAATAAGAGCGCTTATTGGACCAAATGGCGCTGGAAAAAGCTCATTACTTAACTGCATTAATGGAATTTATAAACCTCAAGAAGGACAAATATTATTTAAAGGCGAAGTTTTGGATAAAATTACACCAAATATTATTGCTCAAAAAGGAATTTCTAGAACGTTTCAAAATCTTGCTCTTTTTAAAAGAATGTCAGTGTTGGATAATATTTTGGTGGGTAGAAAACTACATTCAAAAGCTAATTTCTTTGAAGTGGCTCTTCAGCTTCCAAGAGCAACAAGAGAAGAAAGGCAAAACAGAGAAAAGTGTGAAGAAATTATAAAATTTTTAGAAATTGAAAATATCAAAAATACACCTGTCGGTAAACTTCCTTATGGTCTGCAAAAAAAAGTTGAATTAGGACGAGCGCTAGCAACAGAAGCTAATGTATTGTTGTTAGATGAGCCAATGGCTGGGATGAACGTTGAAGAAAAAAGGGATATGTGTAGATTTATTTTAAAAGTTAATGATGAGCTTGGAACAACTATAGTTTTAATTGAGCATGATATGGGTGTGGTAATGGATATTTCTGATAGAGTTGTGGTTCTTGACTACGGAAAAATTATTGGTGATGATGAACCAGATAAAGTTAGGTCTAACCAAAAAGTTATTGATGCTTATTTAGGAGTTGCCCATGCCTGATTCAGTTTTATTCTTTTTTGAAGTTCTTGTTGGCGGATTGTTATCAGGAACAATGTATTCGTTAGTAGCCCTTGGTTTTGTTCTTATTTACAAAGCATCTTCAACTTTTAATTTTGCACAAGGTGCCATGGTGTTTTTTGCCGTACTTTCATTTTGTGGATTTATGGAATACGGAATGCCTTTTGGTGTTGCCTTTTTTGCAGTTGTTCTTCTAATGATATTGGTTGGATTGTTGACTGAAAGATTAGTACTTCGTCCATTAATGAATCAAAGCGAAGATACAGTTCTAATGGCAACCATTGGTCTAGGGTTTGTTCTTGAAGGACTGGCTCAGGCAAAATGGGGTGTTGAGGTTAGAAAATTAAGTCTTGGAATTGGAGACTTTCCCATCCCGTGGATTGCGGATAATTTAAAATTATTTATTAGCGCACTTGATTTAACAGCAGGTTTAGTTGCTTTTGGGATGATTCTTCTTCTGACACTTTTATTCAAGTACACAAAAATTGGACTTGGATTGCGAGCAGTTGCAGATGACCCAGGAGCTGCAAGTTCTATTGGGATTCCTTTAAAGCATATCATGCTACTAGTTTGGTCTGCAGCAGGAGTAGTTGCTTTAGTTGCTGGAATGATGTGGGGCGCAAGAGCAGGCGTTCAATTTGCTCTTATTGAATTAGCATTAAAAGCCTTACCAGTTCTAATTATTGGGGGATTTTCATCAATTCCTGGAGCAATTGTTGGTGGTTTGCTTGTAGGGGCTGTGGAAAAAGTTTTAGAAGTTTATATTGGACCTTACTTTAAAGGTGGCATCGAAGCTTGGGCTCCCTATATGTTATCAATATTATTTTTACTCTATCGACCAGAAGGTTTATTTGGAGAAAAAATAATTAGGAGAGTCTAATTTATGAAACCTGTTTTTATGAGATATACAAAAGCTGACATTATAAATTTTGTCGTTTTGCTAGTAATAGGTTTTTTAGTGATCCCAAATGTTATTACAACTGATTATTGGTACACCTCTATTCTAATACCTTGGCTATGCTTAACCCTTGCAGCTTTAGGTCAAAATATTGTGATGGGATATACCGGACAATTATCTTTAGGTGCAGCAGGCTTCATGTGTGCAGGAGCTTATGCGTGTTACAATATGATGCTTCGAATACCCGATATGCCTTTCTTAGGAGCATTAGTTTTATCAGGATCAATTGCAGCATGTCTTGGCCTTATATTTGGATTGCCGAGTCTTAGAATTAGAGGAATCTATTTAATGGTTGCAACTTTGGCGTCACAATTTTTTATTGTTTGGGTTATAGACAAATTCGGTTGGTTTAAGAACTATGACCTTTCTGGCGCAACTACTTTTCAAAAAATATATATAAATGGAGTGGCCTTTACTAATGGATACATGATGTATCTTTTGGTTGCAGCAATCGTGGTTATAATAACTTTACTCGCAATTAATATGGCTCGAGGTTCTACGGGCAGAAACTGGATGGCGGTCAGAGATATGGACATAGCTGCAGAGTCTATGGGTGTTTCGCTTTTAAAAACGAAGCTACAAGCTTTTGCGATTAATGCTTTTTTATGCGGTATAGCTGGCGCTCTTTATACTTATACGTATCTAAAAACTGTTGAACCGTTTGCTGCTTTTAATATCAGTTTATCTTTTAAAATTATGTTTATGGCGATCATTGGTGGTCTTGGTACAATTTCCGGTGCATTTATTGGAGCAGCATTTATTTTACTTTTTCCAGTTGTGCTAAATGCTCTTGGTAACAATGTATTTCACGGCATGATTGATGCAACAATCATAAGTTCCATTGAGCAAGTCGTATTTGGTGGATTAATTATAACATTAATGATTTTTGAGCCGCTTGGATTTGCAAAATTATGGGAAACATTAAAACAAAAAGTAATAAGAACAAAATCTTAATTTATTTTATTACAGCAATCGCAATCACGGCTATTATTTTAATAATAATATTTTTTCCAGCACTTAAATCTGCATTAGAAAAATGTGCTGATGCAGGATTTATTTATATTTGGGGTGAGCAGAATAAAGTCTACATAGATAAGAGTTTTAAGGAAAAAATGAATGATAATAACAATTTTAAAGATTTTCCTTATACAAAGCTATTTGGAATCTGCGATCAAAGCCAGAAACAGTACCCGGAAAAGTTTAAAGAAAAATGGGGAAAATAGTTTTTAAGACAAACCTATAATTTTTCCGTTTATATAATTAATTTTTTCCGCAGAAGGCACCTTAGGTAATCCAGGCATTGTCATAATACTTCCGCAGATTATTACAATAAATTCTGCACCTGCAGATAAGCGAATTTCACGAATTGCAATGCTGTGATTTGATGGAGCTCCACGTAATTTTGGATCTATAGAAAAAGAACTTTGTGTTTTTGCAACACAAATAGGAAAATGCCCATAACCAGTTTTTTGTAAATTTTCAATTTGCGCCTTTACTTTATCATCCATAGTGATTTCACTTGCTCGATAAATTTTCTTTGCAATTTTATTAATTTTTTCAATTAATGTGTCATTTTCTTCATACGCATACTGCATTTTTTGATTAGAATTTTCACACAGTTCGACAACTGTTTTTGCAAGATCCACAGCACCTTTGCTACCATCGCTCCAGTGAGATGAAAGTATAGTTTTTACATTAAGTTTTTTCATTCTTTGCAAAATTAATTCTATTTCTGCTGGAGTGTCGCTTGTAAATTTATTTATAGCTACAACGCAAGGTAAATTAAAAACTTTTGTCATATTTTCAACATGACGCTCTAAATTAACAAGGCCTTTATCAAGAGCCGAAATGTCTTCCTGAGTTAAATTAGATAGCTCAGCTCCACCGTGGTATTTTATTGCTCTGACAGTTGCAACCAATACAGTTGCTGAAGGATGAATTCCAGATTTTCTACATTTGATATCTATAAATTTTTCAGCACCAAGGTCAGCACCAAAGCCAGCTTCAGTAACAACATAGTCTGCAAGTTTTAAAGCAGTTTTTGTTGCAAGGACTGAGTTGCAACCATGTGCAATATTTGCAAAGGGTCCTCCATGAACAAAGGCTGGATTATTTTCTAAAGTTTGAACTAAATTTGGCGCTAAGGCATCTTTTAAAAGTACAGTCATTGCACCATCTGCCTTTAACTCTTTGGCAAGAACTGGTTTACCATTGTTATTATATGCAACAACAATTTGACCAATACGTTTTTTTAAATCTTCAATCGACGTGGACAAACAAAAGATCGCCATGATTTCAGATGCAGCAATAATGTCAAAACCGCCTTCGCGAGGAAAGCCTTCTTTTTTTTCATTTAATGCTAAAGTAATTTTTCTTATGGCTCGATCATTCATATCGACAGTCCGCTTTAGCTGAATAGTTTTAGTATCAATTCCTAACTCATTGCCGTGATAAATGTGGTTATCTAGCATCGCCGCAAGAAGGTTGTGTGCTGCTGCAATTGCTGCAAAATCTCCAGTAAAATGAAGATTAATATCCTCCATAGGAACTATTTGAGCATATCCTCCTCCTGTTGCACCACCTTTCATTCCAAACACAGGACCTAATGAAGGTTCACGCAAACAAATCATAGTTTTTTTCCCTATTAAATTTAAGGCATCGCCTAATCCAACAGTAGTTGTGGTTTTACCCTCGCCCGCAGGAGTTGGACTAATAGCGGTCACTAGAATTAATTTTCCGTCTTTTTTATTTTTGAGTTTATCTAAACAAGATAATGAAACTTTTGCTTTGTAGCGACCATAAGCCTCAATTTCATCCTCTGAAATTCCTAAACGATCTTTAGCAACTTCGGATATTTTTCTTAGTTTTGCTTTTTCAGCTATTTCAATATCGTTTAACATAATTAATTTTGTTCATTCTGTTATAAATTAGATCTAAATAATGTATACCTATTAAAATTTCACAAAAAAACAATCATCGCGTGTATTGTTTTTCTTTATCTATTGTTTGTAATTTATATTTGATAATAAACTCCTTCAATAATTTTATAATAAATTTTTACTTTTAAAAATAAGTCAGGCAAAATGATATTAGGGTCAGTTAACGATAGCGATATAGTTGAAAAGAGAATACCAATTTCTCCAGATACAATAAAAAAATATATTGCTAGTGGATTTTCTGTTCAAGTTGAAAAAGATTTTGGTAAAAACTCGAACATACAAGATGTTGAGTTACAAAATTTAGGTGCAAAAGTTCTAAATAAAGAAGAGATTTATAAAACTTCAGATATACTTATAAAAATTAATTGCCCAAGCGACTCTGAAATTTCACTTATAAAAGAGGGTGCTGTACTAATTGGAAGTTTTTTCCCACATTTAAATAAAGATAAAATAAATAAACTTTTAAAAAAAAATATAAAAATATTTTCTTTGGAATTACTTCCAAGAATTACTAGGGCACAATCAATGGACATTTTGTCTTCCCAAGCAAATTTAGCTGGATACAAAGCTGTTATTGATTCTGTTTATGAATTTAATAGAGCGGTACCGATGATGATGACCGCAGCAGGCACCATTACACCTGCTAAATTTTTTATAATAGGCGCAGGGGTTGCAGGACTACAGGCTATAGCCACTGCAAAAAGATTGGGAGGAGTAGTCTCTGCAACGGATGTAAGATCAGCTTCAAAAGAACAAGTTGAAAGTTTAGGTGGAAAATTTGTATTTGTTGAGAGTGCAAAAAATTTAGAAACTAGTGGTGGTTATGCAAAAGAGTTAGATGAAGATGATAAAAAGAAACAGGAAGAATTACTTAAAACTACAATTAAAACCCAAGATATTATTATTTGCACAGCTTTAATACCTGGAAAAAAAGCACCAAGAATTGTGAGTGAAGAGATGGTTAAATCGATGAAGAGTGGCTCTGTTATTTGCGATTTAGCTGTTGAGCAAGGGGGCAATTCTGCATTTTCAGAGCCTGGTAAAGTCAATGTTGTTAATGGAGTAAAAATTATTGGATATAAAAATTTCCCTGGAAGAATTTCAGAGAGCGCATCTACTTTATTTGCCAAAAATATTTTAAACTTTTTAGAAATTATTTATGACAAAGTTGAAAAAAAATTAAAAATAGATGAAAATGATGAGATTGTTAAGGCCGTTTATGTCAACAAGGAGGTTGTTTAATGGAAATTGATCCAATTATATTTAGATTAGCAATTTTTATACTATCTATTTTTGTAGGTTACTACGTAGTGTGGAGCGTAACACCAGCTTTGCATACTCCTCTAATGTCTGTAACGAATGCAATTTCATCAGTAATAATTGTTGGAGCTTTAGTTGCTGTAGGTCTCTCACCAACTACGCAGGGTTTTTTCGGAAAGTTTCCGGGTATTCTTGGAATTCTACTTGCTTCTATAAATATTTTCGGAGGTTTTTTGGTAACTCAAAGAATGCTGAAAATGTATAAAAAAAATAAAAAGAAATGATCTCAGCTAATATTACCGCATCTCTATATTTGGTTACTGGCATATTATTCATTATGGCATTGCGAGGTCTTTCTTCACCGGAAACATCAAGAACAGGAAATTTTTTAGGAATTTTAGGAATGACACTTGCAATCATTGTCACTCTTTTATCCCTTGGCGATATTAATCAGATCAAAGAAAATATTATTTATATTTTGGTTCCAATAATTTTAGGCGGATTAATAGGCGGAGTTATTGCTTTTAGAGTTTCAATGACCGCAATGCCACAACTTGTTGCAGGATTTCATAGCTTAGTTGGTCTTTCAGCAGTTCTTGTGGGCATCGTTGCATTTTATAATCCTGCATCCTTTGGAATAGGACAGATAGGAAATATTAAAGTTTTATCATTAGTTGAAATGTCATTGGGTGTTGCAATTGGAGCTATAACTTTTTCAGGATCTTGCATTGCGTTTTTAAAACTGCAAGGTCTTATGTCTGGAAATCCTATAACATTTAAAGGGCAACATTTAATAAATTTATTTATAGGGTTATTAATAATTTTTTTAATATTTTTTTTCACTAAAATACAGTCTGATAAATTATTTTGGGCAATTATTATAATTTCAACATTAATCGGTTTTTTAATTATTATCCCAATTGGTGGAGCGGATATGCCAGTGGTGGTGTCTATGTTAAATTCTTATTCTGGCTGGGCTGCTGCTGGAATAGGTTTCACTTTAGAAAATATTGCTCTTATTATCACAGGAGCTTTGGTGGGCTCTTCAGGGGCAATTCTTTCTTACATTATGTGCAAAGGAATGAACCGTTCATTATTTAATGTTATTCTTGGGGGATTTGGTGGAGATACTTCAGCCTCAACTGTAAAGAAAAATACTAAGCCAGTTAAACAAGGAGGCGCTGATGATGCTGCTTTTTTAATGAAGAATGCATCTTCAGTTATCATTGTTCCAGGTTACGGAATGGCTGTTGCACAAGCTCAACATGCTCTTCGTGAAATGGCTGATAAGTTAAAAAAATTAGGCGTTAAAGTTACCTATGCAATTCACCCGGTAGCTGGAAGAATGCCGGGTCACATGAATGTTTTATTAGCTGAAGCAAACGTTCCCTACGATGAAGTATTTGAATTAGAAAATATTAACAATGATTTTTCAAATACAGATGTTTCGTTTGTCATTGGAGCTAACGATGTAACTAATCCTGCGGCAAAAACCGATCCTAAGAGTGCAATTTATGGTATGCCAATTCTTGATGTTGAAAAATCAAAGTCCGTATTGTTTGTAAAAAGAGGAATGGCAGCAGGCTACGCTGGAGTTGATAATGAATTATTTTATAGAGATAATACTCTTATGTTATTTGCCGATGCTAAAAAAATGGTCGAAGAAATTATTAAAAATTTAGATTAATAATTAATTTATTCACCAGTATTAATAAGACCACCTCGTTTTCTAGCTCCCTCGAAAGAAAATAAAAAAACGACAACAGCAATTATTGCATAAATTATATTTAAGATAATTGATTTTATAAAATAGTTACTATTAAAATTATTACTAAATAAGACTTCACGCATTCCCTCAAATACATAAGTTTGTGGAAAGGATAATGAAAGCCATCTAATCCATTCTGGTAGTGTCTCAACTGGATAATAAACTGCACTTAATGGAGCTAAAGTAAAAATAGCTCCCCACGCTAAACTTTCCGCCGCAACACCAAAACGAATAATTGCTGCTATAATAAATATTCCAAGTATCCATCCTGTCATTAATAAACTTGTAAAGAAAAACATAAGGCTAAGCCCCATTTGAAATAATGAAAAAGAATAAAGTGGGATAGCGAGAAGAGCTGCAGGAATCATTGCAATTGTCGTTCTTATAAAACTTATGGTCATTAAAGACAAAACTAACTCCAATGGTTTAAGGGGGCTGACAAATAATTGCCCTAAGTTTCTAGACCAAATCTCCTCCAAAAATGAAATAGAGAAACCTAATTGGCTTCTAAATAAAATATCCCACAACAAAACACCTGCAATTAAAACTCCACCAATTTGAATAATTGTATCATTAGAGTTTGTTAAATGTTTTGAAATTAAGCCCCATAAAATCATTTGAAATGTTGGCCAATACATAAGTTCTAAAATTCTTGGGAAAGATGTCTTAATTAGATAAAAGTATCTTACCACTAGTGCAAAAATTCTAAATATTGATCTCATAAGTTATTTTTTACCTCGCGCAATTTTTAAAAAAACGTCCTCTAATTTTTTTTTCCCATATTTTTTTAATAGACTATTAGGAGTCCCTTGATCAGTAATTCTTCCATCTTTCATCATAATTACAGAGCTACAAAGCCTAGTAACCTCTTCCATGTTGTGACTTGCCAATATGATTGCTGTATTGTGTGTTTTGCAAAATTGTTCAAAAAAGGTTCTAACTCGATCAGCTGTATCTGGATCAAGTGAAGCAGTGGGCTCATCAAGAAATAGTATTTCAGGCTCATTAATTACTGCTTTACCTAAGGAGACTCGTGTTTTTTGACCCGAAGATAATTCCCCAACTTTAATATCAAGCAAACCTGTAAAATCTAATTCCTTAGCTACGTTTTTAATTTTTTGATTTATATTTTTAATTCCATATAGCATTCCATATACATAT
>Ga0214921_10001203_pt1 | contig 44816 bp, 43 predicted proteins | sample LL1505_MetaG_FD_177992 | JGI IMG/M metagenome (GOLD analysis project Ga0214921, IMG submission 177992) | Freshwater microbial communities from Lake Lanier, Atlanta, Georgia, United States - LL-1505 | ecosystem: Environmental > Aquatic > Freshwater > Lake | place: USA: Georgia | collected...
ACTGCGAATCAAATCGCGGGAAAAATCAGCAAAAACTGCAAAAAAATTAAACAAAAAATTTCTAAAACTTCCAAACCAAATTTTCTGATGCTGAATTTTTTGGGAAATTAGATTTGCGACGGGCTCACAATATATTTTTAATGATCTGTTTAATAGCAAAAGATCAAAAAAACATTGTAAAAAAATATTTTAAAAGAAAAATTGACGGAGTCGGGTGTTGCTCCGAATAAAACACCTTTTCAGGGAATAGGAAGCAACACGCTTGTCGTGGTGGTGGCTCCCGACGCTAATTTTATCCGCTTCAAGATATTACTTTACCCTCCCCTTCAATAAATCCAACTTCCAAAATCTTGTTTGCCGCATCAAAAGCGCGTTTGAAATTCTCCTCTTCGATGTCATTTCTTTTGATCCAGTTTGAAATGTAACCTCTGGAATATTCCAAATGGTCAAACTTACCAAGTGAGCAGCAAACCAAATAAGCGGTTGTTTCTGCCTCAAACTCCTTGATCGAAGAATCAAGCTCTGCTCCGTCAATGATTTGAGAGCTTTCTTTGTGAAGTAGACAGTGGGCGATTTCGTGAATGGTTGTTTTGTAAGGCGCGTAAGCTAAAGGGCTGATTGCGATAATGTTATTGCTTGGGATTGCATAGCCTTGGCAATTTCCATTGATGTTTTGGAACCCCTCTTGAGTAATTCCAAAAGATTCGAGAGCTTTTTTAACGTCAAAATTTGGTAATTCTTCAGGCTTAAATTCCTCACCTTCGGTTTGCGACAAAGTGAACCAGTACCTTTTCATGACAAATTGAGCTGAGAAAGAAAGTTTAATTGTGAGGTTGCTGCTGTCTTCGCCCTCGCCTTCTTTCTTGTCTCCGCCCTCTTCATTATCTTTTTTCTTTTTGCTAACAACTGGCAAAAACAAAGAAATTCCTCTGCTGCCTTTTTTAACTTGTCTGCCTAAATATTGCCAACCTTTATAAGTGTTGATTGGTTCAAGAAAGAGCAATTGGCTTTCGGCAAGAATTCTGTTTCTGGGGCTGTAATTTCTAAACAACCTGTAAGCTTCGTGCAGCTTACTTGGCTTATCATAAATTTCTAAAAGATAATCCTTAAAACTAATTTCAATTTTTTTATTATTCATTTTCACTCCATTAATTGATAAAATCAAAAGTTGCTCCTTACGAAATCAACTAATTCTTTTATGCATTAACAGGGGGAAACAGGGGCAAGGGCAATTAAGAAAATATTTTGTCTCGCGAGGAATTGGAAAATCTTTGATTTTTCAAGGGGAAAATATTTTCTTAATTGGGAGAGGAGCGACTTTACCCTTGCGGCTGTTGGGGGCGAAACGCACCCTTTTTGAACAAAAAATAACTGTGAGAACTTCTTGAAAATGGGAAATCAGTAATGAGGGCTACAAAATCATCACTGCAAGGGCGCAACAACATCTAAATAAGGCTAGAATCAAGACTTTATTGTGAACTATCAACCGAAGCCCCATTCATTAGGGCTGACTAACCAGCAAAATCACATAGCTAGTTTTTTCTTAACTCATCTATTTTCTTACTTGGGAAAGTGTGGCACATTTACTTCCAAAACCTGTCACTATACAAATAAATCAAATAATGCTTGATAGCTTCCGTTATCTGCCTTGCGAAGCGCCAAGATGTAGTTTTTTCTTAATTCATCCGCAGATCTGAAATTATTACCCTGCCAGTTAATTTTCTTTGTTGGTGCTAACTTTTTAATGATACAATCAGACACTAATCGGGCATGGCGGCCATTACCATTTGGAAAAAGGTGAATCTTTACAAGTCGATGATGAAAAACCAAAGCAAGCTGCTCAACAAAATAAGTTTGATGTTCAATCCAGTATTTAGCATCATCGCAAAGGGTTTTTACCTCGGTTCTAATCTGATAAGGATCACAGCCAATGTTTTTGCCGCTAGTTCTAAGCTGCCCTGCCCACTTCCAAGTTTTATCAAGCATTTTTTCATGGAGCTTCAACAAAAAATTAACATCAAAAATATCATATCTACCAAGCACTCTTGAATTTAGTGCCCACTTCCTAGCTTCGATAATATTTTCATGCTCCCAGATGTTTAACTCTTCCAAGGTGTTAAGATTTGGAATCAGAGCCTGCTTTTCATCGTCGTCAATTGGGGTCTGACCAAACTCAACAAAGTTAATTTTCATCATCACTCCACAAGCTTTTATTTAGATCTTCAGCAAATTCTTTAGCCAAGAATTTGACTGAACTTTTGGAGTCTTTGATTTTTTGATCTTCAAGAGACATGGTATTGTTTACATCACTAACCATTGCCCTCGCCTTCTCTTCAGCGCGTTTCTCGACGATCTTTCTTAAAGATCGTCCATGCGGAACAATAGCGTAATGCAGCTCACAATTCATTGCTGCGGCTAATTGTCTTAAAGATTTTAAAGTGATGCTTTCGTCAATCTCATTTTTTTCTAATCTTGAGACGCTGGGCTGCGAAATTCCTAATTTTTTTGCTGGAAAAGCCAAAGGCATGGACAAAGATTCTCTGATTGTTTTGATCCAACCAGATTTTGGTTTTGGCTCAAAACTCATTTTTTCAAAGCGACTGTCGAGGTTTGCCAGTTGGATTTGTTTTAATCTTTTGGTCATTATGTTATAATATAATCTAATTAAAATCACCTTATTATTAGAATATAATCTAATTTTACAAGGCTTTTCTTAGAATATATACTATAAAGCTATTCTTAAACAAAGTAACTTTTATTAAAAAAAAGCTATATGATTTATAAGAGTAGATTTATTAATCATAAAACATACTATTTTTGAGTTATAAATTAAAAATTATTAATCATGAAATGGAACTGGCAACAAAAAAATTGGCCTAAATTCAGTTATGAAACAAATGCTATACAGAAACTTGAGGAGGATTTTCAATATGGATCTGGCTTAATTTTTGGTGTTTACAAGCATCTCAATAATCAAGATCAAGAAGCTCTTACTATCGACTTAATTTTTAATGAAGCACTTAAAACTTCTGAAATTGAAGGAGAAATTCTTAATCGAGATAGCTTACAATCTTCAATTAGACATAATTTTGGCTTGGCAGCAGATAAAAGAAAAGTTCCTCCGGCTGAAAAAGGAATTGCCGACATGATGATGGATCTTTATAAAAATATTACAAAAAAACTAACTCATGAAACTCTTTTTGAATGGCACAAAATGCTAACAAATGGTCGATATGATTTAGAAATTGGTAAATACCGCACCCATAATGACTCGATGCAAGTCATTTCTGGCAGATTAGATGAACCAAAGCTTCATTTTGAAGCCCCTCCATCAAAAATAGTAAAAAAGGAAATGGATAAATTTATTATCTGGTTCAACGATTCAGCTCTAGATGGCAAAAATCCATTATTACCTTTGGCTAGATCCTCAATAGCTCATCTTTACTTTGTTTCGATTCATCCTTTTGAAGATGGAAATGGAAGAATAGCCAGGGCTTTGGCAATCAAAGCTTTGTCTCAAACAGTTGAGAAGCCTCTTTTAACTTCACTTTCTACTATAATTCAGAAGAAGAAAAAATCCTATTATGATGCCTTAGAAGCAAACAATAAAAATAATGAGATCACAACCTGGTTAACATATTTTGCTAACACACTACTTGAGTCACAAACCTATACTCAGGAATTAATAGAGTTTTTAATTAACAAAACCAAACTCTATGAATCTCTTCGAGGCCAGTTAAATGATAGACAAGAGAAGACAATACAGAGAATGTTTAAAGAAGGATTAGAGGGATTTAAAGGCGGCTTAAGTGCAGAAAAATATATTAGCATTACCGGAACAACTCGGCCCACAGCAACACGCGACTTACATGATTTAGTTGAGAAAAAAGCTTTATTCAGAAGTGGAACTTTTAAGAGTACGCGGTATTACTTAAATTTATCTAATTTAAGCAAAATAACATTAAAATGATTCTTGTGCCTACGGCATTTTTATTTTTGGATTTATACACTTTAAGGCTTGAAGTTTAGTTTAAGCCCTTTTATAATCTAGCTACATTCATTCGCTAAATTATAAATAAAAATTTATGAACATCTTAGAAATAACCAAAAAGTTTTCAACGCAAAAGAAATATTTAGACCATCTTGAAAAAGTAAGATGGGGCGGCGAAATTAAATGTGTTTATTGTGGCTGCGATAAAGTTTGTAAGCACACAGAAAAAAACAAAGAACGGTTGCAGTGCTGGGGCTGTAAAAAGTCTTTCAGCGTTACGGTTGGAACAATTTTTCATCACACCCATATTGATTTGCAAAAATGGTTTTTGGTAATGTCGCTAATGTTAAACGCTCGCAAAGGTGCTTCTAGTTGCCAAATCGCAAGAGACTTAGGAATGAGACAACCGACAGTTTGGTCAATGATATTAAGAATCAGAAAGGCGATGAAAGGAAGCCAAGCAGAGCTTTTAAACGGCATTGTAGAAATGGACGAGACTTACATTGGGGGTAAGCCAAGAAAAAGAAATAATGATAAGGACGATGACGGAAATATGCCGATAATAAAAAGAGGCAGAGGAACTAAAAAAGAGTGTGTAGTCGGAATGATTGAGCGAGGTGGAAAGGTCAAAACTATTATTCAAAAACGCTTGAGATTTATTGACTTAAGAGGAATTGTAAAGAATAATATTGATGTTTTAAATAGTGTTTTGATAACTGATGATTTTAAAGGTTATAAGCCAATGAAGGGCTTTATTCCTCATCACACAGTCAACCATAGCAAAAAACAATATGTTAACGGCGTTATTCACACCAATACAATTGAGAGCTTTTGGGCTATAGTTAAAAGAGGAATGATGGGGCAATTCCATTGGGTTAGTAAAAAATATTTAGAAAAGTATATGGATGAATTTTGCTGGAGATTTAACAACAAAGAAAATCCAGCAATGTTTAGTAATTTAATTTCAAATTGTGTGGCATAATGAAACCAACGGAATTTTTAGAAAGTATAGAGGATTTTGAAGTTAGTTTTGGTGGTAAAAAATCAATAGACGCAGAATTATTTACCAGCACTATTGATGATACTATAGCACTTATTAAGGCTAGTGCGGATGCAACAGATCCTAGTTGCTTTATTAAGCTAGAAATAAAAGCAAATAAAGAAGGCAGTTTTAAAACTGTAATAGATGTTATAACCAAATATTCACCTGATTTATTGATAGCGTCCTCAATTGCTAGTAATGTGATTCAAGGCTTTCTAAACTTTATCTTAATCAAGCAACACTTAAAAGGTAAGAAAGCTAAAAAGATTGAAAGTAAAGATGATGAAATGGCTATCCAAAATCAATTGGATGAGATTTTTAAAGTGCCAAATAGAATAGGTCAAGCCTATTTTAAAGATAACAGAATTGATAATTTGGTAGTTAATATTACCAACAACATTTCTAACGGTAATAGAGATTATTTGTGTGTGGAAACAAAAAGTGGAAAAGTAAAAATTGATAAATCTGAATATGATAATATGGCAGTAAGTGTAATTGACGATAATCCAACAGCAAAAACAATAAAGAATAAACCGATTGATGTTGATCTACCTTTAAAAAAACCTGACTTATTAGGAAAATCAAAATGGGAATTTATTTACAATAAAAAAATTGAGGCAAAAATTGATGATGAAGATTTCCTAGCTAGAGTTAGGAAAGGGGAAATTAAAAACCTATATGCTGGGGTTAGAATACCGTGTAAATTACAATTTGAATATGATTTAGACGAAAATCACGATATGATTCCTAATAGTGATAAATACATAATACTAGCTATAACTGGTGATATTATAGAGCCAGAAGAAGATACTCAAATTAGTTTGTTTGATAAAAAATCCTCTTGACTTCAAAACTTCAAGCCTTAAAGTGTATAAATCCGAAAAGTTATAATTACTTTTTCTTACATTCACCATTTTCATTAAGAGGCACTACTGCATGACGATCCATTTTCCACATGTGTCCACTGAAATAGTCTATTGACATGCCAATCAAACCACCAAAAAGAATATTAGACCAAAAAGATGGGGTAATACTTTTATTAACTTTCATTTGAGTTTCTTCATAACATTTGTCTTTTACCACAATCGTAGTATCGTTAAAGCTTGAAGGACTTGTAACGATAGTAGTTGGTAATTTACTTCTATATGAACCATCAGAAGTTGTTATTTCAACAGGAATATTATCAACATCTCCAGAAGCTGTCGCTACAATAGATTGAGAACCGCCGTTGAAAATTGAAGCGCAATTTTGCAATACTAACAAGGACAAGATAATAGAAAAAGAGGTGAATTTTCTAGCAAAATTTAAATAACTCATAATTTAAAGAATTAATATTTAAGTAAGGGATAAGCTGGTAAACAAGCAACCAGATCTTTAATTATATTCTTAGTAAGAATAAAAGTAAATCATAAAAAATGACTAACCCTTGAACCTATGATATTCTAAGTTCTATGATTTAATCATTTTTTAATTTATTTGTTGTTAATTGTTTAAAGACTTCAAGAATCCTCTTGCGCTAGTCAGCATTTGCAATGCCGACTTATGTTTATTAAAATTATAAAAGTTAGAAAATCTAAAATTTTAGCAAACGAAAGGTCGGGTTTACAAAACCCGAACAGCATTGGGAATTGAACTTGGACATCCTCAAGAGGAAATTAACAAAGCTTTTGACAATATGTGTGAAGCTATAACAAAAATTCAGGTTGCTTCTATACCAAATCTAAAATTTATTGATATTTCTTGATTTGGTATATCGGAGATCCCCGCAAAGTGGGGCGCACCTAATGTGCGTAAAAATAAATCTATACCATATCTAAAGATTTTAGATTTGGTATAGATAATTTATTTGGTATAGTTCAAAACCAACAATAAATTTATTTCCTAACCTTCCTAGGCAAAACAAAAAAAGTATTTTCAGTAATTCCATCCATATCAGAAACGGTAACTTCCGAAGTAGAAATCTCTTTAATTTTACCAATAACATCTTGCACCAAAATCTCTGGTGCTGAAGCGCCGGCCGTGAGTCCAATATTTTTTACTCCATCAAACCATTTTTCTTCAATATCAGCAGCACTATTAATGAGAAAAGATTTTAAGCCCGACTCTTCGCCAAGATCACGCAGACGATTTGAATTTGAACTATTTTTTGCCCCAATTACCAACAAAATATCAACCATCTTAGACAGGCTTCTAACTGCATCTTGTCTATTTTGCGTGGCATAACAAATATCTTTAGTGGCAAGACCTTGCTGTAATGTTGGAAATCTACTTTCTAAAACAGCAGCAATTTTTTTAGTATCATCAACGCTCAAAGTGGTTTGCGTGACATAGGCAATTTTATTAGGATTTTTAATTTCCACCCTGCGCGCATCATTTTCATCAGTAACTAGAATAACTTCTTTTTTAACTCGACCGCTTGTTCCTTCAACTTCTGGATGACCTTTATGACCAATTAAAATAATCTCGTAATCTTCTTCTTCATATTTTTTAGCTTCGCGATGCACCTTACTTACCAAAGGACAAGTAGCATCAATCACATCAAGACCACGCGCCATGGCATCTTCTTCAACCTTATCTGAGACGCCGTGAGCCGAAAAAATTGTTATTGCCCCAACAGGAATTTGATCAACTTCATCAACAAAAATCGCCCCTTTCTTACGCAAAGACTCCACCACAAATTTATTGTGAACAATCTCATGACGCACATAAACAGGAGGTCCAAATTTATCAATAGCCCTTTCTACAGTTTCAATAGCGCGAGTCACCCCAGCACAGAAACCACGAGGCTTAGCAAGAATTATATTCATTTTTAGATTTTAACGAAATTTAATGGTAATGATATCTACATTGTAAAATTACAATCTCACCTTCACTTTTTACTCTATAAACTAACCTGTTATCTCCAGTAATTCTACGAGACCAACATCCAGCCAAATTATATCTCAAAGGCTCTGGCTTACCAATGCCAGTAAAAGGATCAAGCTTAATACTATCCAATAATTCTTTAATTCTTTTTACAACTTTTGAGTCATTCTTCTTCCAATATTCCAGATCATTAGCAGCATTTTTTGTCCACAGAATTTCCATAATTAAATTTTTACTTTCTTATATTCTCCATTGATATCTTGCTGCAAAGATTCATTCAAACGACTTGAATTAACTGTATTTGACAATAGATGAAGAGTTTCCACAAGAGAGTCATAATCATCCCTTGCAATCATAACAATATCAGCATGTTTCTTGCGTGTAACAAGGTAAGTTTCTTTATTGGTTTCTATTCTACTAAGAACAGAGCTCAGATTTTGTCTTAGAGATGTATAACTAATTGTTTCTGTTGTCACCGGGCTAAATTGTAAATTAAATAAGCGAGTTTTTTGATGTACATTTTACATGTACAGATGACTTTGTCAAGTTTCCGTTTGATGTTAGGATTTGATACCTTCAGATGTTTTGGAAATTAACAAGAAGGGGATTTTAGGGGTATTTATTTAGAAGGAATATATTCTCTGTAAGTCTTCATAATCTTATCCCAAACTGTAAAATAGGGAGCATAGTTACAATCATAATACTTATGATGTAAGTCATGGTCTGGCACTGCGGTAAAGAATGTAAAAGGAACTCTAGGAGAAATATCATATCCTGAATGCCCAACTATATCTAAAAACATAGCATAAAAATTTAGAAAAATTAAAGCTGGCATAGAAATTGGCATTATAAAAACAATATAAGCGAAGAATGATTGAGGTATGATTAGACCAAGTATATTCTCGTTGTAACATCCCCAAACTGTTGGGGCATTATTTTTATGATGAGAAAGATGAGTTGCCTTAAAGACAGTTTTATTGATATGAAAGAACCTATGACCCCAATAAAAAACGGTATCAAACAAGAATAGTCCAACAATAACTTCTATAACAAAATCCAAAACTGCTATTCCAGTAAAAGAACCTTCATTAGCAATTCCTATAGTTTGAAAATGAAGCCCCAAAGACAAAAAAAACGCCGCAAAGAATAATGAAATAACAGAACTGCTTATATCTTTTTTGATATTAGAGCGCACTTTTACTTTCTGAATTTTTTTATCAGGAACCCTCTTTACATATTGAGCAACCAAATAACAAACAGAAAAATACAAGATAAGAAATATTGGATATAAAATTATTATCTTACTTAGAACATCTATCATTTTAAAATACCAAATTTAGTTATCGCCTTATTATCAAAATCAACTAAGAAGGTTTTTCTAAACCACTAGAAAAAGTTATAAAACTAACCTCTTCTAGCAAGATAGATAGCGATGAAATCACAAACTTCTTTGAATTCTTTTTTTACCTCTTCCACAATTTTAGCCTTAACTTCTGGAGAATCTTCAGCGGCTTTTTGAGCATTTTCTAAAACTTTTGATAGATCAAAAGCACCGATTGAAGCAGAAGAACCCTTGAAAGCGTGAGCTGCCATATACCAAAAATTGTATCTGCTTACATCAAAAGAATCTTGCATTTTTTCAATATTACGATTGCCATTTTCAATAAAAATCTTGAATAATTCTCTTTCAAATTCAGCGTCATTTTCAATAACACTTCTCAAAAATTCTACATCAATTGGCTTTTTAGTTTGACTAAGTTGTACCATATAACTCCAAATTTAATTGTTGATAACCAGTTCTAAAACCAATGGAGCAAGCTTAATTCCTGCCTCTTTGATTTCTTTTGAGTTTATACTAAGCTCAAAATTTCTTCTTCCCATCTGCACCAAAATCATACCACCACTTTCGTTAAAATTCTCTAACAAACTAACAGTAGCAATTCTCCTGCGATTATATTTTTCAATATAACTTCGTAATCCCTTTGATTTATCTTTAGCAATGTAAAGCATCTTGCATGATGTATATTTCTCTGGATTATTTTCAACATTTATTAAATTTCTATTTTTCTCACCCATAGCAACAACAATTTCGTCATGCCCTAAAGCGCAAACTTCCGATCCTTGATTTGAAGATTGCACTCCATCTGAAAGACCCAAAACAAAGCTGGAGTATATTACAGCCTCCTCCCTATCTATTGCAAAAGAATTTTGCGAAGACAGAAAAGACAGCGAAAATAATATTATGAATTTTAAAGTTCTTAGATGCATTTAATATTGCCAAACTGCTTTAAAATAAAATGTACGAGAAATTTCTGCCCTAGCACTATAAAAACCTGCCGAAAACTCCGAGTGACGATCGTCCAATAAGTTACGAATACCAACGCTTAAATCGAGATTTTTTGTAGGAAGATATCCAAGTCTAGTATCAAATCTAACATATGATGGAATACCTTTTTTATCAGTTGTAATAGCTTTTGCAGAAGGCAAACTATCAACATAATAAAGCATATTATCAAACTCTAATTTTGGAGTTATGTTGTAATAAGATCTTAATCTAAATTGGTTTTTTGGAGATCTACCCTCGCTAAGTTTAAGAGCATCATATGGGGCTAATACAGATGTGTCATCAGTTGAGTTATCACTAATATAAAGATTGGTCTCTAAATAGTCATAACTTGCCTCCATCCTTAAATCGTCAGTGACTTGCCATTTACCAGAAATTTCACCACCATAAGATTGACCATAGCCAAGATTTCCCACAGTTGGAATTCCCCCTATATCTTCGTAGGTTATTAATTTAGAATATTTATTATAGAATGTCGTGATATCAAATAAGGTTTTACTTGTTGGCTTAATTCTATAACCAGCCTCATAAGCTATTACATCTTCTGATTCAACCTGCGGAGTCCCTTTGCTCACAGTACTTCCATAAACCTCTTCTTTAATATCAAAACTAATTTGACCTCTTGTTGGAGTTCTAACTGCCCTTGAAACAGCAGTCCAAAGAGTTTGATTGCGAGATGGATAATAAGTTAATCTGGCATTTGGTTGATATTCAAAACCAGTATAATCATTAGTTAAAAATTTTGATCCTAAAGTTAAATATAATTTATCTTCAATTAACCCAATTTTATCTTGAATAAATGCACTATAGATTTCGTCATTCCTTTTGTTGGGAGAATACTTAATTGGCGTGAACAATAAACCATCAACATTAGAAGCAGTACTATCCTCTATGTCATCTATAATCTGTCTATAGCCTAGCCCCCAGATGAATTGATTATTCCTTGAAAAGTTATAAAAATGTTGAAAATCCACATCAAAAGTTCTGGCACTTCTTTTTAGAACTGGTATGCTGAATTGATCATAGTCAAAATAAGTTTGTAAACTGAAGCTAGATTTTTTAGATAAAGTTTTATCCCAATTAACCACCAAATTAGCACCCTTAGAATCTTTATCATTCTTATCTGGATTATTAAGGGTACTAAAATAATTTGAAGCAGTGCCGCTAAAAACATCGCCATGAACAGTTACCGAACTATCTTTTAGGGAGGTTACATCATATCTAAAACCAGCTCTATCTTGTTTGTTGCCATCATCTCTACTTTTGCCAGAATCATATCCAGTAGAACCACCTGTAACAACTTTTTTAGCATAAACCCTATAATAATCGTTACTTAAAGTCTTGCCGCCATATCTAACCTCGGTAATTGATTTATCTTTGTTACCTAAGACTTGAGAAACATAACCACCTTGTGTTTGAGTGGCACTTTTAGTAATAATATTAATAACGCCATTAACTGCATTAGCACCCCAAATTGAACCACCAGGGCCTCTTACAACTTCAATTTTATCAATATCCTCCATGACATAATCATGCAAATCCCAAAATGATCCAGAATATAAAGGACTGTAAATTGTTCTGCCGTCAATCATAACAAGAAGCTTATTAGAAAACTGATTATCAAAACCTCTAACAGAAATTGCCCATTTATTACCATCTATTCTTGAAACTTGCATACCAGGAACCATTCTTAAAGCTTCTGGTATGTTTGTTACGCCAGATCTTCTGATATCTTCAGAGCTTAGAATATAAGTTGCCGATGCAGCATCAAAGGCACTTTCTTTCTTTTTTGACAAAGAATAAATATCAAAATTAAATATAGAATTAAGGTTTGACTTACCAGAACCACTATCATCATTCTTTGCAAAACCCTCTGTAAAAACAGATATATTTAACAAGAATAAAGCTAAACCCCATGATAAAGATTTTTTCATATTCGTTAGTTTTAATTATTAGATAATTTTTGATTTACATGAACTAATAAAGGATATCTAACCTCATACCCATGATTATGCTGTAAAAGCCATGGATAATCTTTCATTATTTTTAGCTGATATCCCAAACTATTGTGAGCTATTCTATGATTTCTGGAGGCTGATAAAATAGCAATCCCAAGCATATATTCGCATCCAACTTCAATTGATTCTCCAATTGCAGCAGCAAACATTTTTTTTATTAAAGCCCTATCTCTATATGATTTATCCACAACCACATCATCAACCTCACTAAACCTTGCTTTATAATTAAGACCAGCTTTTTGTAAAAAAGACCTAATGGTAAATTCCCTTAAAGGCTCTTCATTCAAAGTATTTTCAGACCAATTAGATATTAAAAACCTCATTCCCCCAACAACTTCTCCACTACTGTTTACAGCAACTAAAATTGAACCATGTCGATCATCTATATTTTCCGATCCATCACATTCTTCCCAATTTTTACAATCTTCGGGATGCTTTTTTTTGTAACGCTCATCAACTTCTCTAAACAGAGCTTCGCGCAACACATAATATTGAGCTAATAATTTTTGTTCTTTAGTAAAAAAAACTTCTACTTCGTCATCTCTTTCAAATTGGTCTATCACTTCTTCATTACTTATAGATGTAGAATTTTGAGCAGAAACATTTTTAAAAACCATTTCTGATTTTATACTTCTTGATTTTTTTGCACTTTTTTCAGCGCTAGAAGTTGTACCAACAACCAAAGAGTTGGTGGCTTTATTGGTGAGTGCGGCCGACCTATCTAACATAAAACTTAAATAAAAATTACTAATTGAATTTTTGAAACAACATATGATCACTTTAGTAACCATAGCCCTCAAAAACCTTGCTCAATATAAAACTTAACTTAAACAAAACTGTCTCAAGTAGAAAAAGCAACTAGGGAAATGCTGCAATTGCTAGTAAAAAGCCGCTTTGCTTCAAAAAGATACAATAAATCAATGCTTAAAAAGATATTAAGAAAGCTAAAAAAGTTCAGAAAGATAGTCTTTTCCAAAAAGACTTACACGCCTCTTAAAACAAATATTAAAAATCTTTGTTTGAGCATTTTTTATGTTACAAAATTTACTTTGTTTTTACCACTAAATCTTGGAATTATTTGGCGCGAATTCACTCTTGTATCTTCAATTTTTAGAGTTGCCATATTGATACCTTTTTATCATTATGTTCTGACTTCTATTTTTGAAAGAAGAGAATATGAGCCTATTTCAGAAAAAATTAAAAAGCGTATTGAACTTGATCCTTCATATGAAGAGAAAGTTGAAAAGATAAAAAATCGTTACAGAAAAATTATTGCCAAACGCAAAAAAATAAATGAAAGAAAATTAGATCTAGAAGAATCTTATAGCGCTTTCTCTTACTCTCTCCTTTGTCTGATATTGATATGGACTTTGGTAAACTCTGCCATGATTTACCATAACTTCCGAAATAACTTAGATAATAAAATAATATTCCATAGCAGCGTAATAGAAAGATCAGCGTCGGGATTAATAAGTGCTGTAGATAATTATCTAAACTATGTTGGTGATAAGATTTTAGTTTTAGCTGCATCTGGAGATAGCACGAATGGAGCTATTAAGAAGATGATTAAAAGAACTCAAAATAGAGACGCTTATCAAAGAAATGTATCTTCTTGGCTTGATGTAAGTTTTATCAATTTAAATAAAAAGATTTCCATTACAAGCAACGGTGGAGTAGCAAAAAATCCAAAATTAGTTGAAAATTATTACCCAATAGAAGCGGCTTCAAAAAAAATGTGGCGTACTAAAATTGGCAAAATCTATCATATAAATAATGACCTTGCCAGCTATGATGTGATGCCTATTGCCATAGGAATTGATGATGACGATCTTAGACCAATTGGTACTTTAGCTGCCACAATTGCAAATCTAAGAATTGAAAAATCTATAAATAGTTCTTACAGCGATAATGATATATGTTATGTCTTAATTGATAAGAATTATGACTTAATTGCCAAGTCAGAAAATTTTGGCTACAGCTATTCAAAAACACTCTTTCAAGACCAATTAGATCTACGCAATATAATTGAGAATCAAGGTGGCAGAACCGAGGACAGACTATCAAAACCAATTACAATTAATAATTGTGTTATGGACTATTATCGTCAATCAGAATATCAGGTTCAGGCTTTTGTGGGATATGATAATAAAGTTGTTTTAGATAAAATTAGCTTACAACTTTTCAATTCTGCCATACAATCTATGGGCGCAGCATTTTTCTTCATATTTGCTTTATACCTTTTCAAGAGAAGGAAAATTGGACCTTTCATGAAAGAAATATCAAATGCCAAAATTGCCGCAGAATCTGCCAATGTTGCCAAGAGTCAGTTTTTATCTAATATGAGTCACGAATTAAGAACTCCAATGAATGGCATTATTGGTATGAGCCAAGCTTTAAAAGATTCTAGCACTTTAGCAGATAACGAACAAGATCAAGCCAGTACAATTTATCGCTCTGCAGATGCCTTGTTAATAATTTTAAATGACATTTTGAACTTTTCAAAAATTGAAGCTAAAAAAGTTGAGTTAGAAAGAATCAATTTTGACCCAAGAATGCTAATTGAAGATATTGCAGATTTGATGTCACCAAGCGCCAATAAAAAAGGCTTAGAAATTATCACCGATATTGATGCCAATGTGCCGCAAGTTCTAATTGGCGATTCTGGAAGAATAAGGCAAATCTTCACCAATTTGATTAACAACTCTATTAAATTTACCGCTTATGGACAAATTTTTATTAATATCGCTTTAGATAAAAAAGAGGGAAATCTTTCTTTCATTAGATTTAATATCAAAGATAGTGGAATTGGAATTGAAAAGAGCAAGCTTGGATTCATGTTTACAAAATTTAGCCAAGCCGATATGTCCACTACAAGAAAATATGGTGGCACTGGTCTTGGACTTTCAATTTGTAAAGAGTTGTTAGATTTAATGGGTGGTAAAATTGGAGTGACCAGTGACTTTGGACAAGGCTCTAACTTTTGGTTCAACATACCTTTCGCAGAATCAAAAAGTCCATTTATTGATCTTGATATTGAACAAAAAAATCAGTTAGTTGGCAAAAAAGTTATAGTCATAGAAAATAACGAGGTTGCCGGTAAAATCTTAGATAAGAAACTGACTAGCTTTAAAATTGATCACAATATTATTAGAATTCCTGAATCAATATCCGATGCCGACGAAAGATCTAATTATGCCTTAGAAACTTTGCAGCAATATAAAAATTATAAAGCAATTCTTATAAGCCAAAACTTATTTGTTGGTGTTAATGCAGTTGATATAGCTAAGAAACTTAAAAATAATAAAGACACTAAGAATATTCCAATAATTCTTATGGTTTTTAGTAGTGATAGAATTTTAATTTCTAAAGAAAATCTAGCATTATTTGATCGCATAATTTCTAAGCCAACAAAAGAAAGTCGCTTATTAAAAGCATTATTTTTTGTCTTCAAAATTACATTTTACGAAGATGAAGGAACTTTGGTAAAGAAAGGTCAGGCCGTAGAAGAATCTTCAAAAACCAAGGGCATGAAAATATTATTATGCGAAGATAATGAGGTGAATATTAAAGTTGCTTCAATGATTCTAAATCGTCTTAATTTTGAAATTGATGTGGCTGAAAATGGTCAGGAAGCTTTAAATAAATTCCTGCATGTTAAATATGATATTATTTTCATGGATTGCATGATGCCCGTAATGGACGGATTCCAAGCCACACAAAAAATTAGAGAACTTGAAAAAGAGAATGAAGCTAAACCAGTTTTGATTATTGCTTTAACAGCGAATGCTACCGATGAGGCTAAAGAAAAATGTTATAATGCTGGCATGAATGACTTTTTATCTAAGCCAATTAAGAAGGAACATGTGCAAGCTGTGATTGATAGGTGGATTAAGTAATAAATAATTATAGAATCAGCCTGCAATTTGTGTTTTTTGGTGTCATCTATTATTTTTAGAGCAAGTTTTGATCTTATACCAATTATCACAATTAAATATACATTTGAGCTTCATCTTTTTGGTCTAAAATTTAGAATAAAAACCTTCTGTATATCGTGATACAGGCGGTTTTTCTTCTAAATTTTATCCTCAAAAATCTTTCACTCAAATGTATATTTAATTGTGATAATTGGTATAACTCCTACGAAAATTCAACCGTCTAAATTTATAGCATTTCTCCAATTTTCTTAGTTTTCAAAACCTCTCTAGCTTTTGCATATTTATCATCATGCCAGAACATTAGGCAACCGTTGCAACCTTTTCCACAACAGCCTTCCATGCCAATTCTTGGGGTTCTTGGGGAAATTTCTGGATCTAATAATTCTAAAGCGGCAAAATATTTTTTACGCTTTGAATCGTATTTTTGTTGTTTGACTTCGCCAGCTTCTAACTTTAGTGAAAGCTCACGGCTTTCAACTTTCAATTTTTCAGATTCATCGGTCATTTTCTCTTTTCTAATCAAAGAAAGAGGCGGTAAAAATTCTTGTAATTTTTTTTGATCTTCTAAATGAAATAAGCTTGCTGGAATGCGAATCAGTGGCTTTTGACCAGCATGAACAACATTTGTAACTTGATTATTTTTTACATTATTAAATTCGTAAATTCTAAGTAAAATTGGTTCGCGTTTAAATGGTGAGATGAATTCTAACACATCGCCTGCATCCATGCGGTTCTTGACTTCAACAATTAAATCATCGCCTTGCCATTCAACCACGCGACCAGCATATTCATAAGAAGAGGTTGAGCCCGTGCTTTCATAATCATGAGCCAAATTAGTTAAACGACCGTCGTGAAAAGCTAAAGTATAACCACGATTTGCCACAGCATTAATTTCATCCATGTAATAATCAGCTTTCCAATTTTCAGGATCTTCCATGTAGTCATCAATTGCGGCGCGGTAAACTCTGGCAACTGATCCAGCGTAAAACTCAGTTTTATTACGACCTTCAACTTTAAAGGAATCTAAACCAATTTTTATATATTCATCAAGTTTTGGCAGCAAACAAAGATCTTTGGAATTTAAAATATAAGAACCATCAACATTCTCTTCAAAAGGCAGCAGCTGCCCTGGGCGAATTTCTTCTTCTAAGAAAAAGTCAAACATTTCTTTGTTATCTTCGTTAATTTCAATTTCATGTTCAGTGTTATCCTTGAGTTTTATTTTCAATTTATAACCCCATCTACAGCTATGCGCACAGCTTCCTTGGTTAGCTCCGCGTTCTGATAAAAAGTTTGAAAGTAAACATCTTCCTGAATAAGTCATACACATTGAGCCGTGAACGAAAGCTTCAATTTTAATATCAGGACATTTTTTACGAATTTCAGTTAATTCTTCAAAACTAACTTCACGCGCCATAACCACTAAACTTGCACCTTGTTTATGCCAAAAATCAACTGTTAACCAAGAACAAATATTAGCTTGAGTTGAAACATGTAATTCCAATTCTGGCGCATGCTGTTTAACAAATTCAAAAACACCAGGATCAGAAATTATTAAACCATCTGGCTTTACTGTTCTAACTGTTTCAATGTAATGTGGTAATTTTTCGATGTCTTTATTGTGAGAAAAAAGATTAAGAGTTAAATAAACTTTTTTACCGTGGGAATGGGCGTATTTTATGCCTTCAACTAAATCTTCTAAAGTAAAGGCTGATTTAACGCGCAGCGACATATCAGGAGTTCCGCAATAAACAGCGTCTGCGCCATAAAGAATAGCGGTTTTTAGGCGGTCTAGACTGCCTGCTGGCAATAGAAGTTCTGGCTTTTTCATGAATGATTATTTGTTTTACTATTCTTTCTCTCCTTTGTCATTCCCGCGAAGGCGGGAATCCAGAAAGCGTTATTAAAACTGGATTCCCGCCTTCGCGGGAATGACAAAAAAGGAATAATGAGATAAAATTTACAAAAAGCTAATTAGCTGTTTTGTATAAGGATTTTTAGGATTTTCAATAATCTGTGATTTTTCACCCTTTTCTACAATTTGTCCAGCCTTTAAAACCAATATCTGATCTGATATTTGTGAAACCACATTCAAATCGTGAGAAATTAAAATATAAGAAATTTTTTGCTGTTGTTGAATTTCAACTAATAATTTTAAAATTTCGTTTTGGGTAAGTGAATCAAGGGCTGAGGTTGGTTCATCTAAAATTAGAATTTTTGGGTTTAGAATTAAAGATCTGGCGATGGCTACTCTTTGTCTTTGTCCGCCGCTTAATTCATGGGGGTATCTGGGGAGAATATTTATTGGAAGATGAAGTTTGTTCATTAAATCCTCCGTCACTTTGCGGTGCAAAGTGCCACCTCCTTTTTCAAAGGAGGCTTTGACTTTATGAATAATTAAACCTTCAGCGATAATATCAAACACTGTCATACGCGGATTAAGGCTTGAGAAGGGATTTTGGAAAACAATTTGAATTTCTTTACGCAAAGGAAAATCTTTTTTTGACCAAATTTTTTGACCAAAATAAAAAATTTCACCTTGGCTTTCAATTAAATTAGTAAGAGCTAAAGCTAGAGTTGATTTTCCCGAGCCACTTTCACCAATAATTCCTAAATTTTCACCAAAATTCAGCTCAAAATTAATTTCTTTATTAGCAAAAAAATCATCATTTTTTAAAAAAGATTTTTTGACTTTATGAATCACCGAAAGATTTTTTACCTGCAAAATTAATTCTGATTTTTTCTGTAAAGATTTTATTTTTTCTCTATCAACTTTACAAAATGAGGCTTCAACCAATAATTTTGTATATAAATCTTTCGGGTTTGAAAAAATTTGATCAACAGAATTTTCTTCAACAATTTTACCATTTTTTAAAACAATAACTTCATCAGCAATTTTTTTAACCACGCGCAAATTGTGAGTAATAAATAAAATCGCTATTCCCAACCTTTCTTTTAAATCCACCAGTAATTTTAAAATTTCACCTTCAACAGTAACATCCAAAGCAGTTGTTGGCTCATCGGCAATTAAAATTTTAGGATTATTAGCCAGAGCAATTGCAATCATGATGCGCTGTTTTTGCCCACCAGAAATTTGATGTGGATAAGCATCAAGCCTTGATGTAAGATCTTGCAACTCAACAATTTTAAATAATTCATCAACTCTTTTTTTGAGATTTATTTTAGAAATTTTTGGCTGATGAATTTTTATTACTTCGGCAATTTGATTGCCAATTTTATGCAACGGATTTAATGAAGTTGAGGGATCTTGAAATACCAAACTAATTTCATTTCCTCTTATTTTGCAAAGTTCTGATTCTGATAAATTTAGTAAATTCTTTTTTCCAAAAATAACTTCGCCGCTAATTTTTGCTTTACGCAGAAGATTAATTATTGCTAACGCGGTGACAGATTTTCCTGATCCACTTTGTCCAACTAAGGCAGTAATTTTTTTGGAAGATAGTTTGAAAGAGATATTATCAACAGCGTTGAAGGATTTGTTGTTTTGCGTGAATTCAACTGAGAGATTTTTTACTTCAAGAATTGTCATACTGGATTTTGTGCAGAATTTTCATTCCCACCCCTTGTCATTCCTGCGAAGGCGGGAATCCAGTTTTTAGTGAAACAAAAAGGATGGATTCCCGCCTTCGCGGGAATGACAAAGATAGAGATAAGAGTAGGATGTATTTTCTACTTACCTTGATAAATCTTCACAATATTATCAAGCATTGCTAAAGCTTCAGCTCTAGGTCTTTGAAAGGTATTACGACCAATGATTGAACCAGTTCCGCCACCATTATAAATGCTACGGATTTCGTTATAAAGCTCTTCTTCACCTTTAGCATTTCCACCAGAGAAAACTACAATTCTTCTGTTATTGAAAGTTGCTTTCATGATATGTCTTACTCTTTCTTCAAGGGTTCCAACAGGAATTTTTACTTTTTCGTAAACCTTAACAGCTTCAAGATTTTCTAAAGCTTGAGTTGGCAATTTAACTTTAATTACATGAGCTCCAAGTAAAGCCGCCATGTGTGCTGCATAAGTACAAATATCCATAGCAGTTTCACCAATTTTTGAAAGATCGCCACCTCTTGGATAAGACCAGATAACTACTGCCAAACCATAAGATTTAGCTTCTTCTGCCATTGATCTAATTTCTTCAAACATGTCAAAAGCAGCATCAGAACCCGGATAAATTGTAAAACCGATTGCGCAGCAACCTAAGCGCAAAGCATCTCTAACTGATGCAGTTGTAGCCTGATAAGGAGCGGTTCCACCATTATGCAAAGAATTTGAACTATTAACTTTTAGAATAGTTGGAATTGCACCAGCAAAAGTGTCAGCACCAGCTTCAATCATGCCAAGTGGTGCGGCGTAAGCATTTAATCCAGCATCAACTGCAAGTTGAAAATGATAATGTGGATCATAGGCATCAGGATTAACTGCAAAACTTCTATCAGGGCCATGTTCAAAACCTTGATCAACTGGTAGAATCACTACTTTACCAGTTCCAGCTAATTTACCATGCATTAAAATTCTGGCTAAATTGGTTTTGGTGCCAACATTGTCGCTTTCGTAACAAGATAAAATTTTCTTAACTTTTGATGAAACTTTCATGTAATCTGAATTTTGATTTATAATATATTTTTGAGAATTTCTTTGGAATTTGTGGGTTTTTCTATTATTGGCAATAATCTTTGTCAAATTTTTAATTGATAAGTTGGTGATACGCAACTAAATTGTTGCTGAATTTACCTTAAAATATCTGGCAAGTTTCAAAATGGACCCCGCAACAAGTGCGGGGTGACAAAATAGAGAGTGCGAGGTCCATTTTGAGATTGTTTCCACTAAACTACTGTTACCATGAATCTTGAGCTTAAAAAAAATGCAGCCTTAAATGAAGTTAAAAAATTCTGTAATTTTAACGACGCCCCAGTTAAAAATCTTGAAGACTTCGTTTTATTATTACTTCAAGAAAACCAAAAATTTAACTTCATTGGCAAATCAACAGTTGATGAAATATGGAATCGTCACATCTTGGACAGCGCGCAATTATTGCGCTTCATAGATAATACAAATGCCAAATTTGCTGATTTTGGAACTGGCGCTGGCTTTCCCGGATTGGTTTTATCAATTCTTGGTTTAAAAGAAGTTCATTTAGTTGAAAAAGCTTTTCGTAAATGTGACTTCTTAAGAAAAGCCAAATCTTTTTCACAAAATCGTGTCTTCATTCATCAGGCAAAATTGGAAGAGCTTAATGTTATAGAGTTTGATTGCATAGTTTCACGCGCCTTAGCTCCTCTTGATAAATTATTAATTCACGCTCAAAAATTTCTTAAAAAAGATGGTTATTGCTTATTTTTAAAGGGAAAAAATTTGAGCCAAGAGTTAGAACTTGCAAAAAAACAATTCAGCTTTCACTATGAAACCTATGCGAGTTTGACATCGCTAGAAAGTAATATCATAAAAATTTCAAAAATTAATCACTAATAACTAAACGGAGAAACTATGTTAATTGGAGTTCCAAAAGAAATTAAAGATCATGAATATCGTGTTGGCGCCACGCCATCTGGTGTTAGAGAGTTAATTGGTGCAGGACATCAGGTAATTGTACAAAAAAACGCTGGTGCAGCAATAGATTTCTCTGATGAACAATATATCGCAGCTGGTGCAAAAATTTTGGCTACAGCTGAAGAAATTTATGGAAAAGCTGACATGATTTTAAAGGTAAAAGAACCTCAAAAATCTGAATGTGCTTTGCTTCGTAAAGATCAAATTTTATTCTCTTATTTACATTTAGCTGCTGAACCAGAATTGACAAAAATGCTTATCAAATCTGGCTGCGTTGCTATCGCTTTTGAAACAGTTAGCGCTAATGATGGATCGCTTCCACTACTTGCTCCAATGAGTGAAGTTGCAGGAAAACTTTCAATTCAAGCAGGTGCTAGAGCTTTAGAAAAAGCTCAAGGTGGTCGCGGAGTTTTACTTGGTGGCGTTCCCGGTGTTGCTCGTGGTAAAGTTACAATTTTAGGTGGCGGAGTTTCAGGAACTAATGCTGCTAAAGTTGCTATTGGAATGGGTGCAGAAGTTGTAATTCTTGATAAATCTTTAGCAAGAATTCGTTATTTATGTGATATTTTTGGCAATTCAGCTAATGTGCTTTACGCATCTTTAGAAAATATTGAAAAAAATGCTATTGATTCTGACATCGTTGTTGGCGCGGTTCTAATTCCTGGTGCTGCAGCTCCAAAATTGATTTCTGCTGCAATTGTGAAAAAAATGAAACATGGTTCTGTAATGGTTGATATTTCAATTGATCAAGGCGGTTGCTTTGAAACTAGTAAACCAACTTCACACTCAAATCCAACTTATGTTACTGATAATGTAGTTCATTACTGCGTTACTAACATGCCGGGTGCGGTTGCTAGAACTTCAACTCAAGCTTTAGAAAATTCAACTTTACCTTTCTCTTTAGCACTTGCTAATAAGGGTTACAAAAAGGCTTTGACTGATGATAAGAATTTGCGCAATGGCCTTAATGTAATTGATGGAAAAGTTACTTATAAAGCAGTTGCTGATTCACTTGGTTATTATTTTGTAGAAGCCGATGAGGCTTTGTAAATAAAAATTATAAAGCACCCTTCTCTAATGCTGGTCGGGTTTTGTAAACCCGACCTTTTGTTTGCTAAAATTTTAAATTTCTAACTTTTATAATTTTAATAAACATAAATCGGCATTACAAATGCCGAATAGCACCGACGAAAAATCTGGAATAATGACTTTGAATGACCACCCTTCTCTCAACCTCTGAAATAATCAAAAAATACGGCTTAGACGCCAAAAAATCCTTAGGTCAAAATTTCATTCTTGATAAAAATTTCACTGACAAAATTGCTAAATCCGTTGGTGATTTAAGTGAATATGAAGTGCTGGAAGTTGGTCCTGGCCCGGGAAGTTTGACTCGTTCTATTCTTGATACTAAAGCAAAAAAACTAATCGCCATTGAAAAAGATCATAGATGTTTAGAGGCTTTAGAAGAGTTACAAAAATTTTATGGTGAACGGTTAGAGATTATTAATGCCGATGCTTTGGAAATTGATGAAACAAAAATCTTTGAGAAAAAATTTAAAATAATAGCCAATTTGCCTTATAATATTGGTACTGTTTTGCTGATAAAATGGCTAAAAATTGCCCCTAAAATTTCTTCCATGACTTTGATGCTGCAAAAGGAAGTTGTAGAAAGAATCATCGCCAAACCAAATACCAAGCATTATGGCAGACTTGCGGTGATGACTAATTTTTTATGTGACAGCAAAATGCTTTTTACGGTTAATCGCTCTGTTTTTATCCCACCGCCAAAAGTTACTTCGGCAATTTTGCATTTAGTTCCCTATGAAAAACCTTTATTTGATGTGGAGTTTGAAAAATTAGAGAAGGTGGTTGCTGGTGCTTTTAACCAAAGGCGTAAGATGATTAGATCTTCTTTGAAAGGTGTGTTTGAAAATCCTGATGAGGTTTTGAAGAGTTTGGGACTAAACCCTGAATTAAGAGCGGAGAATTTGACTATTGAGGAATTTTGTAGGTTGGCGGCGGTTTTGTAAAAGGGAAAAACTGAGTTTGTGAATAGCGCCTCCCCCAACCCCTCTTTAATAAGGAGGGGAGGAAGACGAAAACTATCTAGAATAAAATTCTGTGATAAAATGTGGTTGCATTTCAACTGGATATGGAACTTCTGAGAATGAAGGTTTTACAGTTTGTTGGATACTGAAAGTATCTTTATTAAGCTGTAAGTAACTTGGAATATCTCTTTCCATTTTTTGCAAAGAATCAATAACGATAGCAAGTTTACGAGATTTTTCTCTAACTTGGATGATATCGCCAATTTTCACTTTGTAAGAAGGAATGTTAACAATTTCTCCGTTCACAGTAACATGTTTGTGACTTACAAATTGTCTTGCTGCGAAAACTGTTGGAACGAAGTTAGCGCGGTAAACGATAGCGTCTAATCTACTTTCAAGAAGCGCAATGAAGTTTTCACTAACATCACCTTTGGTTTTGCTGGCTAATTGGAATAAATTGAAAAATTGTTTTTCAGAAATATTTCCGTAATAGAATTTTAATCTTTGTTTAGCGCGAAGCTGATTACCGTAGTCAGTTGGTCTGCCTTTTGGTGAAGCACCATGTTGACCCGGTTTGTAATTTCTTTTATTGTAAGGATCTTTAACTTGTCCCCAAAGGCTGACGCCTAATTTTCTACTGATTTTCTTTTTTGCATTGACTCTTTTTGTCATAGTAAGACCGATTTTGCGATTAATATTCCCAAGGCTTAACAGGATTTTTCTGCAGAATTAATCTGAAGAAATTTTCCCTGAAAAATTTCTAAAAAAGCACAAAAATTAAGGCGTTTTAGCGACTTAAACTTTAAATGAATTAAATGTGATTTTTTAAGAAGGGCTTCATCAAAAGAGGAAGGGGTGTTATTTTCAAGATTGAGGCTTGTTTGTCAAGAGGGTTTATTTTAGATAGTTAAATCACCCGTCTCAATCTCTGACGAGATTGATCCACCCTCTTTTTCAAAGAGGGCTTGCCGCGTTAAGCCCTCTTTGAAAAAGAGGGTGGATCAAATGCGTCAGCATTTGAGACGGGTGATTTAATTTAGAGCCTTATCGGCACAGCGTAAGAACCAAGAACCTTAACAAAAGGACGGATTTTGGATTTAGAAAATTGTTTCAAAACCTCATCACTTTCTAAAAAGAAACCTCTCAACTCAACTAAATTAAAAATTATATTTTCAACTTGCGGCGATTTAACTGACTTTAGAATTTTTGCCTCTAAACCACTTTCTTTTAAAGCTGATAAAACCTGATTTTTAGAAATTTCTTTATCAACTTCTATGTAAATTAACGAATTATCATCAGATGATTTTTCAGCTTCTTTTATGGCAACTGCTACCAAATCAATTTTATCAAAAACTTTAACTTTATCAGAATCAACAAAAGGAATTTTGGCAAAAATTTTGATACCAAGTTTATTGTTAGCTAAATTAATCCACCAATTTTCACTAAAATCAGATTTATCTGAATTATCATCACGCGCCAAAGGCAGAGCAAAAATTCCAATTTGGGTTTCGCCTTTTTCCATCTCAATTGCAATAGTTGCAACGCTGTCGTGGAAAGAAATTGGCACTTCCATATTGTAATATTCTTTTACCAAATAAGCGTAATCAGAAATATTTTTTGGATTGTGAATTGCAATATTTAAAGGCTGTTCATGCATATTTGCAGCTGTAATAATTTTGCGCCAAATATTTACAATTGCTGATTTTGGAAAATTTGAATGAGATTTTTTGATTAAATCTTTAATCATGTCGGCTTCACGATTTGATTTAATGAAAAACTTTTCATTATTATTCTTTTTTAACTCACCAACTCTGCTAACGATTGCCATTCTTTGCCCCAGCAGGTCAATCATCTGATTATCTATTTTATCAATTTCACTTCGTAAATCCTGTAAAGTTGTAGAAGAATTTTTATTATGTTGATTTTCCATGAGACGAAAATTATTTAAGATGTTTGTTTTTATCGAATTTATCTAATTTTAATGAAAGTTAAGTCAAGCTTCGGACCACAATATAAAGAATTTGAAATTGGTGATGTAATTTTTTTGGCGAAAGAAAAGCCTTTAAAACTTACCAGTGGTGCTGAAATAAAAAATTTCCCACTAGCCTATCAAACTTACGGCACTTTAAACGCCGATAAATCAAATGCCATTTTAATTTGTCATGCTTTAACGGGAGATCAATATGCCGCATCAAAGCACCCAATAACAGGCAAAGATGGTTGGTGGAGTTTTTTAATTGGACCAAATAAAACCATTGATACCGAGAAATTTTTTGTAATTTCTTCTAATATTATTGGTGGCTGCATGGGCTCATTTGGACCAAAGGAAATTGATCCAGAAACCAACCAACCTTATGGATTAAGCTTTCCCGCTATTACTATTAGCGACATGGTGAAAGCCCAAAATTTGCTAATTGAACATTTTGGAATTCAAAAACTTCACGCTGTAATTGGCGGCTCAACTGGCGGAATGCAGGCTTTGAGCTGGTCAATTCTTTACCCTCAAAAAGTAAAATTAATTATTCCTATGGCAACTTCTTATCGCCATAGTCCACAAAATGTGGCTTTTCATGAAGTTGGAAGACAGGCAATTATGGCTGATCCAAATTGGTGTGAAGGTAAATATTTTTTAGAAAAAAAATGTCCTGAAAAAGGTTTAGCAGTTGCTCGCATGACTGCTCATATTACATATCTTTCTGAAGTTGCTTTGCAGAAAAAATTTGGTCGTGAATTGCAAAATAAAAATGATTTTTCTTTCAATTTTGACCCTGACTTTCAAGTTGAAAGTTATCTTCACCATCAAGGATACAGCTTTGTTCAGAGGTTTGATGCCAACTCTTATCTTTACATCACCAAAGCTGTTGATTATTTCGATTTAGAGAAAGATTTTAGCGGCAAATTAAGTAATGCTTTTAACAATTTATCACCAGAAATAAAATTTTGTTTGATTTCATTTTCTGATGATTGGCTTTTTCCACCAAGCGAAGCAAAAAAATTAACTCACGCTTTGGCTGCTTGCGGCGTTAATGTAAGTTCAATAACAATTGAAAGCACCGCGGGGCATGATTCATTTTTGATTGAAAGTAACGCTTTAAAAAATACCATAAAGGGATTCTTAAATAATCAATAAACACCATGCAAAATACTGCACAAAATTTTGGGCAAAATATTGGAGAAAATATTGGAGAAAATATTGTTAGGCACAATATTCGTTATGATCTTGAAATTATCTCTTATCTTATCAAACCAAAATCAAAAGTTCTGGATATTGGCTGCGGCAATGGCGAGCTTTTAGAGTTTTTAAAAAAAACCAAAAATGTTGATGGGCGCGGTTTAGAAATTTCACAAAAATCAGTTAGCACCTCTTTATCAAAAGGCATTTCAGTAATTCAAGGTGACGCTGAACGCGACTTAACTTATTATCCTAATAATAATTTTGATTATGCAATTTTAAGCCAAACCATTCAAGCAACTCACAATCCTAAAGAAATTTTGGAAGAAATGTTGAGAATTGCTAAATATGCTATTGTGTCATTGCCAAATTTTGCTCATATTAAAAATCGTTTATACCTTTTATTTAAAGGCTCTATGCCTGTTAGTAAAACTTTGCCTTTTAAATGGTATGAAACTCCCAACATTCATTTTTGTTCAATTGAAGATTTTGAAAAATTGTGCAAAGAACTCAATTTTTCTATCGAAAATAAAACTTTTCTTACCAGCAAACATCGCCTGATGAGCTTTTTTGGATATAAAAAAATCGCTAATTTATTTGCTGAATATGGAATTTTTTTAATAACCAAAAATGAATTAGCTCCAACTTTTCAGGAAGAAATTATTTTTGATAAAAGACAATCTTTTGGAAAAAATATGGAAATGGGTTTGGTCTTGTCTAACCCTTCTTCATTATCCATTTCTGCAATGGATTCAAGCCTTTGCGGGAATGACAAGGGAGAGTAATAATGAAAAATTTATGGTTCGTAGCTTTAGCTTCTACTTTATTATTTTCTTGCTCAGAGAAAATTTTCAAACCTCAAAATAAAAAACTCAAAATACACAATCTGGTTAAAAAATCTTCTAATAAACCCGCCGAAGAATATGAAAATCAAGATGGTTATTTTGATGATATTTTTAACAAAGATGGAAATTATATTGGATATTACAAAGTTGGAAAACCTTACAAAACAAAGGGATCCTCCTATACTCCAAAAAATTACGAGAACTACAAAGAAAATGGTAAAGCCTCTTGGTACGGATCTGATTTTCATGGCAAAAAAACTGCTAATGGCGAAATTTTTAATGCCGATAGCGTAACCGCAGCTCATCGCACTTTGCCGTTGCCTTCTATGGTTCGGGTTACTAACCTAAAAAATGGTAAAATGATAATGGCAAGAGTAAATGATCGAGGACCATTTTCTAAAGATAGAGTCATAGATTTATCTGAAAAAGCCGCCATTTTATTAGGCTTTAAGAGTCAAGGAATGGCACAGGTTAGAGTTGAATTATTGCCAGATGAAACTGAAGAATTATTGAGACAACTTAACATTAGAAATAAATGACCGATTATAAAAATAAAAATACTGATTTTAGCAAATTACATCTTGAAACCAAGCTAGTTAGAGGCGGCTCTATTCGTTCTAATTTTGGCGAAACTTCTGAAGCTATTTTTCTAAACTCTGGCTTCGCTTATAATTCCGCTGAAGTTGCAGAAAGCCGCTTTAATGGCGAAGCTCCCGGATATGTTTATTCGCGCTATTTAAACCCAAGCTTAAAAATGCTGGAAGATAAATTATCTTTATTGGAAGGCGCTGAAGCATCTTGTGTTATGGCTAGCGGCATGGCAGCAGTTTTTGCTTCAATTATGTGCCAAGTAAAAACTGGCGACCATTTCATTGCTTCTAAAGTTCTTTTTGGCTCTTGTTATCACATTGCCACTAAAATTTTACCTAATTACGGAATTGAAGTTTCTTTGATTGACGGAACCAGCCAAGATGAGTGGCGCAAAGCTTTCAAAAAAAATACTAAAGTTGTTTTTATTGAAACTCCTGCCAATCCAAATCTTGAAATTATTGATATTAAATTCGTTGCTGATTTATGTAAAAAAAATGGCGCGAAATTAATTGTGGATAACATTTTTGCTTCAGCTTACTGCCAAGAATCTCTTAAACTTGGCGCTGATATTGTGGTTTATTCAACCACTAAACATATGGATGGACAAGGTCGCACTTTGGGCGGCTGCGTTTTGGGAAGTCAGGAATTTATTAAAGATATTTTATTGCCTTTTCATCGCCATACCGGCCCCGCACTTAGTCCTTTTAATGCTTGGGTGGTTTTAAAATCTCTTGAAACTTACGCTTTACGCATGGAACGCCATTGTCAAAATGCTCAAAAAATTGCTGAATTTCTTGAAAAAAACCCTAAGGTTAAAAGAGTTTTATATCCAAATCTAAAATCTCACCCTCAATATGAAATTGCTAAAAAGCAGATGATTAATGGCGGCGCAATGTTAGCTTTTGAAATTAATGGCGATAAAAATGATACTTTTGCCTTCATGAATAAATTACAACTTATTGACATTTCTAATAATTTAGGCGATTCAAAGTCTTTGATAACTCATCCTGCAACTACAACTCATTCTAATATTTCAAGAGAAGAGCAGGAAAAGATTAACATCACTCAAAGCATGTGCCGCCTTTCTGTTGGATTGGAGCATGTTGATGATTTGATAAATGATTTAGAACAGGCTTTGAAATAAATTTTGATTTGCATTTCCTTTTGTCATTCCCGCGAAGGCGGGAATCCAGTTTTGAATAAAGTCTGAACTGGATTCCTGACTTCGCGGGAATGAAAAAAGAAAACATTTTAAATAAAGCTTGCTTGCCACTCAAAATTCAGTTAGAATGAAATCTTGTAAACCTTAATTAAATTTTAATATGCCAAGTTTTGACATCGTTTCAAAAATTAATATTCAAGAATTAGATAATGCTGTTAACTCGGTTCTACGCGAATTGACTAATCGCTATGATTTTAAAGGTGCGAAATTTTCAATCGAATTTCAGCAGAAAGAAGATAAAATCATAATTACCGCTGAAGATTCTTATAAAATTGGTCAAATTGGTGATTCTTTGAAGGTATTTTGCGTAAAAAGAGGTATTGATCCAAAGGCCCTAGATTTTCAAAAAGAAGAAAAAGCTGGAGGCAACACTATTAAACTAGAGGTAAAACTTAGAAATGGTATTGAACAAGAAACAGCTAAAAAAATTACTAAACAGATTAAAGATTTAAAAATGAAAGCTCAAGCTTCAATAAGAAGTGATGAAGTAAGAGTTGAAGGCAAAAAGCGTGATGATTTGCAAGAAGTAATAACCTTGTTAAAATCAACTGAATACGAGATTCCGCTACAATTTATTAACTTTCGAGATTAATTATGGAATTCCTAAAAGGCTTGTGGAACACATTTAAATTTGGAGCATCTTGTTTACTTGGTCCGTCTCTTGCTGTTACAATATCAGCGCTTTTTGGTTCGGCATATCTTCTTGCTGAAGCCACTAATATTGTGGAAGCAAAAGTTAAAAAAGATATATTTGGAGGAAAGAGTGTCGGATTTAACCCATTCTTTAAAAGTGTTTCTGAAGGTCTTAAGGATGTTTTGGTAGACGCTTGGACTGATTATTGCGCCTACGCTCCTATTCAAGCGGCAAAAATAGTTTTTGAAAAAACAGGCAGAGAAGTAGATTTTACAGCACTTAAAGAAACTAGAGAAGCACTAAAAGAAGCTAAAGCTGAAGTTGTTATTCCACCAGCTATGACAGCTTCTACAATAATACCAGAGGTTGGAGCTTCAAAAGATAGCAAAGAAATTGTTGCAAATCCAATAACTAATGACGCAAAAACTGCGATAACAGAAGCAAAGATTTTGAATACAGATTCATCAAAATTGTCTCCATCAACAGCTATATCTCAGCCAGTTAAAGCAGAATCATTCTTAAGTTCAGACAAAATAATTAGTACAACTGTATGAGATTCTGGGGTTAGATCAAACTAACCACCACCAATAAAATGAACGATCTCAACTCGACTTCCCTCGTCCAGAATCACTTCTAGAAACTGATCTGGATTAACAATTTGTAAATCTTTTTCTACTGCAATCTTTTTAATATCAAGCTCCAGATCCAAAATTAATTGAGCCACAGTTATTCTCTGCTCTAAAAATCTTTCTTCACCATTTAAAATAATCTTTACTTTTGACATAGTCTGATACGAAATTTATATTTTAGGCTTTTCTATAAAACTTATGCAATCATCATAATTAAAAAGAAAATACCAACTATTGTCATTCCCGCGAAGGCAGGAATCCAGAATCCAGCACTTGATTTACTAAAGCTGGATTCCCGCCTTCGCGATAATGAAGAAGAATTATAAAGAAGAAAATTACATTCTAAATTGAAATTATATAGTCGCTACATTTTTTATAAAACGCTACTTAGCTTTATTGGCTTTAGCTCAATATTTATTTTGCTGATTTGGTTTAGTCGAGCCATTTCTTTTGTAAAATATATTACTGAGAATGGCATAGAGCTTAGCAAATTCTTTTATCTTTTTGCTCTGATATTGCCTTGGCTATTTTTATTCATCATTCCCATTTCTTTATTTTCAGCAATTTTGCTGATTTATAATCGATTAATTTCCAGCAATGAAATCACAATTCTGAAAAATTCTGGCCTCACAAAACTTTCCATTAGTAGCCCAGTAATCTCTTTAGCTATAATTTCATCCTTATTTTGTTTTATAATTTCACTTTATCTAATGCCTTATGCCAATAAGGAATTACGGCTTTCTCGCACTAATTTTCACAATAATTACGCCAATCTTGCTATCAATCCTCAAACTTTTGAAAATCTAAAAAATCTCACAATTTATATTAAAGATAGAAGCGTCGATAACAGACTTTCTGGTATTTTATTACATGACGATAGAGCTCATGATTATTCCATTACCATTACAGCAAAATCAGGCAATATAGCAATGGAAGATAGTTCAGCATTGCTTTACATGGAAACTGGTACGATACAAAAATTTAATAAATTCAGCCAAAAATCAGAAATTCTTAATTTTGATAATTATGTTTTCAACCTAACAGAACAAAAAACCAAAGAAGAAGGAATGCGTTGGAAAGCAAAAGAAAGATATCTTAATGAGCTAATAAATCCTAATGACGATTCTAATGAAAAAGACCTCGCTCGATATAGAGCGGAGTTCCATGAAAGATTAACTTATCCATTATTGCCATTTGTTTTCTCGCTAATAGCTTTAACTTGTATTTTAAGAGATAATTTTAGCAGAAAAGGTAATTTGACTAATATTATTTTGGCAACCTGCTTAGCAACAGGCTTTATGGTGACAATTATCATGAGCTACAACTTAATTGAATCCTCAGAAAGTTTTATACCAGTTTTATATTTCAATATTCTTTTATTCTCTGTGACTTGCTTACATTTTATGAATAAAAATTCAGGTAAAAGAAAATGAGAATTTTTAAAAGAATAAACTCCTACATTGCAATTAACTTTCTACTGAGATTTGGACAAATCTTACTTGGCTTCTCTTTATTGATATTCTTCATCAATTTCATGGATGCTTTAGAAAAAGTTGAAGGATCTGCCGCGCCATTTTACACAACATTTTTCATGGCCTTTCTACAAATTCCCGACTTTTTAAATGATGTAGTTCCGTCTCTAATCTTAATGTCGGCAATTACCACTTTTTTTCTACTTTCTTCTAAAAGCGAAATTACTGTAATTCGTTCAAGCGGATTTTCCTTGTGGCAAATTGTGAAGCCAATGGCTTTATGCTCTTTACTAATAGGCATTTTCTGGGTAACAATTTTTGGCGAAATTTCAATTCAAATGAGCAGAAAATTTGACGATCTGGAAAGAAAATATGTTAAACATGAAATACGCGAATCTGTTATCCCAAGAAATGGCATTTGGATCAAGCAATCGAATGTAGAAAACATTGGAGAAGAGTTGATAATTCAGGCTAAAAAAATTTACAAAAACAATATTGAACTAAATAAAGTTACTATTTGGTTTTTTGACAAGGATGGTAAATTTTATCAAAAAATTGATGCTGAAAAAATGTTTTTAAAAGAGGATTTTTGGCTTCTTGAAGATATTACTTTAAATAACCCTAACACTTTAAATAAAAGAATTGAAGACTATTCAATAAAAACTTACTTGAAGCCAGATTTTGTTATCCAAAAAATTGTTAATAATTTCCAAAATGTAAAATTATTTTCAATTTTTGAATTATCTCATTTGATTAAAGATCTTGAATCTGCTGGCTTTTCTTCAACTAAATTTAAAGTTTATCTGCAATCTCTTTTGAGCAAACCTTTGTTATTTTTATCAATGGTATTAATTGCCTGCTTCTTTGGACTTAACCACGCCCGCAATCAAACTACAGTTTTGATGATCTTTTTAGGCGTTGCAACTGGCTTAATTTTATACATCACTTCCAGTATTATGAACGCTTTAGGCTCTTCAGGCATAATTCCAATTTTTGCTTCAACTTGGGTTATGGCTATTATTTGTTTATCGATTGGAATTTTACTGATTTACAAAAAAGAAAATATATAAGAAGCTTGCTCTGTTATGCACGACTGTTATCCTGAGCGTAGCAAAGATCTCTTTAGACAAAACTTCTATCTCAAGGGATTCTTCGCTACGCTCAGGATGACACTTTAAGAACCCAAACAAAATAAAATATGAAAAATAAAATTCTCTTAGCCTTATCCATAACTATTCTGTCTTTTTCTGTTGCTTGCTCTAAAAAAGACGCCAAACCAGATGTTAAAAATGATAATTTAGCCGACTTACCTTCTTGGGTTTTAGATCCCAATGTTACCGATGGCGTTGCTGCTGTTGGTATTGCAAACCCGTCAAAAGGTGGCATGAAATTTCAAATTCCAGCCGCTGAACTTGATGCTAAAGCAAATATCGCCGCTACCATTCAATCTGAAATGAGCAGAATTACCAAAAATGCCTTAAGATCTGCCGATGTTAATGGTGCTGACGATGTTGAAAATTTCTTCTCTCAAGCCACTAAAGAAGTAGTAAAAAACCTTCCTCTTTCTGGAGTTAAAAGAGTCAACATCTTCAAATCCAATGACGGAACCCTTTACATTCACATGGTGTTAAAAAACGAAGATTACAGCAAATTCTTACAAAATAGTGAAAGAAATCTTGCAGCTAGTTTAAAAAAGTCACATCTAAGTCGTGAAAATATCAATAAAAGCGAACAAGCTAATAAGGCAATTTTTGATGAGTTAGAAAAAGAAAAAGATAAAAAAAATGAGTAATTTTTTGAATTTTATCCGTACGGATAAAATTCATCTTTTTTAAGAATACCCTTAAATGAAGGTTTTAGAGGCGGTATAGTTTTAAAAATGGCAAGTATCTTTGGGTATTTTGGGTAATGTCCAGTGCTAGTCGGCATTTGTAATGCCAACTTTTGTTTGTTAAAATTGTAAAAGTTAGAAAATTTAAAATTTTAGTAAACAAAAGGTCGGGTTTACAAAACCCGACCAGCATTAAGACGAGTGATTTAGATAATCACAGATAAAAATATTAAATTTCAAATAATTTCACATGAAAAACCTAATATTAATCCTAGCCACTTTTCTATTAGCCTCTTGCATGTCATCTGCCAAAAAAGAAGCCGTAAAAAGCGCAAAACATGGCAGCGCTTCTGGAAGAGTTAATTCAAGCCAAAGCAATAATAACAAAATTCTCGACGAGCTTGATGAATAAAGTTTTTTTATTACTTCTGACAATATTCTGCCTCACTTCCTGTTCTGGCTCCAAGAAATCCACTTCCCCAATAGACGATGCTCCATCTTGGCATGTCAGCCCCAAACAAAATAATGCCACAAATCTTTACGGAACTGGCGCAGGATTCAGTCTGGAAGACGCCACCAAATCAGCTTTAACCGATGCCGCAGCGCGTTTAATGGTAAGTATTTCATCAACATCAACTTTGCTACGCGAGGAAAATAAATTCGATGTTAACGAAGAAAGTAGACAGCAAATAAAACAAAATATTGAGAAAATTGATTTCACTAATTTTCAAGTAAGTAGAAGTGAAAAAATTGCTTCTAATTTCTTTATTGAAGTAGAAATTTCAAGGTTTCCCTTTATTTCTGCCCAAAAAGAAAATATCACATTTTTAGAAAAAAAAGTTGCTGATTTAGAAAAAAGTTTAAACAACACAAATCCAATTCAAAAACGCGCTTCTTTGCTAAAAATAGTCGATCTTTCGAAACAAATTGAACTTAGCAGCCTTATTTTGAAAGGCGTTGGGGAGAATATCAGTCTTAAAGAAAAATTATCCCGCTTAGCTAATTTTGAAAATCAATTAAATTTGCTTAACAATAAAATTGAATTTTATTTTGAGATAAGCTCTTCAAAAGAAATCACTCAACTCATTGGAAATGCCTTAAATAAAGAGCAAATTACAATCACCAAAACTCCTCACGCTAATTCTGTTACTATTGAAATAAAATCCACTTCCAGAAGTAATGAAATTTATGGCGCCCACATCACAAAATTACATTTAGATTTTAAAAATATTTTAAATGGCAAAACCATTGCCAGCAACTCTTTAGAAGTCACAGGAAGTTCTGTAATTGGAGAAAAAGAATCTTATTTATCCGCTGTAAAATCTTTAGAAGAAAAAATTTCTAAAGATGGAATTCTTAAAATAATTGGCATTATTAATTAACTGCAAAACCAATGAGATTAATACATTTAACACTTCTTCTTGTCATTTTCTCTTGCGCACCAACTATCAAAAATTTTGACGATTATCAAAAACAATTTTTGTCAAAAACCGCTTTCATGCCCACAAAAGAGAATCTTGAGGGCAAGCCAGTAAAAATTGTAGTTTTTGCTTTAGATGAAAATAACAATGAAATAGCTATGCAGTCTGGACTTGGAGAATCTATTGCGGGAAGCATTGAAAATATTTTAAGTAAAAATCGCCTATGCGAAATTGTTGATCGCAAAGCAGCAGTGAAATTACAAAAAGAAATAGCCTTGTCTGAAATGAATAAAACCGGCTCTTACAAAGGTCCATTGGTGGCTGATTACGCAATTTCTGGTACAATTTCTAATGCTGGATTTACCAGCAAATATTCTGCTGGATTCTTTTATCCAAATCCTAAAACAGGAGAAATAATTACAGTTCCACCAAAATACACTTACTCTACTGATGTTTCTGGAAATTTAAAAGTTTACGAATTGCCGTCTTTGTCAGTGGTTGAATCTATTGAATTCTCTGAAAAAGAACGCCGTAGCGAAAATGTTAAACAAGATGGCGGATTGTCTTTAGGTGCCTTACAAATTGGTGGCAAAAAAGTTGATGGCGCCAGTCAAGACAATAATATGCTTAGAAAAACTGGGGCAGAAGCTATTGAAGATATCGAAGTTAATATTAAGAATTTTTTTGCTAAAAAAGGCTACATTTTAGAAAAAAGAGTTTACGAAAATAAAACCATTTTCAAAATATCTCTAGGGTCACTTGACGGCGTTAATCAAGGCGATAAATTTGAAATAACTGGTCAATATGAATCTCAAAATTCCATTACCGAAGAAGTTGAAATAGAAAAAAGAATCATTGCAGATGGAATTGTGACTGATAAAATCGACCCCAAAACTTCTTGGGTTATTCTTAAAGATTCAAAAAAAGTAAATTCTGTAAGATTGGGTGATGCCGTTAAAATGAAATACAAAAAAAATGGCTTTGCGAAGATTGGAAAAATTACTGAATCATTGTTAGAACAATAAAACTTTACACATAATCTTAGTCACCCTGAGCCTGTCGAAGGACGATTCAAATATCGGACTTGAAACACCCTTTAAAAGACTCAGGGTGACTACGATTTTTATTTGGAATCAATAACTAAAAAAATGCAATTCAAAAATAAAATCTCCGAACTAGCCGACCTTTACGAATATTTCATTTTCGATATTTGGGGCGTAATTCATGATGGCAGTACTCTTTATCCGGGTGTCGTTGAAGCAATCTCTCTATTGCGCTCAAAAAATAAAAAAATCTGCTTTCTTTCAAACGCGCCACGCCGTGCCATTAGGGTTGCCGATGCATTAAAAAAACTTGGCATAGCATCTCATCTGTATGATTTTATTCTAACATCTGGAGAAGTCGCTTATCTTGATCTAGAAAAAAATCAAAAAAATGGCTTCAAGAATTTTGGTCAGAACTACACTTACATAGGTCCAGATAAAGATTTGGATTTGCTTGATGGACTTAATTATAAAATGGTTAATTCTGCAAAAGATGCTGATTTTGCTTTAACCACTGGTTTTAACGAAGATAGTTCCACCTTAGAAGAAAAACTTCCGCAAATTTTAGATGCCAAAAAGTTCAATTTACCATTAATTTGTGTAAATCCTGATTTTATTGTAGTTAGGCAAAATGGCACTGAATCACTCTGCGCCGGGGTTTTAGCAAAAGAATATGAAAAAATGTCAGGAAAAGTTTTTTATTACGGAAAACCTCATGAATCTGTTTATAAAATCGTTTGCGAAATTTTTAACAATAATGATAATTCCAAAATGATTGCCATAGGAGACGCTATGGAAACCGACATAAAAGGTGCAACAAATTTTAAAATTGACTGTGCTTTAATTACTGGTGGAATTTTATCAAATACACTTGGAACAAATCATGGAGAGGTTGCAGATAAAGTTAAACTTGAAGCAATTTGCCAAAGTCATAAACTTTTTCCACAATTTGTTTTACCTAAAATATAAATTTTAACGAATATCTAACGATGTATTATTCAAGAAAAAGAAACTCAAAAAAAATATTTTTTGTTGTTACCATAATTGCGGCTTGTGTTTTCGTGGCAGCAAACTTTTTAATAAAACAGACTCCTAATGAAGTCACTGTTGCAAAAGTAAATGGTCAGAAAATTTTTAAATCAGAAGTTGAAAGAAAATTACATGATATTTTTGACAGCGAAAGTCAAACTGTGAAAACTCCTGAAATCAATAAATTACCAAAAGAAGTATTGGAAATTTTGATTAAAGAAGTTTACCTAGAAAAAGAATTAGCTAAAGAAGCAGCAAAATCAAAAATAGCTAAAAACCAAGAAATTTTAGCTAAAATTGCTGATGCAAAAAACAAAATTCTACGCCAAGCCTACATTGATGATTTAACTAAAGCAGAAGTTAATGACGCTTCTGTGAATAATAAATATCTTGAATTAAGCAAAGAATTGGATGGCAAAAAAGAATATTCAATTTCTCACATTGTAGTTAAAACTGAAGAAGCTGCTAATAAGGTTTTAAAAGAATTAAGTTCTTCAAAATCTACAAAATTTTCTGATTTAGCTAAAAAATATTCTATTGACGAAGAAAGCTCTAATAAAGGTGGCAGCCTTGATTACATTCTTGAAGACAACATGATTAAAGAAATCGCAGAAGTAGCTACAACTTTAAAAATTAATGAAGTTTCTAAACCAATTCAAACTAAATTCGGTTGGCATTTAATTAAAGTTAGTGATGTTCGTGATGCCCAATCTCTGCCTTTTGAAGCGGTGAAAGAAAGTATCAAAAACCAATTAACTCAAGATGTGGTTAATAAAATCAATTCTAAAATTACTAATAATGCTAAAATAGAAATTTTAATTTCTTTGCAAGAACCTGATAAAGCTGACGAAGCTGCATCTGAAGTTGTTGATCCTAACGCAATAGTTGCAGAAGAAGAAGTGGCAGCAACTCAAGAAGCTTCTACAGAACAAGCTTCTACTGAAAAAGAAGAAGCTACTGAAAAAAAATCAGAAGTAAAAACTGAAGAAAAAAAATCTAAAAATGATTCAAAAACTAAATCTGATGCAAAAGACAAAAAGACCAAATCTGAATCAAAAAAGAACTAATAATTTCAGTTACAACAATAAGAACAAACCAAAAAGCCAAAGTTTTGAACGCAGCAATACTAATCAAAACAACATTTGGCTTTTTGGTAAGCACCCATCTTTTAGCGCCTTACAAAAAAAACGCCGCAAAATTTTTCAAATTTTAGTTACTAAAAATACCAGCGTCGAATTAGAAAAACTTTTACTGGAACAAAATCTTCTAAATCTTAAAAGCTTAGTTAAGTTAGTTGATGGAGCGCAAATTGAATTTCTGATTGGTAAAGATCAGCTTCATCAAGGTATTGCTGTTGAATGTTCAAAATTACCCATCAAAAATCAGAATGATCTCTTAGAAGAGCTTTCTTCATTAGAAAAAAGCCAACTTCCAACCTTGCTTTTACTTGACCAACTTTCTGATCCACAAAATATTGGCGCAATTATTAGAAGCGCAATTAGCTTTGGCGTAACAAAAATTATTTTTTGTGAACATAGCGCACCAAGAGAAAGCGCGGTAATGGCAAGATCTTCCGCCGGAACTATTGAAATGGCTGATTTAATTGTGGTAACTAATTTTAGTAATTTGATTGAGAAGCTGAAAAAAATTGGCTATTGGTGCATTGGCTTAGAAGGAAATTCTAATACTTTTATTAACGAGATAAAAACTTACGAAACAGTTGCTCTAATTGTTGGTTCAGAAGGCGATGGCATTAGAGAGTTGGTGAAAAAAAATTGTGATGTTTTGGCAAAGATTGATATTGATAAAAATGTTGAAAGCCTTAACGCTTCAGTTGCTACTTCAATTGCACTTTACGAATTATCAAGGAGATAAAATGAAGTATAAAAGCATCGCCGTAATTGCCGCTAAAAACAATAAAGAAGCCATTAGCAGAAAAGATTTTTTAGTTGCAGAATATGGCTTTAAAGATATCACCAAAAACCACAAAGAAGTTTCTGATATTGATTTGGTTGTGGCAATTGGTGGAGATGGCTTGATGTTGCACTTGCTGCATGATTATGAAAATAAACCCATTCCACTTTACGGCATAAATTGTGGCACCGTGGGGTTTTTGATGAATTCTTATCACCAAGAAGATTTTTTAAATACCATTAAAGTAGCAGAAGAATCGACGCTTTATCCATTGCGCATGGAAGTTATTACTCAAAATGGTGAAATACACAGCCATATTGCTATCAATGAAGTAGCACTTCTAAGGGAATCCAGTCAAGCTGCTAAAATTAAAATTGAAATTAATGGTCGCGAAAGAATTGAAACTTTAATTGCTGATGGCGTTTTAGTTGCAACTCCGGCTGGCAGCACAGCTTACAATCTTTCGGTTCGCGGCCCTATAATTCCATTTGGCTCAAGAATAATTGCCCTCACTCCAATCAGCCCATTTCGTCCAAGAAATTGGCGCGGCGCACTTTTACCTTCAAGCAGCACAATTAAATTTGAAATAATTAATGGAAATTCTCGCCCAGTAAGCGCTACAGCAGATTCAAACGAGGTTAAAAATATTAAAGAAGTTTCAATTTTTGAAGATCGCACAATTGGTTTTAAGATTTTATTTGATCCTAATCATTCGCTGGAAGAAAGGATTATTCGGGAGCAGTTTACTAATTGATTTATACAACTAAAAACTGTCATCCTTGAGCAAAGCGAAGGATCTCTTTAAACCCTACGAGATGTTTCGCTACGCTCAACATGACAATTTTTCTATATTTCAAAAAATAATCACCAAAATAAATTAAGTTAAAAGTTTGACTTTTAAGACTTGGTTTTTATAGTCCCGCGCCTCTCCCTTGATTTATGTGTTAGTTTAATGGGTCTGTAGCTCAGTTGGTTAGAGTGCGCGCCTGATAAGTGCGAGGTCGGTGGTTCAAGTCCACCCAGACCCACCATTAAACTTTCTTCTTTAGTTAATTTTCTTCATAATTTCTGAAAACAAGCTGGCCGGTAAAGACCCTCCAGTGATTTTATTGGTTGGGCTATTATCATCATTACCAATCCATATTCCAATCACAAACTTATCGTTAAAACCAATAAACCAAGCATCTCGGAAGTTTTGGCTGGTACCTGTTTTTCCATAAATATCATCGGCAATATTAGCATTTTTACCCGTACCGCTTTTAACCACCTCGCGCAAAATCTCTTTAATATATTCTTCTGCATCTTCCGAAATAACAGCTCCCAAACCAGATGTGCTACGCTTGTATAATGAATCATTTTTGTCATTTTTTATTTCAGAAATAACATATGGAATTACCGCTTCACCATTATTAGCAATTGTTGCATAAGCGCTGGTAAGCTCATATAAACTGACTTCCGTAGTACCTAAAGCAATGGTAGGATCATTCTTATCCATTTCAGAAGTAATACCAACTTTACTGGCAATTCGTACAATAGAATTTTTATCAAGTTTTTGCGCCAATTGCACCGCCACTGAATTTGAAGATTTAGCAAAAGCCTGTTTTAGTGTAATTTCGCCTAAATAATTATTTTCATAATTATCAGGCAACCAAGTTCCAATATTGATTTTCTTATCTTCAAAGACATCTTCAGGTTTAAAACCATTTTCAAAAGCAGTTAAATAAATAAAAGTTTTAAAGGCTGATCCGGGTTGTCTTTTAGCAAAAGTTGCACGATTAAACTGACTTTTTTGATAATCTTTACCTCCAGACATGCCAAGGACCGCACCATCTTTACTCATCACTATCGCCGCAATTTGAGATTTACCTAATATTTTATCATTAACATTAACAAATTTATTAAGAACATCCTCCAAACTATCTTGAATATTGCCATCTAAAGTAGTTGTAATCGAAACAACTCTTTCTTGTCCAGAATCATGCGAGATAAAATCAGAAAATTGATCCTTCACAAAATCAGCAAAATAAAGCTTCTGCAGATTATCTATTCTGTAAGCCACATCTTGATTTATTTCTGAAAGATTTTTTTCATCTAAGAAACCAGCATCAATCATCTTATCTAAAACCGCATCAGCTCTATTTTCAGCTAATTCTTGATTATTTCTTGGCGATAATTTTGAAGGAGCCTTAAGCAAACCAGCCAACATCGCCGCTTCATTTAAATTAATTTCAGAAACAGTTTTGCCAAAATAAAATTTTGTCGCATTACCAACTCCATAATTTCCCGAACCAAAATAAGCACGATTCAAATAAAGAGTGAGAATTTTTTCTTTAGTAAAGCTATATTCCAACTGCACCGCCAGCAACACTTCTTGAATTTTTCTTTTGAAATTTCGATCTGGAGTTAGAAACAATAATTTTGCCAATTGTTGCGTTACCGTACTGCCACCCTGCACTATTTTTCCTGCTTTTTGATTAGCATAAAAAGCTCTGATAATACCAAAAACATCAACACCATGATGGCTAAAAAAACGACGATCTTCCGTTGCAACCACTGCATTAATCAAATGACTAGGCAATTCATAAAAATTAACTTCACTGCCCAAATTCTCACCAAAATTAGTGATTCTTTCACCATTTTCATAATTAACTTGCACAACTTGCTTGTTTTCTTGAACATCTAAACTATCAAGCCCCGGTAAGTCGTAGGAATAATAAAATATCACGATTATACCAAGGACTAAAGCCCAAACCGAGAAAATTAAACCCCATTTTAAAACGAATTTAAGAAACTTCATATTCTGTTAATCATGAAAAAATTTGCCTTAATAAATAACAAGCTGATAGGGGAAAAAGAAGCTAAAATTTCTATCAATCAAAGAGCCTGCCTTTTTGGCGATGGTATTTTTGAAACCTGCCGAATTTTTAACGGCATTATTTACAATTTTGAAGCTCATCAAGCAAGAATTAAAGCTGGTTTAAAAGCTTTAAAATTCTCAGCATCAATTGCTGATTTAGAAAAAAAATCTTATCAATTAATTAGAAAAAATCAGATCAAAAACGGTATTTTAAGAATCGCAATCAGCCGCGGCATTGGCAGCGCTGGATATTTACCAACTTACGAATCAAATTCTTTAATAATAATTCAAACTTCGCAAGTAAGAAAAATCACCGCAAAAAAAATTGTAATTGGCATCGGCTCAACCAAAAAACCACCACAAAATTCTTTGCCAATATCATGTAAAACCATGCAGGCATTACCTTACACACTTAACAAAATTGAAGCTCAAGAAAGAGGTTTGTTTGATTGCATCATGCTTTCGCAGAAAAATTTTATTTCAGAAACCTCTGCTGCAAATATTTTTTGGGTGAAGAATGGAGTGATTTACACAGCTTCTAAAGATTGCGATCTATTACTTGGAACCATTAGAGATAAAGTTCTAAAAAATTTTAAAGTTAAAGAAGTTAAAGCAAAAGTTAGTGATTTACAAAAAGCTGATGAGATTTTTTTAACCAATGTTGCTTGTTTGGCTTTAAATGTTGATGAGCTAATAATTGATAAAAAAACAATTAAGCTAAAAAAAGAAATTTCCTTAAAAATTTTAAAGTGGCTTGAAAACGATGCCAAGCCTCCTTTGCAAAAGGAGTTGAATCATCAGATTTAGCTTTAGGCAGCCTCTAAAAATTCAATTTTTTTTAAACCAAACTCCCTAAAATTTCATTTTCAGAAATTTTTATTGTTTGAAATTTATAAAAAATTATGTGATTGCTAGGTTGCTGGGAATTTTTAGAGAATTTCCGCTCTAAAGTTGTATAGACCCTTTATTTTTGGTCTTTAACTTACGCACTGGTTTTTAGAAAGAGCCTAAAATTTGAACCTTAAATTCTCTTTTCTTGCTTGGTGGTTTTTTGAATTTTAAACTAAGAAAAATTCAATTCCTTGAAGTTAATTTTGCTCAAATCAAAATTTCTAAAACTCATTTTAATATTTAAAGAACAACTAACAGCGTCTAAACATGAAACAATCAAAAGCTTTTTCGCTTATTGAGTTATCAATCGTAATCTTGGTAATTGGAATCTTAATAGCAGGCGTCACACAAGCTTCAAATATGATTTACGAATTCAGTCTTGCCGCTGCCAAAAATTTAACCAAAACCTCTGGAATAGAATCAATAAAAGACATGACTTTGTGGCTTGATGCCACAAGAGCCAATTCCGACTCCTCTCTCATTAACAGTAACGGAAAAACTGATATATCAAATAATGACCGAATTAAAACATGGAGTGATGCTAACCCAAGAAGATCTAGAGCTGAGCTGTCTTTCACACGTACTCCATTTTCAACAGATATTACAAAATATCATCCGGTTTACATTAAAAATGGCTTAAATGGTTTACCCTCAATAAAATTTGACGGGGAATATAATTGTTTAGAAGGGCTGACAAGTTTTGGTGAGATTTTTAAAACAAACGAACTGACTATGTTTTTTGTTTTGATTATGAAAGGTCCCTTTGGAGTTAATCAAAGATTCCTGACTATGAATACTACTGATACTTCTAGAATTAATGTATGGTTTGTTCCTTGGGATAATTCAACATTTCTATGGACAGATTACCGTGGAAAAGATGAAACAACCTATACTAATAATAGTTTTAATCTACCTTCGCAATTTCCCAACTTCGATAAATTTCCGATCTTGTTATCAATAAGATTACAAACTAATGGAAGATTAAGTGCAAAATTTAACGGCAAATCTTTAACTGCAATAGCCACAAGACAAATTTCAGGTCAGTTAGAATTAGGAAAAACTCTTACAATTCATATGGGTTGGCCATATGGTATTGAAGACAACCCCCAATTCTATCTTTCAGAAATGATATTTTATAATAGTGGTTTAAAAAATGAGGAAATATTATATGTCGAAGAATATCTTTCTAAAAAATGGGGAATTGCTCTAAAATAATTTTTATTAGGTCTTGACTATTTAGTCTATCCTAAAATACCACGCCAACCCATATTTTGCTTGACTCCACAACACTTTCTTCTACTGTTTTTTTACCAGAAATCAAGGTGTCACCATTCGTTTTCTGTCAAATAAATTTAGTAAAACTTGAGCAAAGGGGAGTAGAAGAAAGTCATGAGACCATCTCAGATCGATAATCGTCAGGAAGATATTTTTAAAAGCCAATTCGCTTAATG